>Ga0265306_10000470_pt1 | contig 19171 bp, 16 predicted proteins | sample Helome_3_FD_192493 | JGI IMG/M metagenome (GOLD analysis project Ga0265306, IMG submission 192493) | Marine sediment microbial communities from subtidal zone of North Sea - Hel_20160420 (Illumina Assembly) | ecosystem: Environmental > Aquatic > Marine > Subtidal zone > Sediment ... | reverse complement strand
CCGGACGTGTCCTTAATTCCCTAAATATAACATGATCATTGGTTTTGTCATTCCCTTCAACATAGACATGATTTAAAAAAGTCTCCTTCCCTTCAATAATCCTGATCTCAAAATTTATGGTATCGTTCTGAGCAGATACTTCAACCGGATTTATTTGTGAGAACAGATAGCCATTATTTTGATAGAGGTTTGTAATATCCTCAGCATCGGGTTTACTGTCATCCGCAATGCGTTCTCTTAGAAGTACTCCATTATAGGTATCTCCCTTTTTAATTCCCAATACCTTATTTAGCTGACCATCAGTGTAAACTGAATTTCCAACAAATTCTATATTACCAAAGTAGTATTTATTCCCCTCCTCAACCTTAATATCTATATTTATTTTCTTTTCATTAACTATAGAAATAGAATCTGCAAGCACTCTGGCATCCCTATACCCTTTCTCAGCATATTTATCGACCAATGCTGCGAGATCTTCCTGATAGTCAGCTTCAATATATTTCGATTTTTTCCAAACCCTTCCAAATTGCTCTTTTTTAGTGTTTTTCAGAGCTTTGCGAAGCTGATTGTCCGAGAGCATTTTGTTACCATCAATGGTAATTTTTTTAATCTTAACCTTATCTCCAGTCTTAATATTAACTACCATGCTTTTCGCATTGGTGTCTGAGGTATCTACAGCGGTAGCAATTGTAACCTTAGCATTCAAATAACCATCTTTCTTATATTTATTTTCAATATAGTTTCTGGTATTCGATATAAAACTCTCCGTTACCTTTTTACCTTTTTTAAGATCTGTTTCTTTAATTATTTCATCAATTTTTTTCTTCTTAATCCCATAAACTGTAACCTTAGATAATGTTGGTCTTTCCACTATATCAAGTTCCAGAAAAACCTTATCTCCATCGATATTTGAGATATAAAAATTAATATCACTAAACAATTCCAGATCCCATAGCTTTTTAATTACAGCACTGATTTGGTCCCCTGGAACTGTTATCTGCTGGCCCTCTCTAAGCCCGGTAAATGTTTTGACAGTTTGCTCATTATAACTTTGTAACCCTTTAACTTCAATTCCCCCGAGTATATATTTTTTACCTTTCCCATAGGTAGTTTCCTGAGCAGAACTGAAAGTAGTAAAAAGGAGTAGTAAAAATAAAATCAGAAGTTCAAGTGATATGAACTTATTCATATCGCTAGTTGAGTTGTTCGCTAGTTTTTCCAAATCTTCGTTCTCTGTGCTGATAATTCTTTATAGCCTCTAACAAATGATGCTCTTTAAAATCGGGCCAAAATACATCTATAAAATATAATTCAGCATACGCTATCTGCCAAAGTAAAAAATTGCTAATCCTGTGTTCACCACTGGTGCGGATTAGCAAGTCTACGTCTGGTAAATTTCGCGTGTAAAGATGGTTATTAATAATGGTTTCATCAATATTTTCAGGAGAAATTATATTATTTTTAACTTTGGTACTAATGCTTTGAATTGCTTTTTTAATCTCTTCTCTTGATCCATAACTTAAAGCAAGAGTCAGGGTCATTGTAGAATTCTGACTGGTCTTGGCCATAACTTCTTTAAGTTCTGCGTGCGCCTTTTGGGGTAGAGATTCTATATTACCAATGGCATTTAGCTTTATATCATTCTCGTTTAAAGTGTGAAGTTCTTTTTTTAAAGAGGATACCAATAATTTCATTAAGGTTTCAACTTCTATTTTTGGTCGCTTCCAATTTTCCGTAGAAAAGGCGTACAGGGTAAGATACTTAATTCCAAGTTTTGAACAATTTACAGCTACATCGCGCACTGCTTTAACGCCATGCTCATGACCAAAAACACGCAGTCTTCCTTTTTGTTTAGCCCATCTACCATTACCGTCCATTATAATAGCCAGATGTTTCGGAAGTTTCCCGTTTTTTAAATCATCAATACTGTTCATCATAAGTGTTACTCAAAACAATCGGAACATGGTTTTCTACCAAAGGTATAAGTTAGTGTAATTCCTGAGAAAACGTACCAATCATCACTAAAAATATTTCCGAAACTAAATTGTTCAAAATTAGATCCTTCAGGGTTACTGCCATCCAAATTGTCCGTAAAAGCCAATCGGGCTCCTATTTCCGCACCAATAATCAAAAACTGCGTTAACCTTACTTTTACTCCAATGGTCATCGGAATGGCAAAAGAACCGTCTTTTTGATCTATTTCCTGTACCTGCCCGGCATCAAAATATTTATACTCATATCTGAAATAAGTAATCCCGGTATATAAATATGGTGTAAATGCGGGTCCTAATTTATGCAAATTATATTCCACAAAATTAAATTCTAGCCCTGCAGATACCTCTAGCACAGAATTATCCATATTATAATCCCTTTGCTCCCTTGAAGAAATACTCGATTTTGCATCATCTGCTGTAAACTCTCCATATATGACGCTAGCTCTCCATGCATAACGCTTACTTTTATTCCATTTAAAAATTCCCCCAAATGCCGGGCCTGAAGGTGCTATATAGTTCATCCTCCCAACATCTCCGATATTATTGACACCTCCTGCATAAATCCCAATTTCATTAGTTTGGGCATTTATTAAGCCAAATCCAAATAAAAGAATAGTAACAATAAACGCTCTCATTAAACTCAAAAGTTTGCAAATATAATTAATATGGTATGTTACACCTATTATCTTATACCCCTATTTACTTTTGATAAACAGTATTTGCAGTTATTTATTGTTTTAAAGAAGTATCTAATTCCGCTTATCCTGTCCCCATAGTAATTTGTTTCTAATGGTTTCCAAAAAGCTCTCGGAAGAATAAGCAATCATCTTTATTTTAAATTTGGCCTTTTTAATGGTAATTTCTTTACCATTTTCTATAGTAGCAATTCGTGAATCTAAGGAAACAAGATGATTTTCTTCGCGTCCTGAAACTTTTAATCGGATTATGGTATCGTCTGAGATAACCAGAGGTCTTGCGTTTAGATTATGCGGTGCAATTGGAGTAATTACCAGAGATTGTACACCCGGCATAATGACAGGACCACCACAACTCAGAGAATAGCCTGTAGATCCTGTTGGTGTCGCAATAATAAGCCCATCTGCCCAATATGAGGTTAAATATTCATTATTGAGGTGTGTTTCCACTGTAATCATTGAAGTCGTATCCTTTCTGCTTACAGATACTTCATTCAAGGCATAATTCATATCCTTGAATTCAGGGATATCAAAATCTGCATTTACTTCTACCAAACTACGCTCATCTATGGAATACGCTCCCGATATAAATTCGGTAACAACTCTTCTGACCTCTTCCTTTTTTAATGTAGATAAAAAACCAAGCCTACCCGTATTTATGCCAACTATAGGAATCCCCAGATCACGGATAAAAGTTATAGCTCTTAAAATAGTTCCATCCCCGCCAAAACTTACAAACATTTCAAAGGACGAATCCAATCCTACTTCAGGATTGAAAGTAGGGTAATTTGCTATTTGTAATGCAGCAGACAATTGGGTGTACAAATCTGATTCAATACATACTTCCGCACCAACATTCTTGCATTCATCCAATAATTCCACAACATAATCCAAGGCCTCACTCTCGTAGATCTGAGCATATATTGCAATTTTCATTGTACACAGGTTTATGAAATTAGCCTTTATTTAGGAAGGATAATGAGGGTGAAATCACTTTTTTCAGAATACTTCCCCGTATAGAATTTAAACATTAAGGTATTTATCAAGGTAATCCGATCTTTCTTTTAAATTCTCAATAAACTGATCATCCTTGTTACCAAAGAGTATATTGTAGTTGTAACGCCGAAAAGTATGGACCACTTCACTAAAATTTCCGCTACTGATTTTTATTGTAATTTGAATAATATCATTTCGAATATCCGTAATAAATGCCCCCAGTAACTTGGTATTATTACTTTCAACTATCTGAGATATTTCACTAAAGGAATAATCTTTTACGCTTTTGGCCAATACAAGCATTCCTCCTGGTTCTGTAAAAAAAGGTGTGTCAATGAAAACACCCACAATATCATTAAGATCATAATAACCCAGCACCTGGTTTTCATCGTCCAAAACAGGCAACAAATTGCATTCATTCCTGGCAAATTTTTCAAGGACATCGAGCCATGAGGTATTTTTTAAGACAAAAAAAGACTCGAGATTATATTTGTAGTCCTCTATTTTTTTATCACTCTCAAAGGCTTCAAGATCATTTTCTGATAAGACTCCCATAAAAAAATTATGCTCAACTATAGCCACATGGGAATAGGTGGAATGCTTAAAAAAGTGAATAACCTCCTTAAGTGTTCCTTCCAAATTAAAAACCGGAATTGTATTGATTATATGAGATTGAATCTGCATGTCCTTAAAATCTTACGCAAAATACTAATTTTAAATATCAAAAGGTATGCCTAATTTGTATTTTTGAGCCCTGGAAAATGTAAATATCGTAAAATGACAAAACTTAGTGTTAATGTAAACAAAATAGCCACTCTAAGAAATTCACGCGGAGGAAATGTTCCAAACCTTCTAAAAGTAGTTGCTGATATAGAAAATTTTGGTGCCCAAGGAATCACTATTCATCCCAGGCCTGATGAAAGACACATTAAGTATGAGGATGCACGTAAGCTAAGGGATATCGTCACTACGGAATTGAATATTGAAGGGAATCCTAATGATAAGTTTATTGATTTAGTGCTGGAGGTTCAACCAGCTCAGGTAACCTTGGTTCCCGACTCCCCAAATGCCCTTACATCCAATGCGGGCTGGAATACCATAACTAACAAAGACTTTCTAAAAGAAGTCATAGGGATATTTAAAGAAAAAGATATCCGGACTTCAATTTTTGTAGATCCAGAAATAAGTATGATTACCGGGGCTGTTGAAACTGGTGCAGACAGAATAGAACTTTACACAGAACAGTATGCCAGGAATTATGAAGCAGGGAACATGCTTGGGATTCAACCTTTTATTGATGCTGCAAATGCTGCTCATAAATTAGGTCTGGGCATCAATGCCGGGCATGATTTAAGCCTTAGTAATATAAAGTATTTCAAGGACAATATTTCAAATTTGCTAGAAGTTTCCATCGGGCATGCACTAATATGCGAATCCCTTTATCTGGGACTGGAGAATGTAATTAATATGTATTTACACCGATTGAAATAATGACTTTATTACATTCAAATATTATGGGCAAAGGCAAACCCCTAATGATATTACACGGCTTTTTAGGAATGTCGGATAATTGGAAAACGTTGGGTACCCAGTATGCCCAACGCGGTTATGAAGTTCATCTTATAGATCAGCGAAATCATGGCAAGAGCTTCTGGTCGGAGGAGTTTAATTATACAATTCTTGCTGATGATTTAAATCACTATTTTAACTATCATAAGTTTTCAAGTGCCTGTATCCTTGGACATTCTATGGGTGGGAAAACCGCAATGACCTTTGCTTGTAAATATCAAGATTCAGTTAATAAATTAATAGTTGCCGACATTGCTCCAAAATTTTACCCCCCTCATCATCAGTACATTATTGATGCCTTAAAAACTTTACGTATGGAAGAAATTTCCTCTCGTAGTCAGGCCGATTTTCTTCTTGCGGAACACCTTCATGATTGGGGAATAAGGCAGTTTTTGTTAAAAAACCTTCATTGGATAGAAAAAGGAAAATTAGCTTTTCGTTTTAACCTCGACGTCCTGGCACAAAAAATGGAAGAAATTGGGGAATCCCTTGGCCATACAGAATACTTTACTGGCCCGACCTTATTTCTAAGAGGCAGCAGATCAGAGTACATTGCTAATGAAGACCTGTCTGAAATTAAGCATCATTTTCCGAATGCCGAGCTGGAAACTATTGATGATGCAGGGCATTGGTTACATGCAGAAAACCCACAACAGTTTATTGAAAAATCTATGGTTTTTCTGAATTCGTAAAATAGGGCTAACCTGCCTGGTACTGACCCTTTGGTTTATGAGGCTCTAATTATTATATCTTAATAAATATAGCTACTTTTAAGGAAACCAATTAATGTTGGCACTCTATTTATTAATACTAAAGACCTAACCAAATGAAACTTATTATTCGAATTTTATTGAGTGCACTTGCAGTAGTAATACTAGCAAATATTCTGCCCGGTGTTGGAGTAGACTCCTATACTACGGCGATTATCGTAGCCATTGTATTAGGCCTTCTAAATTTTGTTATAAAGCCTATTATGGTAATACTTACCTTGCCTATAACCATACTAACATTAGGCCTATTCTTACTTATTATAAACGCCCTGATTATTTTGCTCGCAGACAAGTTTGTATCTGGGTTTACTGTTGATTCTATTTGGTGGGCATTATTGTTCAGCCTGCTGTTAACCTTTCTGGAATCTATCTTTTTCTCATTTTTAAAAGAGGATTAAATTTCCTGATTCAAGATTTGATAATCAGCTATTTAAAAACTTGTCCCGGTTCATAAAATATCCTATTTTTGCATCCCATTTTAGAAAGCAAATAAGAGATATCAATGAATATTCAGAAAGAGCAGATAGACGAGTTAAATGCTATTGTTAAGGTAGCAATAACTAAAGATGACTATAGTGACAAGGTAGATAAAATTCTTAAGGATTATAAAAAACAGGCAAATATTCCGGGGTTCAGAAAGGGTCAGGTTCCCATGGGATTAATCAAGAAACAATATGGCAAAGCGGTTTTGGTTGATGAAGTAAATAAACTTTTACAGGATAACCTTAATAAATATCTTACCGAAGAAAAATTAGATGTCCTTGGAAATCCACTTCCAAAACAACAAGATAATTTCAGTTGGGAGGCGGAAGATTTTTCTTTTGAATTTGAATTGGGTCTCGCTCCTAATTTTGAAGTAACTCTAAAGACAAAAAAGCCGGTTACACATTATAAAATTGTGGCCGATAAGAAGATGATAGATGAGCAGGTTGAGCGTATAAGAAAGCAATACGGAAAACTGATCAGTAAGTCTGAAGTTGGAAAGAGCGATGAACTTACAGGAACTTTTAGCAATGAAGAAGAGGAAATAGATCATAAGTCCAACCTTGAAATGTCTAAAGTGAAAAGTAAAAAGGCCATCGAAAGTCTTATCGGCAAAAAAGCCGGTGATACTGTCAATTTGAAAACAAAAGGCCTTTTTAAAGAAGACTATTTATTATCTGGAGCTTTAGGAATTCAAAAGGAAAAGGCAGAAAACCTAAATATAGAAGTAAGTTTTACGATAGACGAAATCAATGAGAGGGAGTCTGCAGATTTGGATCAGGAATTGTATGATAAACTTTTTGGTAAAGATGTCATTAGTTCAGAAAAGGATCTAAGAGAAAGAATTAAAGAAGATTCGGAAAAACAATTTGAACAACAGGCAGATCAGAAGTTATTAAATGATGTTACTGAAAGACTTATTGAAACTATAAAATTCGATCTTCCAGCCGGATTCCTTAAAAAATGGATACAGACTACAGGGGAAAAGTCACTTTCTGAAGAAGAGGCCAATGATGAATATGAAAAATCTGAAAAAGGACTGCGTTATCAATTAATTGAAGGCAAAATCATTAAGGATAACGGAATAGAAATTCAATTTGATGAATTGAAAGAATTTGCCAAAGGTTTTATTAAATCTCAAATGGCGCAATACGGCCAGTTAAATCCGCAGGAAGAAGAACTGGACAATATTGCCACCAGAGTTTTAAGTAACCAGGAAGAAGTAAAAAGACTGTCTGAACAGTTGATGAGTCAAAAACTGCTCACCCTTTATAAGGAAAAGGCTAATTTGAAGAAAAAAGAAGTTACCTATGCCAATTTCGTGAAAGAGGTTTACGGTTAAAATTCAAAAATAAATTAAGTATCTTTATGGTGCCGAAAGCAGTAATTTCGGCACCTTTTTTTTAAAAAATATTATTTTATATATGGATTTCGGAAAAGAATTTCAAAATTATGCCATAAAAGACCAAGGCATCAACAGCATGTACTATGAGCGGATTATTAGTAGTATGTATCCGGTTAACATGACACCAAACATTATTGAGGAAAGGCAATTGAATGCAATTGCAATGGACGTTTTCTCCAGACTTATGATGGATCGTATCATTTTTTTAGGTACGGGAATTAATGACCAGGTAGCTAATATTGTGCAGGCACAATTACTTTTTCTGGCCAGTGCAGATTCATCAAAAGATATTCAGATTTATATTAACTCTCCAGGTGGTAGTGTCTATGCAGGTCTGGGCATTTATGATACCATGCAATTTATTAAACCAGATGTGGCTACAATCTGCACAGGAATGGCGGCTTCCATGGCTGCAGTTCTTTTGTGCGCCGGAGAAAAAGGCAAACGCAGCGGTTTAACACATTCCAGGGTAATGATACACCAACCGATGTCTGGAGCACAGGGGCAGGCAAGTGATATAGAGATTGCCGCTATTGAAGTACTTAAAATTAAGGATGAATTATACCATATAATATCTAAACACTCAGGTCAAAAATTTGATAAGGTCTATGAAGATAGTGATCGAGATTATTGGATGAAAGCTCAAGAAGCTATGGATTATGGTATGATTGATGAAATATTAGAAAGGGATAAAGATTAATTTCGACGAAATACACATATTTATAGTGTTATGGGTATATTTTAATGAACCAAAATAACTTTTGTTTCGTTATTGTTAAGAAATCTAGCATAAATTATGGCAAAGGAAAATCTGGAATGTTCTTTTTGTGGAAGAAAAAAACCTGAGACTAATCTATTGATAGCAGGTTTGGATGCACATATATGTGATAGATGCATAGAACAGGCGCACGGAATAGTTGCAGAGGAATCGAAGCAATCAAAGAATGATGACCTGTCTACTGAACTTATCTTAAAAAAACCTATTGAGATAAAAAGCTTTCTAGACACCTATGTCATTGGTCAGGAACGTACAAAGAAGGTACTATCCGTAGCAGTGTATAATCACTATAAAAGGCTATTACAACCTCATTCCAACGAGGATGAAATAGAGATTCAAAAAAGTAATATTGTAATGGTTGGTCAAACCGGGACCGGTAAAACACTAATGGCCAAAACCATAGCAAAAATGCTTAACGTACCACTGGCTATAGTTGATGCAACAGTATTAACCGAGGCAGGATATGTTGGTGAAGATGTGGAAAGTATTCTTACGCGTCTTTTACAGGCCGCAGATTACAACCTGGAAAAAGCGGAGAGAGGTATTGTATTTATTGACGAACTTGACAAAATTGCTCGTAAAAGTGATAATCCTTCTATTACGCGTGACGTTTCCGGGGAAGGTGTACAACAAGGGTTACTTAAATTATTGGAGGGAACCATGGTAAATGTACCGCCCAAAGGTGGAAGAAAACACCCCGATCAAAAATTTATAGAAGTAAATACAGAAAATATATTGTTTATCACCGGAGGGGCTTTTGATGGTATAGAGCGGATTATAACCAAACGATTGAATATGCAGGCTATTGGTTACAGTGCTGCTAAAAAAGAAGAAAGTTTGGATAATTCGAATGTACTTCAATATATCATACCAAGAGATCTAAAAGAATTTGGGTTAATCCCGGAAATAATTGGAAGATTACCAGTCCTAACACATATGAATCCTCTGGATGAAAAAACACTAAGAGCTATTTTAACTGAGCCTAAAAATGCCATTATAAAACAGTATGAAAAATTATTTGCCATGGATGGCATTAGTTTTAAGATTACTGAACAAGCATTGGATTACATTGTAGAAAAAGCAGTTGAATATAAGTTAGGAGCCAGGGGTTTAAGATCATTATGTGAAGCTGTCTTTACAGATGCAATGTTTGAGCTTCCCAGCAGTGATGAAACAGAATTTAAGGTTACTAAACCTTATGCAGAGAATAAATTATCCTTTGAAACTATAAAGAAACTAAAGGCAGTTTCCTAAAACTAAGTGTATTTTTTAATAGGCCCTGCAGCAAATTCAGACTTACTTTTTGGATTATTTTGTCGTCACTATATAATTCCCTGCCGAACTTAGGTATAATTTCCATATTCACATCTATTTCGGAAGCCCATTTAGCAGTTGGTTTATCCTCCTGATATTCACCATAAAGTAAATTAATCTTACATTCAGGCTTTTCAGTTTGTAAATGGAGGTTTAGAGGAGAAACTGCAGTTAGTGACTTTATTGGTAAACCGCGTAATGCAGCATTCCAGGCTATTGTGCCACCTGCACAAAAAGTGAGGTAATGACTTTCTTCTCTTTCTTTTATTAAAAGTTGAGCCAATGCTGTATTCATGCCTCCGTTGTTAAAAGCTTCACAGACATTTTCGGCTGTATAGTTTTTAAGCTTTATATTGGAAAGTTGAAGACTATCATAAAAAACAATATCAAAATATTGTTGCAAATAACCTAGATATGAAGTAATCCATAGTCCTTTTTTAGCGCCCCACATATCGGATAATACAACCAATCGTTCTGCCATAAAAGAGATGTTTATTAATAATCGGGTTAAGTTAGGACCTGCAAAATGACCATTAATAGCCTATTCCAAGAATTTTTTGGATTAATTGGTGTATTTCATCGATGTAGTAGTTTAATCAATAGTATTCCGCGGCAATAGCAAGAAGAAAATCAGCGGTTCCTAGCTGTTCATTTTAAGTAATTCATCTACATAGATCCTCTCATTGGACAAACGGGGTATTTTATGCTGGCCACCCAATTTTCCTTTAGACTTTAACCAGTCATAGAAAAGGTTCTTTCTGGCCATATGAACTTTAGGCATTTTTAACGTCATACTATTGTACCTCTTTGCCTCATAATCAGAATTTAGAGATTTAAGGGCATTGTCCAATACTTCTGTAAAATATTGAATTTCTTCCGGAGCTTTTCTGAATTCAATTATCCATTCGTGCGCTCCTTTTTCATTTTGGGACATAAAAATTGGTGCGGCCGTATAATCCATTATTTCGGAGCCTGTCTTTAGACAACAATTTTTAAGTGCCTCTTCCGCATTTTCAATGATGAGTTCCTCCCCGAAAGCATTGATATGGTGTTTTGTCCTGCCCGTAACTTTTATCCTGTAAGGATTGGTAGAAGTAAAACGAATGGTATCACCTATGGAATAACGCCAAAGTCCGGAATTTGTCGTAATTATAATCGCGTAATTCTTATTCTCCTCTACTTCCCATAGTGGAAGTACTTTCTGATCTGGGTGCCCATAGGTTTCCATTGGAATGAACTCGTAAAAAATCCCATAATCAAGCATTAATAATAAATCATCTGCATTATTCCGGTCCTGAATGGCAAAAAATCCTTCAGATGCATTATAAATCTCATAGTAGTTAAAATTTCCCTTTGGGAGTAGATTATGGTATTGTTCCAGATATGGATTAAAACTCACTCCGCCATGAAAATAGACTTCCAGATTTTCCCATACCTCAAACAAATCATTCTTACCTGTTTCCTGCAGTACTTTATTTAAGAGAACCAACATCCAGGATGGAACACCAGCCAAACTGGTAACATTTTCCTGTATGCTTTCCTGTATAATGGCATTCATTTTGGTTTCCCATTCGCTCATAAGAGAAACTCTGCTACTTGGGGTACTACTCAACTCGGCCCAGAAAGGCATATTATCAATTAAAATAGCTGAAAGATCCCCAAAAAATGTACCGTTATCTTCATATAGCTCTTTACTACCTCCTAAGCGGAGGCTTTTACCTGTAAATAGCTGAGAATTCTCATTATTATTTAAATAGAGACACAATAAGTCCTTCCCAGATTTATAGTGGCAATCTTCTAAAGCCTCAGCACTTACCGGAATAAATTTACTTTTGGCATTAGTTGTCCCACTGCTTTTTGCAAACCACTTAATTGCTGTTGGCCAAAAAATGTTTTGTTCTCCTCTTCTGGTGCGCTCTATTAAAGGTTCTATTTCCTCGTAGTTAACAATAGGAATACGTTCAGAAAAATCTTTATAGCTTGCAATTGAACCAAATTCGTGTTTCTGGCCAATCTTTGTATCTTCAGCAATTCCCAATAATTGAAACAAAACTTCCTCCTGCACTTCGGCAGGGTACTTAAGAAAAAGTTCTATCTGATGATAGCGCTTTTTCAAAAGCCAAGAAGCAATAGAATTAAATAAAGGTATTGGCATTTTTGGGTATCTTTAATGTCTTAAACCTAACGGATAAAGTTAGTATTTTCAATTGAATTTTTAACAAAAATTACGATTCATGCGTTACGAGGGTGTATTGCGCAAGATGCAATCTGAAATGGGTCAACCTATTCAGTATTATCTGATATTTAATGAAGACTTTTTAAATGTCAATCAGGTGCTCGACAAAGAATTACAATTCAGTTTTATAAAATACCAGTGCCTGAATTGTGGGGAAGACAGGCCAATTTTTAGACAAGGGTATTGTCAAAGATGTTTTTTTGAAACTCCTGCAGCCGGAGACTGGATAATGAGACCAGAACTTAGTATGGCTCATTTAAATAAGGAAGACCGAGATTTGGAATATGAAAAAAAGGTGCAATTACAACCTCACATTGTATACCTGGCAAATTCCAGTAATGTGAAGGTAGGTGTTACAAGGAAATCACAGATCCCGACAAGATGGATTGATCAGGGAGCACATGAGGCTATCGAAATTGTTGAGGTTCCCAATCGCTATTTGGCTGGTATCACAGAACTGGCTTTAAAAGAATATGTGAGTGACAAAACCAATTGGCGTAAAATGCTCACAAATACCCTTGAAGATGTAGATTTGATCCAATGGCGAAATAAGTTGAGTCAATATATCCCGGATGAAGCTGTTTCTTATTATATAGAAAACAATCAGGAAACCCATATGGAGTTTCCTGTCCTGCAATATCCGCTAAAAGTGAAAAGTCTTAATCTACAAAAATCAGCAGAATTTAAAGGTGTGCTTAAAGGAATAAAAGGACAATACCTGATTTTTGAAGATAGTACCGTGTTTAATATTCGGGGGAATGAAGGTTTGTATGTTAGTCTAGGAATTAGTTAATTGAATCTTCCGCAACCTTTGATTCAATTGTACTTTTTTTCTTTCCTCCCAAAATTCCTCCGAGAATTCCTTTTGCCGCTTTTGTTACAGGATCTTCTTTTAACATGGAGTCCTTTTTTAAATTGGAAGTATCTTTATTTGTTGTATGTTCTGCCATTACACCTCCCAAAACACCATTTAATTTTACATTTTCGGCACTCTCCTCTCCCATTGAGTCCTTCTCATTATCCTTTGAGGATAAAATACCTCCCAGCAATTCTCCGGCTTTCTCAGAACCCTTATTGATCATTTTTTGCTTCTGAACAACAAGTAATCTTGAAGTTAAGTCTTTTATTCCGGCAGAAAGGTCAGTATTAATTTCCGGAGCTTCATAATAACCTCCAACATTTGCTTTTACCGGAAGTGTTAAGTTATCCAGTTCTTTATCATCAATCTGGGTGATAAGCGAGTTAATCTGTTCCCCTAAATATTTTCGCGGAACTTCAATGTTTAAATTATAATTCAGCTTATTGTCAAAGGAATGGCTGCCATCCACAGCTATGGCAATATCCCCGTAGTTTATCGTAAATGGCTTAATTTTAACTATACCGTCTTTGAAGGAAAGTGCAGTTTTCAGGGTATTTAAATCAAATTTTTCCGCTTCAATGAAATTTAAACGTGCATTCAGCGCATTTACTATTTTACTGTTTTCAGGATTTAATTTCATGGCCAGCAATTCTGCATTAACCGTTCCGGATATTGTATTGAGATCCGGTGTAAAATCATCATTCAGCTTACCGGAAATATTTATTGCCGAATTCAATTTCCCTTCCAGTGATGCTGCCATAGGCGCTAGCAGCCTAAATAACTCTACAGATTTAAAGGTGTCTCCTAAATTTAAATTACTCATGCCAAGTTGCATCTGAAAATCAGGTGTTTGCCCTTTGGTACTTGTAAACCCGTTTAAATTTATTTTCCCATCAAATAATGAGGACTGAAAATTGGAAAGTTGGGCTTTTTGATCAACAATTCTCAATTGACCTTTTACATTTCTCAAAATCAGGTTATCATAAACGACTGAAGTGGCCTGGGCGTCAATAATACAATCAAGGAATCCCGGGATTTGAATTTTTTCTGTCTTAAGCTCTGAACGTTCCTGGCTTAATGCAATATTCTTCTTTTCGGGATTAACAATATCTTCCTTCGACATAAAATCACCCAAATCAAAAGTGTCTGAATTCATTTTAAAACTGCCTGTTACTTTCTCATCATTAAACAAAAAACCCAGCAGGTTTTTAATGGTTCCGTCTATATTAAAATCCGTTTTTCCAATTTGGCCACTCATATTGTTGAGCATGACACTTGCCGGTGAAAATTCCATGCTCGCATTATGTAGTGTGAGAGGGGCCGATAAATCATCAGAATTGTATCTCAGTCCATTTACCTTTAGATGACCATTTAACACTGTATTTTCATATCTCTTTTTTTTAATGGATTCCATATCAAAAGAGGTAGTTATATCGGCATCGAGCAGCCCTTTCAAATCTAGCGACCGGGGCATGGGGTAAGCGCTGGAAATATTTGCAAGATTCATATTACATACAACATGCGACTGCACTTTTGTATTACCCAATAATTCAGTAAGCTTTGAGCTTAATTCGAAACGGTCATTTTCTATAGCGAAGGAGGCCTTGTCAATATCTATGTAAGTATCCTCTAACAGACCAGAAGTATTTTTAATACTTAGATCCATATTGATGTTCTTTATCGCCTTAGGCAAATCGGGATACTTTATGGAAGCATCCCTGGCATCAATCCGGATATCAAATTCCGGGATATGTTCATCATCTATTATACCGGCTATCTCGCCTTCAACATTGAAATTCCCTGTGGTTTTAACATCTTTTATATTTTGGGCATAGACTTCAGGAATAACCGCCAGGAAATTATCAAATTCGGATGAAGGAGTTTTAAATTTAATATCCACTTCCTGCTTTTCTTCAAAATTCTTTACAAATCCCTCAAAAACCAAGGGAAGCTTGTTAATATAACCCTCATTCTTTAAAAAGGAATAAGTATCTGTTTTGAGGTCAGCCCCAATTAGCGCGTCCAACATCACCATAGTATTATCAAGATAGCGGGTGCTGTCTTGTTCAAATGAAACAAGAGCTCTGGTTTGTGTTTCCAGTTCACTGATTTCCAAAGAAAGGTCTCCTTTTCCCATGTGCTCCAGATCTTTCAATTGAAGCAGCACTCCGGAATTCAAATCTTCATAGATTATTTCAGAATCTATTAATTGAAATGATTCCAGACCCAAAGTAAAACTACTTGAGACGGCATCATTTTTAGAATTCGGCTCCTCCCCTTTAGCTATCTCATAATTTGCATTTTGTTGTTTATCTGTTTTGAGTTTCAATACTGCTCTGTCCAGGATAAGGCTATTTATTAGAATTGGCTCCTCAGAACCTTTAAAGAGTTCCTTGACACCCATTTCCAATGCGATAGATTTAGACTTAAAAAGGGTGTCACCTTCAAACGAACCTTTTGTAAGCAGAACTAAATCCTGAATTCGAAGTTCGGCCTTAGGAAAGCTCCGCAGCAGACTTAGATTAACTTCTGAGAAATCTAATGCAGCGTTTATGTTCTTATTAACATTGTTTTTGATTAGGGTTCCAATCTTAGCCTCAAGAAAAAAAGGGACGGCAATAAGTACCCCCAAAATAACTGACAGGAATATTCCGGTAATTTTTAAAATCTTCTTTTTCATAGTATTTGGAGCTCAGTCCGATTAGAACTTAAAAATCCTGGTATTAGTATACCTTTTATCGAAAACTTAAAAAATAAACAAAGAAGTCAATCTATGAGACAAACAATGAATTCCATCCAACTAATGCATTTTAGGCATCGAGGTCTATTTCTTCGCCCACAGCCAATTTAAATCGTATTCTGAAGATATGTACGAACAAATAAAGAAAAGGGGTATCTAGAAAAGCGATGAATATCTTAAAAATAACACCACTTATAACCAACCCCTGGAACATCTTCCAGGGTATTACGCCAAAAATGCAAAGCAGCCCCACTACGGTTGTGGTATCAATAATCTGCGAAGAAAAAGTAGAGAAATTATTACGAAGCCATAAATATCTCCCTTTGGTAAGGCGTTTCCAAAAATGATAGATAGCAATGTCAACATATTGAGCACTCAGATAGGCTAGCATTGAAGCAAGCACAGCTAAAGGAGATAACGCAAAAACACTTCTGAAAACAGCATCGTCAACAGGGGAGGAAGGAATAGCTGGCGCAATATCTGAGATCAGAATAATCCCCATGGAAAAAAAGGAGGCAAAAATACCGGTGGTAACAACCTGATTGGCTTTTTTCCTTCCAAATATTTCGGATATAAGGTCTGTAATTAAAAAGGTAATGGGATAAGGTAAGACCCCAACTGAAATTTCAAATAAAGGTGCTCCAAAAACAGTTACATCACCAAAAGGATACCAAAAAAAGAACTTTTGGAAAATTAAATTGGAAACCACCAGGGAAGTAATAAAAAGCGCCCCCAGGTATATATAAATACGATATGCTTGCTTTCTATTTTCGGGAGTCATTAAACTATTTAATGGTTAAGGTAAAAGGCAAGCGCGCCTGAATTCCCTTTTGTTCCATTACAGATTTGACTTCCTTATAAAGACTATATATTTCAGCGCCAATCTCTTCTCGGATTATTTCTTCCTTATTAAGAACACTTGCTCCTCCAAAATCTTCCATAAATCGTTCAAAACTGGTTTTATATTTCGGATATTTCCTGACAGAGTAAGAATCCACATTAGCTAGCACAGCGGCAGCTTCAATTGCATCTTCAAGCCCTCCTAGTTCATCTACCAGTCCTAATTCTTTGGCTTCGATCCCACTCCAAACGCGTCCCTGAGCCAGGCTATCTGCCTCGGCAATCGTAATATTCCGACCCTCGGACACTTTACTCAGAAAAGTCTGGTAGGTAGACTCTATGCCTTCTTTTACAAACGCTCTGAATTCATCACTCATGGGTTCAAAAAAAGAATAATCAACAGAGTTTTTATTGGTCCCCACCTGCTCCGCATTTATTCCAATATTAGCTGCCAGTTCATTTATATTCGGAATGGTTCCAAAGACCCCAATAGATCCTGTAATCGTAGTCGGCTCGGCATAAATCTTATCTGCACCAACGGCAATATAATACCCTCCGGAAGCGGCAACATCACCCATGGATACAACAATGGGTTTTTTGTCATTTGCCATTTCCAGTTCACGCCATATAATATCTGAGGTAAGTGCACTCCCGCCTGGTGAGTTAACCCTTACTACAATTGCTTTAACAGACTTATCATCCCGGGCTTTAATAATAGCCTTGTTAATTATGCCCTGCCCAATATAATCTGGTCCTCCCTCTCCATAGAGTATTTCTCCCTGTGCAAAAATGACCGCAATTTTATCTTTACCAACACGCAATTTCTTTTTTCGTGAAATCTTGGTATAATCTTCGAGTGAAATAGTATTGAGCTTATCATCTATGCTGATGCCCAACGCCTGTTTTAGGCGCTTTTCATATTCATCATAGTAAACAACATCATCAAGTAATCCTGAAGCTTTTGCATACTCAGGTTTTCTACCTCCCAGCGTGTCGGCTATTATATTTATATCCTGCTCTGAAATTGATCTGTCCAGGGCAATTTCAGAAACAATTGTATTCCAAATTGAACTTAGAAGCTCTTTGATTTGAGTTCTGTTATCCTCACTCATTTCGTTGGATAAAAAGGGCTCTACTGCGCTCTTGTATTTACCGTGCCTTACTACCTCCATTTTTACACCGGTCTTATCCTGCAAATCCTTAAAAAATAATACTTCCGCAGCAAGTCCTTTGAAATCAATAGCGCCAACCGGGTTTAGAAAAACACTATCTGCGACGCTTGCCAAATAGTAGTCTTTTTGCATATAAAAATCCCCGAATGCGTAAATGAATTTTCCACTTTCCTTAAAATCAGTCAAGGCATTTCTTATGGCCTGAGTTGAGGAAATTCCGGCAGAAATATAATTTTTATTAATACTAATACCCTTAATATCGTTATCCTCTTTTGCCACCTTTATTGCATGGAGAATTTCATCTAGCCCCTGCGCCCTTTCAAAAAGAACATCAAAAGGATCTCCTTCTTTATCCCCGGTATAATCATTAATAGGGTATCTCATTTGTAATTCCAATATGGAATTCTTCTTAACTGTTACCGTTTCTTCAGTGTTTACAAGACTTATAAAAAACACAAACATGAAGAACATTATGCCGAATGCTATCAAAGTGCCTATTATCGCGGCCAGGAGGTTTCTTAAAAAATTCATAGGATACTTTAATTAATAGATATCAAAGATAACCAAACTTGGGATGATGTAATCAAGTTATTTTTTACTAAATCATAATTCAACCTAAGTAAATGAAGTATTAGGCCCTTAATAAATCGAGTCCCTTTATTGTAATTTAGTCATCATCTGGCTTACCTTTGTTTACACACTATGAAGGAAGCTAAAACTATATATCTTTCGCTTGGAAGTAACCTTGGAAACAAACTTTTCAATTTACAGCGTGCCATCCTGCTTTTACAAAAAGAGCTTGGAACTATTCTCGAATTTTCAGAGGTATATAAGAGTCCTTCATGGGGATTTGAAGGAGAAGACTTCCTAAATGCATGTTTATCTCTCGAAACTGAAAATACTCCTGCCGAAGTATTACATATAATACTAAAAGTTGAGCAGGAGATGGGTCGGCAAAGGTCTAAAGTAGAAGGTTATCAGTCCAGAAATATTGATATTGATCTGTTGTATTACAATTCCAAAATAATTCAAACAGTTGAACTTACTGTACCGCACCCACAAATGCATTTAAGACGATTTGTCCTGAAACCCCTGGCAGACATTGCTCCTCAATTCTATCACCCGGTATTAGGTAAGGATACCCGAAATTTGTTGCAGGAATGTAAAGACAAGACAAGTCTGCAGCAAACCCCGCACAAATTATACGCCAGCAGGGAATTACTCCTTTCGCAACTGCATTTAGTAGCTATTGAAGGTAATATTGGCGCTGGTAAAACTACCCTGGCCAGAAAAATAGCTGATGAGCATAATGCTAAACTT
>Ga0265306_10000469_pt1 | contig 19236 bp, 15 predicted proteins | sample Helome_3_FD_192493 | JGI IMG/M metagenome (GOLD analysis project Ga0265306, IMG submission 192493) | Marine sediment microbial communities from subtidal zone of North Sea - Hel_20160420 (Illumina Assembly) | ecosystem: Environmental > Aquatic > Marine > Subtidal zone > Sediment ... | reverse complement strand
CAGAGGAGTTAAAAAGTTTACTGGGTAGGGCCAGAGCTAAACGAGGCATGTTTGAAGGTGATATGGAAGAAGGAGAATTGGAAATAGGTCAGGTTTCCGCGCTTATCCACGACATTAAACCTGCCGCCGAAATTGTTGATGTTATGATGCAGGAATTTAATGAAGCCAAAAAGAGATTGGCAGATTTATAAACAAAAAAGATTGCATTCCTTAGAGTTTTAAGCAACTTAATAATTTTCCTATAGTTACAATCTCACCCTAAGTACATAACTATCCGCTGTAATATATAATGCTGATTTGTCCGTATTGAAGGCACAATTTGAAGTAGCTTGTCCGGTTTTAATTTTGCCCAATACTTTTCCTTCGGGAGAGAAAATAAATACTCCTCCGGGCCCCGTTGCAAATAAGTTCCCTTCATTATCCACTTTTAAACCGTCTGGCAGGCCTTTTTCTTTACCAACAAGTTCGGTGGCATCAAAAAAGAGCTTGGCATTGCTAATAGAACCGTCCTCAAGGACATCAAATACTTTCCATATTGACAGTTCAGGATCAGAATTTGCCACATACAATTTCTGCTCATCTGGTGAGAACGCAATGCCATTGGGTCTTGTAAATTCGGTAGTTAAAAGGGTTAACTCTCCCTCTTTGCTGAGCCTGTATACCCCCTGATAGTCCAGTTCTTTGCCCGGGTCATCCATTCGCTGTGGCAGGCCATAAGGAGGATCTGTAAAATAGAGGTCCCCGTTACTTCTGTAAGCCGCATCATTTGGGCTATTGAATCTTTTACCTTTAAAAGCGCTGGTCAGGGTTTTGTAGTTGGCGGTTGGTTCCGAAACCGAACTTTGCATTAGTGCGATCTGTCTTTCCCCATGCTGGCATAGTACCAGCTCACCTTCGCTATTTAGGAGTAAACCATTAGCCCCTGGTTCTGATCCTCCAAATTCTTCACCCATAAAACCTGAAGGTTTTAAATATAACTTTGCTTTTTCTCCTTCCTTCCAACTATAAATTGAATTCCTCGGAATGTCTGTATACAAAAGCATATCTTGTTCGGGTAACCACAGCGGGCCTTCAGTCCAGTCATGGCCTTCAGCTAATACTTCAACTACGGACGCTTCAGGAATTATAGACCACAGACTTTCGTCATAAGCCTCAATCTCGCCTTCTTCAAAAACTCTGGTCGCATATGACTTTTCCTGTTCTTTAACAGAAGTCTCTTTTTTTTCTGTTTTGCATTGTATCAGGATTAGGGCATTTAATGCTACAAGGCCCAGGTATAATATCTTTTTCATATGCTTAGTAAAGGTAGTAATCCAATTATTTTAAACGATTTCAGTTGGGTATAGTGCAATTTACCAAAATACCTGCTACTGCTGCAAGATCCTGATGTCCTTAATTAAACGGGTTATCTCTTCGTCTTTAGTGCCGTCGTAGATTCCCCGTATTTGCTTCTTTTTGTCAACAAGCACAAAATTCGGAGTATGGATAAAGTCCTGCAGACCTCCATCGCCTTGATCAACCACGGCAAAATAATTTTTACGAGCCAATTCATAAATGTGCCTTTTATTACCGGTAGTAATATTCCATTTTGTATCAAGTGCTCCATTTTTAGAGGCATAATTATATAAAACGGGCACACTGTCATACTCGGGAGTTACAGAAAGCGACAATAATTTTACATCTGCATCATTCAAAAACTCCGTTTGCAATTTTTCCATATTATTGGTCATAACAGGACAAATAGTGGGACAGCGGGTAAAGAAGAAATCGGCTACATAGATTTTACCTTCGTAATTCTTTTCGGTTATTGTGTCCCCGTTTTGATTGATAAGGCTAAAAGGGCCAATTTTATGGTTAGCATTCATATCTAGAAGACTCCTGTCTACCAAAGCAGGATTTAAATCTGAAGGATTATAAACTGCCGGTTGTTCTTCCCGCAACCAATAGGAGAGGAAAATTAATAAGGATGTAAGCACCAGGAATATAATTATTCCCTGCCTTAGATGTGGATTTTTAAAAAGTTCAGTCTGCAATGATGCTTGTTTATAAACTTAATCTAATAAGGCGTACTAATAGATGTATTCTTCAAATATTTTTAGAGTATTGAATTATCTATTTCTATATCGGCATTTTCCCAGGCTTTTTCATACTCCGCCTTAATTACTTTAGCTTCATCTAATTTACCCTGAGCTTTTAGACTTTGGTATAATCCCATGAGAGACCAGCCGTTTTGCCTTAATACTTCCAGGTCTTCTTTGTAAATAATTTCAGCTTCATCAAATTTATTGGCTTTTAATAGTACTGCACCCAGGTTTTGACGTGTTGGAACGTGCCAGGCTGCAGGTTCAGTATAGACCAGTTTGTCTTCCAGGGCAACCGCATTTTTTAAATGTTCAATAGCTTTTGGCAAGTCTCCGTTAAGTGAGGCCAGTTCACCGGCAACGACTTCGTAGGCAATTCGGGCAATAGAAGCCGAGTTGTTATTGGCTGTAGCCACGAGTTCTTCCAGTTCAGGATCTTCTTTAAGTGCGGCAATGGCATCCAGCTCTTCCTGAGCTTCTTTTGCATTGTTTTTTCGCACAAATGCTATTCCACGGGCATAATGCCTCATTAGATTTACATGTTTAATTTCAGGATTTGGAGCTGGTATTGTCAATATCTCATTCCATTTACCAAAACGAACATAGGAAAGCATCGGTGTTGATGCAAAATCCTGTAGAAATGGAAGAGCAACCAATTCCCCGGTGGGTACTTTTTCAGCTGTTTTTTTTGCCGCATCAATGGCTATTTCACTGGCACCCAATAAACTTGAGGCTGACCAAAGGAAATGGATATTATGCGGGTAATAACCCAGGGGATACAATCCCTGTGAATAACATTGTGATATATAGTCTTCATCGGCTAAAATAGCCGCCTGATTGGTCTTTACTGCGTCAAGATAACGGCCTACTCTGATATAGATATGTGAAGGCATATGAACTATATGTCCGGCGGCCGGCATAAGTGAAGCCAATTTATCCGCACTAGGAACTGCCAGATCTGGTTTTGGAAGCTCTACCATATGAATATAATAGTGATGTGCTCCGGGATTATCCGGATTTAATTCCATGGCACGTTCCAGTGCTGTCTTGGCTTCGGTAATATTAGGTGACGGATTTCCATCCTTATCCCAATAGTTCCAGGGAACCGTATTCATTACGGACGCGGCATATAGTGTTTGAATATTTGAATCATCCGGAAATTGTTTTACTACATCAGTCATAGCCTCCATATATGCCATATTCAATTCTGCTACATCTGTAGTTAAGTCAGCACTGTATCTGGATGTAAGTGCATTTATTAAAGCCTGTTCTTTCGGACTTGCGGCAGAAGCCAGTTTTTTCGCTTTTGCCAGTGCCTCATTATATTTCTCCTTGCGCTCGTCTGGGGGCAATGGGTCGTTTATATTAGGTCCAAGTGCATAAGCCTGCCCCCAATAGGTCATAGCAGAATTCGGGTCCAGTCTGGATGCTTCCATAAAAGAACGGTGCGCTTCCGCATGATTAAAAGCATAGGTGAGTTTTAAGCCCTGATTAAAAAATGTCTGGGCCATTTCTTTGGATGTAGAAATAGGGAAAGTAAGATTTCCCAGGTTTTCAAATAATGGTGAAATCTGTTGGGTGGTATCCACATCTTCCAATAAATATTTTGCTACGGTACATTTGATAGAATAAAAGGACGCTTTTTGGGAATGGTCCAAGTTTTTTTCACCTGATTGAGTGGGTAAAAAATAAATTAGGGCAAGTAACCCAATTGCGATAATGATAAGGCCCGATTTTTTTTTCATGATGGTATTATTAATAGATGTTGATTGTATTTTTAGTCATATTTTCCAAATTTCACCCGGCATGTTGTTGAATAAAAGTTTTCGCTTCCTCCAATTCTGGCCTGTCGCTTTGTGATGATTCCGCAAGTATTAAAAGTTCTTCAAAATATCTGGATGCTTTTTCCTGGTCGCCAAATCGTTTTGCAGCCACTGCGGCTCCATAGATCCCGTTGAAGCGCTTAGGATTCACACTTAGATTTTTCTCATATACTTCTAAAGCTTCATGTTGTTTGTTCATAGCCAATAACATTTCTGCCAAAAATTCGCGGGCCGGTATCAGTTTGCCAGGTGTAATACCATGAACTCCTATGATATCTTCCATTTCTACGGCTTCTTTTAATAGCGCAATACCTGAATCTTGTTGTTCATTATAAAAATGTAACCAGCCTTGAATTATTTTGATTTGGATTAATACCTGGTTTGCATTAGCCTCATTTCCACCATCTGAAATTTGTTGCCTTAAGGTGTTAAGGATTTCCAATTCTTCATTGGCAGCACTGAAGTTTTTTAGATGAAGTGAACCGATAGCTCTGGTAAAATGAAGTAAAGAACTTTGCCATGGAAATTGATCCCATTTCACCTCCGATTCATGAAATTCAAGATTAGCCGCGACATCCCATCTTCTATTTTCCAGGGCAATTCTTGCAGGTACAGCAGCAAAGGGATATGCAATAGCAGCAATATTTGAAGGGTAAACATCATAAATAGTTTTCATGTACTGGTATTGTTCATTTGCATTTTTATTATCGCCTTTTTGCAAATAGGCATATACCAAATAACCCATGGCATGAAGCTCGTTTGACCAGTGACCATTCATTTCACTGGCCTCGGCATAACATCTTGCCGAAGACGCAGAATTTATATTAGATTGTATAGATTCATCCCATAACCCCAATCGCGTAAAGATATGGGAAGGCATGTGCTGTGCATGTGATGAGGCTGGCGCGATATCCGCATATCTTCTCGCCGTTGGTAAAGCTAAATGAGCCAATTCCGGGTAATCATAATTATGTATAATATAATGGGCAATTCCGGGATGGTTGGGTTGGTCTATAAATAATTTTTCAAGAATCTCACCTGATTTTTTTTGATTCTTATAGGTCTTGTCTTTGCGATCTGCGGATGCTCTTAAGGCTAAAGCATAAAAAACTGCTGCTTCATTGTCTGCAGGATACTTGATATAAATTTTTTCCATTTTCTTTTCGTACAATAATGCCCTTGTATTTTGATCAATTTTATCCCAATCTTTATAGTATATGCTTATAGCATCCAAATACTCCTTTTCTCTTTCTTCTTTTGGAATTTTGCTTGCAATTTCCAGAAGTTTTGATCCTTTTTCCAGGTAACTTTTATCAGACTGATACCATAATGAATGAACAATACTCATAGCTACTCCCCAATAGGCCATTGCACATTCGGGATCTGCATCCAATACCTGGACGAAAGCTTTTTCGGCTTCTTCATATTCAAATGAGTGCAATAAGGATACTGCCAGATCAAAAGTCGCCCGGGTATCATAGTTGCAGGATAAGGAAAAGCTTACCTCTCCGAATTGTTCAGAACTACATAAAATAAGTTCGCCTCTCAGCAGATTAATAGCTGCTAATTCAGGATTTGGTTTTGTTTTGTTTTTGCAATTGGTGAAGCTAAGTATACTTATAATAAATAAGACAATCGACAGACAGCTTGGAATTTTCATTACTAATTAAATTTAATACATTGGGGACATATGTATATGAAGAAAGCGAATAGATACAAGGTAAAACTTTATGCAACCCCTTTAAAGATAGTAAATTCTAAGTTTTTTGAAATAGTCTAAAAATTAAACTGTATAGTATGTTGCTATTTACGTATAGATGAGCCATTAAAAGGTAAGGATGCCTAGTTGTCTTAGCCACTTTTTATTTTAGTTATCCACAAAAAGTCTTTTAATATGATACCATTTCAGTGATTAGCTATTAATGTTTGTGGCTTTCACTATAATGCTCTTTCAGAAGATCTCTCCCAAAATCATTGGTAAGATCCCTTACTGCGGTATGCACATGATTGGCATTATTTTGAGTATTATCAAATTCTATTAAAATCACGGCACTTTGTATTCTATAGTAATGGCCCTTTCCTGGCACCAAACTACCTGCCCATGCAAATGAGAGCTTATCCATTCCTGAGGCATTTATCTTGTCTAAAAGAGATTTGGAAAATCCGGATTCATAATTGTTCAAATAAACCAGGAGTAATTTTTCAAAAGCTTTTTTCTGGTCCTGATTTAAATCTGAATAAGAAATACCCCTTGGATCAAGATTGGTCACTTTCTGTTTATTATTGGTAAAAATTTCCCTTGGTGCTTCTTCAGAAAAGAGCGCTTTATCTAACTGTTCTTTTGAGAGAGAATTTACCAATGCAAAACCTAATTCACTCTCCAATTTTAAAACCTCCCTGCCTTTTAGATTACCTTCGAGAACTATAGCCGGGTTAGATCCCAGGAAAGATGGAGTAGAGGCCACAATCTTACCGCTTGAACTAACAAAATTAAAGGAAATATGATGTCCTTCAAATCGCCAACCCCAAAACTGCTCAGTTGCAGGGTCATTAAATACACAAAAGTGATAATTAAGTGCATCACGACCTGAGCCATCTGGCATTCTGAAATTCCCGCCTTCAAGTTCAAGCAAAACATTTTCCAGTTCTATGATCTCTTTAGTTTTTCGAAATCCCTCTGAGCTCAGGGAAGCTCTGAGCAGCGCCATAGCGGCTTCTTTTTGTTTATCATTGAAGTCATGAAAAGTAGGACCTTTTCTTATTATAGGGATAAAATTAAAATTCAACCGTTCCTCGTCATCCAGAGCAAAAATTGTCTTTGACTTTAAATCCTGATCCAGAGTGTTTAAAAATTCAGTTGCCAAAGTATTAATTTCTTGTGAGGATACAACAGCCATAAATAGACTGCATCCAACCAGTAAAAAAAATGATTTATATTTCATCAGCTCTTTATTTTATACGCGTAGTTTCCATGTTGACTGTATTTGGTAATCTTCCCGGTTTCATCCCGTTCAAAGACTATCATCTCTCCGGGCTCTTCGTCCTTTCTTATTTTTTGAAAAGTATCTCCCACCACATGCTTAAGGAAAGTCATGGATTTGGCAGGAGATTGGGAGGGAAGACGTAGCATTACCAACTTTCCTTCCCAGCTTGAAATATAACTTTCACTTCCCCAGGGTTGATTGCTGTAATAACCGGTATAAACTGTCATATCTTTTTTAGAAGGTTCAACTGTTTTACCATTTTTAGATTCGTCTTTTACCTTATTTAGAATAGCATGCATTTCCCTGGCATATTTATGGGGGTTTGTGCCATTAGCATTGATCATTACGGTATAAGCCATTTTAGATTTGGGATTTAACTGAATCCCGGATCTATACCCTGGGCAACTCCCGCCATGGGAAACCCATTTTGTTCCATCACTACCTTTAGATACTGCAAAACCTAACCCCCAGGTAGTTTTCCAATCCGGGTCTGTCCAGTGCACCTGCTGCATATATTTTAAGGTTGATGGTTTTATTATTTCTGTAATTGTAGAATCCATTAAGCGAAATTGCCAGGAAGCAAATTTACCCAGGTCCAGTACATTGGATGAGAATCCTGCTGCAGCTGTAATACCATTAGCCTGGAATAGCTTTACCTTTTTACGTTGCCCCGCCCTGTCTAATGATGAGTATCCTATAGCCAATTGACTGCCATATAAAGATTCAGGGAGTTGGGTACGGGTTTCATTGAGTTGAAGTGGCTTTAAAATATTCTCTTCCACATAGGTGGTAAATGATATTCCGGAAACCTGTTCCACTATTTCACCCAAAAGCGTAAGACCAAGATTGCTATATTGAAAGTAGGTTGATGCAGGATATAGCGTTTCCTGATTACCCAATTCATTTTTAATTTCTTCCTGGGTGGGAAATGGAAAATCCGGGCCTGTCCAATAAGGAAAATTGGCCTCTCTCGGCAGACCGGAGGAATGTGTTAATAAGGTTCGTACGGTAATAGGGCCACTTTCTGAATATTTCTGATCCAGATTATACCAGGGTAAAAGATCACTCACTTTATCGTCCAGACGCAACTTACCTTCATCATACAGCTTCATAATTGCCGTTGCAGTAAATAATTTAGAAATAGAACAGATACTGCAAATTGTATTCGCTTCAGTGTTCACATCTGCTTCCACATTTGCCTTTCCAAAAGCGCCAGACCAAATTATTTCCTGATCTTTTATTATCGCAGCCGAAATGCCCGGGAGCTTTTCATAATCTTTTTGGGCATCTAACCAAACTTCGATTATTTTAAGTGCTTCGGAATAGTCCTTTTTACTTTCTTGTGCATTGGTATGGAGAAAAAAAATGGAGATTAAGAGAAAGAGTTTAAATTTCATATTATTAATTGGTGATTAAGTTGGTTTGCAGATATTATTAATATTTAAATCAAATTACTGAAATGAAATTCGGTTACTTTTTTGTAAAAGTGCCAGGGAATGCCATACTGCTCGCACTATGTCGCGGCTTCATCAATAAAGAAGCATCGGTTAAGGTAATGATTAAATTGCGAAATTCCCTTGATTATTTCCCCTTTAAATTGGACAAGAACTCTACCAAATCTCTTAATTCCCTTTTTGATAATACGGTTCCCATAGGAGGCATAGCCGAAGGCATATTTTCTCTTTTGTTTATTCTTGATACTGCAATTTCCATTGGTTCTGCATCCGAGGTGCGAAGTATTATGTCATCATTGTTTTCTGCCACAAGGACTCCTGCTACAACCTGTCCATCCTTAAGCGTCAACACAACGGAGCCATAACCCGGAGCCAATCGAGCGCCTGGTTCAATAAGGGATTGCAATATTTCTTCTCTGCTTAGTACATTCGCAATATTATCCATAGGAGGACCTACTTTACCACCTGCCCCATCGAGAGCATGGCATCTTACACACTGTGCGGCTGAATTATTCTTAAAGACATTCGCCCCAGACCAATTGCTGCCCCCATAGAGAGCTTCTTTATAAGAATCCACAGAATATCCGCTGTTTTTAAGTTTACTCAAACCGGCAATCAGGTCTGTTGATTCAGTTGATTCCACAGCCTCAATCAGATCCAGAATCACTCCCGGATTTAATTGCTTGTTCCCTGCTTTTTGAATCAGATTCATCAATGCATCGCGACTTTGATCTAGTGGCATCTCTGTTAACGCATCTATCATTCGCTGTTGCTCCCTTAGGGATCCATTTTTAAAAATTGGACCTATTACCGCAGGCAATTCATTTTTAGGGATATTTAATTCGGGTATAAGCCCAACGGCAGCTGCCCGAACATTCTCATCCTTGTCCCGCATCCCTAATTTGACAACCGATGTAATATCATCATCATACAATTCTCCTAAAGCTTCTATCATGGCAACTCTTACCTCCGGATTTCGGTCCTTGTTAAGAATAGATTTTAGTTGGGAATTATATGTTGATATTCCAAGTGTTCCCAGGATTTTTGAAGTGCCGACAAGAATATTAGGATCCTTGTCCTCCAGGAATATTGGAATATCTGCCTGAATTTTTTGTTTTACAAAATTTGAATCCCGATTAATTTCCCCCCTGTAACGTCCGTCTACCCTGTCTAAGACGGAAGGGGACGCCCAGGTTCCTATAGCTGCGAGAGCCTCTCCCCTGAGATCACCAGAAACATCTATTCTTTTTGCAAATGCAATAAGCATGTCCAATTCTTCCTCACCACCAACTCTTAAGGCTGCGTTGATACTTCTGCGAAGTAAAGGTTCTGAAGTAAACCGTTCTTCCTTGAGAATTGCTGCCAAAGCCGGCATGGCATCGGGTATTGACCAATCATCGTTAATAGCCCTTGCCGCTTCAGTAACGATATATTCGTCCTCATCATTTAAAAACAAGGCTACTTTTGAATTTTGTAGTCGTCTCAGAACCAGTACTGCTGCAATCCGCAAACTTCTTTGTGGACTCTTCGATAAGGCAACAATAGGTTTTATCTCACCGATACGGCTCAAAGCCAGTACCCCTGCATGACGCAAGTACAAATCCTGATCATTATTAACTGCCAGGAAATTAATTAAAGGCTGAACAGCCTCTTTATATTCAATTCTTCCCAATGCCTGTGCTGCAAAGAAACGTACTCTTTCGTTTTGGTATTCCAATAAAGAAATCAGTTTTTCTCCTGCGTCATTATATTTTACGTCTCCCAGAACCTTGGTTGCCTGAGCTATAATTTCGGGATCCTTGTCATCCAATAAATCCATTAAAGGTTCAGCCTTCCTAATATTATCTGAAGCAATCTGACCAATTCCCCAGATTGCATGTATTCTTGCGAATTGGTTTTTATCTTCCAGAACTACTTTTTTTAAAGCCCTATATCCCCAAAAAGTTCGGTCCGCCAGCTCAAATTGAGCCTTTTTCCTTATTCGCATATCAGGATATGTCAATAGTTCAGCAAGTTCATCAGCCGACAGATCTTCATAGGCCATGGTCATAAGCCTTTGTGTCTCTTGTCTTTCTTTTTCTAAATCGTTTTTTGAATCCTCTACATCTAATTTCCAGACCCGTCCATAGTTTTTTGTTCCCCAGCCATTTATCCAATCAGCAAGGTATAGTGCACCATCCGGACCAAATTGTAAACCGGTAGGTAAGATCCCACTTAAAACATCTAATTCTTTTTCCAGGTCAAAGGAGGCCCCTTTTGGTTTTAGACTAAAGGACCAAATATGTGAGCGTGCCGGATCTCCAATAAATTCAACCAGAAAGAATTTATTTAACCAGTCCTTGCCCAGTGCTGTACCTGGGTTATAAACCATCCCCGTTGGGCCATTATGGTAATTGGCAATAGGAGGAATTATATAGGCTGCCTGTCCTTCCCAGCGTGGGAGATATAATTTTTCATCCATCCACACTTTATAGCTATTGTTCTTAGGATCTGTATATTTTCCATATTGCCAATTAGACCTCCATCCAGCATCGGAGCCTTCAACAATATGTACAAGTCGTTCACTTTCCCCTCTATGATCCCCATCATTATCTGAAGAAATTAAATTGCCATAAGCATCAAAAACAAATTCGTGTGTATTTCGAAGTCCCCTGGCAAATACCTCAAAGTTAGTACCGTCAGGATTACACCTAACGATCATACCTTGATTGGGCAAGTGATGTGTTTCACCTTCTACTGTGGTAATGCTGGCTCCAATATCACCAATTCCCCAATAAATTTTACCATCAGGACCTTCTATAGCGCCCGACATGCCGTGGGCTCCGAATCCAATATGAACTGCGAATCCATGTGCTATGGAAGTTTTTGTATCCATAACACCATCACCATTGGTGTCCTCTACACGCCACATATCGGGCCCTATACCAACAAAAATATCATTGTCGCGTACCAATAAAGCACCTGCGACATCTGTAATTTCTTCATTAAAATCTTCCAAAATACGTCTGGAAACATCTGCAACACCATCTTTATCGGTGTCTTCCAGTTTCCATATTTCATCTTTTTCAACCGTGAGATCCCTCCAATCGTGAATACTGTCCTTGTTTAGATCAGGGAACCATTCATTCTCTTTACTGAGTTCTGGAGCAAATGTTTTTCTTAAAAAAGCACGCCTGTCTTCAACCGTTTGCAGACTAGTTGAGGCCGTCATCCAATCCTGATGTCCCCGAATGTCAAATTCGGAATTTTTTTGCCTGTTGGTTCTTGTTAGGTATACATTACCTTCATCATCTATGTCAATGGCAATGGGATCCGGAGCTAATGAATCTGATGCCCATAAGTCCAATGTTAGTCCATCTGCTAATTTTGGCGAAATGTACTCCTGACTTGCATCTGCTATCATCGCAGCGGATAACGAATCCAGCGTATATGTTAAGGGGATTTCTTTTGGAATTTTTGACTTTTGACTGCAGGAATGTACCAATAAACCTACTGTAATTAATGCGATGAAATATGACAGGTACCTGCTTGAAATCATTATTAATAAATTAACGGATTATATAAAATGTGATTATTTTTTCGATGGAATAGAATAAAGAGATTCAATATGATTATCCAATTTATTTAGTGTTTGTGCGAGTATTTTGATTTGTTTCTGGGCTTCCGGCCATTCTTTTTGCTCGATAGCTTCTCTAACACCTGGCAAGGTTTTAACACCATAACCTGTATAGAAACCTGGCGCATAAATCTGATGTTTGTACCATGATCTTCTGGGTAATCCGGATGCATTGGTTAAGGCCAGTTCTGAATGCATTAGTTGCTTATTCAATGCTTCCAGTTCACTAACGGGCAGTGAATTTAAATTAATAGAATTGAACTTAGCTATTGCAGCTCCAAGGTTAATCATACTATTTTGAATAGGTGTGAAATCCAGATAAGGTATATATTCCTTTTTCTTAGGTTCAACAAAGGGTTTAGTAGGGTCTGCAGCCAGATAAAATGCATTTTCTTCTATCAGTTTGTTATATTTTTCCACTTCTTTTCTCATGCTTTCACATGACTTCATTACCTCTTCAAGGTAGGTTGAAATGGTCTCGCGCAAGGGATCAAAATTGAAAGGTAAAATATCTGCATTGGCGAGTCGCAATACAATTCTACCTGCTGTTTTTGCCAATGTAACTCCGTAAGCAAATTCAGGATCCTTAAATCGTTTGTAATGCGAATAGGTATCATATATAGTATGATATTCTCCACCGGCATTTTCACCACCAAATCCTAAATTTAGCGAAGCAATTCCTGCATGTTGAATAAATGGGGTATAATCAGATCCTGATCCCAGAGCATAAAGTTCAAATTTATCGTCTCCGCCATTAATCATATCCCTTGCAATTTTTCTTTCCTTAATAGAAACACCTTTCTGGGGATCCGTAACAACTTCGGCTACTTCACTTACCAAGGTCTGCAATGTGTGGGAGCCCCCGGCATTGAAAAAACCTCTACCATTGCCATCAGTATTAATGTATGCGACGGCTTTCTCCTGGAGTTCTTCTTTATGATGTTCCACCCACTCCGTTGAGCCAATCAGACCTGGTTCCTCGGCATCCCATGCGCAATAGATTATGGTTCTTTTTGGGTGCTGTCCTTTTTTAGCCAGTTCACCAACTGCTCTGGCTTCCTCCATCAAAGCCACCATACCACTCACAGGATCGGCAGCACCATGTACCCATGCATCATGATGGTTACCACGCAAAACCCATTCATTGGGAAATTCAGAACCGGTAAGAGTGGCTATGACATTGTAAGCCGGCTTTATCTGCCAGTCAAATTCCAATTTTAAATGAACTTTTGCAGGTCCTGGTCCTATATGATAGGTAATTGGTAATCCTCCCCGCCATGAACCAGGAGCTACAGGACCTCCCAAGGCTTCCAGCAATGGTTGGGCATCTTCATAGGAAATAGGCAATACAGGTATTTTTGTAATGGTAGGTGCATCTTTGCGTTCCAATCTATCAGCTTTTAATGTTGCACCATAACCCGGTGTAAGTACATCTCCCGGATAAAGAGGCATATCCATAACAGATCCTCGTTGTACTCCGGTTTTATTTTTAAAAGCCCCTTTTGGATAAACGTCACCGCGAACATACCCATCATCCTTAGGATCTGAATAAATAATACAACCAATAGCGCCCTTTTCTGCAGCTAGTTTGGGTTTAATTCCACGCCAGGATCCATAATATTTAGCAATTACTATCTTTCCTTTTACATCTATTCCCAATTTTTCTAACTCTTCATAGTCGGCCGGTATCCCATAGTTAACAAATACCAGTTCAGACTCAACATCACCATCTGAGGAAAATGCATTATAGCTGGGTAATAACTCTTCTCCCTGTGCGGTATATGTATCACCATGAACGGGCACGGCTGTTAATTTTGCTTTGTAGGCAGTGGGTTCCGTTAATTCAAGAACTCTGACTTTTGGATAGGGAAATAGGACCTGGTAGGTTTCTATTTTAGCATCATAGCCCCAGGATTTGAATTGCTTTAACATCCATTCTGCATTTTCCTTTCCAAATTCGGTGCCTACATAATGCGGACGGGCGGCCATTTTTTTCATCCATGAATCTAAATTAGCAGCAGATATTTTTGTTTCAAAGGCTGTTTCCAGATCTAGTTGTTTTTGTACATTTTCAGATTTAAACCCTTTAATATTCTGTGCATTCAAGGTCACAACAAAAAGGATTAAAAGGAACATAAAGTGTTTTCTATACATATGGGTTTTTGTTATAATATAATTTGATTAAACTAGTTATTCTAACGCTATCTTGTCGAGATACAATTCAAAATTCTCCTTTTTTTTGTTTCCAATTAAAATCGCAAATTGCTCCAAATATTCCCCGGGATAATTTGGAAGATCTACTTTATATCCCCTAAATGAAGGGATCATTTCGGAAAAAGGAATTTCCAGAGTCTGCCATTCTCCATTAGTCTTGATATAAGCTATATATGAATAATAGTCCGAAACCCTTGTTTTAACCCTTATCTGATATTGCTTGCCATCGCCTTTAAGGCGCAGAGTTATTTTCTTGAAATTGCTTATGGATTTGGATTCCAGATCGTAGCGAACAGATGAGAAACCACCATTATTTTCAAGAGATACATAACCCTTAAAAAGACCTTGACCTTCATCGTTTAGTGAGAAGTTACCTTTTGAAAGCCCCCCCATTACACCATCATTTACCACTGTCCAGTTTTGAATATTACTTTCTTTAGAAAAATCGAATAGAACAAAAGGTTTAGACATCACGAATAGGACAATTATTAGAAAAAAGAATCTCATGAATACCAGATTTCAGGTTTTCTTCTTATTGGTTTAAATAAGAAGAATTTTACTTTTAGTTCGCTCTTTAGATTCTTTTTGTTAATTTTTGTCTTTAACAATTTTAATTTTGACAGCAAGAGATCATTTTCTAAAAGTAATGATAAAAATAAACCCAATTTCCATAAATGATAACTGTATTTTATCAATTTTTACGTCTAAATAAACAGAAAAGCTGCCCTGTGAATAATTGGAAGTTTCAGCTTAGCCTTCTAACGATAAAAATCTCTGCGACAAAAATATTTGGCACCCAACACAACCAGGCAATAATCTTATAAGCTGTAATAAAGTCCATGTTAAGCAGCCCTGTGAATAGTGGTAGATAAAGACGAAGTGTAACGGCGGCGAAACACAGGGCATAACTTCTGATCATCCAGCGCTGATGCCCATCAATATCCATTTTTTTTATGCTCGTGTAGGCATTTGAAGTGGTATAAAGCCAAGATAAGGCTAATCCTCCAAAGCCAAGAGAGGGAATAATTCCACCCGTTGCATAAAATGCAATCCCCAATCCCGCCATACCACTAAGTAAGACAGCTATAACATAAATTTTTCCCAATGTCCTATGTAGTGCTGGTCTTTTTCTTCTTAGTTTTTTATAGAACTGCGAAAACCCTGTTAGCAAGGCAAGACCGCCTAAAAAAATATGAGCATAAAACGCAGTTAAATAGATTGAACTATTCAGCAGTGTCTCTGATTTAGATCCTAAAAGACTTTCTTCATATGGAAGGCCAATAAATCGCAATGGATACAAACCTATGAAAACCGCAAACAATCCAAGAAAGAAATAGCCTGTGTTAAGGCGTCCTTTTTTTAAATCCATATTTCAAAATTAATTAAGGAGTATTATTTATGTTTTCTTTTCACAACCCAATGAGTTAGGTATAGGTAAGCTTACGATATTATTGTCATATTTGCAAAAACAATTCTTTTAGAACCTAATACCTTAACCAGGTTTATTTTTATAGTTTTATCGAGAAGAATAGGTTTTATTAAAAGGGAAGAATTATGTTTTATTTTCTAATGGATCTGTTGGGTACGGTAGCCTTTGCAATATCGGGAGTCCTTGTGGCTATGGATAAGCGCCTGGATCTATTTGGAGTCTTAATTATTGCATTTGTCACAGCAGTAGGGGGTGGAACGCTTAGAGATTTGCTTATTGGCAACACTCCGGTCGCCTGGATGCTTGAATCAACATATATAATAACCATTATAGGGACGGTTATTCTTGCTATTATCTTTAGGGAAAAACTCAGATATTTAAGAAAATCATTATTCCTGTTTGATACTCTGGGGATTGGATTATATACCATGGTTGGGATAGAAAAAGGCCTGAATGCAAATCTGCTTCCTGTGATGTGCATTATATTGGGTACAATAACAGCTAGTTTTGGAGGTGTTATCAGAGATATCTTGTGTAATGAAATACCGGTTATTTTTCGTAAAGAGATTTATGCGACTGCATGCGTTGTAGGAGGATTGAGTTATTTTCTGTTACGAAAATTGCCTTTAGGTGATGAATACGTTTATCTTGCAGCTATCCTAATTGTTATTGGCATTCGTCTAATGGCGGTAAAATTCAAAATTGCACTTCCCAGTATCTATAAAACAACATAATCATTCAACGATTTCTGCTTTAAGGATATAGATATTTTGCATTGGCCAGTCTCCGCTGTCTACCGGTTGCTGATTAATTTTGTCAACAACATCCATACCACTGATAACTTTTCCAAAAGGTGTAAAATCACCATCTAAATGGTAGGAACCGGGTTTTGTGACAACTATAAAAAACTCATAAGGAGAGGCGAGCATATGCGGATTATCTATTTCACTACTTGGCATGGAAATTGTTCCTCGGTGATGCTTATAACCTTTTCTGGTATCAGGGGGTAAAAGGTATCGGCCAATTTCCTTTCGTTTACTAGCAGTTTCAACGTTGTCTGCATTGCCTCCCTGTATAATAAAATCTTTTACGACCCGGTGAAACATTGTATTGTCAAAATATCCTTTTTTCGTAAGGTAAATGAAGTTAGCCTTGTGATAGGGCACATTATCATATAATTGTACCGTAAAACTACCCATACTGGTAGTGAGCTTCACTTTGGTAGTTTTAAGATTTTTTTGGTACTCAAAGAAGAAATCTATGGCATTTTCTTCAGTGAGAACAAATGCCTCTTCTTCCTTAATTTCAGTTGTCGAATCGGTTAGAGCCGAATCTTCTTTAACTGCTTTTGGATTTTCTGCCCTGGAGTTTGAAGCAGGGGCTTCCTTGCATGCACCAAAAAAAAATAGTGGTAATATTGCAAGGCAGGTAAATTTTAATTGCGACATGAATTATACTGATTTTGCACTACAGATAGCAAAAATAAAAAAACTACCTCTTCCGGGAACATCTTCACACTATAAAATGGCTCCGCAAATTCGTATTAAGGAATTAAAAGCCATGGAGAAGAAGAACACAAACCCAAAGAAGGCTGGTGTTGTCGCTTTGTTTTATCCCGATGAAAGGCAATTAACGAATTTATTACTCATACTTCGAAATACTTATCCCGGGATACATTCCAATCAAATTGGATTTCCTGGTGGTAAAGCTGAAATAAAGGATAAAAACATACTGGAGACGGCTTTACGAGAAACTCATGAAGAAGTTGGTGTAAGGCCAGATGATATTCAAATAATCAGATCTATAAGTGAAATTTATATACCACCAAGTAATTTTGAAGTACGACCTTATATAGGTTTATATGATAAAAGACACCCTTTTGTTAAACAGGAAGATGAAGTAGAGGAATTGGTTGAGGTACCCCTTATTGATTTTATGGATGATTCTAAAATGACCACTCAGATTCTCACAACTTCTTACGCGGATAATATTGAAGTACCTGCCTTTAAACTAATGGGTTATACGGTTTGGGGGGCAACGGCTATGATGCTAAGTGAAATCAAAGAACTTTTCAAACAGGTGTTATAAGGCATATTTTGTAGTTTTGTAGACTATGGGGTTATTTAAGGAAAATCCATTTGGACATATTTTATTTCTAAAGAAGTGGTTAATTCGCAGTTTGGGACTTATTACCCATCAACGTTATAAAGGTTTTAATACGCTGGAAATAGAAGGTTCTGAAATAATCCGTAATCTTCCTGATAAAAACGTGTTATTTGTAAGTAATCACCAGACCTATTTTGCTGATGTGGTTGCCATGTTTCATGTATTTAATGCCAGTTTGCACGGCCGTGATGATTCCATAAAAAACATAGGCTATTTGTGGAACCCCAAATTGAATATTTACTATGTTGCGGCAGCTGAGACCATGAGAAAGAGTCTCTTGACTAAAGTTTTGGCTTATGTAGGTTCAGTAAGCATAGAACGGACATGGCGAGCAGAAGGAAAGGATGTTAACCGACAGGTTAAAATGAGTGATATTACCAATATTGGAATGGCTTTAAATGATGGCTGGGTAATCACTTTTCCTCAGGGAACAACCACTCCATGGAAACCGTTACGAAAGGGTACAGCGCATATTATTAAAAGATACAAACCATTGGTGGTGCCGGTAGTAATAGATGGTTTCAGACGATCATTTGATAAAAAAGGACTACTTATTAAGAAAAAAGGGATTCTTCAGTCATTGGTCATTAAAGAACCATTGGAGATAGATTATGATAATGAATCTATTGATTCTATAATAGAAAAACTTGAATACGCTATCGAACAACATCCTTCATTTCTGAAAGTAATTCCTGAAAAGGAATTGCTGGCTTACGAAGAAAAAAACAAACAGCGTAAATGGAGAAGTTAAACTTCCAGCTTTTTTAATTCGGAGTAATTTTTTCGCAGCCTGTTTAAAAGTATTCCATAAAGTAATTTGTAAAAAAACCAGATCAATAACAGAATAATAGTAATAAACAATAGGAACATTACAGTAAAAATTATCCAAAAAAGTGTTTCATTTCCCGCCTGTGAAGCGGCTTCTGCAATTTTTTTACTATTCTCGCCGTAGTTAAGATTACCATACAGATTCACCATTAAGTACGCCACAAATATTCCTATATTAAACCAGACATATTGGCTGACCGTTCTTTTGACATTCAGGATGTTCTTCATTAATTTTTTTGAAGATTCCGTTGTGGATATGAGTTTGTAATTAGAATAAAACTTATAAATAAAATAAATTAATACTATATAATTGATGATTGTAAGTGTGGTTGTAATTTCATAAATATGCCAGGTCTTTTCAAGCTCTAATGATTCCTTAGTGTAGGAAAATAAATTAAGAACCGCCCAAAAGACAAATTCGATGATACTTATATAAAAAATCCATTTTACAGTGGATGACGACTTCTTTTTAATCATCCCATAGATTTCGTCAAATGACAATTTTGGATGTTGTGCCTCCTTTTTTTGCCAATCCTTCTTTAGTAATTCTAATTCATCCATCATAACCTTAGGGATTAAGTATGGTTCTAAGTTTATTCTTAACGCGGTTCATTTTCACCCTGGCATTCACTTCACTAATT
>Ga0265306_10000466_pt1 | contig 19280 bp, 16 predicted proteins | sample Helome_3_FD_192493 | JGI IMG/M metagenome (GOLD analysis project Ga0265306, IMG submission 192493) | Marine sediment microbial communities from subtidal zone of North Sea - Hel_20160420 (Illumina Assembly) | ecosystem: Environmental > Aquatic > Marine > Subtidal zone > Sediment ... | reverse complement strand
TTTGAATTACTCGATAACCAGTCTTACCGGGACCAGGTAAAACAGGGACTCGAGCAGGTTCGCGGAAATCTTGGCGCCGGAGATGGCGCGCGTACTATGGCAAAATTGGTATTATCATTGCTGGATCAGCAGACCACGTAGCAACCTGTCGGAGGAGCAATGGCCAGTCGAGAACATTCTGAAGGTATAACCATGAGTGGCGGAGGTCTCTATTCACTGGCGACCGTTGGCGCAAAACACGTCATCGATGCCGCCACGCCAATGGTTATAGACGCAATCAATAGCCTGTCGCAAGAGTCGATTAGTTCAGGTTTCACCTTCTCCGACATGGGTACCGCGGATGCGGGAACTTCACTATCGATGGTTGCCGCAGCGATAGACGCGGTTTCAACGCGTGTACCGAATGCGCCGATTTCTATCGTCTATTCGGATCAACCGCGCAATGATTTCAACGCGCTGATAGCCAACGTCTACGGTCTTGGCCCTTTTGAAACCTACCTCGATCGGCGCGACGATATCTTCCCACTGGTTTCGGGTACCACCTTTTACAAACAGATTGTCCCGGCCGGAACGCTCGATATCGGTTTCTCCGCTACCGCGATGCACTGGTTAAGCGCCAAGGTCTGCAACATTTCCAATCATGTCCAGGCGGTTGGTGCCGAAGGCGAAGAGCTCGATGCTTTTCGTAACCAGGCGCACCGTGACTGGCGCCAGATCCTGTTGCATCGCGCGCGCGAACTAAAACCGGGCGGTAAGCTGGTACTGATAAACTTTGCCCGCGATGAACAGGGCCGTTATCTCGGCAATACCGGTGGCGTCAATATGTTCGATCAGTTCAACCAGAACTGGCAAAGCTTTCTCGAACAGGATCGAATCACGCGCGCGGAATATGAAAACATGACCCTGCCGCAGTACTACAATACGGTCGAGGAATTCAGCGCGCCGCTGCAGGACCCCGATGATGCCGTTTACCAGGCCGGTCTGCGCCTCGATCATATCGATACCCGTATTGTTAAATGCCCGTTCGCCGAATCATTCACCGAGCACGCCGACGCGGCGCGTTTTGCCGAGGAATACATCCCGACCATTCGCAGCTGGAACGAAAGCATATTTTTCAACGCCTTATCCGAGGATCGTCCACTCGATGAGCGCCGACAAATTATCGAAGACTATTACGCAGCCTATCGTGACATCGTGCGGGAAAATCCCGCAGGCCACGGCATGGACTACGTCCACGCCTACACCGTAATCTCAAAGATTGCCTAGCTGTCATCCCGCAAAACGACGCAACCGTCATCCCGCGCTACTTCGTAAATGTCATCCCGCGCTACTTCGTAAATGTCATCCCGCGCTACTTCGTAAATGTCATCCCGCGCTACTTCGTAAATGTCATCCCGCGACTTGATCGCGGGATCCAGCAGAATTTGAATCATAAACCTGGCCCTGGATACCGCGGTCAAGCAGCGGTATGACAAATTATATGCTTGCCGGGTAACGCAGAAACTCAGGAATACTAAGTTTCGACAGGATAGCCGGCCTTTTCCCAGTCCGGCATGCCGCTATGGCTGATGCAAATGATGTGGTTCAGACCCTGAAAGTTCAGGTTGGTGGTCGAGGTCTGGGCGCGTCGACCGGAGCGGCAGTAAAGGTAAACCTGGTCGTATTGCTTCAGCTCGTCGACATGCGCATTCTCGGTACCCATCGGAATATTACGACTGCCTGGCACATGTCCGCGCGCAAACTCCTCCGGGGTACGATTGTCCATAACCAGGGCGTTTGCAGGAAGGCTCTGCCAGGCCTGGTGCAAATCATTCATGTCAAAGTCCCGCAGCAGATAGCGATTCGGGTCGAAGTTGATACCGACACTCATGTTCGCCGGTACCGCCTCGTTGATTCTTTTCGGCATATCCAGGTTGAGGTTATTCATTAAATCCACGAACTCCTGGCGCGGACGATTGCCACCAAGCCGGGGATTCCAGGCTTTTTCCTCACCGATCGTCGACGCGGTTCGACCGTTATAATCGTGCGCCGGGTAGACGATGGTGTCATCACTGAGAACAAATAGTTTTTGTGTAATGCTGTCGTAGAGCATACCCGGATCACCAAACTGGAAATCGGTGCGGCCGCAACCGCGTATCAACAGCGTATCGCCACTAAACAGCATACCGTCACAAAAATAGCTGGTGCAGCCATTGGTATGGCCGGGCGTCGAGATCGCCATGACCTGGTAGTGCCCCAGGGTTATGCTGGTGCCATCTTTCAACGGGATATCAATTGCCTCGATACCCGAGCTTTCACCGTAGACCAGCCTGGCACCCGTCATCTCGCGTATTTTGCCGGCCGAGGTAATATGGTCCGCATGCGCATGCGTCTCGATCGCATACAATAATTCGACGCCGAGCTCATTGATAATTTGCATATCACGATCAAAAGTTTCCAGCACTCCGTCGATGATTGCGCCCTCGCGGGTCTCGGAATCGATTAACAGGTAGGTATAGGTACAGCTTTCACGATCGAACAATTGTTTAACGGTCAGACGGGGTGTGGTCATTAAAGGCGAGCCCAGGTTTCTACAATGGCTAGTGTAATTTTTACAATTGACGATAGCAATTGGCAATGGCATGGTGGGTCGGTTCGGGCAATAATTCGCAAAATGAATCCTGACGAAATATTAAATCAGCTAAAACTGGAATCAGACCTGGTGGCCATTGCCCTTGTCGGGCTTGCGATCGTCCTTGTTTTGCTGGTAAATCGAAAACGTTTACTGGCCAAAATACGGGAATGGCGTATTCAGCGAAGCCTGAAGCGGATTGGTTGCGAGCAAATGCGCAACCTGGTCTGTTCCGATGGACTGGATGGCTACTTTAAACTTGATCGCCTGGCTTTAACGCCGGATGCGATCGTGCTGATCTCCTACAAACTTTATAGCGGTAATATTTATTGTGCCGAATATATTTCGGAATGGACACAGTTGGTCGGGCAGAAAAGCTATAAGTTTGAAAACCCTTTGTTTGAGCTGGAAAACCAGCTTACCGCGTTAAGATTGTTAACCGGTAACGCTCATCTGGAAGGATTCCTGTTCTTTAACAACAGCGCGGAATTCCCGAAGGGTCATCCTGACCAGGTGCTGCAATCCACAAGTATCCCCGAGCGTTTTAACGCCGCGAATTGTGACAACATCAAGCCCGAAATTAGAGCTGCCTGGGAGTTGCTTAAAGCTCACCAGAAACAAATCTCACCTGCCGACCATGCTAGTGTAAAAACTTGAAATGTCAGGCTGGAAAGCCCAGAATGACTGCGTTGTATTGAGGGAGCCGGATTTAAGAACTTTCGACTTCCATAATAATTATTAATCTAAAGACCAAAATAACGGAGAGAATCAGAAATGAAACGTCGTGACGTATTAAAAGGTGGCGTTGCCGCCGCACTCGCAACCGGAGCAACCGCGGTTTCAGCACCTGCGATCGCTGCGAATCGAATCGAAATTACCATGGTAGCGACCTGGGGTAGAGACTTCCCGGGCCTTGGGACCGGCGCACAACGCTTCGCTGAGCGCCTCACAGCGATGACCGATGGGCGCATCAAGGTTAACTATTTCGCCGCCGGTGAACGCGTCAAGGCTTTTGACTCCTTCGATGAAGTTGCCTCGGGTAACGCGCAAATGTACCACGCGGCGGATTATTACTGGAAAGGCAAACACCCGGGATGGGCTTACTTTACAGGCGTACCGTTTGGAATGACCTACACTGAAATCAATTCCTGGATTCAATTTGGTGGTGGTCAGGCACTATGGGACGAAATCGCAGCTGGGTATGGTTTGAAATGCCTGCCATGCGGTAACACCGGGGTGCAAATGGGTGGCTGGTTTCGCAAGGAAATGCGTTCTGCATCAGACTTCAAAGGTTTGAAGATGCGTATGCCAGGCCTGGGCGGTGATGTTATCGCCAAAATGGGTTCCTCACCCGTTTCATTGCCCGGTGGCCAAATCTATGAAAACCTGGTATCGGGTGCGATCGATGCGACCGAATGGGTAGGTCCCTGGAACGATAGCTTTTATAAATTTTATGAAGCGGCCAAGTATTACTATTATCCTGGTATGCATGAACCGGGTTCGCAATTGTCGTTGGGCGTAAACAAAAAGTTCTGGGATGGGTTGAGTAAATCCGACCAGGCCATTATCACGGCCGCTGCAGAAACTGAAAATTCAGTCATGATGTCTGAATATAATGCCAAAAACGGCGCAGCACTAGCTAGTTTAATTTCTGATCAGGGTGTCAAACTGCGCAGTTTCAGCGATGATACCTACGACAGCTTTGGTGACGCCGCTGCCGAAGTCTTCGAAGAAGTGCAGCAGCATAGTCCACTGGCCAAGAAGATCCACCAGAGTTTTCTGAAGTCACGTAACGAAGTTGGTGCCTGGGCCAAGATCTCTGATCAGGCCTACGTGGCGCAGCGTAACCGCGTGCTCGGGCTGTAGCAGTAAGCACATGATAAAAATAAAACGGAGTCTTCGGGCTCCGTTTTCTTTGGTACACATTTTTCAGATTTCATGTCCAGGGTAACTTCCTCACTGATCGGTCGCGCTTTCGCCTATGTAATGGTCAGTTCGTTATTCCTTTACCTGATTAATAACTACCTGGTGTACTGGCAAGAAATGCCCGGCCCTTTTGTGCTTTTTTCCCATTACGGCTGGTTTGGATTTGAAAAGCTCAGCGCTCAACTAAATGCGGATCAAGTAACCCTGGGCTGGAGCCAGGCTATGATTTACCTGTTGACCCTGCTGGTCACCATCGTCTACGTGATCAAAACCAGCTCCAGAACGCTGGCACAGGAAAGCATACGTTTCGCGACGCTTTCGGCCTACATTGTCCGCTTTTCATTCTGGTCGGTGTTACTGGTCGGCTTTTTCGACATGATGATTTCTTTTTTACGGGTAGAAAATATCCTTGAACATATCCTCGGAGAGTGGCTTACGCAGCAACTGGGGCGTCCAATTTTCCGCGGCACCTATGTCCATTACCCACTAGTATTTGCTTCCCTGTTTATTGCGACCCGTTTGCGCAACATTACCTTCACCTGGTTAGCTTTGATGTGCGTGCTGGCCGAGTTCCTGATCGTTATCTCGCGTTTTGTGTTTTCGTATGAACAGGCCTACATGGGCGACCTGGTGCGTTTCTGGTATGCGGCGTTGTTCCTGTTTGCGAGCGCCTATACGCTCGTCGAAGAAGGCCATGTGCGTGTTGACGTACTCTATACCAGATTCAGCCGTCGCAAGAAGGCGTTGTTTGATTCGATCGGCTGCTTACTGCTCGGTATGCCGATCTGCTGGGTCATATTGATGCATGGTATGGGTGGCCGAGGTAACAGTATCAATAGCCCGTTACTCAGTTTCGAGATTTCGCAAAGTGGCTACGGCATGTATGTCAAATACATCATGGCAGCATTCCTGATCGTATTTTCGGTGACGATGCTAATCCAGTTTGTCAGCTACCTGTTGTACAACATTTCGCAACTGCTCGACCATCGTGAAGATGAGGATCATCTGAGCTATCAAAAGTTAATTAACGAGAACAGTAGTTAGCGATGGAGCTTTATTTTCTCGTTCTGTTGATCGCAATCATGGTGTTTGCCCTGACCTCGGGCTTTCCGGTTGCCTTTTCATTACCCGGCTCGGCGATATTAACCATCGCGATCGCCGCTCTTTGCGGATGGATCTTCGAGGGTAATACAGATGCCTATTTCATACTCGGCGGTCCCAACCAGTGGCTCAGCGCCGGGGTTACCAATTATCGAAGTCTGTATTGGGTGGTGGAACGCGACACCTTGATTGCGATCCCGCTGTTCATTTTCATGGGCATCATGCTGCAGCGCTCCAAGATTGCCGAAGACCTGCTGGTGGCGATGGCGCAGCTATTCGGACCGATCCCGGGTGGTCTGGGTATCTCGGTTGTGTTCGTTGGCGCGCTGCTCGCCGCCACTACCGGCATTGTTGGTGCGACGGTTATCGCGATGGGTCTTATTTCATTACCGGCGATGCTACGCAATAATTATTCGAAATCGCTCGCCTGCGGCACGATCTGCGCATCGGGTACGCTAGGGCAGATTATTCCACCCTCGATCGTACTGATTATCCTCGCCGACCAGTTATCCAGTGCCGCGGATCAGGCAGCAACCACGCGCAAGACGGAGTACAAAGAGGCCACCGGCGAATTCTCGATGCCGGGTGATTTCGATGTAGTCACCGCCAGCGCGGGCGATATGTTCATGGGCGCCTTTATCCCGGGCATGATCCTGGTCGGCATCTACATGCTTTATATCCTGATCACGGCATTAATAAATCCGGCAAAAGCCCCGCCGGTGCCCTTCGAGGGAAGATACGACCACAAATTTATAATCCGGGTTTTGCTGGCATTGGTGCCGCCGTTGGCTTTAATTTTTATTGTGCTGGGATCCATTATTCTCGGTGTCGCCACGGTCAACCAGGCCGGTGCGATTGGCGCTATCGGCGCAATGCTGATGGGCAGTTATCGTCTGATGGAGGGTAAGAAACACGCCTACTATCCGGCTGCTCTGGCCATTGGCGCCGTGATTACGATCCTTGTCCTGTTGAACTTTTTCGATCTTAATATAAAGAATATTCAAAATAGTTACGACGCGTTTGGAATCGTTCTCGCATCCATTGCAGCTGCAGTTCTGATTGGCGCAATCGGCTGGGCAACCTGGCGTGCGTTTAAGATAGGTGACACCTTGAACGGTGTGATGATGGATACCGCCAAGACCACTTCGATGGTTTTCATCATATTGCTCGGTGCCGCGATGCTGACCTCGGCGTTTCGAGGATTTGGTGGCGAAGAACTGGTCAAGGAATATTTAACTTCGCTTCCTGGGGGCTTCTGGACCCAGTTCATCGTGGTTATGGCGGTTATTTTTTTCCTCGGCTTCTTTCTCGATTTTCTCGAAATTGCGGTCGTGGTGGTACCTATCGTCGCGCCGATCCTGTTAGCCGACCCGAGCGCAAACGTCACCGCGGTGTGGTTTGGCGTCATGGTGGGTCTCAATATTCAGACGTCATTTTTGACACCACCATTTGGCTTTTCGCTGTTTTATCTGCGCGGCGTTGCGCCCCGAGACGTCGGGACCACGCAGATATACAAAGGTGCCGCTGCATTCATTGTGCTGCAGCTTGCGGGCCTCGCAATCGCCGGCGCATTTCCGAGCCTGGTCAACTATCTGCCGAATAAAACCCACCTTGTGTCGGAAACCGCACCGCCACCGAGCAACCCAAAGCTGCAGGAATGCCTCGAGGATTACCTGTTTGTCGAATATGACAATAATAGAAAAATCATCGAAGCAGGCATCGAACGGATCAGTACCGCCAGCCTGACCTATCTGCCAGATGAATACCAGGACCGCCTGAACGAGAGCTACAAGCAGGCAGCCGGCGCGTTTGCGATGATCGAAGATGTCCGCACTGCTGAGAGAGCGCTCGAAGATTATGCACCCGGATACAGGCCGTTGCACATCGAAGTGCGCCAGATTCAAAGACAGGTGCGCAAGCTAAAGAAAGAAATCGATGAGCTGAACCAGCAACGTCAGCGTGTCGCGTTCGAAGAGCCAGTCGATGAAAAACGCATCGAGAAAATTCTCGCGGAAACCGCCGGGCTTGAAGCCAAAAGCAAAGCATTGCTGGCAAGCATTCCCGAAAACTGGGAGGCTGCACGTGCCGAATTTGAAACACTGGCCAGGAAGGAAACAAAAGCCCGTCGAGAGTATCGGCAAAGCGTCGATGACAGCTATAGCATGATCGTCACGATGCGTAAAATGCTATCGGAGACCGATAAGCTCAAGGTCCTGCAGGACGAGTTTGATCCATTGTTGGCGTTGATTCGTGAACAGTCTCCCGAAGACGGCCTGGAGGCGATCAAGGTCCTGGAGCTTGAAATTGACAGGTTTACCGAAACCCATCGCATCAATTCAAAATTGTCTCGGGCCAAGCGTGCTCTGCGCGGCACAACCCCAGACAAGGATAAGGCGATCGACCAGGTAATGCTCGCCGCCCAGATCATGCAATCCGAAATCGAATGGCATCAGCGTGCTGCCGATGAATTGGCGACTGACCTCGAAGAATACGACCAGGCAATTGCCGGCACCATCGGCATGCGCATGCAGGAGCGCCTGTCTTCTGACCAGGCGGAATCAATTGCAAGCTGCCTGGCGGTACACAAGGATCTATCACTTCACTTCTAACGGCAGATGTCACAGGCAGATTTAATTTATCGCATTATTGCGATTATCTTTCCGGTGTTCAGTATCGTTGCGATCGGCTATTTTTATGCGCGCCAGCGACACGACACTGATATGTCCTCCGGTAATCGCATTAATATGGACTTATTCACACCTGCTCTCATATTTGACTCGATGTCTGGCAGCAATTACCAGCTGGCAGATTATATGCACCTGTCGCTGGGTTGCCTGGTGGTCGTGCTCGGGTCCGGGATTGTTGCCTGGCCGGTGGCCCGTTTCATGGGTTACCAATGGAAAACACTGGTTCCGCCAATGATGTTCAATAACTGCGGCAATATGGGACTGCCCCTGGTAGTTCTGACTTTTGGCGAAGCAATGCTGCCCGCAGCCATCCTGTTACTGGCAATATCGAACTTTCTGCACTTTCTGGTCGGCCAGCAATTGATCACTCAGCACTGGTCAATCAAGGCAGTGGTAACGAATCCAATGATCGTGGCCACCGTTCTGGGTATTGCGGTATCGCTTACCGGGATCACGATTCCAGAAACCCTGCGTCTGCCGATTCACATGCTGGGACTTATCGCTATCCCGATGATGTTGTTCTCACTCGGGGTACGCATGATCGCAATCGATTTCAGGGACTGGAAGATCAGCACCGTCGGTGCGTTACTGTGCCCAATTAGTGGTTTGATTATCGCGGCAGGCTTCATTGCACTGGTGCCAATACCACAAGCACAGGCCTCCCTATTATTATTGTTTAGTGTCCTGCCACCAGCAATCCTGAACTTCATGGTGGCTGAAAAGTTCGACCAGGAGCCCCATCGGGTCGCATCTATTGTTCTGGTAGGCAACCTTGCGAGCGTGCTGGTTATACCGGCCGTTCTGTGGTTCATACTATGAATCGCAACGTCATTCAACTGGCCCTGGCGCAAGCTGTCATGATGTCGGTTAATTCGTTGATGGTGACCGCTGCCGCGATAATCGGCAGCCACCTGGCCACCAACAAGGCCTTAGCCACGCTGCCACTCGCGCTCTATTTCGTGGCTGTCATGCTGACCACCATTCCTGCCTCGCTGCTGATGGGGGTCATTGGTCGCAAGCGAGGATTTTTATTCGCCACTGTAATCGGCTTGTGTGGGGCCACCTGTGGTGCTATCGGTATTTACCAGCAATCGTTCCTGCTGTTTTGCTTGGGCACGATTGCTACCGGGAGCTATACCGGTTTCGGCAATTATTTCCGCTTCGCCGCAACCGAGGTTGCCCCAAAGGAGAAAAAGAACACCGCCATCAGTTATGTTCTCGCCGGAGGCGTCCTGGCCGCAATCATCGGCCCCAACCTTGCCAATTTGAGCAAGGACGTATTTGCAGTCACCTATCTTGGCATCTTCGTTTCGGTTATTATTTTGTACAGTCTGAATGGCATAAATTTCATATGTATGCGCTTGCCCAGACCCATGGTCCCGGACTTTCGGCAAACAACCCGTCCGATGCTGCAAATTGCAGCCCAGCCTGCTTTCATCGTGGCCGTAGCGAGTGCAGCTATTGGCTATAGTGTTATGGTCTTGCTGATGACCGCTACTCCCCTTGCAATGACTCATCAACATCATCAATTCAGCGATGTTGCCTTTGTGATTCAGTGGCATGTGCTCGGAATGTTTGTGCCATCCTTCTTTACCGGGCATTTGATCAATCGGTTTGGCGCGCAACGAATTATTATGATTGGTGCGGTGCTAATGGTCGGATGCATTGCGATGAATTTTCACGGTAGCTCGGTATCACATTTCTGGGCGTCACTACTGACTCTCGGCGTGGGTTGGAATTTCATGTTTATTGGTGGTACCAGCCTGCTCACGGAAACCTATAGCAGTGCAGAAAGCGCCAGGGCACAGGCTTTCAATGATTTCACGGTATTCTCGGCAGCAGCACTGGCGTCCTTCAGTGCGGGTGCCTTGTTACACCAGTGGGGTTGGCAGCTCGTCAACTACGCGGTTGCACCTCTCATCGTGTTGGTGGTTTTAGCTCACGCCTGGCTATGGTTAAGTAACAAACGTCGCCCGGTTGCTACAGGCCATTGAGCCCTTCGACAATATCGCCCGGCTTGACATCATGGTTGTCATCGCTTAACTCGAGAATATAGCGTGCCGGAACGGGTGCGGAAAATACTGGGCATGGAGATAGCTGGCAGGGTTCAAGTCGCATGACGTGTATTACCTTGAAGCGATCATCTATCCACAGAACGCGCAGTGGAATTCCCATATTCTTCATCCACACGCGATGGTCGCCCGATTTCGGGTATACCAACAGCATACCGGCGTTGCTCGCCAGCTGCTCACGATGCATCAAACCCTTGCGTCGCTGTTCCGGTGTTAACGCAAGTTCGACCTGGTAGGTTGTCTGTCCCAACCTTACCTCGATTGTGTCGAGCGTCACAAAAGCATAAGAAATCGAACTGATAAATAAAAGAAATAGGGCCGCAAGCGCCCGGTTTTTAAATTTTGTGCTAAAAGAATACCAATGTGACATATTTACAGATCCTACTGGAAATTCATCCAGTTTGAGAGGTATGTGTCATAGTAATCTGATTTTGTTGAATAAACTCGCATCATGATCAAATTACGTTTATAACCAAAACTCATTGAATAAGATTTAAAAAAGCGACATAAGTCATTGATATTGTTACTATGCGCGTCTTCTCTGAGTCGATAAGGGGTAAAGGACTTGATTTCGAGTACCGATAAGAAAACCGATATTCCAAAGAACTCAAATATCGAACCTTATGAAAATGCTCGTCGATTAAGTATTCTCAGGCGACAACGCAAAGTACTCATCGTCGACGATGAATCAACCGGCCGGACCATCCTCGCAAAAATCATTCAGCAAGCCGAAGAAGATGTCAGCATTACCTCCTTCGACAACCCGCTCGAAGCATTACACTGGTTAGATAACAACCACCCTGATTTAATCATCACCGACTACCGCATGCCCGATATTAATGGTGTCGAATTAATCAAGCAAATTCGAGCCAAATCCGCCTGCCAGGATATTCCGATCATGATGATTACCGTGGTCAGCGAAAAATCAGTCCGATACGACGCACTGGAAGCCGGCGCAACCGCTTTCCTGACCCGCCCTATCGACCAAATCGAATGCCGCACCAGCTGTCGCAACCTGCTCAAACTGCATGAACAACAATCGATCATCCAGGACCGGGCCGACTGGCTGGCTCGCCAGGTTGAGGTCGCAACCCAGCAAATCGTTTCTCGAGAACATGAAACCTTACTGCGACTCGCAAAGGCAGGCGAATATCGAGACGAGATCACCGGTAATCATGTCGTCCGCATGGCCAGGTATTCAAGAGAAATCGCCGAAGCCCTCGGCCTTAGCGAAAAAGAATGTGATGAAATCGAATATGCCGCGCCTATGCACGATATCGGCAAGATCGGAATACAGGACAGAATCCTGTTAAAACCGGGAAAATTTGAGCCGAACGAGTGGATGAGGATGCAACAGCATACGATAATTGGCCACTCGATTCTGTCTCATAGTCAATCGCGCTATATTCAGACAGGTTCGATCATTGCGCTCAACCATCACGAGCGTTTTGACGGCAGCGGTTATCCAAACGGGGTCGCCGGTAAAGATATCCCCCTGGTGGCACGCATCGTCACGGTTGCCGATGTCTATGATGCACTGGTTTCAGCCAGACCCTACAAACGTGCCTGGGAGGCAAAGGATGCCCAGGACTATCTGCACAAACATGCAGGTACTCAATTTGATCCAATTTGTGTTGAAGCCTTTTTTGAACGTCTCGACAATATAACTAGAATTCATAAGACATTCAGTGACGGCTAACAACCACCACTAATTATTCCGATATGGAACATTCTGATACAAAAGTCGACTGGTTTGGAAACCTAAAGCGTCGACTAAAGAAAACTGGGGATTCTGAACCGGAACAGGCCATAATTCGGCTTACGATCGGAACTTTACTGGTTCTGTACTATTGCATACCCTGGAAGACCGACTCCAGTTTTGAACAGATTGTTCAGTCAACGGCTAACCAAATAATTTTTATCGCGACTTTGATCGCGTTCTCTATTTTTGCCGCAATTGCGCTAAATCCGAAACCCTCTCCGATTAGACGAATAGTAGGGATATTTTTTGATCTGACCTCTCTGTCTATTGTCATGTACTGGACAGGTGGTGAGCACTTACCATTGTTTGTATTCTACCTTTGGGTAACCCTCGGGAACGGTTTTCGATTCGGACCTATTTATCTTTACGTTGCTTTTGCAGCCAGTATTACCGGATTTGGTTCGGTAATTATCTGGAGCGATTACTGGCAATCTCATCAATCTTTCGCAGTTAGCTTGCTAATAATCCTCTTCGCAATACCACTTTATGCCGCAGTACTTATCAGGAAATTACACGCCGCAATCGATTCAGCCAAGCATGCTAACGAAGCCAAAAGTCGATTTCTCGCCAATATGTCACATGAACTTAGAACCCCTCTCAACGGCGTAATCGGAATTGGTGATTTACTTAGAGAAACTGACCTAAGCCTAGAGCAACGTAAACTCGCGGACATGATGCGGGGCTCAGCTAATACCCTGCTCGAGCTGATTGAGGGTGTTCTCGATATAGCAAAAATCGAAGCGGGTAAAATCAATATAGTTAATACACCGTTAGACCTCCATTCATTGGTTAACTCCGTAATATATATGCTGGCCCCAATGGGAGCTGAAAAGAATGTTCACGTTTCTTGCAGCGTAGACCCTGAGACGCCATTTTCACTTGAGGGAGACCAGCAGCATCTCCGACAGATACTCGTCAATCTGGTAAATAACGCGATCAAATTTACTGATCACGGTTCCGTTAATTTGCACGTTTACTGCACTGGTGGGACCCCTGAAAAGCCCAATATACGTTTCGACATTAAAGACACGGGGATTGGTATTGACGCCGAGTCACTCGAAACCATATTCGACGATTTTACCCGGGCGAAAATTAGCTCTAGCCGGAAATTTGAGGGTACCGGCCTTGGCACAGCAATATCGAAAGAACTTGTTGAACTTATGAATGGGCGGATCGGCGTAGAAAGTAAATTGAACGAGGGTTCAACCTTTTGGTGCGAAATTCCATTTGTCGCAATAGAGCAATCAGAGGACGCGGCATTGACTAATCATGTGCTACTGATCGCCTTAGAAGATACTGCAAGCATTGTTCGGCCATATCTGAAAAGCTGGCAGCTGGATTTCGACTGGGTACAGTCGACAGCGCGAGCCATTACTTTATTACTACAAGCGGCTGAAGCAGGTAATCATTATCATACCATTATTGTTGATCAGGCAGCTTTGACTGACGTTAACCCTGAGCAATTTGCGCAGATGATTCGGGCAGAAAAACTTCTGAGCAATCTTTCTTTGGTGCTGGTGAATTCATCCGACACGATGATTAACATAAATAAAATAAACCAGCACTATATAACAACTCTGGCCAACCTTGACACCCGCTCTCTTTACAACTCGATACATGCTGCACAAAGTGTTCAATTAAGCGCTGAAAATATTGTAACTCTCGCTGATCACTACGGTAGGCGCGCTGGAGACAGAGTTCTCAATATTTTGGTAGCCGAGGACAACCCTGTCAATCAGCAAGTACTCAGGGGCATTATGAATCATGTCGGGCATCTCGTGACAATTGTAGATACGGGAGAACAGGTTCTTAACGCGGTATCGGAAAATATCCAAAGTTTTGACCTGATTATTCTTGACAAAAACATGCCAGAAAAATCTGGTATCGAAGTCGTCAAAGCTTTAAGGTTTTTAGACTCAAGTCATTCACTCCCCATCATCATACTAACAGCGGACGCTACTACAGAAGCCAGGATTGAAAGTACGGAAGCTGGTTGCGATGCCTTTTTGACAAAGCCAGTCGATGCAAAGGCCTTGTTGGAAAAAATTTCTGTCTTGACTAATCAAAGAGCTGAAATTGGAGAGATCAGGGACACCACAATACCACCCGGTATGATACGGGATAAAATCGGCGACGTTTTAGCTGTTAATACATATGCCCTCAGCGAACTCGCTAAGCTTGGAGAGAATGGTGATTTCATAAAGAAGCTTGTTTACGACTTTTTACGAGACGGAAAGAAGCATGTGCAACGTATTAAAAGTTCATCTAAGGATGATTACCCGGAGTATCGCGAATCTCTTCACGCGCTCAAAGGTTCATCGACTGAACTCGGCGCAGAAGAATTGGCTCATTATTGCCTGACTGGGGAGTCTTTCAAGCCATATCAGTTGGGTAGTCGGGAAATTAGAAACTTTACAAACGAGATCGAAAAAGTTTTTAAAAAGACTGAAGAAATCTTGGCAAATGTGTTAAAAGATATGGATTATACGAACCTCGATAGTATCGGAAACGAGAAAATATAGTTTCATTTATAGTATTACCAAGGTTATTACTTGAATAATAATCTCATAGTCCCGCGAAAAATTGTTATCGATTTTGATTTCGATATACCAAGATATTGGTGTAACGATAGCGCATTCATGACCCATATGCTGAACACGTATACATTGTTGGTTCCTGATAACGAGACTTACTACATCAGGCATTTGAGCAAATGTGTTGATCGAATAACTGATAAAAATCTGGTCGAAAATTTACAATGTTTTTGTCGACAGGAAGCTCAACACGGAAAGGGACACATTGCCTACTGGAGCAACCTGGAAAGGCTGGGTATAAAATATAAGCGTTTTGTAAAACTAGTCGGATGGTTCAACTATAAACTGCTCGAGCCTATTATTCCCAGAGGCATGCATCTAGCAAACATAGCCTGTATTGAACATATCAATGCATACATTGGTAGTCTGTTCCTCTCGCGCAATTTACTGGAAAACTCTAACCATAAGATGAGAGTTCTCTTCAACTGGCATTTTGCAGAAGAAATCGAGCATAAGAGCGTAGCTTTTGATGTTTATCAGCACATTTACGGAAGTTATCCTCTAAGAATGCTGAGCGCGATGCTGGTAATCCCTTTATTTTATGCGATCAATACTGTCGGCACGCTCTACCTACTCTGGCAAGACAAGAGGATATTTCGCCTGGATACTTGGAAAGACTGTATGACATTTTTGTTTAAGCAGGGAGCGTTGCTGCATACCCTGCGCAATATATTTACCTACTTAAAACCTGGTTTCAATCCATCGTTGGTAGATGATTACGCGCTCGTAGAAAAATTTTTCACCACCGACGAGAACCGTAAATACTTCAAAGAATTTCCCGTGACTTGATGCGCATTGCGGATCAGGCTTTAAATGAAAAAGCCACCATAATCGTTAAAAAATCAACACCACTAATGAGCAATGTTACCAGTGAGAGTTAACTTTATAGAAAAAGCTCAAACCTAATCCAAAGTTTTTTCTAAACCATCTGGTTCTGCCTTTTAATCAGGCGACCCATCATTTTAAGATCTTTATCTGTTAGCTTGAAGGCCGCATCGGTCCAGATCTTGGCAACGTCTATTAATTCGTCATAGCTGATCTGATTGCAGATATCACGAACCTTTCTAATAGCGCTATAGCTGTTCGAATACCGATTGGCTGCCTTGATATATCGATAGACCTCCATCTCTCCCTCACCTTTTTCGGCCAGGATATCAATGACTCCCATATCGAATAGTTCTTCAGCCGTGTAAAGCTTCCCACTCAGTATAATTTGTTCGGCTTTCGCTGTACCGACTCGACGCGATAGCAAGGAATAGGCACCCATGCCCGGAAAGAGATTGAAAAGCACTTCTGGCAAGCCCATCTTAACGCCCTTTTCGGCAATGATAACATTGCTTGCTAGCGCGGACTCGAAGCCTCCTCCCAGTGCATCCCCCTGCACCAATGCGATGGTAGTAAGGTCACAATCAAGATGGTTAATATTCTCGTGCAGAATATCAATACAGCGTATAGCGTAGTTGAACAGCGCGTCACGATTATTACTCACGATATAATTTCTGAACAGGCTCAAATCACCACCAAGGTTAAAGATTCCCTCGACATCTGACCCAACCACGATATAGTCATATTTCTCACCCTGACTGATCCGCATTTCTTCCTTTATGGTGCGGATGTAGTCGTGAAAATCAGAAAGAAGCTGGTTAGTAAAACAAGGGCGAGGATCTGACTTCATCAAACACCAGGACAACTTGTACCTGGGATCATAATGTGTCTTCAGATGCCTGGGCCTGTCCGTTTCAACCCTCGTTTGGGCGGATCGGTCCATTAGTGCTACATTGCTCATATCTCTCTCCGGTTATCGATGTCTTTTAACCCGTGTATTGCACTCGGGAATAGCTTTGGTTTTATATGTGCTGATAACGAAATTTCTTTAATTTCAGCATCTTATCCACTTTATTTAATCAGCGGGTTATGAATGACAATTTACCGAAACCAGAAATGATTGCAAGTAAACTGTGACCACCTTCACGGTTGTTTAGTGAGAAAGCACTTTAAGTTTAATCCTTAAAATGCTGTAAATTAGAGATTTAATCGAGGTTTGAGCGACAAAAATAAATAGTTCACTTTCTCAAATTTAACGTTTAAACCACGTTAAAAATACCCTGAAAGTAATTGATTAAGAACGAAAATAGTGTCGAGATTCTGACGCAGAGATAAAAAAGCCCGGCCAGGCCGCTGATGAATCAGTCTGCTTCTTCGATCCAGGCCATCTGGATTGCTTCCAGAATTTTTTCATTCGAGTGATTTGGATCATCATCGAAATCCTCAAGCGCGCATACCCATGTATGGAGATCGGTAAAACGGATGTATTGTGGATCAACATCAGTATGTATTTCTGACAGTTCGATCGCTATATCCAGTGTATCTGTCCACTTAAGGCTCATGGTCAACTCCTAGTGATTTTCGGACACCATGTTAATAGTGTATTTTGGTATTTCTATTGTCAAAGCTTCGTCACCAACGATTGCCTGGCAACTCAAGCGTGAATCCATATCCAGACCCCAGGCTTTGTCGAGGTAATCATCTTCGTCTTCGCTGGATTCTTCCAGTGAATCAAAACCCTGGCGTACGTGGACATGACAGGTTGTACAGGCACAGGATTTTTCACAGGCATGCTCGATCTCGATTCCATTACGCAGCATCGCATCGCATAAGCTGATACCTGGCTCAACTTCTATTTCCGCGCCCTGCGGACAAATTTCCTCGTGTGGCAAAATGGTGAGCCTCGTCATCAAACATCAACCTCGTCAATTTGTTTCCCGGCAAGCGCCTGTTTTACGCTCGCGTTCATGCGCCTGGCGACATAGGACTCGCTGGCATCCTCTATCGCCTTAATCAGTTGCTTCAGTTCGTCGGCGGATGCGGTTTCGATAACCGCTTCGAGCGCGTCACGACACTTCTGTATTTGCGCCATTTCAAATTTGCTCAGCAAGGCCTCTCCATCCTGTGCCAACGCGGCATCGATAGCCTCGATCACCCTGCTGGCTTCAACCTGTTGCTCTTTTAACATGCGCAGTTTGATATCTTCACGCGCATGATCCATCGAGGCGCGCAACATTGCTTCAATCTCCGTATCGGTCAAACCGTATGAAGGTTTAACCACGATATCGGCAGTGACTCCACTGGTAAGTTCCTCGGCCGCAACCGACATCAGTCCATCGGCATCTACCTGGTAAGTCACGCGTATGCGTGCGGCACCCGCATTCATCGGCGGGAATCCACGTAACTCGAAGTGCGCCAGTGAGCGGCAATCGGAAACCAGTTCGCGTTCACCCTGGACTACGTGTATCGACATTGCGGTTTGACCATCTTTAAAAGTTGTAAACTCCTGTGCCCGGGTCACAGGGATCGGTGAATTACGATTGATGATTTTTTCGCTCAACCCCCCCATGGTTTCTATTCCCAGTGACAGGGGCAACACGTCGAGTAACAACATATCGTTTTCAGGCTTGTTACCGGCAAGAATATCGGCCTGAATAGCCGCTCCCATTGCTACCACCTGGTCAGGGTCAAGATCGCACATCGGTTCGCGTGTAAAAAACTCACCTACCATTGCCTGCACCAATGGTACCCGTGTAGAACCACCGACCATGACAACCTCACCAATATCGTGTTTCGAAATCCCGGCATCGCGTAAAGCTCGCCTGCAGGCGCTCAAGGTTTTCTTAAGCAGTGGCTGGATTAAAGCTTCAAACTGATCGCGATCGATTCTTCCCTGCCAACGCTGCTGTTCGTGGTCGATCACTATTTCGGCCGAGTTCGCATCCGTGAGTACTTCTTTTGCATCCCGCGCTGCCAACAAAATTCGTCTTGCGAGACCCGTATTTATGTCACCGAAACCACCCTGTTCAATGACCCACTCACCCAGTGCATGATCCATATCATCGCCACCAAGCGACGAGTCACCCCCGGTAGCAAGGACCTCGAATACACCCTTGTTAAGCCGCAAAATCGAGATATCAAAGGTGCCGCCACCGAAATCATAAACCGCAATCAGGCCATCGGCGTCCTGGTCAAGGCCGTAGGCCACCGCCGCCGCAGTCGGTTCGTTTAACAGTCGAAATAAATTCAGTCCGGCAAGCGTCGCGGCGTCGCGGGTTGCCTGGCGCTGGGCATCATCGAAGTAAGCGGGTACCGTTATGACAACGCCATCGATATCTCCGCCGGTGCTTTGCACTGCACGATCGGCCAAAAACTTCAGAATTTTACTGGAAACTTCAACAGCACTGAAATCACCGCTGCGGGTGTGTATTCTGGGTACGTTACTCTTTGCATTGATGACAAATTCGTAGGGCACAACATTGCCTAGCTGGCTGACATCTTCGCGGCCTCTACCCATCATCCTTTTTATCGAGGAAATGGTATTTAAAGGGTCGCTGGTCTGCAGCGCGAGTGCCTGGTGACCCACCAGTGTTTCGGTATCGCCGAAATGGACCACCGACGGCAACAGGCTACGTCCCTCTTCGTCGGCTAAACAGGCAGCTTCCCCACTTCGCACAGTTGCCACTAACGAATTGGTAGTAC
>Ga0265306_10000463_pt1 | contig 19341 bp, 14 predicted proteins | sample Helome_3_FD_192493 | JGI IMG/M metagenome (GOLD analysis project Ga0265306, IMG submission 192493) | Marine sediment microbial communities from subtidal zone of North Sea - Hel_20160420 (Illumina Assembly) | ecosystem: Environmental > Aquatic > Marine > Subtidal zone > Sediment ... | reverse complement strand
CCGCCGCTCAAACGGGTGCTGCAGCTCGGCTGTCGTAGGAGTCCGCCAAGTCGATTCCGGTATGGGTGCTGCTTGCCTTCGCGGTTTGGTCGATGCTGGTTCTGACTTTCACCATCGGCACCGCCCCTCCTTGGCCTTCGGCTCGAGCATCCAGGGTTCAGGTATCTTCGGAAAGGAGCTCTGCTCTTGGCTTCAGAACCGCAATGACTTCGGTGTGTTGGAGGGGGCAAGGCATACCCTCAGCCCGCGTAAATTTGTTTACACAAGCAATTTACAATTATGCTGTGCACGTTCAGTCGCATGCGTGTTTCACAGAGAATTCCTGAGTTTTTTGCGCTCGTTTGGGCCGCTGCGTTGGTCGCGGGATGCGCGGCCTCGGCAGGGCCTGTGGGTCCGAGCTTCGAGGTCTCTTTTGATCCGGCGACGCCGCGATCCGCGCGTGAACAAGCGGTGCGCGTCGAGGTTTACCTCGTCGACTCGTGCACGAACGTGACACTCGGAACGCGCCCAGTCCCTGCTTTGGGCACTGCCGACGTGCTCCGCGGTGACGGTGGAGGCGCCTTTGGAATTGCGTTCGACGAGGGCGACTACGGTCTCTATGGGCTCGCGCAAGACGCCGAGTGCGCGGTGGTCGCTGCGGGCTGCGCGCCGGTCGCCATCACGGGCGCACAAGAGACGCTCACCGTGACGCTAGGTGCGATTCGGGGCGAAGGGTGTCCGGTCGATGAGTATTGTTCGCTCGAGACGGGCGACTGTCTCGATGGCACCGGAGGGACTGGGGGCACCGGAGGGACCGGAGGCTCTGGTGGCGAAGGAGGGCGCATCGATGCCGGGCTGATCCTATTCTACGCGTTCGACGAGGGCAGTGGGTCCACGGTAACCGACCAGTCCGACGTACTACCCAAACACGATTTGACCATTGCCGATCCTGGCAACGTCGCCTGGTCGACGGATCACCTCAGCGTCAATACCGCCACGGCTCTTACCTCAACGGGTGCGGCGACCAAGGTGGTTGCACGTGCGCAGGCCAGCGGGGAGCTCACCGTGGAAGCATGGATCACACCCTCGGTTGCGACGCAAGGAGGTCCGGCGCGCATCATCAGCATGTCGACCGACGCTTGGCTTCGAAACTTCATGCTGGGCCAAGAGTCAAGCACCTACGCCGCCCGATTTCGGGCCGACGGAGAGCAGGACTGGGACAACGGCAGCCCGACGATATTTACCGCGACTGGAACCGCCACGGTCGCCCTCACCCACGTCGTTCACACCCACAGCGCAAGCGGTGCGGAGGTGCTTTACGTCAACGGCGTTGAAAACGAGACCTTCACGCGCATGGGTGGATTGTCGCAGTGGGACGCCACCTACCCGATCATCGTTGCGAATGAGGGGACCAACGATCGAGCATGGCTGGGCGAGCTCCACCTGATCGCGGTCTACGACCGGGCCCTCGACGCCGCTGAAGTCGAGCAGAACTTCACCGCTGGCCCCTAGCACTTCACGCGTCACTCGAGGGGGATCGACACTTTCTTCCTCTTGTTGGCCTCGACCGTCACGAACACGACCTTCGGCTTGTCTTCACCGAACGGTTTGAGCACGAGCCTGTGGCGTCCTGCAGGCAGGGTGATGCGGCGGGGCGTGCCTCCGAGGAGCTTCTTGCCAATGTAGACTTCGGCCCAACCGCCGCTGGTGACGAGGTCGATCGTTCCAGGGCCAGCCTTGGCTGCAGGCCTCGGTCGGGCTCGCTGAGCCTTCCGCACCTTGGCTACCGATTGAGCTGCCTCGGCTGTCTCCGCTGTTTCGAAGGTCTCGCCCTTTTGCGAGGCGGGTTTAGGCTCTTCTATCGGGGGAGCCACGGGCGCTGCGCGCACGGTCGTCGTTTTTGGCTCCACCCCGGGGTTGGGGTGTTCCCCGCTGACCCGTACGACAGCAGCAATTGCTAGCGCGAAGATTGCGGCGACGGCGACCCCAATCAGCGCACGCTTGGAACGTCGCCGCCGCGGGTGAAGTCCCGAGCCATCTCCAGTCCGAAGATTGGTGGCCGTGAGCGTGACGTCGTTGTTTCCCGCGCGCGGGATCGTTGGCACCGGCGCGTCGGCCATTCGCGCGATTTCCATGAGCTGGCTTTTTCTCGCCTCTCCCTCTGGAAAGACCGCATTCATCCAATCGGACAGCTCCGCAGGACCGACGATGGCTGACTGAGCTCCAAGAAACTCTCGAAGCGCACGGCCCATCTCGCGCGTAGTTTGCCAACGATTCTTCGGGTCACGCTCCAGTGCTTTCATGACGATTGCATCGAGCTCTTCGGTCACCTGTGGTCGATGCACCGATGGTGGCACGAGCTCATCGTATAAGATCGCATGAACGGCGTTGGCCGTCGTGTCGCGGCGGAACAAGCGTTTGAGCGCGAGCATCTCCCATAGGGAAACGCCGAGCGACCAAATATCCACCCTGCGGTCCACGGGCCTCGCGGCAAGCTGCTCGGGCGCCATGTAGGCGAAGGTTCCCTTCATCTGGCCCGTGGCGGTGTGGTGGATGCGATGGCGGGCGCTGGCGATACCGAAATCGACCACCTGCACTGAACCATCAAAGGTAACGAATAGGTTCGATGGCGATATGTCGCGGTGCACGACATGAAGCAGCTCGCCGTTCGCGTCTTTGAGCTCGTGCGCCGCGTGCAGCCCCTCGCAGGCATCCGCGATGACGCGCGCCATGCGAATCGGAAGCAGCGGGTGGCGCCGCTGTGCTGGATTCCGTGCGACTTTCCCGCACAGCCGCGATAGGGATTCGCCGACTAGGTACTCCATTGCGATGTAGTACTCGCCATCGGCCTGACCGAAGTCGAACACACTACACACGTTGGGGTGGGTGATTCGCGAGGCGATCCTCGCCTCGTCGAGGAACATGTCGACGTACCTCTTCTCCTTGGCGAGGTGCCGGTGAATCCGTTTCAGAGCGACTAGCTTCTCGAAGCCGGGAGCGCCGTCGACCCTCGCTAGGTAGACGGTGGCCATCCCGCCCGCTGCGAGCTCGAAGCAAAGCTTGTAGCGCCCGATGCGCTCTGGGCCGGTCGGCTCCGGCCGAATCGAGTCTTCTGCAGATGGAAGCACCTCCACCACAGGCGCCCCAAGCGCTGCTGCGTCTTCAGAACCGCGTGACATCTGGTTCGAATCCCCCACACCAGAGTAGCGGGCGCGACCATGTCACTGCCAGCGGAATCTTTGACTATTTATGTAGGTTCCACTACTGTGGGAATCGGGCGAAGAGTGGGGTTTCGGACGGGAATTGTTGTGGTTTTTGCTCTGTGCTGGCTGCTGCCAAGTACGGTGTACGCGCATCCGATGCTGGATCGAGCCGTCGACGCCTACCAGGACGCGGATCTCGAGCGCGCGCTCGATAGCTTCGACTCTGCCGCGCGAAACGCAGACCTGACAATCGAAGAGCTCCTGCAGCTGTTTGAAATGCGGGCGCTCGTCCACCACGCCCTCGGCGACGAGTCATCGATGCGGGCAGACCTCCGCCGCCTCCTAGCCGTGAGGGGCAGCTACCAGCTGAGCCGGCTCGCGCCTCCTTCGGTGCGTGCGGCGTTCGACGAAGTGCGTGAGGCGCAGCGCGGCGAAGACAGCGTGGAGCTTCGAATCGAAGCGAAGACCCTCGAAGGGCAGTCATGGATGGTGGCACAGGTGCTACGCGTCCCCGAAGGGCTGGTGGATCACACCACGCTTCAATGCAACATCGAGAGCAACGCTCGGACGATCTCGCGGACATCGCAAGGGGAGAGCGCGAGCTTGAAGCTGCCGGATCCCGGCGTACACAACGGATGCGCCGCGACCGCACGCACCCGCCAGGGAGGTGTGCTGTTCACCGCGACCATCGATGGAGCGCAGGTCTTAATGCCTTCCCGTTCGGCACGCCGTTTCGAGATGCCCCGACATACCCCAAGAGATGATGGCCGCAGGGCCAAAAAGAAGAAGTGGCCTTGGATCGTCGCCGCCAGCGCCGTTGTGGTCGCAGGGGGCATCACGGCGGGCGTCCTTCTTTCGCAGCGATCCAAAAGCAGCGGCCAGCCCCCCGTGGGTCCGGTCGCGGTCAACTGGTGATCGCGCAGAGCCTTCTTTGGACGGCGCTCGGATTCGTGACACTCGAAATCAACGCCGAGCAGCCCGAGGTCGTGGTCCTCCCCTACTCCTGGAGACCGAACTGCTCGATGTACTCTTCGAACGGCTCCCGATCGCGAACCGGGTCGATGCCGAAGTCCTCGGGCGCATAGCTGTGTGACCCGTGCTTGTCGCGTGTGTTCTTGGCCATGAAGCGGCGCATCTTTGCGTCGACCTCTTCGCTGAGCTCGAAGCCGAAGTGGGAGTAGATGCGGCGCACGACATCGACTGGGGCGGAGACCGTCTCGCGGAGCTTCACGTCGAAGAACTGATCGCCTCGGTCGGCGAATCGCTTTCGATGCTCGAGCGCGACGTTGACGAGCTTGGCCCACCACGCGAGCTGTTGGCGCCCAATCTCATGGAGATCGAGGCGGTCGGTGCCGGCCCCCCTCAACATGGCGGTAAGGCTTGCGACGGACGCGCAGACTTTGATTGGGTCGCGGTGCGTGTGAACGATGCGCGCGTCCGGGTAGACCTCGAGAAGCGTATCGATTTGATTGAGGTGAGCTGGGGATTTTAGGACCCATCGCCCTCCCCGCACGCCGCCGGACTGAAGGTGTTGTATGAAGCGTTTGTGGTACTCGTAGGTCGAGCGCATGTCGGCGTCGTCGACCCAGGCCTGGTAGGAGGGCACGTTGAACTGCACCTGAAGCTGCTCGGACCTGAAGCACTGGGTGAAGATGGCGACGCACTCCTCGGGCGAGGTCGCGCTCATTGGGTGCATGGCCTCGAAGCCCGGCACGAGCTGGAAAAGCTGATCGAGCCTCTTCTGCATCGTCGCGATGCGCGGATCGCTGTCCCAGGTCTCCGGACTCACCGGCGGTACAGGGTGCTGAATCTCCCAACTCAATGGAGAGCGGTTCGCCGGATCCTGTTCGAGCACGGAGTGCAGAATCGTGGTGCCGGTGCGGGGCAATCCGACGATGAAAAGGGGCCGAACGATGTCTTCTTTTTCGACGGCGGGATGCTTCTTTCTCCACTCCACCACTCTCAAACGATTGACCAGGTTGTCTGTGGCGTAGCTCTGGACCATGAGCCGACCAAGCAGGGTGAGCTCGCCTTCCCGCTCGGCGCTTTGAAGGAAGCGCGTGAGCCCTTCGCGAAAGTCATCACCCCCGAAATCAGAGCTACCGGCTTTCTTGATCGCCTTCTTCGTGATGGCGTCGGGATCGAGCTGGACCGGCTGCACGCCGAGCGCATGGGCGGCCCGACCTGCGAAGTTGATGATCTTCACGGGAAAAGGCCGATGCGGCTCGCCGACGCGAATTTCTTTGGCCAGGCTCATCCCTTGCCGACGGCCGAATCCATGACCGCGTCGCCGTACATCATGCGGTTGAGCTCTTCGAAGTCCTGGCCCTGAGGAATGATCATGCCTCCACAGACGCCGAGAATCTGCCCGGTGACCCACTTGCCGGAGTCGGCGGAGAAGTACACGACGGCATCGCCCACCTCTTGAGGCTGCCCTGCACGACCGAGTGGAGTCTCGGCGACGAGGTCCTGGATGAACTCTTCGGAGAAGTTATCCGAGATGGACTCGGTATCGATGTAGCCCGGAGCGATGCAGTTCACGCGGATCTGAAACGGCGCGAGCTCGATCGCCGCGCAGCGGGTGAGCATTTCGAGACCAGCCTTGGTGGCGCTGTAGGGGGCCATCCACTTCTCGACCTTCGACGCACCGACGGACGAGATGGTGACGATGCTTCCGCCACCGTGGTCTTTCATCGAGAGCGCTGCGTGCTTGATGCAGGTCGCGGTGCCGACGATGTTGAGCTCGCAGCAGAACTGCCAAGCGTCGACCGGCGCATCGAGGATGGGGCCGGGGTAGCCGCTACCGGCGTTGGCGACGAGGATGTCGAGGCCGCCGTCACCCGCAGCGGCGTCGACCGCTGCAATGACTTCATCTTCGACGACGATGTCGCAGACCTGGAATGAAACCTGGCCTTCGGAGACGATGGCTTTCAGCCGACCGACGGCCTCTTCGAGGACGTCGGCGCGACGCCCGACGATCAAGACCTCGGCGCCGTGCTCGAGTAGGCGCTGGGCGCATCCAAAACCCACTCCGGTACCGCCACCGGTCACCAACGCTCGTTTGCCAGCAAGTTGCATCACGTACTTCCTCTCCGTCGCACGAACTACGGTCTTGACGATTTTGCTACGGCGTTCCGGAAATACCGCAATCAACGAAATGTCACAAGGCACCAGGGGGGTATACTTGGGGTTCAAGGACCTTTGAGAGGCATGTTCGAATGAACCGAACCGGAAGACTGACGGAGGCGCTGAAGCGCTGGGCCGATGAACATCGCGAGTGGATTATAATCGGAGTGGCGCTTCCGGCGGGCACCGCGGCGGGCGTCGTGGAGCGAGTGCAATCGTGGTTCCGTCCAAGCCCAAAGCCATCCGAGCACGACCAGCGGGTGAGACGCGTTCAAGCGGAAGTCCGACGCTACGCCAAAGCACGCGAGGCAGGCGAGACCTGGGCGCAGAAGCCGCTTCGCACCGATCGCAAGGGCGCGGCGTCCTTGAACGTCCGCATGTCCGACAAATCCGCGTCGCAGACGGTCAATATGAGCGACTTGACCAAGGTCCTCGACGTCGACGAGGCGCGCGGCATCGTTCGCGTGGAGCCGTTCGTGACCGTAGGGGACGCTGCGGCCTATCTCGACGAGCGCGGGCTTCAGTTCGAGGCGACGATTGAAATGAAGGACGCGACGCTCGGCGGTCTAGTGATGGCGCTCGGTATGACGACCCACTCTCATGTATCCGGCCTCGTCCACGACTCGGTTACGGCGTACGAAATAGTGACTGCGAAAGGCGAGCTTCTTCGGGTCACCTCGGACAACGAGCACGCCGACCTTTTCCGCGCCCTGCCCTGGAGCCACGGAACGCTCGGACTCCTCGTGGCTCTCGAAATGCGCGTGATTCCCGCGTCGTCCCATGTCCGGCTCGTCTACCGACCGTTTTACTCGCTCGAAGCCTACGCCAAAGAGTACGAGCGCCTCGCGAAAGCCGAGAACCCTCCTCACTTCATCGAGGTGCTCATCTTCGGTAGGGATCGCGCAGTGCTGATGGAGGGTTATCTGGCGACGGGCGTCGAAGTCCGAAGCAGCGGCCTTCCTGTCAACGCCGTGGACAAGTCCTACAAACAGCTCTTTTACAAGCACGTCGAGGGCATGCTCGAGCTGGGCGAAGGTCGTCGCCGCGAGGAGCTCATTCCGATGTACGACTACCTCATGCGCCACGACCGGAGCATGTGCATGTGCCTTGCGCAGATTCTCCCGACGGCGAACGAGGCGTGGTTTCGCTACACGATGGGATGGATGCTCCCGCCCAACATGACCTTCCTCAAGGGCACGCGCCCCGCTGCGGAGCGGGAGAACACCATCCGAAAGCAGGTCTGGCAGGAGTTTGCGTTCCCGGCCAAGAACTTCGCCGAAATGGTCGGGCGCGCCCACGAAGAATTCGAGATCTACCCGCTGCTCGCCTACCCCTGCAAGGTCATCGATCACGGCGGGATGGTCCGAGCGCCGGGCAATCACGGCAAGCCGTACGCGGGCACGCCGGCGACCGTGCCCTTTCTCGATCTTGGTATCTACGGCATTCCTCAGCGCATCAAGGACGGCGACGAGCGCTTTGACACCGTGACTCGCGTCCGAAGGTTCGAACAGCGCGTCCGCGAGCTCGGCGGTTTCCTGCACACGTACTGCGATGTCTTCAGTACGGAGGAGGAATTCATGGAGATGTTCGACCACACGCTCTGGCGGGAGATGCGGGCGAAGTATGAGACCGAGGGAGCGTTCCCGACGATTTACGAGAAGGTCAAACCCGAAACCGATCCGCTCGGCTTCCTCGATGAGGAGCGTTCGTGGAGCGAGGGCTGATTCATTTCATATGACGCCAGCGCCAAGGTCAGGCCCCTTCGATTTCGACCGGGAAGCGCTCGTAGTAGAAATCGAAGCGGCTTCGGAGCGCGTCCGGATCCACGCCGAAATCGCCGGCGAGGTCGTAGATGATCCGCCCGTGCTTTCCGCGCGGATTTGCGGCCATGTAGGCGTCGAGCGACGAGCGCGCAGTGTCGGCCATAGGCAAACCCGCAACCTCGTAGATTCGCTCCACCGTCGCGACGTCGTCCCTCATGAACTCGTGAAACATCACATCGATGCTCCGATCTGCCGGTAGGAGCTCTCTGTCTCGCACGCACGCGCGCAGCAGCTGCTCGACGCGGTCCGCCCAGTAGGCCGCTACGGCGGGCGGGTCGACCACGGTTCGCCGCATCCGGTCCCCGTAGGTCAGCATGGTGATCGCCGACGCAACGACCGACACCGGGTCGCGGTGTGTAATCGCCACGGTCGCGTCGGGAAACGTCTCGATGAGCGGACCGAGCTGCTCCATGTGCTGCGGCGACTTCAAGATCCAGCGGTCCGGGCCGCGCAGCCATTGCAACGCCCTGAGCACGTTCTTCAGATACGCGTAGTGCGGCCGCTGGTCGTGCGCGTAGTAGTAGTCGCGCCAACGAGGCGTCATCGCGTTCCACTCGGGCAGATAGGTCGAGAAGTCGAGCGCGCCGACTTCAATCTCCTCGTGCACGTGATCCGGCGCGAGATCGTGCATGTTTCGGAGGAGCGGTGCGATCTGTCCGAGCATTTGATATTCGCCTGCGCACTTCAGGTATCGTGGGTCCTGCTCCTTCGGCCCCGGCTTCGTCGTCGCATCCGGAATCGGCTCGAGGCTCTCCCAGTACGGGAGCGAGCGCAGGCGCGAGTCGGCCGCGATGAGGTTGACCAGATGCGTGGTCCCCGAGCGCGGCAGCCCGGCAATGATGATCGGCTGCTTGATTTCGACGTCGCGGATCTCTGGGTGGCGCTTCAACAAGTCGTGAAACCGCAAGCGATTCGCCGCGTAGCGGACGATGTCGTTGTAGAAACGCATCCTGCCCATCGGCCCGAGCCCCGAGTCTTCATCCGTGGATTCGCACCACACCTGCAGCCGCTCGACGAAGTCCTCGGGCCCAAAGTCGGACAGGCCGGTACGCTCCTTGGCATCGCCCAGCACGGCGTCCACCGTGAAGACGACCTCGGCCCCCGCCATGCTGTCGAGCACCATCTTCTGCATCGGCGTGAGGACCGGATCCTTCAGGTCCTCGATGTGGATGTCGCTGGGGCGCTCGCTCATGACTTGGCTTCGTTCGCCTCGGCCGCGCCGAGCGTTGCGCGATGATCCGAGAGCTGCTTCCGCAGCCACTGGGTGAGCCAGAAGTTCTCGCTCTCGGACTCGAGCTGCTCGTGCGCCGCGATCATCACTTCGAGCGCGGCCACGTTGTTCGGGGCTCCAGAAAGCGCGATTTCGGCGAGATGAATGGCTTTGATCGGCTCAGCGGCTTCGAGCCTCTTGGCGGCCCGTTCCGCAATCGCATCGGCCCCGCCAGCCAGTTCTACGAGATCGCCGTGCACGGCCTTTGCAGAGACGTCGTAGAGCTCGGTGGTCGAGCGGTGATGAAACCAGCCAGCATAGTTCTCCCAGATGGCCCGAACGCTCCAGGAGACCTTTCCGTATCCTTCCCCGACCTCGAGCTCGGGCGGAAGCTGAATCTCGCGCATGAGCGTGTGCACGTCCTTGCCGTGATTCATCCCCTTGACGGTCTCGTCGTGCACATACTGGACCGCATCCCGCAAACGGGCGAGCTCCTCTCGAATCGTCTCCTTGCCGACTACCGGTCCACCGTGACCCGGCAACAATAGCTTCGGTTCGAGCGCGAGCACCCGCTCGAGTGACTCGATGAAGCCCAACGCCTCCCTATACCGATCGCCACGGACCGTCACGAGGTTCGGGAAATGGCCGAACAGTGCGCTGAAGAGGTTGCCGGTAAAGCAGACCTCGTGATCGGGCAGCCAGATCACCATCGAGTCGGTCGTCTCTCCACCTGGCGCCCACAAGAGCTCCATGCGAACGCCGCCGAGCTCCAGCTCATAGCGATCGTCGAAGATGATGTCGGGCGTCGGACGCGACTGGGGGGAAATCCCGCCGCCCATGTTTTGCTGGATGTACTGCAATGCTTTCGCGATGGTGTCGGCGAAGGCAAACCCGCTCCGCATGGCGCGGAAGGCCGAAATGCGCGCATCGTCCGCCTGATGCGCCTGGTTGTTCGCGTGAGCGACGACCTTGGTGCCCGCTTCACGAAACTGGTCTGTTCCCCCGACGTGGTCGACGTGACCCTGGGTGAACAGGATGTAGCGGGTCGGCCCATCGTCCACGGCGTCGAAGTTGCGTTTGTGAACCGGCGCTTCGAAGCCCATGCCGGTGTTGACGACGATTCGGCCTTCGGGGGTCGAGATCAGGAACGCGTTCGACAAGCCTTCGGACAGAAAAATGAAATCGTTGATCCTCGTGGCTTCGGGCTGCGAGGCCGGTTGAATCTCGTGTCCGCCGGGCCGCGAACGGTAGAGCGGTACTGCGGTCATCAATGTCTTGTGCCGCAGTCGCAATCGGATTGCAACAGTGGTAGGTACCGCGACGAGGATGACTAACCCGGTACGGCTCGGAATTCTCGGCGCTGCCCGAATCGCGCCCTTTGCAGTGCTCAAGCACGCCCGCCATCTCCACAGCATCGACGTCGTGGCCGTCGCCGAGGAGTACCATCCAGAGAGGCACCTCCGGCGCTACGCCAAGAAGCACGGAATCCCGAATACCTACCGCTCCTTCCATGAGCTCCTCACGAACCCGCAGATCGATGCGGTCTACATTCCGCTACCCATCAGCATGCACGCACACTGGTGTATCGAGGCAATCGAAGCCGGAAAGCACGTTCTCTGCGAGAAGCCTTTCGCGGCCAACGCGACAGAGGTCGAACGCGTGCTCCGTGCCGCGGAGGGAACCAATCTGGTCGTCGCAGAGGCGATGCACTTTCGCTATCACCCGCTCGTCCACCGGGTTCGCAATATCATCCGAAGCGGCGAAATCGGTGAGATCGAGGACATCGACGCAACCTTTTGCGCGTACTGGCCATTCACCGACTTCCGATTCAACTACGAGACCGGCGGCGGCGGGACCATCGACATGGGCTGCTACCCCATCGGGTTCATCCGGGCAGTCACCGAAGAAGAGCCGCTTGTCCTCGAAGCAGCCGCCGGCCTCTACGGCACGCTCATCGACCGCTGGATGCGCGCGAGGATGCAGCTCCCCTCGGGTGGGCAGGTTCGGCTCCTCGTCAGCATGCGGAGCCGCCATGTGTTTTCGCTCTCGATCAAGATCGGTGGCTCGCGCGGAACCATCCGCATCTTCAACTACGTGAAGCCCGAGGTCGGCCATCGGCTCCAGATCCGCTCTCATGCTGGCGTGCGACGCGAACGCGTCCCTGGCGGCTCGACGTACGGGACGCAGCTGGCCTCCTTCGCCGACGCGGTACGCGATGGGACGCAGCCCGTGACGACCGTCGCCGACTCTCTGAAGAACATGCGGGTCATCGACGCCGTCTACCTCGCCGCCGGTCTTCCGGTCCGCGGAGACGAGGCAGTCCTAGCGAGACTACGAGCCGAGAAGGGAACGCCATGAGCAGCTCAGATCTCGCGCGGAAGAACGTGGTCGTGACCGGCCCGACGAGCGGCATCGGCAAGGGCACCGCTTTGGCGCTCGCCGCCGATGGTGCCCGGCTAATCCTGGTCGCGCGAAACTCTGCAAAATGCGAAGCAGTGGCCCAAGAGATTCGGGGCTCCGGGGGCCTCGAGCCCATCTCCGTCATCGCAGACCTGTCGCTCCTTTCCGAAGCGAAGCGCGCTGCGGACGAGATCCTCGCGCTCGACTTTCCGATCGACATTCTCGTCAACAACGCTGGCCTCGTGAACAAAAAGCGTCGGCTGACCTCCGAAGGGCTCGAGGAGACGATGGCGGTCAACTACTTCGCCCCGTTTGCCATGAGCCTCAAGCTCCTTCCGGCCCTTCGCCGAGCCGAGCGGGCGCGGATCGTCAACGTGACGTCGAACAGCTACGCGATCGCGCGCCTCGACTTCGACGACCTCACCTTCGATCGACGCTACTGGATGCTCGGTCCTTACTCCGTGAGCAAGCTCGGCAACATCTACTTCACCCGCGAGCTTGCCCGCCGGCTCGAAGGCACGAAAATCACCGTCAACGCCGCCCACCCCGGCCTCGTCTACACCAACCTGGGTCTCGGCAACAATTCCCACTTCGCCAAGAAGGTCATCGGATCGGTTTGGGGCTTTTTCGCGAAGGACGAGTCCGAAGGGCACAAGTGCGTAGTCTGGGCGGCTACCTCGCCCGAGCTCGAAGGCGTGACGGGGAAGTACCTCGCGGACTGCAAAATCACCAAACCCAAGAAAATCGCGCGCCGCGATGCGGCGGCACGAAGGCTTTGGGACATCAGCGAATCGACGACCGGGGTCCGCTGGGAGGTCGACTAGTGACCGTAGAGCCGCGCGTGCTACCCGCTCGTGTGGGCCAGCGCCAAGTCGTGGGCTTCGTTGTAATGCCTGCTGAGGTTGTTCCAGTCGAAGTGCTCGCTGAAGGCTTCGACCGAGTTGCGGAGGATGATTCGATCGCGCCTGCCGAGGGAGGCGAAGCGAAAGAGCCGGTCGGTCAGCTCTTCGGCGGCGGAGTGGAAGTCGCTGTGCCGGCGGGGCACGACGTAGATGCCCTTGGACGCGTGGTCCGGCACCAGTTTCTGTAGGTAGGAGCCGAAGCCCGACAGGTCGCTGGTCACCGCCGGTACGCCAAGCGCGATCGATTCCAGCGGTGTGTAACCCCAGGGCTCGTAGAAGCTGGGGAACACGCCCAGGTGGCAGCCACGCACGAACTGGTCGTACTCCATCCCGAAAAGCGGGTTGGTCGCCTGCACGAAATCGGGATGGAAGACGATCTTCACCGGGTCGTCCTCGTGGTTGAACAGGCGGCAGCTGCGCAACTGGTTCAGCACCGGGTCGCTGGCCTCGTCGATGAGGTCGTGGGTGACGACGCCCGGGCGGGCACGGCTTTTCCACGCGTGGATCGCGCGGCGCAGGCGCAGACGCCAATAATCCTCCATCAAGACGTTGAGGTCGGGGATTTCGCCAGACGAAGTCGCCAAAAAAAGCCCGTCACCAACGGACTCCTTCACCGCGTCGGCGGCCGTGCGAAACTCGTTGAGCATCGCGCGGCTCTGCAGCGCGCGGACGTTGATGGAGCGGAACGCTGCCTTCGTAATGATGAAGAAGACGACGGTCACGGGGCTCGACGCCTCGCGGAGCCGGTGATTGAGCCGGGCCAGCGCCTCTATCGTGAGATCCATGCCCTTGTTCGTATATTCGTACCGGCCTGAGGTGAACATGTAGAGCGTGTTGTCCAGGTCGAAGTTGTAACTGGGGAAGAAGTGCCCGATCGAGAACTCGTGCAGCCGTTCCTTGTACTGCTGGTGGAGCGTTTGGAACTCGTGGATGGCGGTGAACCGGCGGATGTCCAGGCCATTGGGCAGCAGCATGTCGGGCGTCCGCCCGAGCAGGTGGGTGCACTCCTCCGCGGTAATGTCCGACACGGTCGTAAAGACGTGGGCCGCATGAGCGGCCGCCTTCTCGATCCGGTGCTGCGCGTGGACGTTGAACTTCTGGGCCTCCTGGTCTCCGTCGAGGAAGGCCAGGTGGTCGTAAAACGACGGGTTACCTGTCGCCAAGTAGCGCCCGACCAAAGTCGCGTGCGTGGTAAACACCAGCGAACCCGGCCACTGTTCTTTGCGCAGCATCGGGATGGCCAGGCCGGCCTGCCACTCGTGGAAGTGAGCCACGACCGGGCGGCGCGGCGACGCCTCCTGAACGAGAGCCGACAGAAGCGCACGGCACATCTCTCCGAAGGCCAAGGCGTCGTTTACGTTCGTCTCGTCGCTTGCGGGGATCCCGTGGTCGGCCCAGACCCGATACTTGATATCGTTGAGCGCACCGCCAACCGACCCGACGTCGAGTAGCACCACATTCGGGCGGCCGCTGACCAGCCACCGGCCATAGTGCACGCGGAAGCCCATTTCGCGTAGCCGCTGCACCGCTTTGCCGAACGCACCGACTAGCGGCGCCGGCTGGAACTCGACCTCCGCCGTCTCCGGATTGTATGGACCCACGAGGCAATACCGGCTGCCCCATCGGCCCACCATGCTCTGCACCTTCGAGCGAAGAACCGTGTAGATGCCGCCCACCTGATTGCAGACCTCCCAAGCGACCTCGATCAGCAGCGGCTCCGCCGGACGCAAATCGACACGCGCCGGTCTGTCCGATGTCTTCTTCTCTGTCGATGGTGGGGTGGGCAAAACCATGCTGACGAAGGACCTCGAGGTTGATTCGGTTTGGCTGATCTCCCTACCGTTTTGGCGACAAAGCTCTCAGGGTCGCTTGTCAGCCTACCTAGCTGAGGCACCGACGGCCATTCCCATCGGAAGAGAGGCTTTTCGAGCGACATCCCACATCCATACACTGAAGGCCTGTGCAGCGGTGCAGACCGGTCCAGCGTCTTGCTAACTTGAGCGCTGGGGGTTTACGTCGATGAAGAAGATACTGCTCGTAGGTTGCATAATTTCGTTCGCCGCAGGGGCTCACGCGGATTTCGGTCGGAAGTTGCTCAAGAAGGAGAACGTCACCGCGGTCCAGAACACCGTCAAGGCTGCAACGCTTTCTGACGAAGAGATGGCGAAACTGTCACGCGAAGCCGTGGCGTCGATGGATGAGCAAAATTCGGTCGTTGCGGATGGCGATCCACTGGCGAAACGCTTCAACAACATCGTGAAGGGGCTCGAGTCGGAGGACGGGCTGGCACTCAACTTCAAGCTCTACAACGTGTCGGACGTCAACGCGTTCGCGACGCCCGATGGAAGCATTCGAGTGATGGCTGGCTTGATGATCATCATGACGGACGACGAAGTGCGCAGCGTCATCGGTCACGAGATCGGACATGTGAAGCTCCAGCACGCGAAGAAGCAGTATCAAAAAGCGTACTCCGTGGCTGCAGGCAAGGATGCCGTCGCAGCGAACTCGGGCTCGGGCGGAAAAGTTTTGGCCGACAGCCAGCTTGGCGCGTTCCTCGAAGATGTATTGAACGCGAAGTTCTCGCGGAACGATGAATCGGCTTCAGATGAGTACGGGTTCAACTTCATGGTTAAACACGGCTTCGACTACCACGCCATGGAAGGGGCGTTCAGCAAGCTCGCCGATCTCAGCGGTGATGACGGCAAGAAGTCCCTCAAGACAACGCATCCCGGCGCGGCCGAGCGTGCGAAGGTCGCGAAGGAGCGCGCTGACGCACAGGACGCGAAGACGAAGCAGGCGCGACGATGATGAACGATCTGAACAGGCATCTCTTCATGTTCGGCGCTACGTTTGCGATCGCTGCTGCCGGCTGCGCGACGAGCTCATCGAGCACGGCCAACCCTGAACCGCTTGCAGCCATGCCGAGCGGAGTCGTTCCGGGCAACGCAAAGGTGTACGCGCTGGCGTTACCGCCTCCGGGGTCGGCAAGCGGTGGCGATACGGGTCTCGGCTTCACGGCGTCAAAAGCGAAGCGCGCAAAGGGCGAGCTCCCCTCTTACGTAGAGGCCATGCTCGAGCCGGCGGAGTTGGGCGATCTGACCAACGACGAAGGGCAACAGCACCTTAGCTCGACCAAAGTTTCGGACGTGATGAATGGGCACGTCAACGAGATCTTTCAAGGCTGCGTACTCAGGGAGATCAAAAAGACCCGAATGAATCGAATCTCGATTCAAATGGTGATCTCTGGAAAAGGCGAGATCACAGGCGCCACGACCAAACCCGGCAGCAAGCCATTTCAGACCTGCGTCAATCGGAAATTAATCGCGATCAACTTTCCGAAGTTCTCCGCGCCTCGCATGGGCGCCGAATACACGTTCAGCATCGAATAGGTGCAAGCCGTATCGTGGCCGCGCGGCTGGGGCTGTGCAGCTTGCGTCTCTCTGGCGGGGCCTCTTGACTTCTCTAGGGGAATGATGTGCGATCTCGGATCAATGCGACACATCCCTAAGAAAGGTTAGGCCCATGGCCCACGTGCAGTCCACCAACGGCGGCCCGCAGCAACGAAGCCTCGCAAGGACGGTTCCGATCGTAGTCCCAAGTGAGGTCGAGCGGATCTTTCAAGCCCAGCTCGCGAACCAGCAGAACGTGGGGCAGACCACGGCCAAAGTGCGCAAGCAGAAGTTGAAGCGACTACATGCCGCTGTGTTGGGGCGTCGAGAAGACATCCGGCAGGCCTTGTACGAAGACTTTCGAAAACATCCGAGCGAGGTCGATCTCACGGAAATCTACCCCGTCACCAGCGAGATCAAACACTCGCTTCGACACTTGTCGGGATGGATGCGTCCTCATCGCGTGAAGACACCAATGGCCATGCTGGGCTCCCGCTCATACATTCACTATGAGCCCAAAGGTGTGGCGTTGATCATTTCGCCCTGGAACTTTCCGGTCAATCTGACGTTTGGACCGTTGACCGCAGCGATCGCCGCGGGCAACTGCGTGATGATCAAGCCGTCAGAAAACACGCCGCACGCCTCTTCGATCATGAAAAAGATCGTCGACGAGACGTTCGATGAGAACGAAGTTGCCCTCATCGAGGGTGGCATCGAGGCGGCCCAGGCTGTGCTCGCGCGCCCGTTCAATCACATCTTTTTTACTGGAGCCCCTGAAATCGGAAAGATCGTGATGAGGGCCGCGGCGGAGCATCTCGGTTCGGTCACGCTCGAGCTCGGCGGAAAATCGCCGACGATCGTGGACGAGTCGGCCAACCTCGAGGCGGCCGCGCGCCGAGTCGCCTGGGCGAAGTTCATGAACAACGGCCAAATTTGCATCACGCCCGACTATCTATTCGTCCACGAGACGCGGAAAGACGAGTTCATCGAGAAAGTACGCGAGCAAATACATTCGCTCTACGGGGACGACGCGCAACAATCACCGTCCTACGCTCGAATCGTCAACGATCGGCATTTCCAACGCGTTGCCGGATACCTAGACAACGCCCGCGCCACGGGGGCAAGAGTCGTCGAGGGCGGTGGCGTCGATGAAAGCGAAAACTTCATCGAACCGACAATTCTAACAGACGTCGATCCGACCTCCGACGTGATGACCAACGAGATCTTTGGGCCTGTCTTACCCGTGTATGGATTCCAAAGCCTCGACGAGCCGATTAAGGTGATCAACTCGAGAGAGAAACCCCTAGCGCTCTACATCTACAGCAGGAATCGAAAGAACATCAATCGCGTGATTCGAAGCACGCGCGCGGGCGGCACCTGCATCAATCACAATGCGGTCCATTTCTTCAACAACAACCTGCCGTTTGGCGGCTCCAACCACAGCGGCATCGGTAAGGGCCACGGGTTCTTCGGATTTCAGGCGTTCTCGAATCCGAGAGGCGTGCTCGAGCAGGTGGTGCCATTCAGCGGCCTCGAATTCATGACCGCTCCCTACACCGCCTTCAAGCAAAAGCTCATCGACCTCAGCATCAAGTGGTTCTGAACGAATCGCGATAGTCTGCGGATTCGCTGGAGGAATATGCGGATGCAACACGCAATCACGATCTCGCTCATTCTCGCCGCTTGGCTGGCTGGCTGTACCGAGGCAAAGAAAGCCCCAACCTATGACGGGGAGAACCTTCCGCCGGACGCTGCGGGTAATACATCTCCGAGTGCAACCACCGCCGCGCTCAACGCGACCGTGAGCGAGAGCCTGCCTCTGTCGGATCAACAAGACTTCGAGGATGCGAAGCGCGGTTTAGTCGCGAGCGATCCGGAGCTCCGGATCTCGACGGCCGAAGGCAAGCAGCTCTGGAACATGCCCGCGTATGATTTCATCGAGGGCGATGCACCGATCAGCGTGAATCCAAGCCTCTGGCGCCAATCCAAGTTGAACGCCATCCATGGGCTGTTCGAAGTGACCAAAGGGGTCTACCAGATTCGCGGCTATGACCTCGCCAACATGTCGCTCATCGAAGGGAACACGGGTTGGATCGTCGTCGACCCGCTCACCGCCAAAGAGAGCGCCGCAAAGGCGATGGCCTTCGTGCGAGAGCACCTCGGCGACAAGCCCGTGTCCGCCATCATCTACACCCACAGCCACATCGACCACTTCGGTGGCGTGCTTGGCGTCATCTCCCCCGAAGAGGTCGCGGAGGGCAAGGTGCCCATCATCGCGCCGGAGTTCTTCCTCGAGGAGGCGACCAGCGAGAACGTCATCGCCGGCACCGCGATGGCGCGGCGGTCGCTCTTCATGATGGGGCCGCGCTTACCCAAAGGGGAGCGAGGCCACGTCGACACCGGGCTTGGAAAGGGCGTGGTTTACGGCACGTTCGGCCTCCTCCCGCCGAGCGAGATCATCACGAAGACCGGGACGGAGAAGACCATCGATGGGGTGAGATTCGTCTTTCAGAATGCACCCGGTTCGGAAGCTCCGTCAGAGATGACATTCTACCTGCCGGACCTGAAGACTTTCTGTGGCGCCGAAGTAGTGTCGCACACCATGCACAACCTCTATACCCTCCGCGGCGCGAAGGTGCGCGATGCGATCAAATGGAGTGGTTATATCGACGAGATCATCGAGTTGTTTCCGGATGTCGAGGTCTACTTCGGCAGCCACCACTGGCCCATTTGGGGCAACGATCGCATCGTCGACTTTCTCGAAAAGCAGCGCGATACGTACAAGTACATCAACGACCAGACGCTACGGCTCGCCCTCCATGGTGCCACACCGCGCGAAATCGCCGAAGAGCTCGAGCTACCCGAGACGCTCCAGAGTTCGTTTGCAAACCGTGGCTATTACGGCACGCTCAAGCACAACGCGAAGGCAGTGTATCAGCGCTACTTTGGCTGGTACGACGGCAATCCCGCCAACCTCGATCCGCTCCCGCCCGCTGCCGCCGGAGCGAAGTACGTCGAGCTCGCCGGAGGCGCGGCCAACCTCTTGAACAACGCTCAGGCCGCGTACGACAAAGGCGAATACCGATGGGTCGCCGAGGTCGTCAGCCACCTGGTGTTTTCGGACCCCGACAGCCAGGACGCGCGAGAGCTGCTGGCCAAGGCCTACGATCAGCTGGGTTATCAAGCGGAGTCGGGCCCCTGGCGCGACGTGTACCTGACCGGGGCGTTCGAGCTTCGGCACGGCGGCCCAACGGAGGGGATCGACCTGGCGGCGTCGATGGACATGATCAAGCACGCGCCCATGGAGAG
>Ga0265306_10000462_pt1 | contig 19352 bp, 17 predicted proteins | sample Helome_3_FD_192493 | JGI IMG/M metagenome (GOLD analysis project Ga0265306, IMG submission 192493) | Marine sediment microbial communities from subtidal zone of North Sea - Hel_20160420 (Illumina Assembly) | ecosystem: Environmental > Aquatic > Marine > Subtidal zone > Sediment ... | reverse complement strand
TTGCAGACCGCCCCTGTCCGGAAACAGGGTGCGGTTGCGCGAATCGCGTCGCCAGCTCGCCGCCAGCACCAGGTCATCGAAGTCGTTGCCGTGGGCGTCCTCGAAATCGGTGATATAGCTCGGTGAAAAGGATGTCGAGCTCAGGTCCAGGCCACGGTAGCCGGCACTGAAGCGAATGGTATCGAACTCGTTCACTGGCACACCGAAGTTGACATCCGCCCCGCGCGTGTCCGTGGTGTAATCGGACAGGTTGGCCTCGCTCGCATCAGTCTCGCGATAATACGCCCCGAAGCCACGGCTGATGCCGTCGATGGTCCAGTATGGATTGACATACGAGTAACTGTAGACGGTGTTGACGTCGCTGTTGTCGAAGGCAAAGCTGACGCGGTTACCGCTACCGAGGAAGTTGCTCTGTTGCACGCTTGCATTGAACACCAGGCCCGAACTCTGCGAGAAACCGATGCCCGCGGTGACGCTGCCCGAAGATGTTTCCTTGACCGAATAATTCACGTCGAGCTGGTCGGTCGTGCCGGGCACGGAGGGTGTTTCGACGTTGACCTCTTCGAAAAAACCGAGGCGATCGAGACGCGTTCTGGAGCGTTCGACTTTTTCGGCCGAATACCAGCCGCCCTCCATCTGGCGCAGCTCCCGGCGCAGCACCTCGTCCCGCGTTATACTGTTACCTGAAATGTTGATCCGCCTGACATAAACACGCTTGCCGGGATCGATGAAGTATCCCAGTGACACCTCGTCGGCCTCGTCATCGATGTCGGGGACGGTGTTCACGTTGGCAAACGCGTAACCCTGATTGCCGAGCAGCGAACTGATCTTGTCGACCGATTCCGTAACGCGTTTGCGGGAGAACACATCACCCGGATTGATGCTGATCAGGGGATAGATCTCCTCTGCCGGCACGACCAGGTCACCCGAGAGGGTGACCACCTTGATACGATACTGGTCACCCTCCGTGATATTGATCGCGAGGTAGATGTCCTTCTTGTCAGGTGTTATCGAGACCTGCGTGGAATTGACCTGGAACTTCAGATAACCGCGGTCGAGATACCAGGTACGCAGCACTTCGAGATCGGCAGCCAGGGCCTGCTTTGAATACTGGTCACGCTTGGTGAACGTCGAGAAAAACGTCGGCGTGGTGAGGCTGAACTCATCCAGCAGCTCTTCGTCACTGAACGTGTGATTGCCGATGATATTGATCTGCCTGATACGGGCCACGCGCCCCTCGGAAATATCGATCAGGATGCCGACGCGATTGCGCTCCAGGGGCGTGATCGTGGTATTGATCTTCACGGCATACTTGCCGCGGCTGAAATACTGACGCTGCAGTTCCTGCTCGACCTTTTCCAGCAGCGAGCGGTCGAACACGCGCCCCTCGGCCAGGCCGATCTCCTTCAGGCCACTCAGCAACTCCTCGCTATCAAGGTCCTTGTTGCCTTTCAATTCGATGCTACTGATCGCGGCGCGTTCCTGTACGAACACCACCAGCACGTCGCCTTCACGCTCGAGACGGACGTCTTCGAAGAAACCGGTTTTGAACAGAGCCTGGATTGCACTGACGCTGGCACCGGTATCCATCGTCTGGCCGATCTTCACGGGCAGGTAGTTGAACACAGTTCCTGCCGATATGCGTTGCAGGCCCTCGACCCGGATATCGTCGACGGTAAAGGGTTCGAACGCCCGCGCCGGACCGCACAGCAACAGTGCCAGTAACAGTACGGGCAAAATCAGACTGGATGGCTGGATGCGGTATTTCATTCTTGTTGCTTATTCGACCAGGCGCAATATGTCGTTGTAAAAAGCCACTGACATCAACGCCAGCAGCATTACGATGCCGATTTTCTGTCCGATCAGCTGGGCGGCTTCCGATACCGGGCTGCCTTTCGCGAATTCCACCAGGTAATACAGCAGGTGGCCGCCGTCGAGTACCGGTATCGGTAACAGGTTCAGTACACCCAGGCTGACACTGACGATCCCGAGGAAACCGAGAAACGCAGCCAGCCCGATGGTCGCTGACTGGCCAGCATACTGGGCAATACTGATTGGCCCGCTCAGGTTCTCCACGGATGCCTTGCCGGACAGCATCTTCCAGAGGGTACGCAGCGTGAGCGTCGTGACCTCCCATGTCTTGCCAAGTGCCGCGGGGGCCGCTTCCAGCAGGCCATATCGGACGACGACGCGCATTGTATCACGCTGTTCCTGGTCCGGCAGTTGCACGGACGCGCCGATAAAACCGATTTCCTGGCCGGCGTCGCGCTTGCGCGCCGGCACGAGGGTCAGCGGAACCTCGACACCGCCCCTCAGCACGATGAGTTGCAGCGTTTGCTCCGGACGCTCGCGAACGTATTCAACCCAGTCATTCCAGCTATCGACGGTCTCGCCGTCCGCAGCCACAATCCTGTCACCGCCCTGCAGGCCGGCACGTTCCGCCGCGCCGTCCGGCACTATCTCGTCAATGACGGGCGGCAACTGCCACAGCCCGACCCCGAAGTTCTCGAGCACCCCGCCCTTCTTCAGCAACCCGCCATCACCGAGGCCGGCCTGCAGGCGGCGCTCGTTGCCATCGTTGCCGCGCACGGTCAGTGCGATCGATGACTGTTCACCCAGGCCAGCATCGAGCAGTTCCATGACCGCCGCCTCCCACGTTGGCACCGGCTGGTCATCGATCGTGAGGATCTCGTCACCGGCAAGGATGCCGGCCTGCGCTGCAATGGAGCCTGCGTGAACATCGCCCACGACCGGGCGCAGGCCGGGCACGCCGGCAACGAACATCACCCAGTACACCAGGATCGCAAACATGAAATTGAATAATGGCCCGGCAACCACCACGGCCACGCGCGTCGACAGCGGCTGACGATTGAATGCGCGATGGCGCTCGTCCGGCGCGACCTCACCCTCGCGCTCGTCCAGCATCTTGACATATCCACCCAGAGGAATCGCCGCAACGACAAGCTCGGTACGATCGCGGCCGAACGTACGCTGCCATAACGGATTGCCGAAGCCGATGGAAAAGCGCAACACCTTCACGCCGAGACGGCGCGCAACCCAGTAATGGCCGAACTCGTGGACTGTCACCAGCGCGCCGATCGCCAGAATGAATGCCAGCAATGAGACGACCACGCTGTTCATCGTGCCACTACGACCTTCGCCTGCATGATTAGTTCGGCCGCCGCTTCGCGGGCCATTTCATCGGCATCGAGTATGGCCTGCAGCGTATCTGCCGCATGCACCGCGCAACGTTCCAGCGTGTCCTCGATGACCCGGTGGATCGTGGTATATGGTATTTGCCGCTCCAGGAACGCTGCAACGGCAACCTCGTTGGCGGCGTTCAGAATGGCCGGCGCCGTTCCGCCGGTCTCCATGACGGCCGTCGCCAGGCCCAGACAGGGGAAACGCGCGCTGTCCGGTGCCTCGAACTGCAGCATGCCATGCTCCAGCAGGTCCAGGCCCGCGGCGCCTGATGCAATACGCTCCGGCCAGCCAAGTGCATGACTGATCGGGATGCGCATGTCCGGATTACCCATCTGCGCCAGCATGGAACCGTCCTCGTACTCGACCAGCGAGTGCACCAGCGACTGCGGGTGCAACACCACCTGGATGCGCCCGGACTCGAGCCCGAACAACCAGCCGGCCTCGATGACCTCGAGCCCCTTGTTCATCATGGTGGCGGAGTCTACGGAAATCTTCCTGCCCATGTCCCAGTTTGGGTGGGCGCAGGCCTGTTCCGGGGTTACGCTGTACAGCTGCCTGATCGGCAGGGTGCGAAACGGACCGCCGGATGCGGTCAGCAGGATCCTGCGCACGCCGCGCGGCGGCTGTCCTGCCGTGTAGTTGTCCGGCAGGCACTGGAAAATGGCGTTGTGCTCGCTGTCGATCGGCAGCAGCCTGGCGCCGTTCTCGCGGACTGCCTGCATGAACAGTGCACCGGACATGACCAGCGCTTCCTTGTTGGCCAGCAGCACACGCTTGCCCCGGTTGGCCGCCTCCAGCGTCGGCAGCAGCCCGGCCGCCCCGACGATCGCGGCCATGACATGCTCGACCTCGGGCAAGCCGGCCACCCGCACCAGTGCATCGCGCCCTGCCAGCACCTCCGTATCCGGCGCAGGGTCGGCCAGCATCCGGCGCAGCCGTTCAGCAGCATCCGCATCCGCCATGACCGCATAACGCGGCCGGAAGCGAACACACTGCTCCGCCAGTTCATCGGCACGGGCATTGGCCGTCAGCGCAACAACCCTGAAGCGGTCCGGGTGCCGGGCAATGACATCCAGGGTGCTCAAACCGATCGAGCCGGTCGAACCCAGGATCGTGATACCTGCCGGTGTCGTGGACACGCTCACAGCTCGAGCCACCGGTAAGCGGACAGGAACAACGGCGCAGCAGCCACCAGGCTGTCAATGCGGTCGAAGATTCCGCCATGCCCGGGAATAATGCTGCCGCTGTCCTTGATGCCGCTCTGGCGCTTGAGGAGACTGACCAGCAAATCACCCACCACGGAGAACATCATGGCAACCAGCGTTGCCAGCATGAATTTCGCGGTCCACGGCAGTGCCGCATCCAGCAGCAGCCAGGCGACGGCAGCTGCGAACAGAACGCTGGCCAGCAGCCCCCCGTAGACACCTTCCCAGGTCTTGCCCGGACTGACGACCGGCGCCAGTTTGTGCCGGCCGAGATAGCGCCCGGCAAAATAGGCGCCGCTGTCCGCCAGCCACACCATGACCAGCAGAATCAGCACCAGCCGGGGACCGTCGTCGGCCGCACCGTGAATCAGCGTCAGTGCCAGCCACGCCGGTACCGCCACCAGTATCCCGGCCACCAGCTTGACGGCCGTGCAGGCCGGGGACTGTCCAGCGCACAGCCGCGGCCGGGTCAGCCAGACAAGTGCGCACAGCCACCAGACACAGGCCACCAGCAGCACGGGCCAGGCGATTGCCTCGAGGCCTGCTGCATGGCATAGCCAGAACAGGCCGGCAATCACTACCAGGTAGGCAATCCGGGCCGGCGTGTTGGGGAGCAGCGCAAGGCGCCCCCATTCCCACATACCGGCCAGCAGGATGGCGGCCAGGATCAGCAGGAACATGTCCGTCGACAGGTACAGCACGCCGTAGACAACCAGCGGTATCATGATGGCCGCGGATATCAGTCGCGTCCTAAGCACCCCTCAGTTGCTCCACCTGTTCGCCGGTACGGCCGAAGCGTCGCTGGCGATTGGCATACCAGTCGAGCGCCTTGCTGAATTCATCCTCGTCGAATACCGGCCAGAGGATATCGGTGAAGTACAGCTCGGTGTAGGCCAGTTGCCAGAGCAGGAAATTGCTGATGCGTCGTTCGCCACCGGTGCGGATGAACAGGTCGGGCAACGGCAGGTCGGCGATGCACATTTCCTGCCCAAGCCGTTCAGGAGTAATTTCGTCCGGCTTCAGTTCACCGGCAGACACCTGTTCGGCCAGTGTGCGGGCGGCCTGCGTAATATCCCACTGACCGCCGTAATTGGCAGCGATCACCAGTTCCAGCTGCCGGTTACCCGCGGTCTGCGCCTCGGACTCGTCGATCAGCTTTTGCAGGTTGCCCGAAAAGGCGGAACGGTCGCCGATGAATCGCAACCTGACATTGTTGCGGTCGAGTGCACTGACCTCCTTTTTCAGGGTATTGACGAAGAGGTCCATGATCATACTGACCTCGTCGCTTGGCCGGCGCCAGTTCTCGCTGCTGAATGCAAACAGCGTCAGCGCCTCGATCCCCCTGTCGATACAGGACTCGACCGTGCGCCTGACCGACTTGACACCCTCGCGATGGCCGATTGCCCGCGGCAACATTCGGGTGCGCGCCCAGCGACCGTTGCCATCCATGATAATGGCAACATGGCGCGGCTGGCTTGTCGAATTGGTATCAGACTGCTCCAAGAAAACGCACCCGTTATCTAGCTGGTTCCCGCCTCACCGGGCCCGGGAATCCTGTCATTTATAAATCACTCGCATCAGCGCGAGCGAAGCGCGGCAAGCCCTGCCAGGCGGGCTTTGCCGGAGCCCGTTGTCATCGCCGCAATCCCCTCGCCACACCCGGCACGACTGCGGCAGACTGCATCGTCACCGCGGGTCTCGCAATGACGTTGCAATAACTTCCTATATCTCCATCAACTCCGCTTCCTTGTCAGCCAGCACCCGGTCGACTTCGGCAACCCGTTCGTCGGTCAGCTTCTGGATATTGTCCTGTGCCCTGTGTTCCTCGTCGGTCGAGATTTCCTTTTCCTTGACCAGCTCCTTGAAGTCGTTGTTCGCATCCCGCCGGATGTTGCGGATGGCGACCTTGGCCGCCTCACCGTCCTTGCGCACGACCTTGACCAGTTCGCGGCGCGTTTCCTCGGTCAGCGGCGGCATCGGGATCCGGATCACGGTGCCGGCGGTTGCCGGATTGAGGCCAAGATCGGATGTCATGATGGCCTTTTCGATCGGTTGCACCATGGTCTTCTCCCAGGGTGTCACGGACAACGTGCGTGCGTCCTCCACGCCGATATTGGCAACCTGCGAAATCGGCACTTGCGATCCATAGTAGTCCACGGTCAGATGGTCCAGCAGGCTCGGGTGCGCACGACCGGTGCGCACCTTGCCGAGCGATTGTTTCAGCGCATCGATACTCTTGCCCATCCGTGCGCCGGCATCCTTGATAATGTCGTCGATCATAGCGTCCTACCTCTCCCGCCGGACCAGTGTGCCGACCGCCTCGCCGGCAATGATTCTCGCCAGTTGTTCCCGTTCGAACATATTGAAGACCCGTACCGGCATGTCATGCTCGCTGCACAGCACCAGGGCTGTGGCATCCATGACACCCAGTTTTTTCTCCAGCGCCTCATCGTAACTGATGAAGTCAAACAACGTGGCCGCCGGATCTGTCACCGGGTCTGCCGAGTACACCCCGTCGACCTTGGTTGCCTTCAGCATGATATCCGCATTGATCTCGATAGCGCGCAGGCTGGCCGCCGAGTCGGTGGTGAAGAACGGATTGCCTGTGCCGGCGGCGAAGATCACCACGCGCCCGGCCTCCAGGTGCTCGATCGCCTGCCGGGCGGTATAGGATTCGCACACCTGGTGCATGGTGAGTGCCGACATGACGCGACAGTCGCTGCCGGCCTGCTGCAGGGCATCCTGCATGGCCAGTGCATTGATGACGGTGGCCAGCATACCCATGTGGTCGCCGGTCACGCGGTTCATGCCGTCAGAGGCCAGACCGGCACCACGCAACAGATTGCCGCCGCCGATGACCAGGCCGATCTGGATACCGCGGGCATGCTGCACATGGATTTCTGCGGCCAGCCGACCACTTACGCCGGGATCGATCCCGTGAGTGCCGTCGCCCATCAGGGCCTCGCCACTCAACTTCAGCAGTATCCGCCGGTATCCCATTTTTAAACCTTAATTTTCATGCATATAGGGCATGCGTACACCCAGTCCGGGTGCATTGTCTTACTTTTACTGGCGGATTGCCATAAAAAAATGGGGCCGAATACCGGCCCCGTTGAACAGGTAAAAAAAGTTTGCAGATCCGTCAACCGCCCTTGACCTGCGCCATCACCTCGTCGGCAAAGTTCTCGCTCTTCTTTTCAATGCCCTCGCCCAGTTCGACGCGCTCGAAACGGCTGACGCTGGCACCGGCCTGCTCCAGCAGCTTGCCGACCGTCAGGTCCGGATCCTTGACAAAGGACTGGCCCAGCAGGGTGACCTCGCCGAGAAACTTGCGAATCCTGCCCTCGATCATCTTTTCTATAATGTTGTCGGGCTTGCCGCTCTCGCGGGCCTGCGCAGTGAATATCTCGCGCTCGCGCTCGATCATGTCAACCGGTACCTGTTCTTCCGAGACACACACGGGACGCGGGTCATGCGCGGCTATATGCATGGCAAGGTCCTTGCCGAGTCCGGCATCACCACCGTCGAGCTCGACCAGCACACCGATACGCACACCGTGCGCATAGGACGCCAGAGGGACGCTGCTTTCCACACGCGTGAATCGCCGTACCGCGATATTTTCACCGATTGTCGCAATCAACGACTTGCGGGCATCCTCGATTGTGGTGGCATCGCCGTCATTCAGCGGCATCGCCATGAGCGCGTCGATATCTGCGGGGTCGTCGGCCAGCACACGCCGGGCAATCGTTCCGGCAAACGACTGGAAATCATCCTTCTTGGCAACGAAGTCGGTTTCGCAGTTGACCTCGACGATTGCCGCGGTCTTTTTATCGTCGCTCAACTCGATAACGACCAGGCCCTCGGCCGCAATACGGCTGGCCTTTTTGTCAGCCTTTGCCATACCGGACTTGCGCAGTGCCTCGATGGCTGCATCGAGGTCGCCACCGGCGTCGACCAGCGCCTTCTTGCACTCCATCATGCCGGAACCGGTACGCTCGCGCAGTTCCTTGACTTGCGCTGCAGTTATAGCCATTTCAGAAATCCTCCGCAAAACTCTTGATTACGCATTACTGACTGCCTGCCGCTTAATCACCGGCACCGGCATCCTCTGCAGGGGCATCAGCAGCCACGGCTTCCGCTGTTTTCGGGGCGGCTTTCTTCGCCGCTTTTTTCACCGTGACCTTTTTTGTGGCCTTCTTCTTCGGCGCCGCCTTCTTGCGTGCCGGCTTGGCGGCCGCGCCCGCATCCACCTCGACGAACTCGTCTTTCGATTCCGCCACGGCCTGGGCAACGCTCAGCTTGCCGGTACTGACGGCATCGGCCGCCGCCTCGACATACAGATTTATGGCACGGATGGCGTCATCGTTACCCGGGATGATGTAATCGACGCCCTTGAGCGAGTTATTGGTGTCCACGACACCGACGACCGGAATACCCAGCTTGCGGGCCTCCTTCACGGCGATCTTTTCGTAGCCGACATCAACCACGAACATGGCATCGGGAATACCGCGCATATCCTTGATACCGCCCAGGCTGCGCTCCAGCTTGTCCCTTTCACGCGTCAGCATCAGGGCTTCCTTTTTGCCGATGCGGTCATAGGAACCGTCTTCCGCCATGGTCTCGAGATCTTTCAGGCGCTTGATGGACTGCCTGACGGTCTTGTAGTTGGTGAGCATGCCACCGAGCCAGCGGTGGTTCACGAAAGGCATGCCGCAGCGGGTGGCGTTTTCCAGCACGGCCGACTGCGCCGAACGCTTGGTGCCGACGAACAGGATCGTTCCGCCATTTGCAACCAGGCTGCTGATGTAATTCATCGCATCCGAGAACAACGGCATGGTCTTTTCAAGGTTGATGATATGGATCTTGCCACGCTCGCCAAAGATGAAGGGGGCCATCTTCGGGTTCCAGTAACGGGTCTGGTGGCCAAAGTGAACGCCAGCCTCCAGCATCTGGCGCATCGATACGTCTGACATATTAGTCTCTCCAGTGTCGGGTTGGTCTTCCATGCACCCCATGACAGCAACCCGTCGGGCGACCGATCCTGCCGGTCGCACACCGGGCACCCTGCTGCATGTGCCGATACATGTGTGTATTTGTTGCCTCGCGGACCGGGATGGCCCACTTAACAAGCCCGCCTTTATACCATACACTGCACCTCCCGACAATTGGTCTCCCCCGCCCGACCAGCGTCTAACCATCAGCAGATCAGGGTGTTACATGCCTGTTACGATCAAAACGCCTGAAGAGATAGAAAAAATGCGCGTGGCCGGACGGCTCGCCGGCGAGGTGCTGCAGATGATCAGGCCGCATGTGGTGCCCGGTGTGGCCACGGAAGAACTCGACCGCATCTGCCATGACTTCATCGTCAACGAGCAGCACGCCATACCCGCCCCGCTGAATTATCGCGGCTTTCCCAAGTCGATCTGCACCTCGGTCAACCACGTGGTCTGCCACGGGATCCCCGGCAACAAGGTTCTGAAAAAAGGCGACAGCGTCAACATAGACATCACCGTCATCAAGGACGGATTCCATGGCGACACCAGCAAGATGTTCTTCGTCGGCGAACCGAAAGTGGCCGCCGAGCGACTCGCGCGCATCAGTCACGAGTGCCTGCGCATCGGCATCGACCTGGTCAAACCGGGCGTCCGGCTGGGTGATATCGGCCACGCCATCCAGCAGCATGCCGAGTCGAACCACTGCTCCGTGGTGCGCGAGTACTGCGGTCATGGTATCGGTCGCGAGTTTCACGAGGACCCGCAGATCCTCCATTACGGCAAACCCGGCACCGGCATGCCCATCGAGGCCGGCATGACCTTCACCATCGAACCGATGATCAATGCCGGCAAGCGCCATACCCGGCTGCTGCCGGACGGCTGGACCGTGGTGAGCAAGGACCACAGCCTGTCGGCACAATGGGAACACACCATCCTGGTGACCGGCGACGGACATGAAGTCCTCACCTGTCTCCCCGGCGACGAAGTCTGATCCGTACTACCCATGCACCAATCGTCACCAGGCACGACGCCGTCGACAGATTTCGCGACCTGGTTCGACCTCGCGGCACTGCAGCAGGAGGAAGCGACCGCCAGCGAACTACTGGCCCCGTTCAAGCAATACCTGGCAGACGGCAACCGCGTCATCGCCGACCGCTTCGAGCGCGGAACCGACGTTGCACTGCTGCTGGAGGCCCGCTCCTGGCTGGTCGACCAGGTCCTGCGCCACTGCTGGTCATGCTGCATGGGAGACGATGCCGAAACTCTGGCACTGGTGGCCGTTGGCGGATACGGACGCAGCGAACTCATGCCGGGCTCCGACGTGGATTTGATGCTGCTGATGCCGGATGTCGAAGATCCACGCATTAACAGCCAGGCGGAAACACTGCTCACCTTCCTGTGGGACGTTGGCCTGGATGTCGGTCACAGCGTCCGTACCGTTGCGGATTGTGTCGAGCAGTCACTGGCAGATATCACCGTCGTCACCAACCTCATGGAATCACGCTTGCTGGCCGGATCCAGCGGCCTGTACGAGTCCATGCAGGACGCTACTGCGCCCGAAAAAATCTGGAACAGCCGCAATTATTTCGAGACCAAGCTCAAGGAACAGCGCACCCGTCACCGCAAGTACCACGGTAGCGGTTACAACCTCGAACCCAACATCAAGGAGGGGCCCGGCGGCTTGCGCGACATCCAGATGATCACCTGGGCCACCAAGCGGCACTTTGGTACGGCCTCGCTTGAACAACTGGTCGAGCACGGTTTCCTGACCGATAGCGAATACCAGACCCTGGTGGATGGACGCACACAGCTGTGGAGGTTCCGTTTTGCGCTGCATACCCTCACCGGTCGCAGTGAGGACCGCCTGCTGTTTGATTACCAGCGCACCCTTGCGGAACAATTCGGTTACCTGAACGATGCAAGACGGCTCGGCGTGGAAGCCTTCATGCGCGAGTACTACCGCACGATCATGGAACTCAGCCGGCTCAACGAAATGCTGCTGCAATTGTTCCACGAGGAAATTCTCCATCCGGAAGGTCCGGGTGAACCGGTGGCACTGGGCAAGCGCTTCCAGTCACGCCATGGCTACCTGGAGGCCGTGGATGACGGGATCTTCAGCTACAATCCGATGGCGCTGCTGGAAATCTTTCTGCTACTGGAACAGCATCCGGAACTGGAAGGCGTGCGTGCCGATACCATTCGCGCCATTCGTACGCATCGCGACCTCATCGATAGCGAATTCCGCAACGATATCCGCGCGCGCAGTCTGTTCATGGAGATACTGCGACAACCACAGGGCATCACAAATGCACTGCGGCGCATGAATGTTTACGGTGTCCTGGCCGCCTACCTGCCCGCCTTCGGCAATGTCGTCGGACTGATGCAGTACGACCTGGTCCATATCTACACCGTAGACGAGCATATCCTGATGGTCGTTCGCAACCTGCGGCGCTTCACCGTGCATGAATTTGCTACCGAGTTTCCCCTCTGCAGCCATATCGTCGGCACCCTGCCCAAGCTGGAATTACTGTATATCGCCGGCCTGTTCCACGACATAGCCAAGGGTCGTGGCGGTGATCACTCGAAGCTGGGTAGCAGTGATGCCTACGAATTCTGCACACATCATCATCTCAGCGAGTACGATACCAGGCTCGTCACCTGGCTGGTCAGTCAACACCTGCTGATGTCGTCCACGGCACAGCGTCAGGACATCGATGACCCGGCGATCGTCAGCCGTTTCGCCGGGGCCGTGCAGGACACCGTGCGACTGGACTACCTCTACCTGCTCACGGTCGCTGACATTCGTGCGACCAATCCGAAGTTGTGGAACAACTGGAAGGACACCCTGCTGAAACAGCTTTACTACAATACCCGCCGTGCACTGCAGCGCGGCCTGCAGGACCCCATGCAGCGTTCCGAACGGATCCAGCAGGTCAAGGCAGCCGCACTGGCTGATCTCGGTGGCGAGGACGGCCGCTATACAACACTGTGGCAACGACTGGGCGATGAGTACTTCCTGCATCACGTGCCCTCGCAGGTGGCCGCGCATACCCGGCTGATCGCTGAGCATGTTGCGGACAGCGGCTGTATGGTCAGTGTAGAACCGGACAGCGAACGCGGCGGCACCGAGATTTTCATTTACGCGAAATCAAAGGAACGCCTGTTCAGCCGCATTACATCCGTGATCGAACAGCTCGGCCTGAACGTGGTCGATGCCGGGGTTATCTCGACCGATGACGACCATATCCTGGATACCTTCCACGTACTGGAGGAAAACGGACAACCGGTCGCCGACGATGCGCGTATGACCGAAATACAGGAAACCCTCCGGCAGTCCATCGACAGCGACGAGGATACAGGCTGGCATATCACCCGGCGGCGGCCGCGCCGGCACCAGCATTTCCCGATCAAGACCCACATCGCCTTCAGGCAGGACGAAGACAGCCAGCGCACCATCATGGAACTGACGACTGCCGACCGTCCCGGGCTGCTGTCACGGATCGGCCGGGCATTCGCCGACTGCGACGTGCGGCTGTGGAACGCCAAGATCGCAACGTTCGGCACGCGTGCGGAAGATTTCTACTACATTACCGACCTGGAAAACAGGCCGCTGACGGAAAAGGCGCAGTTCGAGTGCCTTGAGAAGGCTGTCGAGAAATACCTCGCCCGGAACGGCAGCTGATGGTCACTTGCCGCCTCCGACGGGGGCCTCGGCCCGAACGGGTGCGCAAGAAAGTGCCGGGCATCGCATGCGGTGACGCCAGCCGGGACTAGCTCTCGATCAACTCGATGGCATTGCCGTCCGGGTCGCGGCAGAACAGTGCGCGACGCCCCGACTGACTGAGCGTGTAATCGATGCCGGCCTCGTCGAGTGCACGCCTCACCGCCTCGAGATCGTCGATATCCATCGCCAGGTGCCGGTCGCGACCACCGTGTTCGGGCCGCTGGCGGTCACTCCCGTCCATCGCCAGCTCCAGCAGGTGAATCTGCTGGCCGCCGCCGGCATCCAGCCAGGCACCGGGGAAGCCGAGTTCCGGGCGCTGCCTGTTGATTGCCAGACCGAGAATGCCGTGATAGAAGTGAAGCGCCCGCTGTGTATCGGCAACCAGCAGACTCACATGGTTGATCCCGATGATCTGTATCATGCCCCGTCCTCCGCGTGTATGCGCGCGGCCAGCCATGCGGCGATGATAATCATGCCGCCGCCGATCCACTCGCGCAGCAGGATCACCTCGTCCGTCAGCAGCAGGGACGACACGGCTCCGGCAACCAGTTCGAACAGCAGGATGACCGCCGAACGGTGTACCGGCATGCGCGTCACGCCATACACCACGGCCAGCGTCATGATCAGAAAACCGCACAGGCCCAGCAGGACCGCCCAGCCATAGACCGCACCCTCCACCGCCGGCAAACCGGTCCGGCTGAGGAAAATCCAGGCTGCGGCGACCAGTACATTCCCGGTCCAGCCACAGGCCGACTTCAGCAGCACGCCGACATCCTGCATCCGTCGCACGAACACATTGCTCAGCGCGAAGGCGAAACCGGCGGACACCGCCAGCCAGTCGGCACGATCAGCCGGCCAGGGCATACCGATCTCTTCGTTCCACAACATGATGAGGGCGCCGACCACGGCAATCACAAACACCTGCAGCGAGCGGGCGTCGAGCTTCTCATTCAGCATCAACCAGCCCAGGCACACGGCCCAGAACGGCGACAGGTAGAACAGCAACAGCACGCGCACAACGTGGCCGTCGATGACGGCCATGATGAAGGCCACGTTGGTCCAGCCCGCGGTCAGGCCCATCAACAGCAATGGCAGGGCATTGCGCTGCAGCGGCCCGGTATCGCGTATGAACACCCACAGGAACAGGCAAAGCGCAGCGCCGTAACTGACCAGCGCACTCCAGGCCCCCGTCAGGCCCTGCTCTTCCAGCAGGCGCAGCGGATACCACACCACTCCCCACAGGGTGGCGGTGAACAGCAGGCTGAGTACCGGCAACAGTCGGTTTTCCGATACGGTCATAATATTATGTTCCGTCGCTCTCACCGTCCCGCATGGGTAAAGCCGGGAGCGGATGTCAGGTTCGACTTAATGATGGTAAAGGAATCCATTATACTTGCGAGCCGTATCCAAACAGGCGCCGCAGAAAATTGCAAACCGGGCACACCGGGCAGCGAAAACCACAACGTCATGAATCCCGATATGTCAAGGTTGCAGCCCTACCCGTTCGAACGGCTGGCGATCCTGTTCGCCGGTACCGCGCCGCCCCGTGACCGGCACGAAATATCGCTGTCGATCGGCGAACCACGGCATACCACACCCGGCTTTATTGCCGAGACACTGCTCGAACACCTGCACGGCCTGTCGCGCTATCCACTCACGCGCGGCAGTGACGAACTGCGCACCGCCATCGCCGACTGGCTGACGCAGCGTTTCTCACTGCCCGCCGGCAGCCTGGACCCCGCACACCAGGTACTGCCGGTAAACGGCACCCGCGAAGCGCTGTTTGCGTTTGCACAATGCATCGTCGACCGGTCGGCAAAACCGCTGGTTGCGATGCCGAACCCCTTCTACCAGATCTACGAGGGCGCCGCCCTGCTGGCCGGTGCCGAACCGTATTTCATGGACACGACGCGTGCAACGGGCTACCGGCCGGATCTCGATGCCGTTCCCGACCATGTCTGGGCCCGCTGCCAGCTTGTGTATATCTGTACGCCGGGCAACCCGAGTGGCGCCGTTATGCCGCTCGCACAACTGCAACAGCTGATCGAGCTTGCCGAGCGACATGATTTCCTCATCGCATCCGATGAATGCTATGCGGAAATCTATCCTGAGGGCACCTCACCGCCACCCGGGCTGCTGCAGGCCGCAATTGCAACCGGTCGCGACGATTACCGCCGCTGCCTGGTGTTCCACAGCCTGTCCAAGCGCTCGAACGCCCCCGGTCTGCGTTCGGGATTCGTGGCCGGCGACCGTAACCTGGTCGAACACTTCCTGCGCTACCGGACCTACCATGGCAGCGCCATGCCACCTGCCACGCAGGCCGCCAGCGTGCGTGCCTGGCAGGACGAAGTTCATGTCGTGGAAAACCGCCGCCTGTATGACGAAAAATTTTCCGCCGTGCTCGATATCCTGGCTGCGCATCTCGATGTGCATGCGCCGGCAGCCGGTTTCTACCTGTGGCCGCAAACGCCGATCGATGATGCCGACTTCGCCCGCGGGTTATGGCTGCAGCAGCATGTCAAGGTGCTGCCGGGCAGTTACCTTTCACGCAGCGGCGCCAATGGCAATCCCGGGCAGCGGCACGTGCGCATGGCGCTGGTCGCACCGCTGGAAGACTGCATCGAGGCCGCGCGGCGCATTAAATCCTACATTCGGGACCTGTAGCGGTTATCATAATCGCCCTGTTGAGTGATCCCCGGAGAGACCGAGCAAATGAGCGACATACAGTCAACCATCGAAGAGGCCTTCGAACGGCGCGCGGACATTACTCCGCGCAGCGTGGAAACCCACGTCAAGGAGGCTACGCTGGAGGCAATCGAATTGCTCGACCGGGGTGTGGCGCGCGTTGCCGAAAAGAAAAATGGCGAGTGGGTGGTCAATGACTGGCTGAAAAAGGCCGTATTGCTGTCGTTCCGCATCGAGGACAACGCCTTCATCAAGGGCGGTTTCACCAATTACTACGACAAGGTGCCGTCGAAGTATGCCGATACCAACTCGCGTGAATTCCGTGACGGCGGCGTCCGCGTCGTACCGCCGGCCACCGCACGCAAGGGTTCCTATATCGCATCCGGCGCCGTGCTGATGCCGTCGTACGTCAACATCGGCGCCTACGTCGACAGCGGCACCATGGTGGACACCTGGGCGACGGTCGGTTCCTGTGCGCAGATCGGCAAGAACGTGCATCTCTCCGGCGGCGTCGGCATCGGCGGTGTGCTGGAGCCGATCCAGGCAGCCCCGACCATTATCGAGGACAACTGCTTCATCGGCGCCCGCTCTGAAGTCGTGGAGGGCGTTATCGTCGAGGAAGGCTCGGTCATTTCCATGGGCGTCTACATCGGGCAGAGCACGCGCATCTACGACCGTGAAAAGGACGAGGTCCTGTATGGCCGCATACCGGCCGGCTCCGTGGTCGTGTCCGGCAACCTGCCATCGAAGGATGGCAAATACAGCCTGTATTGCGCGGTCATCGTCAAGCGCGTCGACGAGAAGACCCGCTCCAAGGTCGGCATCAACGAGCTATTGCGTGATATCTAGATTTTTGCGGCGCATACTTTAAACATGAAAATCGATAGCCACGGAAGGACACGGAACTACACGGAAAGATTAGAAATGTTTTTTCCGTGTTATTCCGTGTGGTTCTGTGGCAATAATTGCATACATATAAAATACAAATATACAGCTGTGATATTCCTGCTGGATGTTTAATTGGCCGGTAACTCATGACGACACTCTACGGCATCAAAACCTGCGACACTGTCCGCAAGGCGCGTCGCTGGCTGGACGACAACGGCGTGGAGTACATCTTCCACGACGTACGCAGTGACGGGCTGGACAAAAAGACCCTGCAGACGTGGGAACAGCAGCTTGGCTGGGAACGGCTGCTCAACCGTCGCGGCACGACCTGGCGCAGACTGCCGGACAAGGTGCGCGACGGGGTCGACCGGACGCGTGCCCTGCAGATCATGCTGGACAATCCCGCCATCATCAAACGCCCGGTGCTGGCCGTGAGCCGGCAACTCTACCTCGGTTTCTCTGCGGATAGCTACGGCGAAATCTTCAACTGATGATGAGCGATACACAGGACCTCGTTCGCGACCTGATCGCACGTGACTCCGTGACCCCGGACGATGCCGGTTGCCAGCTACTGCTGGCCGAACGGCTCGGCGCCATCGGTTTCACTGTCGAGCACCTGCGCTTCGGCGAAGTCGACAACCTGTGGGCGCGTCGCGGCACGGACGGTCCGCTGCTTGCATTCGCCGGACATACCGACGTGGTACCGCCGGGTCCGCTGGAGACCTGGCAGTCCGATCCGTTTGCACCCGAAGTGCGCGACGGTTACCTGTACGGGCGCGGCGCCGTGGACATGAAAAGCAGCATTGCCGCCATGGTCACTGCCTGCGAACGCTTTGTTGCCGCGCACCCGGCACACCGGGGCTCGATTGCATTCCTCATAACCAGTGACGAGGAAGGCCCGTCCATCGACGGTACGGTCAGGGTGGTCGAGCACCTCGAGGCGCGCAACGAGAAGATCGACTGGTGCCTGGTCGGCGAACCCTCGAGCCGGGAACGCACCGGCGACATCATCAAGAACGGCCGTCGCGGCTCACTCAACGGCAAGCTGCGCATCCAGGGCAAACAGGGCCACGTCGCCTATCCCGGACTGGCCGACAACCCGATTCACCGTGCCGCACCGGCGCTGGCGGAACTCGCCGCGGCTGAATGGGACAGCGGCAACGAACATTTCCCGCCGACCAGCTTCCAGATATCCAATATCCGCGCCGGTGACGGGACCGAGAACGTCATTCCGGGCACGCTGGATGTCATGTTCAACCTGCGCTTTTCCACCGAATCACCGGTCGAATCGATCCGCACGCGGACGCATGCCATTCTGGACCGTTACGGACTGGACTACACACTGGACTGGAAGCTCTCCGGGCAGCCGTTTATCACGCCGGCCGGCGAACTGGTGGATGCCGCCACCGCGGCCATCCGCAAGGTCACCGGTATCCATACCGGGCTCTCGACCAGCGGCGGCACCTCCGATGGCCGCTTTATTGCACCAACCGGCGCCCAGGTGGTCGAACTCGGACCGGTCAACGCCACCATCCACCAGGTAAACGAATGTATCCGGGTTTCAGAAATTGACGATTTATCTGTAATATACGAGGAAATTCTCAAACACCTACTTAGCTGAGTTTTCTTATGCAGGCAAGCCATCTCAAGCGCTTTATCACTCCCCTCAAGGTGACCGGCCTGCTGGCCAGCATGACCCTGCTCACCGCCTGTTCCATGGGCCAGATCGTGGTGCGCAGCTCCCAGGCTATCCTCGACAGCGGTATCGAGGCGATGAACCGCGAGACCGACCTGCAACTCGCGCGCGCGGCCATACCGGCCAATATCAAGCTCGTCGAGGGCATGCTGATCGAGGACCCCGGTAATACCGTGCTGCGCCTGTATGCAGCGGAGGGTTTCTACGGCTACAGCTACGGCTTTATCGAAGACGAAGACCGCGCACGCGCCTCGCTGCTGTACCGGCGCTGCTACGAGCATGCACGGCTGGCGCTGCAACAGGCCGGTCTGTCGGTGGACCCCGAGCGTACCGGCACGGAACAGCTGGCCAACGCGGTGGCGCGGCTCGACAGCCGCGCGGTGCCGGCGCTGTTCTGGACTGCCTCCTGCCTCGGCAAGTGGATCGACCTCAACCGCGACGATGTCAGGAGCATCGCCGGCATCGGCAATGCCGCCGCCCTGATGCAGGGCGTCATCGAACACGACGATGATTACTACCACGGCGGCGCACACATGTTTTTCGGTGTCTATTACGGCGCCCGTGCGCCCATGCTGGGCGGCGACTTCGCACGCTCGCAACAGCACTTTGCACGCGCGGACGAGATCAACGGACAGAAACTGCTGCTGGTCGATCTGCTCAGGGCGGAATACCTGTACCGTCAGCAGCTGGACCGCAAGGCGTTCCATGACACGCTGCAAAAGGTTCGCAATGCGCCGGATGACCTGTATCCCGAGATGGCGCTGGTTAACACTATCGCCAGGCAGAAGGCGCATGAGCTGCTGGCACACGAGGATGACTGGTTTTGAACGGCGCCCGGACAAGCCGCCTGCTGATTATCCTGCCGGTCGCGCTGGTCCTCGCATTCGTCACCCGGCCGCTGCTGGCCGAAAAGACCTGGGAACTCAAGTTCGCCACACTGGCCCCGTCGGGCACCA
>Ga0265306_10000461_pt1 | contig 19412 bp, 13 predicted proteins | sample Helome_3_FD_192493 | JGI IMG/M metagenome (GOLD analysis project Ga0265306, IMG submission 192493) | Marine sediment microbial communities from subtidal zone of North Sea - Hel_20160420 (Illumina Assembly) | ecosystem: Environmental > Aquatic > Marine > Subtidal zone > Sediment ... | reverse complement strand
CAGGGCGGAATTCAGTCCGATGAAACGCCAGAGCAGGCGATGTACCGTGAATTGCAGGAAGAGGTGGGTTTGCTGCCTGAACACGTCGATCTGCTGGGATCGACCAACCGCTGGCTGCGTTATCGGTTGCCAAAGCGCTTCGTTCGCCGGCATTCGCACCCTGTGTGCATCGGACAGAAGCAGCGCTGGTTTCTCTTGCGGGTGCATTGTAGCGAGAGCGATTTCTGTCTCGATTCGTGCAAGAAGCCTGAATTCGACAGCTGGCGCTGGGTCAAATACTGGCAGCCCGTGCGTGATGTGATCTACTTCAAGCGCCGGGTGTATGAGCGTGCGTTGGAGGAGCTGGCTCCAATACTGTTCCCCGACGGGGTGCCTTCACGGCCGCAAACCAATTATCTTCGCCAGCAGCGCCGCTGAGCGTTTCCGTTTTCCAATCCAGGGTCTGTCGCAGGGGGTGTCCGTCAGGGCGACACCTCGCGCCTGAAAGGTCTTTATGAGCGTGCTTGAAACATTGCATCGGATCGTCAAGGAGGTAAACGCCGCTCCGGATCTGGAGATGGCGCTAAGCACGATCGTGACCATGGTCAAGCAGTCTATCGGTTGCGATGTGTGCTCCGTCTATCTCACTGACGCCGACGCCCGCGCGTACGTGTTGGCCGCCACCGATGGTTTGCGCCAGGAGGCGGTCGGCAAGGTGGCCTTGCCGCTGGGGCGCGGCCTGGTCGGTCTGGTTGCAGAGCGCTCGGAGCCGCTCAATCTCAGTGATGCGCCTGCGCATCCACGTTACCTGCGAATCACCGAGACCGGCGAAACACAGTATCGCGGCTTTCTCGGGGTGCCTATCATCCAGAACAGAAAGGTGCTCGGCGTCCTGGTCGTGCGTCAGGAGATCAAGCGCGAGTTCATCGACGACGAAGTGACCTTTCTATTCACCCTCGCGGCCCAGCTGGCGGGTGCGATCACGCACGCCCAGGCCAGCGGTGAACTCGATACCCTGACCACGCCCAATCGGTCCGCTCGCTACCTCGAGGGGCGCCCCGGCAGCACGGGCGTATCGATTGGTCACGGTGTGGTCGCCTATCGCATGGCGGATCTGGATGCGATTCCGGATCGTCCCGCAGACGATGTCGAGGCCGAGTGTGCGTCTTTTCGTGCCGCGGTGGTTGCGGTTGAGGATGAGCTGCGCAGGTTGCAGGACCGGCTCAGCGGTGAGGTCCCGGCGGAAGACCTCGCGTTGTTCGATGCCCTGCTGCTTATGCTCGGTGGTGACACCCTGGTCACCCATACGGTGGAGCTGATTCAAAGGGGGCAATGGGCGGCGGGTGCCCTGCGCCAGAGTGTCGCGGCACATGCCAAGGTGTTCGAGAGCATGGAGGACGTGTATCTGCGCGAGCGCGCATCCGATGTCCGCGACCTGGGGCGGCGCATACTGATGCACCTGCAGAGTTACAGCCCGAGGGAGCAGGAGTACCCGGCGGACACGATTCTGGTTGGTGAAGAGGTCAGTGCGGTGCAGCTCGCCGAGGTCCCGCCTGAATGTCTGGCCGGGATTGTTTCGGCAACCGGTTCCAGTTCATCCCATGTCGCCATTCTGGCCAGGGCAATGGGCGTACCGGCGGTGATGGGTGTGACCGATCTGCCGGTCAGCCGGATGGAGAATCTCGAGCTGATTGCCGATGGGTATCGGGGGCGTGTCTATATTTCCCCGACGCCCGCGGTACGGATGGAATACGAACGCCTGGCAGAGGAAGAACGCGCCCTCACCGCCGAGGCCGAGACGCTGCGCGGCCTGCCTGCGGAATCGACCGACGGGGTCGCTTTTCCGCTGTTTCTCAATACCGGCCTGGTCAACGAGACAGACAATCCCGGCAATGATGAGTTTGCCGGCATCGGGCTTTACCGCACCGAACTGCCTTTCATGGTGCGCGATCGTTTTCCGGGCGAGTCTTTACAGGTGATGAATTACCGCCACGTGTTGGCGGGTTTCGCACCGCGCCCGGTCATTCTGCGCACCCTGGACATCGGTGGCGACAAACCGCTGCCTTATTTTCCGGTCGCCGAGCAGAATCCATTCCTCGGCTGGCGCGGCGCACGAATCTCTCTGTCGCATCCCGAGATTTTTCTGACCCAGGTACGAGCCATGCTGCGCGCCGCGATCGATCTGGACAACATGCAGATCATGCTTCCCATGATCAGTGGCGTGGCCGAGATCGACGAACTGAAGATGCTGATCACCCGGGCACACGACGAACTGCTGGAGGAAGGTTACGCGGTGTCCATGCCACGAATCGGCGTGATGGTCGAGGTGCCGTCGGCGGTCTATATGATTGAGGAGCTTGCCCGTCGGGTTGATTTCGTCTCGGTCGGGACCAATGACCTGACCCAGTATCTGCTGGCCGTGGATCGCAACAATGCACGGGTCGCGGAACTCTACGATGATCTGCACCCCGCCGTGTTGCGGGCGCTCGAACAAATTGTACGAGGCGCACGGGTGTTTCATCGGCCGGTCGGTGTGTGCGGCGAGCTGGCCGGTAATCCGCTGGCCACGATTCTGCTGATGGGTCTGGGTGTGGACAGTCTGAGCATGAGTGCAGGCAGCCTGATGAAGGTGAAGTGGGTGGTTCGCAGTTTCAGCGTTTCGCGGGCGAGGCAACTGGTGCATGCGGCATTGCGCATGGAGGACGCCCAGCAGGTCAGGCGGTTCATGGAGGGTGCGCTGGACGATATGGGCCTGGGTGGCCTGTTCAGGCCCGGGCGCTGAACAGTTTGTGACAAATATGTGGAATTATGTCGCTAAATGCCGTTGTCGATTCTTCTCAATGCTGATTTAAAGAAGGAATTTGTTCCGAATTCAGTCTTTCCCGTGCCTTTCTCGGGCGGGCAGATTTGTCGTTTGTTGATGCCCGTCTGCTGAAAAGTCGCGAATTTTGGTACACAATGTTCACTTGAGTTCGATCCCCGGGGGAGACGATGGATAAATCAGCAGCTGCAGAAAGTGCCACCGACGCAGGCACGCGTAAGAAAGACAATGCGGCAAAGAAAGACGATACGAATCAGAAAGTCGATATGGAAAAGATAATGAAGTCCAAGGAGGTTTATAAAGGCGACCTCAGCAAACTGGACAAAGACGCGCGTCGCGAACTGTTTCGCAACAACATCTATCCGTACACGAAGAAGCTCAACCGCAAGGACTACGAGGCCTTCAAGTTCGAGCTGCAGATTGAGTTGCTGAAGATGCAGAACTGGGTGCGCGAGACCGGGGAAAGGGTACTGATCCTGAACGAGGGCAGGGATGCGGCCGGCAAGGGCGGCACCATCAAACGCATCATGGAGCACCTCAACCCCCGTGGTGCGCGCATCGTGGCCCTCGAAAAACCAACTCCGCTCGAGAAGGGACAATGGTATTTCCAGCGCTACATCGACCACCTGCCGAGCGCCGGCGAGATCGTGCTGTTCGACCGCTCCTGGTACAACCGTGCCGGCGTCGAACGCGTAATGGGATTCTGTTCCTCAGCGGATTATCTTGAATTCCTGCGCCAGACCCCGGAACTCGAGCGCATGCTCGTACGTAGCGGTATCCGCCTGTTCAAGATGTGGTTCTCGGTCAGCCGCGGTGAACAGCTGCGTCGATTCAAATCACGCGAACACGATCCGCTCAAACAATGGAAGCTGAGCCCGGTCGACCTTGCCTCACTCGACAAGTGGGACGATTACACCAAGGCCAAGGAGGCGATGTTCTTCCATACCGACACGGCGGATGCGCCCTGGGCTGTGGTTAAGTCGGACGACAAGAAGCGCGCACGTATCAATGCGATTCGTTACCTGCTGGACTCTATCCCTTACGATAACAAGGACACCAAGATCGCCTGTCCGCCGGATCCACTGATCGTCGGTTCGGCTTCCGACATTTACGAAGACGGCGAGCACACCCGGTTGGGCGGCTGATAGCCGACGGCACGTGTTCAGGGATCAGGCAAGGAAAAAAAATGAGCAAACATTACGAGAAGCACGCCGAGAAGGTCATCGATGGTTTCATGGGGCTGCTCGATGAGAAGGTCAAGTCGTGTATCAGCGAAGCCGACCGTGGCGAGCTCGCCATGTTGGTTGAGGCCGCCATCAGTACAGCCGCCCTGGAGCAGTTGGAGAAAGCTGCCGACGAGATTGCAGCACTTTCCGATCGCCTGCGCAGTTACGCCGAACACTACGACAAGTCCTGATATTCCTTTTTGCCCGGGGGGAGTCGACGCGCCCTCCATCGGTCGTCTGACTCGAACCCTGGCGGAGGCGCGGCTGGATTTCGTTATCGGCATATGGCTTGAGGCCGCGCGCAAGAAAACGCGCGTGAGCACCCCGCCGACAGCTCAGTCGTTCTCTCCACCCACCAGGCTGCTGCGACGCAGCAGCGGGTCGATCAGCGGTGCCTGCACGAACAGGCTGAAGATGACGACGCCGAAGGCGATCGACTGAATGGTCCACCAATAGGGCAGATCAACCGGAAGAGACAGACTGAGCGCGAGCACCACGGCACCGCGCAGGCTGCCCAGGAACAATACCTGCTGGAAGCTGATAGGGAGCCGCTCCACCCAGGGCAGCAAATTGATCAGCGGCGAGGTGCCGAATATCCCTACCGCGCGCGCGCTGAGTATGGCCAGGATGCCGATCAGCATAGCCAGCCACCGTTCCTCGAACATGTTCAGGCCGACGGTGACGCCCATCAGCAGGAATACCAGCGCCTCTGCGACGTAGACATTGAAGCCCCAGAAGGTATCGACGAAGCTCCCGCGTTCGTCCTGAAAGTCGTTGTGGATCACCCGACCCATGATCAGTCCGGTCACCAGTACCGCCATGACGCCGGAGACCTGCAGCACCTCGTCTGCGACCAGGAAGGCGGTGTAGGCAGAGATGAGGGAGACCAGGGCCTGTTGGATGGAATCATGAAAGAGTCGTGATACCAGCAGGAAGCCAAGCCCGACCAACAGACCGATGAAGATTCCGCCAAAGAATACCGCCAGGAAAGCGATCGCGGCATCGCCGAAGGTGATGTTTTCGGCGGGATTCATGGCGATATACAGGAATATGCTGAAGGTCACGATCGCGTTTGCATCGTTGAAGAGATCCTCCCCCTCCATCAATACCCGCAGTCGGCGCGGTACACCCAGTTTGGGGAAGCGCGCCGTGATGGGCGATGCATCTGTTGACGAAAGGACTGCGCCTGTAAGAAAGGCCGCTATCCAGGGGAAACCCTCAGGGTGGCCGATACCGAAATAGACCAGTACGGCAGTAATGGTGATAGACAGCAGCAGCACCGGAACCGACAGCAGCAGGATGACAAACAGGTTGCTTTTCAGCATCAGTGCGTCGATCTTGAAGGCGGCCTCGAAGACCAGCAGCGGCAGGAAGACATAAAAAATCAGGTCGTGAAAGGACTGGTGGCGTACGCCGGTGTCGAGATCGAACATCAGCAGGAGTTCCGAGCCAAGAAAGCCGGTCAGGACCAATACCGCGGCGAACGGCAGGTTGCGGCGTTCGGCGACCGGCCTGAGCATCAGGGCCAGGATCAGCATCCCGGCCAGCATCATGATGGTGTGGCTGATCTCCATTTCAAATGCGTGTCGGAGCGGGGTCCGCGGGCGGACAGGCCCCCGGGGTCGCGTCCGGAGTTGGGTGCAACTGATCGAGCCCGATCGAAAGGCCGTTGTCCTGGACCACCCGGGCATGGCTGCGATTCAGTTCACTGGGCGAGGGCGCGCCACAGGCATGCGCAATGATCCCGACCTCGTTGATCATGTTGCGCGCGTAAGCGGCGACACGTTCGGCCTTTTCCGGCGGGTGCAGACCGCGCTGCAGTTTCTCGCTGTGCGTGGTGATCCCTGTCGGGCAGGTATTCTTGTTGCATTGCAGGGCCTGGATGCAGCCGAGCGCGAACATGAAACCGCGTGCGTTGGTGACGAAATCGGCGCCCAGGCACAGCGCCCAGGCGACGTCTTCCGGATTGATCAGTTTGCCTGAGGAGATGACCTTGACCCGCTCGCGCAGGCCGTATTCGGTCAGTTTGTCGACCAGGATCGGGAGGGCCTCACGCAGCGGCAGGCCGACCGCATCGATCAGTGGCATGGGCGCGGCGCCGGTGCCGCCTTCCGCGCCGTCTACGGTAATGAAATCCGGTGCGGAATCGATACCTCGTTTGCAGATCTCGCTGAACAGTCCATCAAGCATTTCCGATGAGCCGATCACGGTCTTGAACCCGGTGGGTTTGCCCGTAATCTCACGAACCCTTGCGATCATATCGAGCAGATCGGCATTGTTGCGTATATCGCGATGGCGGTTTGGACTGAACGCATTGTCGCCGGCCTTGATGCCACGGATTTTCGCGATTTCCCCGCTGACCTTCGCACCCGGCAACATGCCGCCTTTGCCCGGTTTGGCACCCTGACTCATCTTGATCTCGAACATCTTCACCTGTGGATGCGCGGCGATCTCACGCAGCTTTTCGTCGTTCAAGTGGCCTTCCAGGTCGCGCACGCCGTTCTTGGCCGTACCGATCTGGAACACGATGTCGCAGCCACCCTCGAGATGATAGGGTGACAGTCCCCCTTCGCCGGTGTTCATCCAGCATCCGGCCTTTTTTGCCCCATTCGACAGCGCGAGTACCGCGGGGCTGGATATGGCGCCGAAGCTCATGCCGGAGATGTTGAACAGGGAGGCGGTCGTGTAGGGGCTGCGGCAGGCCGGGCCAACGGTCACGGGACGCGGCGGAACGGCATCTTCATCCAGGGTCGGGAAAGGGCAGTTCACGAAAACCACGGTGCCCGGTCGTCGCAGATCACGGGTGGACCCGAAGGCCACGGTATTGTTCAGGTTCTTGGCGGCGCGATACGCCCAGGAGCGCTGTGCACGATTGAAAGGCAGTTCCTCTCGGTCCATGGCGAAGAAGTACTGCCGAAAGAACTCTCCGAGGTGTTCGAAAAAGTAACGGAAACGGCCTATGACCGGGTAATTGCGTCGAATCGCATGACGTGTCTGGGTGACATCGAGGATATAGGCGACGACCGCCCACAGCGCCACCGAGCCGATGACCAGGATGAACGCCGCTGCGAACAGCTCCAGGCTGGCGATCAGAAAACTGCCGAATCTCTCAGACATGTCTTGCATTGCATTTTTTCCGATGTGTTTGCTCTTGTTGTTAGACCGGCAGCGGTGACAGGTTCTTGCACCGAGACGGTCTTGCTGGCTGTGACTCAATCATAGACGCGAGGACAGCAACCACCTGCTGCCGGCATAACGCCGGGCACGGCGCTTTTTCAGACCCTGGTCTGCAGCCCATCATGCTGTTCATGGATTTTTGCGCCGTTGAGATGGCTGCGGCTCATGAACAGGCGGTAAAGCAGGGGGATTACGATCAGCGTCAGTATCGTGGAAAAGGCCAGGCCCCAGACAATCGCGGTGGCCACCGGCCCCCAGATCAGCGATTTGCCGCCGAGGCCGGTGGCCAGTGAAAACAGGCCGGCCACTGTGGTCAGCGAAGTGATCAGAATCGGGATGACCCGCCGACGCGCGGCATACACGGTTGCATGCAGAACGGTCATGCCGGCCGCCAGGCGCTGGTTGCCCGCAGATATCAGCACGATGGCCGCGTTGACGGCGATACCCGCAAGGGCAACCACGCCATAGATCGTGTAGAGGCTCAGGGGATTGCCCGAGACCAGCAGGCCGTAGGTGACACCGGTGAATGCCATGACCACCGTCGAAAGAATCATGAACGGCTGCCAGTAACTGCGAAACTGGGTGCCGAGGATGGCGTACATGACGCCGATCCCGAACACGAACAGGATTACGATGGCGTCCAGGCTTTCCTGGATATCGTCGAGTTCGCCCGAGAAGTCCAGGTCGATCGCAGGGAACTCGGCATGGTGCTGCTGCCATGCCTCGACCACTTTGGCGTTGGCGGTGAGGGTATCGATCAGGGCCTCGTCAATGTCGGCCTCGACGGTTATCGCGCGCCGGAAATTGTAATGTCGGATATTGCCCAGGCCCTCCTGGCGGGTGATTCGAGCAAGATCCGCGAGCGCGATACTGCCGCCCTCGCGGATCGGCATGCGGAACTGCAGGATGTCGGCGATGTCCTGGAAATCGGTATCGATTGCCTTGACCCGTACCTCCAGTTTCTCACCGGCATCGCGCATGTCGGTCACCACCAGGCCGTCGATCAGCAGCAACAGTGTTCGCCCGACCTCTGCGGGGTCGAGCCCGGCGCGCGTGATGGCATCGGTATTGAACTCGAGAACCAGTTCCGGGCGGCCCTTGTCGGCATCGTCGCCGATGTCCTTCAGGCCTTCGATTCCCTGCATGATGGACTTGAGGCGATCGGCTGCAGCGCGAATATCGCTGTAGGCATCACCGCGGACCTTGATGCTGATCGGCTTTGCCGTTGGCGGCCCCCCGGTCAGGCGTAGAAATGAGATTTGCACAGGTCCCGGCACAGCGAGGACCTGCGCCCGCATCCCCTCGATCATCTGTTCCACGGTGCGCAGTTCTGCCGTCTTTGGATTCAGACCCACCATGACCTGGCCCAGATGATCCCCGAGTCGCTGCTCGGTCTCGTTGAGCATGCTGCCGGCATAGCTGAGGATGGCACGCACCTCACCGTCCTGCATGCCCGCCCGCACCAAGCGCTCGATCTCTTGCGCCTTGGCCAGGGTGACCTGAAGCGGCGTCTCCGGTGGCATCTCCAGGTTGACGTAAAACAGGCGGATGGTGTCGGCGGCAAAAAAATCCATGCGCACCAGGCCCGCCCCGAGCGAGCCGACGGCGCCGAAAAAAAGCGAGAACACCAGCACCAGGGTCAGCCAGCGATGGCGAAGCGCCTTTACCAGCAGTCGTACGTATTTCAGCTGGATCCAGTGCGTGAAGCGCTCACGGTGACGCTGTAAGGCGGAAGGGTGCTCAAAACTGACACCGGCGGCGACCACATGGGCCGGCAGCATCCAGAAGGCCTCGAGCAGCGATATGGCCAGTGCGATGACGACGACGGTGGGTACGACCCGCATGAAATCACCCAGGATACCTGGCAGCAGGATCAGCGGTGCGAAAGCGGCCATGGTGGTGAGTACCGCGGTCGTGACCGGTGCGGCCACCTCGCCCAGGGCCTCGATCGAGGCGTTCATGGTGCCAATGCCCTTGCGCAGACGGTAGTAGATGCCCTCGACCACGACCACGGCATCGTCGACCAGCATCCCGAGTACGATGACCACGCCCAGCAGCACCATCACGTTGAGGGTTTCACCAATGATAGCGAGCAGCCAGAAGGTGCCGGCAAGGATGAACGGAATGCCGATGGAGGTCAGCAGCGCGATCCTGGAGCCGAGGAACATCCAGGTCACCAGCAGGACCAGCAGCAGGCCGATCATCGCGTTGTTCTGCATCAGGCGTATGGCATTGCGGGTGGTTATGGTCTGATCGTCGATCAGTACCAGCTCGACGCCAGTGCTTTCGCCCAGCGCATTGCGACCCTCGAGATAGACCTTGAGTCGTTCGATCAGTTCGATGATGTTGGTGTCCGGCTGTTTTATCACCGCCAGCAGCACCGCCGGTCTGCCCTCGTGGGTCGTCAGCTGATTCGGCTCGGCGCGTGCACGCTCCACTCGGGCGATATCGCCCAGGTCGATCTCACTGTCCGCCCCGACGATGGTGCGAGAGGCAAGACCCGTGGGGTCGGCGTCGGAGCCGACCAGGCGAATCAGCCAGTTCTGATCACCCAGGCGCTTGTCCCCGGCCGCGATGTCCTGGAAAAAAGCGCGAACGGTGTCTGCCACCTGGCCCGGCGTCAGGCGCAGATTCTCCAGCCTTTCGGGGTAAAAGCGCACCTGCAGTTCTGGATCCGGCAGACCGATGGCATCGACCCGGTCGACGCCTTCCAGCCGCTCCATGGCCTTGCGTATATTACGTGCCTGACGCCGCAGATTTTCGTCCATACCCGGGCCGACAACCGCGATGGTGGCCGAGGGAAAGCCGCTGGCACTGGTGATCTCAAGGATCTGCGAGTCCTCGGCTGCATCGGGCAGCTCATCCTGCTTGTTCTGGATCTCGCGGCGCAGATCGGAGATGCGTTTGTCGAAGGTGCGGTCGTCGATATCCTCGAAGCGGATCAGGATGCTGGATACCGATTCGCGGCTGTTGGATGACATGAACTTCACGTCCTGGATCTGGCGCAGCGCATCCTCGAGCGGGTCAGTGACCTTTTTTTCCACGTCCATGGCCGAGGCGCCGGGCAGTACTGTTGTGATGATGATCCAGTTGAAGTTGATGGTCGGGTCCTGCTGACGCGGGAGCGCCAGATAAGACAACGCGCCGACTACCATTACCAGAATGAAGGTCAGATTGGCGAGAACATGGTTGTGCAGCAGCGACCGGTAGAAATTCACTGAGGCTGTTCTCGCGGTGGGGATACGGTCACCTCCTGGCCGTCCACGAGGCTCTGCCGTCCGTCCGTGATCAGGCGGGTGTCGGAAGGCAGGTCGACCTCGCAGGGCTGACCCTCCAGGGCCTGTGGAATGGCAATGAACTGTGCCCTTTCCTTGTTCAGGACGAACACGCCCAGCCTGTCGTCCCGTCTTACCAGGTAATCCGCCGGCAGCAGTTGCCGGTTAAGCTGCCAGACCAGCCGTCCGGCCGTGCCCGGGAGTGCCGCGTCGCTGACAAAGGCCAGTCGGGCCTCGCGTGTTCTTGCCAAGGGGTCCAGGGCCGGCAGCAGTGCACGCAGCCTGACCGGGAAACGACCCGAAGCGGCTTCGAACACCAGTTCTTCGGCCTCTTGAAGCCTGGTGATCTCGCTCTGGCGCAGGGAGGAGCTGATCTCCTGGCCGGCCATCTCGAGCAGGCCCACGATGGCCTTGCCGCGTGATACGAAGGTGCCGACGCTGACCAACCGATCCGTCACCACGGCATCGAATGGTGCCCTGATTTCACAATGTCCGACATCGATGGCGGCTTGTTTGATCGCCTCGCGTCGGGCATCCGCTTCTGCCTGCCGCGCCTCCAGATCGGTGCGGCGCTGGCCCAGAAGCTCGTCGCTCATGCTCTTGTTCTTGTTGAGATTCCGCGCACGCGTCAACTGGTCGCGCGCATAGTTTATTTGCGCGAGTGTTACCTTCAGTTCCGCATGCGCGACCGCAAGACGCGATTCATGGCTGCGGCAGTCGAGCCGGGCCAAAGTTGCGTCTGCCGATACACGATCGCCGACCTCTACCGGGAAGACGATCACACGGGCGTCAATCTCGGCGGCGACCTGGGGTTGGTTGCGCGCCATCACCGTTGCGGGCGCGCTGAACTGTGGTGCAACGAGCAGTTCCCCAAGCGGCAGGGTGCGAACACTGACAGGGGCCGCCAGAGTTGCGGTTATCCAGAACATGCTGCCCAGTAGCCCGAGCTTTTTCAGGCCGCCTGCCCGCAGTGCAATCCGATCGCTAGCCGAAATGTTCATGCTGCGAATGCAGTGCCTCTCCGAAGGCCCGTACCAGGTCTGCCTTGCTGAGGATGCCGACCAGATGGTTTCCCTTGTCCAGGACCGGCAGGGCCCCGAAGCCATGCCGGTTGATCAGTTCACAGGCCCTGGCCAGATCGTCATAGGTATGAACCACAATCGGGTTACGGCTCATCAGGTCCGAGACGGAGAGATTGTTGTCGAGCTGGTAGTCGTATGACAGATCGGGTGCCTCGTCGACCCAATCCGGCCGGCGCAGGTCGCGATCGCTGAGCATGCCGACCAATTGCGCGCCCTGAAGGACCGGCAAGTGGCGAACGCCCGCTTCGCGCATACGGAAGAAGGTCTCGCGAACCCCGTCTTCCGGCCCCGCCGTGAGTACCTTGCGAATCATGTAATCGCTAACGCGCACGCGCTATTCCCCTTGTCGCGAACAAAAGATCCTCAAACCTCAGACGCCGTTCTGCCGTGACGGTCAGATCGTTTGACCGCATGGGCCCATTGTTGTTCAGCGGCGCTTACCCCGTCGTCCCGAGACCTTCTTTTTCAGGCCATGCGTCTGCTGGGTGCGAAAACGGCCTTTCGCGGCAGGCTGTTTACCGGGCGTTCGGGCACCCTCCGGGCGGCCCCCTGTTCCGGCCGGCTGAAAGCTCGGGATCAGGTGACGCTTGCCGTTACCGATCAGGTCGGCGCGACCCATGGCCTTCAAGGCTTCACGCAACAGTGGCCAGTTGTTCGCGTCATGGTAGCGCAGGAAGGCCTTGTGCAGGCGTCGCTGGCGCAGGCCTTTGGCCGAGTAGACCTCCTCGGAAGATCGCGTGATCTTTCTGAGCGGGTTACGGCCGCTGTGCCACATCGCCGTGGCCATCGCCATGGGTGACGGCAGGAAGCCCTGGACCTGGTCTGCGCGGAAACCGTTGGCCTTCAGCCAGAGCGCGAGATTCAGCATGTCTTCATCACTGGTGCCGGGGTGCGCGGCGATGAAGTAGGGGATCAGGTACTGCTCCTTGCCGGCCTGTTTCGAATACTTGTCGAACATCGCCTTGAAGCGGTCATAGGTGCCCATGCCGGGCTTCATCATCTTCGACAGCGGGCCCTGTTCGGTGTGTTCGGGCGCGATCTTGAGGTAGCCGCCGACATGATGACTGACCAGTTCCTTCACGTACTCCGGTGTCTCGACCGCAATGTCGTAGCGCAGCCCCGAGGCGATGAACACGCGCTTGATGCCCGGCAGTTCACGCGCCTTGCGGTACAGGCGTATCAGCGGCATCTGGTCGGTATTGAGGTTGTCACAGATGCCCGGATACACGCACGACAGACGTCGGCAGCTTGATTCGATCTTCGGGTCCTTGCAGTGCAGGCGCCACATGTTGGCGGTCGGACCGCCGAGGTCAGAGACAACCCCGGTGAAACCCGGTGTGTGATCACGGATGTTCTCGATCTCGCGCAGGATGCTCTGTTCGGAACGGTTCTGGATGATACGTCCCTCGTGTTCGGTGATGGAACAAAAGGAACAACCCCCAAAACAGCCGCGCATGATGTTGACCGAGAAACGGATCATCTCGTAGGCGGGAATCCGGGTGTCGCCGTAGGCCGGGTGGGGCACGCGCTGATAGGGGAGTTCGAACACCCGGTCGAGCTCGGGTGTGCGCAGTGGAATGGGTGGCGGGTTGATCCAGACATCACGTTCGCCGTGACTTTGCACCAGCGCGCGCGCGTTACCCGGGTTGGACTCAAGATGCAGCACGCGCGAGGCGTGGGCGTACAAGACCCGGTCGTGTCGGACGGCCTCGAAACCCGGCAGCCGAACGGCCTGATGCTCGCGATTCTGGCCTTTGGGCCTGGTGTGCAGGGTGACGACCGCCGGTCCAGGTTCGAGGTTCGAGGTTCGAGGCTCGAGGAGGTTCGAGGCCCGGGATGCAGCAACCCTCGTTCCTCGGTCCTCGGTACTCGATCCTGACGCGTAGGGGTCAGGGTGTGCGTGGATCTCTCCCGGTTGATCGATGGTTGTTGAATCGATAATTGTCCAGTCTGCCGGGGCCGTCCTGCATGCGAATGCGGTTCCCCGCAGGTCGCGTATCTGCCCGATAGGTTCGCCGGCCGCCAGCCGATGACTCAGCTCGACGATAGCGCGTTCGGCGTTGCCGAACAGCAGCATATCGGCCTTGGCATCGATCAGGACCGAGCGGCGTACCTTTTCCTGCCAGTAGTCGAAATGTGCGATGCGACGCAGGCTGGCCTCGATGCCGCCCAGGACGATCGGGACGTCCCGGTAGGCCTCGCGGCAGCGTTGCGAGTAGACGATAACCGCCCGGTCCGGGCGTCTGCCGCCTTCGCCACCCGGTGTATACGCGTCGTCGGAACGACGGCGGCGTTCCGAGGTGTAGCGGTTGACCATCGAGTCCATGTTGCCGCCGGTCACGCCGAAATACAGATTCGGCCGGCCCAGGCGGGCGATGTCGTCGGCGGAACTCCAGTCTGGCTGAGCGATGATGCCGACCCGGAAACCCTGTGCCTCGAGCACACGCCCGACCACCGCCATACCGAAACTGGGGTGATCGACGTAGGCGTCGCCCGTGACGATGATGATGTCGCAGCTGTCCCAGCCGAGCAGGTCCATTTCCTCGCGCGACACGGGCAGAAAAGGCGCCGGACCGAATTTGTGTGCCCAGTGGCGTCTATATGCGAACAGATCCGGGGCAGGCTGTGTCATGGCTGAGGGTGCTGAGGCGAGGCTGGCTTCTGGCCCGTGAATATAACACTGCCTGCCGCGGGATTTCCCCGGCGGCTGTCAGGCCGTGGACGGCTCTTGTGATAGCCTTTCGAAGTGTGGTGAATTGTAAGGGACCTGGCATGCGCCTGATTTTCGCGATCGCATTGGGTGTTTTCATGCTGGTCGCCTGCAGTCGGGATGACGACCATCGCCATCCGCACCTGAAAACTGGCAAACAATTGTACGTTCATCATTGTGCGTCCTGTCACCAGGATTCGGGGGACGGTGCCTTCGTTCAGGGGGTCCCTCCATTGAAATACGCGTCGATGACGTATCGCCAGATGACCGATCACATCCGCGGTCATGGACGCGCCGGCGACTCGCGTATGCCCGAGTTTTCGACCATGTCGAAGAAAGAGGCCGAGGCGATTGCCATCTACATCCGCAACAGTCTGGCGGCAGGGTGAGGGTGTCATGGCAAAAACGGCCACTAAAAGTCATATTCTTTTTCTGTCCCTGTTGATGTTCCCGGCCACGGCTCTGGCGGCCCCGGACGGTGCGCATGCAGATCCGGTGGCGCCTGTCATACTGGGCGTCACAGCCATACTCGTGTGTGCTGTCATTGGCCGTTATCTCGCACGCCGATTCGGGCAGCCCTCTGTGCTCGGGGAGCTGATCATCGGCATTGCGCTGGGCAACCTCGTCTATCTGCTCGGTGGGGACTTCATCCTCGTGGTGCGTGAGGGCCGGCTGCTGTTCGATATGGTCGATCTCACCTTCGCGGGAGCCAGTATGCAAGAGGCCGCCGCGCAGATCTTCCCCGACCCTGTACTCGCAAAAAAGATTGTCGAGATCGTCGAAGGTCCCGATGGCATGCAGCTGTTGAGCATTGTCCACACGGTCGATATGTTTTCGCGCTACGGGGTGATCTTCCTGATGTTCCTGGTTGGCCTGGAAAGCAGCGTGGAAGAGATGCGCGGTGCCGGCATGCCTTCGCTCAAGGTTGCCATCGTCGGGATGGTGACGCCTTTTCTGCTCGGCCTGACGGTGGCCTGGCTGGTGCTCCCGGACAACTCGGTCGGCTCGCTGCTGTTCATCGGTGCAACCTTGGGCGCCACCAGTGTCGGGATAACCGCGCGCGTGCTCGATGAGCTGAACGTGGTGCACTCGCAGGAGGCCCGCGTGATCCTGGGCGCGGCGATTTTCGACGATGTGCTCGGCCTGGTTTCCCTGGCCATTGTCTCGGGCATCGTCATCAGCGGCAGCATTCAGGGCTATGCCGTGCTTCAGATCCTCGCACTGTCGACGCTGTTCATTGTCGCCGTGATGTATGCCGGTCCCTACATCCTGCGCACCTTGATCGCCATGATGCACGGTCTGCAGACCCATGAGGCCAAGATCTTCGTGACCTTCATTTTCGTCATGGGGCTTTCCTGGTTTGCCGATCTTGTCGGCCTGGCGACCATCATCGGCGCCTTTGCCGCCGGGCTGATCATGAACGACCAGTATTTCAGCGGCTGGAAAAGCGATCCCAAGTATGGCCGCGAAACCATCAGGAGCCTGATGGACCCCCTGGAGGCTATACTGGTGCCAATCTTTTTTGTGCTGATCGGGCTGCAGGTGAAGCTCGAAAGCTTTCTCAGTGCCGAGGTCCTGTTGTTCGCCAGCGGCCTGACGGTGGCCGCCATTATCGGCAAGCTTGCCTGTGGCTTAGCTGCCGGAGGAGGTCTGAACCGGCTGTCGATCGGGATCGGTATGCTGCCGCGCGGCGAGGTCGGCCTTATCTTCGCCAGTATTGGCAAGGGTCTGGGCGTCATCGACAGTCAGCTGTTTTCGGCCGTCGTCCTGATGGTGGTGATCACGACGGTGATCTCTCCTTCCTTGCTCAAGTGGTCGTTGCGTCGCGGTGTGAGCGAAAATCAAGAGTCTCAATCGACTTAGGGAACCTCTGATCAATTCATGGACTCGCATCTTGCACTTATAATTTCCGGCTTCTGCGTTGCAAATCTTCGCAATAGCCGGCTATTACGTGCAATTTGCGCCTTGAATCTGAAAATTCTCGAGCGCAATCTGCTTCGCCCAGAATTAATCAGAGGTTCCTTAGAGGGTGTATCCAATGAAACTGACCGCTAAATGGAGTTTATGTGTCTTCGTATCGCTGATGCTGAGTGCCTGCACGCAGGAGACCCAGAACAAGTTTGGTCGTGCGATTCAGAATTGGACCGGCACCAACGGGGTGCTCGAAATCTATGCCGGCGACAAGCTGGTGCGTCGGTTCATCCAGATCGACAAGCTCAGTACCGCGGATGCGACACAGGGCAGCGAAGTACGCCCCTATCGTTTCGGCTACGGCGTGTTCGATGAAAATCTGAACATGCACAAGGACGCGGGCGAAAAGAAGGTTTATTTCGAGTTCAGTGACTACTCGACGCCTTACATTTTCTTCGAGCACCCGCATCTCTGAGCAAGACGGTCAGGCTGACGGGTCACTCTGCGCTGGAATGCGACTGGACACTTTCCCTGGCCCGCCCGGTTCGCGGAAAGGCTTTCCGCAGGATGAAGTAGCCGGCAACACCCGAAATCAATGAGCCAATCACGATGCCCAGGCGTTCGTCGAAACCCGGGTCGCCAAGGTCCTCAAAAGCAAGCGCGCCGATGAACAGGCTCATGGTGAAGCCGACGCCACACAGCAGTGCTATTCCGTAGACACCGCTCCAACCGCTTCCCTCCGGCAGCTTGGCGACACCCAGCTTGATCGTGAGCCAGCAGAACCCGAACACCCCAATCTGCTTGCCGAAGAACAGGGCAAGAGCGATGCCGACCGGAACCGGGTGCAGGATGTAATCCAGATTGACCCCCGTAAGGTTTATGCCTGCATTGGCAAAGGCGAACAGGGGCAGAATCACGAAGGCTACCCCTGTGTGCAGATCGTGTTCGAGAGCACGCAGGGGTGAATAGTCGGGTCTTTCGCGGTGCTTCATGGGGATGAACATGGCCAGCACAACGCCAGCCAATGTCGCATGCACACCCGATTTCAGCACCGCGATCCACAGCACGATGCCGACAAATGCATAGGGTGCGAACTCGCTGACGCCGCGGCGGTTCATGACGAACAGCACCGCGATTGCGCCTGAGGCAATGATCAATGCTTCCGTGGAGAGCCCTTTGCTGTAGAACAGCGCGATGATGACGATGGCGCCGATGTCGTCGAAGATCGCCAGCGAGACGAGGAAGACCTTGAGTGATGTCGGTACCCGCTTGCCCAGCAGGGTGAGGATGCCCAGTGCGAACGCGATATCGGTGGCAGCCGGGATTGCCCAGCCTTTCATCGCAATCTCGTCGCCCCAGTTGAAGATGCTGTAAATGAGTGCCGGAACCAGCATGCCCCCTACAGCCCCGACCGCAGGGAGCACGATGTTGCTCGGCTGCGACAATTCGCCCTCGATCAGTTCGCGTTTCAACTCCAGGCCGACCAGGAAGAAGAACACCGCCATCAGTCCATCGTTGATCCACAGCAGCAGCGGCTTGGCGATGTACAGCGGACCGATCCGAATCTCTACCGGAAGATGCAAAAATCGGTCATAAACGCCTGCGAGCGGCGAGTTGTCCAGCAGCATTGCAGCGATGGCGGCCGCGACCAGGACAATCCCGCCGGCTGATTCGAGGCGAAGGAAGTCGTTGAGGCTCTTCAGCATATCGGTCTCTCTTTACGTAACGCTTTTATTCGGGTCTCGCGGTTGCAGATGATGGCAGAGATCGACGTCGGATTCAGGTGGATCCGGTGGGGTTTGGCGCATGGAGGTTTACCATAAGCACCGGAAAAATCGGCGACGGCCACATCATAAGGGCGTACAATGCGCGCCCCGCTGGATGTTTATAGCTCTTGCAACCGCCACTGGCCGCATCATGTCTGAACAGATTTCCGATTTCGCCTCCCTTGGATTGCCCGGCCCGCTGATGGCCGCCGTGTCGGAGGTTGGGTACGAGGAACCTTCTCCGATCCAGGCCCAGGCGATCCCATTCCTGCTTGCAGGAAAAGATCTGTTGGGGCAGGCGCAGACGGGTACCGGTAAGACGGCCGCCTTTGCGCTGCCTCTGCTGGCACGCATCGACGCCTCCGCCAATTATCCGCAAATGCTGGTGCTCGCCCCGACCCGCGAACTCGCTCTGCAGGTCGCCGAGGCCATGCAGACCTACGCACGGTTTCTGCCCGGCTTTCACGTGCTGCCGATCTACGGCGGGCAGGGCATGGGGATGCAACTCAATCAGTTGCGCCGCGGCGTTCAGGTGGTGGTGGGAACCCCTGGCCGGGTCATGGACCATATGCGTCGAGGAACCCTGGATATCTCGCGTCTGCAATCGCTGGTGCTTGATGAGGCCGACGAAATGCTGCGCATGGGCTTCATCGACGACGTGGACTGGATCCTTGAGCACACGCCTGCAGATCGCCAGATCGCCCTTTTCTCGGCCACCATGCCGAACGAGATCCGCCGGGTTGCCGATCGACACCTGAATGATCCACAACACATCAAGGTCGCCTCCAAGACGACTACGGCCGAGAACATCCGCCAGCGCTACTGGTCCATTGGCGGTCTGCACAAGCTCGATGCGCTGACCCGGATTCTCGAAAACGAGACCTTTGACGGGGTGATCATCTTTGTCCGCACCAAGACCCAGACGGCCGAGCTTGCGGAAAAACTCAGTGCGCGTGGCTTTGCTGCCGAGGCTTTGAATGGCGATGTGGCACAGGTGCAGCGCGAGCGCACGGTCGGCAGGCTGCGCGACGGCAAGCTGGATATCCTGGTGGCGACCGATGTGGCGGCACGTGGCCTGGACGTCAGGCGGGTAACGCACGTGATCAACTATGATATCCCCCACGACACCGAATCCTACGTGCACCGGATCGGGCGCACTGGCCGAGCGGGCGCCGCCGGTGAGGCGATACTCTTTGTTGCCCCGCGTGAGAGGCGCATGCTGCGTTCGATCGAAAAGGCGACGGGGCATCCAATCGATCCCATGGAGCTGCCGTCAGTCAAGGACATCAATTCCAAACGCACCGAGCGCTTCAAGACGACGGTGCGGGAGACCATCGCCAACGATGATCTGGCGCTGTACTACCGGCTGGTCAGCGAACTCGAGCAGGAAGACGATCTCGATGCGCTGCAGATTGCCGCCGCCCTGGCGCAACTGGCCCAGGGTGACGTGCCCTTGCTGCTCGAT
>Ga0265306_10000460_pt1 | contig 19422 bp, 15 predicted proteins | sample Helome_3_FD_192493 | JGI IMG/M metagenome (GOLD analysis project Ga0265306, IMG submission 192493) | Marine sediment microbial communities from subtidal zone of North Sea - Hel_20160420 (Illumina Assembly) | ecosystem: Environmental > Aquatic > Marine > Subtidal zone > Sediment ... | reverse complement strand
TCCTGCCAGGTCGTCGTAACCTCGACCACCTGCTGTTCCAGATCGTCGATGTCAAAACTCGGCCGGGAACCCACCGGGACCCTGACCACGTAGTAGATTCGAGCCAGAATCGACTCCGAAAATTGCGTGTCAAAGACAACGTCAGTGCCACCCAATGCCTCGGCCAGGATATTCTGCACCGCGATACGGACGTCACGACTGTAGTGCTCTCGAGGCAGATAGACGAGACAGGTAAAGAAACGCCCGAACGGATCCTGGATGATAAACAGCCGGGTGCGCTGCCGCTCCTGCAGGCTGAGCACACCCAGTGTGGTACTCAACAGATCCTTGGTGCCGATTTGAAACAGCAGATCGCGGGGCAAGTTGTCCAGGATGTTGGCGACCACCCGCCCGGAATGGCTGTTGGGTGTAATCTTCGCCGCCGCGAATACCTCATCGACCTTTTTTCTCAACAAGGGAATCTGCCTCGGCGGCGTGTTGTATGCGCCGGAGGAGAAGAGCCCGATCAGGCAATAGAGGCCAACCACCTCGCCCTGTTGGTCCCTTTGCTTGACCGCCACACAGTCCATGTAGGCGGGCCTGTGGATGCTCGACCTTGCGTTCGCCTTGGTGATCACGAGATCGTAGTGGAATGCTCTCAGATCCACGCCAAGACCGGATATCAAGTCCTCGGCGCGCTCATCTGAAGGGCCGCCACCGCGTACTACGCCCAGGCATGAATCCCCGGCCAGGCGCAGAACGCCTTTTTCCCCATCAACCTGCAGGTCAAAGCGACAGGTCGAAATGAACAGGAAATGGTCATTGATAATCCAGTCCAGAAAAGCCCTGACCTCATCGGCATCGGGACAGGCCGCTTGCGGCGCGCGACTGCCGAGCTCGGACCGAATCGTTTCTGCCTGACGCTTCATCTTCAACCAGTCCGAGGTCGCCAGTGTGATGTCCGCGATCACACCAGAAACCAGGCGTTCCAGCCCCGCAAGCATCTGCAAAGGCTGGCGATCCACATGGAACCTCAAAACGGCCTCGGTCGAAGTAACCTCTTCGCCGTTTTTGGTTTCGTGCACGGCGGTGAGGATGCCTTTGGAATCTCGGCTGACGCCGAACACCGGGTGGATGGTGAGCCTGATGGTCATGCCCTTCCGGTTCAGGGCGGCGGAGATCGAATCCACCAGAAACGGCATGTCCTGCGCGACCACCTCGACGATGGTGTCAGTGCTGCGCCAGCCGTGCTCTTCCTGTTCCGGGTTGTAGACCCTAACCACCGCCTCATCCGGCCGGCGTCTGCGCATCAGCCGCCAGTGCGCAACCAGAGCGCCGAGCAGATCGTGTGGATCATGCTCCTCGAGATCAGCCGGAGATATATGCCGGTAGTAGACACCCAGCAGCTGCTCGAGCTGACCGGCCTCCACGGGACGGGCGCCATCCGGAGGGCTGTCCGCGAGCAGTTTGCTCAACGTCCGGATCAGGCGATTATTGTTTTTTCTGAACATGGCTACCCCAACGGTCGGGAGTCAGTGATTACGCAGTGCGACTCCTGATAAAAGGGTAGTCAAAACTTCGCAGCATGGACGGACCAGAAACCAAGTTGTCGTCACGGCACGTCTCGATGATCGGCAGGAACGAAACATGGGACACAGGGTGCTGGCCGGGAGGAGGACCGCCCGGCAGATGGTATCAGTCGGCGAGAACCGTACGGTTTCGACCGAGCCTTTTCGCCCGGTAGAGCGCCTTGTCGCAACGCCCGATCAGATCTTCCGCAGATTCGCCCATCCGATAGCATGCGACGCCGAGCGAGACGGTCACCGCCCCAAGCGACTGCCGCGAGCTGGACCGGCGCAGACGCACGAGCTGCAGCGTACCGCGAATGTTCTCTGCCACGGTGAATGCGTTGGTGATACGCGTGCCCGGCAGCAGGATCGCAAACTCCTCGCCACCATAGCGGGCCAGGAAGTCGCTGCGCCGGGTGAGCTTGCCGATCTGCCGGCCAAACTCACTCAGAACCTTGTCGCCGACCATATGGCCGAAGCTGTCATTGACCTTTTTGAAATGATCGATATCCAGGAACAGCAGGCAGAACCCGTCATCCAGGCCATCCGCTGCTGCAATCAACTCGCCCAGTTTGCGGTCGAACGAACGCCGATTGTAGAGTCCGGTCAGTCCATCGATCGACGCCTCGCGCTTTGCATTCGACAGTTCCTGCTTGAGCTTGTGCATTTCCTCGACCGAGGAAAGGAGTTCGGCCTCGAACTGCCTGGATTCGGTCACGAATTCGCGCGTCTCGGCCAATATCGCGGTCGCCGCCGAGATCACCTCCGAGGGTTTGCCGGTATCGGCCAGCCGATCGATCTGCGCCGATATGGCGGCATTGGTGAGCGAAGTCTTGCCGGCGATATCCACCAGCGCCCCGATAACCTGGGCAGCCATGGTCACCAGCTCGGCACGGATATCCTCGATCAGGGTCTCGCCACCCGCGCCAAAAAACCGCTGAAACAGCGCTACGGCATCTTCTCTGTCGAGTGCGCCCTCCTCCTGGATCAGGGCATCCACTTCCTTGTTGAGACGTACACTCTTTCCGGCGATGTAGTTATAGAACAGGGTGTAGTAAAGGGGTGCGGGAGCGACGCTCAGCTTGCCGAGCAGACCCAGGGCCTGGCGCAGATGCTCGGCCGCCTGTTCGGCACTGTCCACATCGAACATCAGTGAATGTGACTCCACTTCCGCCGGTGCAATATGTTTGTCTGTCTCGCTCACGCCAATGTTCTACCCTGGTCCCTGTCAGATCCGTTCATCACTGCCACAACAGAATTGCCCGCAACCCTCTGGCTGGACGATTCAGTCCCCTGCTAAGCCTGTAACGGCCTACGCAGCGGAAAACTGAGTCAAATCAGCGCCCAGCGCTATTTCTCCGGAATCGGGAAAAAGCAAACCGGCTGCGGCTGCGCATCCATAAACCGGCTTTATGGAAATACACCAGGAAACACGCGGCGATTTAAGACGCAATGAATGGAAGCCACCACCCGCTATCCGGTAGCATTCAGGAGAGCGCGCCGCCTGGCGCGTCGGGATACGACATTTACTCCGACCAGGTTTTCTTATGCTCGATACACTCGACAGGCTGCGACCTTCAGATTTTCCGACGATCCGCCGCGCCCGCCTGCAGACACTCCAGGTCAACCTCGGTTATCGCTGCAACCAGCAGTGCCTGCATTGCCATGTTGCCGCGGGCCCAAACCGCACCGAGGTGATGACAGCGGATATCGTGGATCTCGTGGTCGAAAATCTGCGCGCCCTGCCATTCGACACCCTGGATCTGACGGGAGGTGCGCCGGAGCTGAACCCGGAATTCCGCAGACTGGTCGAGCAGGCGCGGGGCCTCGGCGTGAGGGTTATCGACCGCTGCAATCTGACTATCCTGAACGAACCGGGACAGGAGGGCCTGGCCGGCTTCCTCGCCGACAGCGAGGTCGAGGTCGTCGCCTCCCTGCCCTGTTACCTGGAGGAGAACGTCAACCGTCAGCGTGGCAAGGGGGTGTTCGAGAGCAGTCTCCGGGCGCTCGAAAAACTAAATACCCTCGGTTACGGCGCGCCACAGGGAAAACTGCGACTCAACCTCGTCTACAACCCACAGGGCCCATCCCTGCCGCCACCGCAATCCGGGCTGGAGGCCGATTACCGCAGGATACTCGCAGAGAACTACGGGATCCGTTTCAACCAGCTGCTGGCCCTGGCCAATCTGCCGATTCAGCGCTTTGGCAGCACCCTGATCTCGCTCGGCCAGTTCGATGACTACATGAACTTGCTCAAACAGGCGCACCATGACGAAAACCTGGACGGCGTGATGTGCCGCAGTCTGGTCTCGGTCGACTGGCAGGGCTACCTGTATGACTGTGATTTCAACCAGATGCTCGGACTCGGCATCCAGACCGGTGCCATCGGGCGTGCGCACCTGCGGAACCTCCGCTCGCTGGCCCTGGCGGAAAGCCCGATCCTGGTCGCAGATCATTGTTACGGCTGTACCGCCGGCCAGGGTTCGAGTTGCGGAGGGGCCCTGCAGGGCAATCCATGAGTGCGCCCCGCCGCACGCTGCGTATTTCGGTCATCATCCCCACACTCAACGAGGCGGACACCCTCATGGGGCTCCTGCAAGACCTTGCCCCGCTGCGCCGGCAAGACCACGAAATCATCCTGGTCGATGGCGGTAGTGAAGACCGGACCATTGAAGTGGCCGGCCCGGAGGTGGACAGCGTCCTGCATTCGATGCGCGGTCGCGCCGCGCAGATGAATGCAGGCGCCGAGCGTGCCGAGGGCGATATCCTGTGGTTTCTTCACGCCGACACGCGTGTACCTCCAGCGGCTGCCGAACAGCTGCTGCAGGCCTGCAGCAATGGCCGGCTGTGGGGCCGGTTCGACATATCGCTGTCGGGCTCGAAATGGCTGCTGCGCATCGTCGAACGTCTGATGAATCTGCGTTCGCGCGCCACCGGACTGGCAACCGGCGATCAGGGGATATTCGTCGAACGCAGAACTTTCGACGCCGTCTCGGGCTTTCCGCAAATACCCCTGATGGAGGACATCGCACTGTCGAAAGCCTTGCGACGCCGCTCAGCGCCGGCCTGTATCCGGCGGCCGAGACTGCAGACCTCGAGCCGACGCTGGGAACATAAAGGTATCGTCCGCACCATCGTCCTGATGTGGCGCCTGCGCCTTGCCTACGCACTGGGCGCGGAACCCCGGGATCTGGCAAAACGTTACCGATGACTCCCCCGCGGCACAGGCGCCATCTTCTGGTTTTTGCCCGCAACCCCATCCCGGGCCGCGTAAAGACACGACTGATCCCGGCGATGGGACCGGGGCCCGCCACCGCGGTGCACCGGCGCATGCTCGAGGACACCCTGGTGACCTGCTCACAGGTCTTTGCACACAGTCGCGAACTTTGGATCGATCAACCAGATCCACATCCGGTTGTGGCAGAGATGGCCACCCGGCTTGGAATGTCAGTCCATGCACAATCCGGCGACGACCTCGGCTCGCGCATGCATGCCGCCTTTGCCGAAACCCTGCGAAATGCAGACAGTGCCGTCCTGATCGGGAGCGACTGCCCGGAATACGATCCGCCCTATCTCGATGCAGCCTTTCAGGCGCTCAAGCAACACGATGCGGTCCTCGGGCCTGCCGCGGATGGAGGGTATGTCCTGATCGGATTGAGAAAGGCGGATCCGCATCTGTTCCGCGGCGTACCCTGGGGCACAGACAAAGTCCTGGCCGCGACGCGCCGTCAACTGCGACACCTGCAGTGCAGCTTCACGGAGCTGCCAGCAAAGTATGACGTCGATGAACCGGAAGACCTTCTGCGCTTCCCAGACCTGGCCCCGATTCCAGAGATCGAATGTGCAAAGGGGTCGGGCGAATGATCGAACAGTTACGGGGTAAACTGAACCCAGGATCACCGCGGACGTTGAAACTCGGCCTCTGCCTATCAGGAAACCGATTTGAACTGGATTGATCGACAACCACTGCTGCTTTTCGTGATCGCCTCGCTCACCCTGGGGCTGGCGCCCTTCGTCCCGGAGCCGCACCTGCTGGAGAAACTCCGGATGCTCGTGGCCGGCCAACTTGCACGACCGATCGACATATTCGACCTCGTCATGCATGCGGCCCCCTGGGTATTGCTGCTGTTAAAACTGTATCGTCGTTCCCTGAATCGAGGATCTGCCGGATGAACAAGACGGCAGGACCGATGTCAGTCTGCAGTGCCGATATCGGCCGAAGAGTTCTCGGATCATTACAGGCGGTCATCCGCCAGCGATGCTGCAACCAGGAGTGAAGGCCGACCATGGGATGGTTACGTGCCAGAGGCCGGATGTTTCACTGCTGGCTGCTGATGGGCCTGTTGAGCGCCTGCGCGGGCGGGCCTGTTGACAAAGACAAGTTACCGGCCTCGCAACTGGCATATCCCTCTTCGACCAGTTCGCATCCAATCAATGCGACAAAGGCCAAGGTCTCCGTCGGAGGTCAGCTGCGTATCAGCTACCTGGACGGCGACCTGGAGATCCCGGTAAGCGGCGACCTGCTTGCCCCGGTCTCCACCGACCCGTCCCTGCGCGAGCTGATACCCCCGATCATTCATTTCCAGGCGCTGCAAGCCGGACCTGCCGATCAGACAGCGCCGGGCACAACCGTGAGCATCCGGCCGGTGGAGGCCTGGCGGGAACTCATCTATCAACTCGAGCGGGAAATCGCGGCGCTGGTCCCCGGCCAGGGCGTGGTGTTGGACGTTCTGCGCCAGGAAGAGATCTTCCTCTTTGTCGACGAATCCGGCGAACTGCAGGCGGTTCCACTCGAACAGAAACCTGCGCAGGTCGAACCCGTAAAAGCCATCACCCTCACCCGCCTGCTGCAGCAGTCTGCCGAGAACGTGCGGAACTCGCTGCGAGTGCAAAACGATGACAAACGCTACCTACTGTTCAACACGGGTGATTTTCCCGACACCGGTTACCCATTCGTGTTCATGGACCTGGAAGAAAATCGGGTGTATTTCATCCAACGATGGACGGAAAATAACCAGCTGCTCGGATATGGCCCGACAGGTACCGCACGGGCTGCCTTTCATGCCCTAAGCAGTCAGGCGAAAAGCGTCTATACCCGGCCAATATCGTCCTTCGCCCGACTTCTGTCCAGCGTCAGCACCACGGTATTCGACACCCTGCAACCAACGCCTACCTGGGCAACTCCCACAGCTCCACTGGCGCCACTGAGCAATTCGGATTTCATGAACCCGGAGGCCTGGGAACGCGAACTGGACGAACTGCTTGGCGACGGTACCCATGGTCAGATCCGTTACCTGGTGGACGGGCCGGAGTTTTTCCCGGCCCTCATTCATGCGATCAACGCAGCACGCAGTTCCATCCGCATGCGCATGTATATCTTCGACAATGACGACTACGCGGTAAAGATAGCGGACCTGCTGAAGAGCCGCTCCAAAGAGGTCTCGATACAGATACTCCTGGACGGCTTCGGCACCATTGCCGGCGGTATGGCGAAGCCTGAATACACGCCGCATCACGCGCCGCGGGGTCCGCTGTCCATCGCCAACTACCTGCGGGCGGATTCTGACATCAGCGTACGTATGCTCTCCAACCCCTTGATGCAGGGTGATCACACCAAGACGATCATTGTCGATGATCAGTCCGCCTTTCTCGGTGGCATGAACATAGGACGCGAGTATCGTTACGAATGGCACGACCTTATGGTCAAGGTCAAGGGACCGGTGGTCGATGTGCTGATCCGGGACTTCGAAAACGCGCGAGCGCAGGCCGGTTTGCTTGGCGACCTGCAGGCCACCTTTCAACGCAGCGATCATCCCGTCCGGGAGCCCGGGGAACAAGACTACCCGCTGCGCCTGGTCTACACGAAAACCGGCCGGTCACAGATACTGCAGTCACAGATCGCCGCCATGCGCCGCGCCAAGAATCGTGTCTGGATTCAGAACGCGTACCTGACCAGTGACACCGTACTCTACGAACTGGTGAAAGCACGGCGGCGCGGCGTGGATGTGCGGGTGATCATGCCCTTCCGGAACGACTCGGGTCTGATAAGCAGCAGCAACGCCCTCGCGGCCAACGTCATGTTGCGAAACGGCATCCGGGTTTACGTCTATCCCGGCATGTCGCATCTCAAAGCCGCGGTCTATGACGGCTGGGCCTGTCTGGGTTCCGCCAACTTCGACAGGCTCAGCCTGCGCCTCAACAAGGAGACGAATATTGCCACCTCGCACCCGACAGCCGTCGAAGCACTGGTTGATCATGTCTTTGACCCCGATTTCGAACTTGCCGTCGAGCTGACCGAGCCACTGCCCGCCGGCTGGCTCGATTATCTGAAGGAACAACTTGCCGATCATCTGTAAACTATTAACCCGACTACCCGACATATTGGGTGGTCGGGTCAATAAGGACAGGGTTCGTGCCCCTTGTGCTGTTCACCTGCAACGGTGGCCACTGAGCAAGGGGCCACATGGAGGGACAGATCATCTCAGGCCTTACCCGCAGGGACTTTCTTTTGGCTGCGCTGGCGCTCGCTGGCGGATGTGCGGGCAAGCCAGGCAAAGAACCCCCACTGGACGACCTATATGGCCAGGCCGGGCGCGCCGACCAGCCACCTCTGATCGTTATTCCGGGCGCCTTCGGCTCGCGTTTGCTGGATACGCGCAGCGGGCGTGAAATCTGGCCCAGATCCTCGGCCAAGCTGTTGTTCAGCAGCTACAAGGGGCTCGAGGTCGACATCGATGAATCCACCCTGGACCCGGTCGACACCGCCATCCGACCCTACCGTGTATTCAGAAAGGGGCTCGGTCGTGATTTCTACGGCCAGATACTCGACACCCTCGAAGGCCCGGGCGGTTACTCACGACGTCAGCCGGGTGAACCCGTCGAACCGAAACAGAGGAATTACTACGTCTACCTGTACGATTGGCGTCTGGACAATGTTGCCGCGCTACCCGGCCTGCACCAGCTGATCGAACAGATTCGCGCCGACTACGGCCAACCCGATCTGCAGGTCGACATCCTGGCACACTCCAACGGTGGTCTCTTGGCACGTTACTACGCGCGCTTCGGCATCTCGGACCATCTCGATACCGTTGATGCCGTTCCATCCTATGCCGGCGCGCCGGCAATAAGGCGGCTGCTGCTGGTCGGCACGCCAAACCTCGGCAGCATGCAGCCGGTGCTTTCACACGTGCGCGGAGAAGAGATGGGATTGCGAAAAATCCCGGCCGAGGTCGTGGCCACGATCTCCGGCGCCCCGCAGCTGATGCCGCATCCGGCCCTCCCCTGGTTGCTTGATCGCAGGGGGCACATGATAGTCAGGGACGTTTTCGATACAGAGACCTGGCGCGAATTCCAGTGGTCGATCTTCGACCCCGAGGTACGCGAACGAACCATTCGACGTAAAGGTGGAGGCAGGGCCGGCAGACGTTACCTGCATACGCTGGAGGCCTATCTCGGCAGGCAAATGAACCGGGGCAGAAATTTTATGCTGCTGATGTCCCTGGCGACCGACGAGCGGGATGTCCGGCCTTTTGTGTTTGGCGGTGACTGCGATGCCACCGTCGCACGCCTGGTGGTTGAAAAGGTGCGCAAAAAAATGCGCGCCAGGGAACATCCGAGCAAAATGACGAAACCGGTCGCGGGACTCGATTATCACGATCTCATCCACGACCCGGGCGACTCCGTGGTCACCCGAAGCTCCCTTCTGGGGCGCTGGGATAGCGAACTGATGCCGGGCTTCGACGCCATCCCGCAGCCGGCCGTCTCGCACTCCGTATTTCTATGCGAGCAACATCAGTTTCTTACCGGAAACCCCATATTTCAGAACAACCTCATGCATGCCCTGTTCAAACAGGAACCCGAATAGTGCCGATGTCGATCAGATAATTCACATAAAGTATTAACTTTAACTTATTGTTTTAATGTTATAATAATCTCTTTTTATAAAGTAGAATGAGCGAAAATCACTGTGTTCAGGCGAAACCCTGATAACCATTCCGGCAGGCTCAAAACCTACTCGCAGAATCACTATACTTCGCTACAAAGATACGGTTGGAAGCGTAAACTGCGCGACATGGATTTCGGCCAAGACACGAGCTCCGCCGGCCCGGTCGCCTACCGTCCATACCTGGTGCACCGGTGCGCGTTTTTAGGAATTCTCAAATAAGAATCAAGGAATCTCTGCCGTGAACACGCCGCAACTCCCCAGCGTCGAACTGATCCAGGGCTCACCACCGCCGGATCCGACCGGCCCAGCGCGCTGGCGGCGTTGGAAAGTGTTCTTCGGCGTACTGCTGCTCGCATCCGCGGTGGGTCTGGCGATCGTCTACGGTCGCGACCCGATCTATCGCGCCGCGGCCTCGATACTCACCGTAAAGCCCAAGGCGGTAGACAGGCGCAGTGAGGAAGCCGATATCGAGCATGTCGCCATCCAGGGTCGATTGCTGCTGGGCGAGGAACTGCTGGGACGCCTGGCTCAACGTCTCGCCGAGGAAGGCGATGACAACATTGCCGGACTGGACCAGCTGCGCAGTATTCTGTCCGTGGTGCCGGTACCGGAGACAAACCTGCTCGAACTCCGAGCTGAAGGCGAATTCCCGGAACAACTGCAGCGGGCGGTAAACCGCTGGGCCGAGTCTTATGAGGGGTTCCGTGCTGAAGAGATCGAAGCGGCGACAGGGCGCACTACTGCCGAATTGACCGATGAGCAGGCACAACTCCAATTGAAGATCGAGGCCGCGCGTGCGGAGCTGCTGAGTTTTCGGGAGGCAAACGACATCGTCAGTCTCGAACGCGGCGAAAACCGAAGCCTGGCCACACTCAAGGGCTTGAACAACTCGCTCAACAAGGCGCGTGAAGCTCTTGTCGAAGCACGCGCTCGCAAGATGGCGATCGATGAGGCCATCGCCAATGGCGAGACCGTGATACCCAGCGAGCAAAAGTCCGATATGACGAGAATGAAACTCGACGTCGAGCGGACTCGCGCGCAGGTAGCGGATCTCAAACAGAAATACACCCAACGCTATATCGACCGTGACCCCGTTCTCAAAAACCTGCCGGGAATGCTGAACGAGATGGAGCGCGAACTCTCGCGTGCACTGGAGTTGGGCGAGCGAACCGTAAAGGACGAGGCACAGCAGGATGTGGCAACAGCTCAGGCTTCCGTCACAACCCTGGAGCGGGAATTGATCGAGCATCAGGACAAGGTGCAGAAATTCACCGAACGCTTCAAAGAATTCAAGGCCATGGAACAGGGCTTGGCCGGGTTGGAAGAACTGGCCAACGAAAACAACGCAAGACTGGCGCAGATTCAGGTACAGAACCTGAAGAAATATCCGCCCATCCAGGTCGTGGAATGGGCGCGCGTCCCCAGCCGTCCGATCTACCCCGATTACGAACGTGACCTCATGATCGCCCTGGCCGCGGCGCTCGCGTTGGCCCTGTTTGTCACCTGGCTGGTGGAGTATCTGAGCGAACGGTCACGCCCGTCACAAGCAACCCCCTACCTGGGTGTGCGGATCTATCCGGACGGTCAGACGCAGACCCTGGCCGCGCCGCAGGTGCACAACCAGCTCAACCACGAACCTACTGCGGTGGCCGCACCGCCCGCCCCGGCCAACCTTCCAATCCTGCCGCGCGAACTGGCCGGGGCAGAGCTCAAATCACTGATGGCGGTCGCAGACCCTTTGACCGCGGGCTATGCCGCGCTGCTGCTGAGCGGCATCTCTCCATACGAACTTCCTCTGCTGCACGCGGCCTGCTTCGACAGCTCGGGCGGCCGGATCGAAGTACCGGGGGCCAGTCGTCGCGAGATCACAATCGGCCACGGCGCCTGGCGACGCCTCGAACCCGTCCTCGCGGATATGGCTGATGCAAAGATGGCACTGCCTCTGCCAGAACTGGACCAGCGCCTGGTGAGTGGTGCACGCGAAGCACAGATCGCCGACCCCGGCAGCATCAACGCGCTCTCACTGTGGCATAGCTATGTACTGTATCTCGTGCGTCAGGGCATCGATGCCTCGGCCCTGGCCGCGCGCGCGGGTGCCATCCCTCCCGACGTGCACGGTACGCTGATGCATTTCGCACCACCGGGAGGCAACCGCCCATTGAGCAGCATCGATTTTATCCACCCGATCCTCGCGTCCTGAGAAGCACGCACACGATCCCAAGATCGGGACCCGGGCCCGCGGTGCGGGCGAAGCCGGGACACGCCAGAATGGTTGACGCCTCCCCCTTCCTTCGGGAGACTCTTCGGATCGACGCGGATTCCGTGCGCGAATATTCGATAACAGAAACTGCATGACGCCTCCATTGACAAACCTGGACGAACGCCCGCGCCGAAAGAACGGTCTGCTGTTCAGCCTGCTGGCGCTGTTGATCGTGGTCGAGTTGTTCACCGTGTTTGCCGTCCTGGCCTCGCAGCGTTTTGCGACCGACCGCGCCCTGCATGAGCACACCCACGAACTGCTTCAGAACGTGGTCGATGAAACCAGGGAAAACGCCGCCGGCTACCTGCAGCAGGCGCAGGACAGCGTATCGTTGGCCGTCGGGATTTTCGAGGCGACGTTACTGTCCGGGGAAAACCCGGACAAACTCGAGCGTTACTTTCTGGAACAGCTGCGAGTCATTCCGCAGATCGATGCCTTGTATTTTGGAGACATCGCCGGAAACTTCATTTTCAGCAAACGCGACGGCGAACAAGCCAAAAAGGGGTTTTTCAGCAAGATCATTCAGACCTCGCAGCCGCCGGCAAGCCGGGTAACCCTGGTAAACCGCACCGTGTGTATGGTCGAGACCTCGCGCAAGTACGATCCGAAAGACAGCTACGATCCACGTGTACGGCCCTGGTTCGAACTCGCGCAGCGAGCAGACAAAGAAGTCTGGACCGACCCTTATATCTTCTATACATCGCAGTTGCCTGGCCTCACCGTGGCACGCGCGGTGCGCGATGAGGACGACCGCCTGCTGGGCGTAATAGGTGCGGACATCGAATTGTCCGCGCTGTCGGAATTTCTCACCACGCAGCGCGTAGGCACCTCGGGGGCCGCGTTCATCGTCAACAGCAACGGCGATGTCCTGGCGCATCCCTATGCCACCGAACTCGCCCAACGCGAAGATGAGAGCAGGCTGCGCCTGAAGAGACTGAGTGAACTCGACACGCTGACCGCCCGCGCCGGCGCCCGTCTCAAGGAGAGCTTCCCCGATCTGGTTGCGCTCAATTACACCCACTTCGACTCCTTCGAATTGAATGAGACACGTTACCTCAGCATGTTCGTCCCATTGCTCAATCGCGGCAGGAACCAATGGGTGATGGGGGTCTATGCCCCCGAAGACGAGATGGCACAGAAGATTCGCGAGGGCCAGCGCGAAAGTATATTCCTGGGTGTGGCAATGAGCCTGCTGACCATCACGGGCGCCGTTCTGATCGGACTCATCGTTCTTCGGCCCATCGATACGCTGCAGCGTCAGGCCAGGGAGGACCCACTCACCGGCCTGTTGAACCGTCGCAGCTTTGACGAGACCGCAGTCATGGAACTGACCAAAACAAGACGCGCGGCACAATCCTTTGCGGCCATCATGATCGATATCGATTTCTTCAAACCGATAAATGACGAGCATGGCCATGCCGTGGGTGACGAGGTGCTTCTGGCGGTTGCACGTCGCATAAAGCGCGGCCTGTCCGATGACGATCTGCTGTCGCGTTACGGCGGCGAGGAATTTGCCATCGTGCTGCCGGATGCATCACTGGAGCAGGCCCTCAACGTCTCAGAGCGTCTGCGCGAACTGGTCAGCGCAGAACCGGTCAAAACCAGCGCCGGACCCCTGGATGTGACCATCAGCCTCGGTGTGGCCCAGATCGTCAGTGAAACCGAGACGATTGCGGAACTGCTGAATCGGGCGGACCAGGGACTGCTCGCAGCCAAGCGCCGGGGGCGCGACTGCGTGGTCGCCCTGGAATCCTGATCCGCGCAAAAACGGATCAACGGTAAACCCCATTGGGACGCAGAGGGCGCAAAGATCCGCAGAGAACGCAAAGCATATTCAGGCCCGCTTGCAGATCATTGCCTGTATAGCAGAGGGGAGCCGTATCCTGCCGTGCTCCCGGTTTTGAAATCAAAAACTCTGCGCCCTATGCGCTCCTCCGCGTTCTATGCGTCCGTTTTCGTCAGGCTCTGCCTCCCCGCTACGGAAAACCCGTGTCGCATCCCGAAGACAATCCACCCCGTTCGTCCCCTGAGAGATTGCGCCAGCAGAAAAATGCAACGACAAACCCCAGCCCCATGCCCGCTATCAGCCAGCCACCAGGCCCATCTGATACCGCGGCCAGCAACGACAGCACACAGAACCCGGCGAACAGGAAGCCACCGAGGTTGACCAGCAAGCGTGACACCTGGTCACGACGACCCTCGTCAACCACAGGACGTTTTTCGCGTTCCTGGCGGATCTGTTGCCACCGGCCGCTGCGGATGGCCTGCAAAGCGCGAAAGTCATCAGCATTCTGGATGATCTGCCGCCCGGAATGCACCCGGATCAGCACGTCCATCATGGAAAGCCCGGGATACGCCCTGCGAATCTCCATGGCGATACCAGGCTGCATCAAACGCTTACGATAGGTCTGGAAAATCTCAGCACCCACAGTCTCCAGATCTTCTTTCCAGTCAGTCATAACCATATGCCTCAGATATAGGATTTTGAGGTCCGCGGCTCCACCACATGGCCTGCCCCGGACTTTGACGCTGTCATCATGCGGGCTATAGTGGCTCATAATATGAGCCAGACAGAACGCATTCACCAGATTGTCCATATGCTCGAGATCAGCCGCCATCCGGTGCCGATCCGGCGTTTTCTCGACGAACTCGAAATCTCACGTGCCACTTTCAAGCGTGACATCGAGTATCTGCGTGATCGTCTGGGTGCCCCGATCGAATGGCAGCGCGGCGGTCACGGCCGGCCGGCCGGGTATCTGCTGAATGGCGACAGCGAACAGGCCGCAACAGGCTTCGGCATCCGCGGTCTGTGGTTCAATCAAAGCGAGATCCATGCCCTGTTGACCATGCATCAACTGGCCAGCAGCATGGAACCGGGGCTGGTATCGGCACAGTCGCAGTCGCTGCTGGCACGAATCACGCACCTGCTGGGCACCGCCGAGGACGACCCCCGTGACGTACTCTCGTACCTCCGCATCCTGCACTCGGCAACCCGCCGCAAGTCGAGCGACTGGTTCGAGGTCATCGCCCGCGCCACCGTCAGACGACGGCGGCTGCAGATCAGCTACTACACCCGCAGCCGGGACCAGACCACGCAGCGCGAGGTGTCACCACAGCGACTGCTTCACTATCGCGAAAACTGGTACCTGCTGGCCTGGTGCCACAAGGTGGATGGACTGCGGCTTTTTGCCCTCGATGCCATTCGCCAAGCAGAGATGCTCAAGCAGTCAGCTCGACCCGTGGCCAAAAAGAGACTCGACCAGGCCATGGGGAGTGGTTTCGGGATCTTCGGCGGCATGGCCAGAAACCGCGCCCGACTGAAATTCTCGCCCACCGCAGCGCGCTGGATCGCCGATGAGGTATGGCACCCGCAACAGAAGATCAGCTGGGACGGCGACTACCTGATTCTCGACGTGCCCTATGCACAGAGCCGCGAACTCGCGATGGAAGTGCTGCGCCATGGGCCTGATGTCGAGGTGCTGAGCCCGGACACCCTGCGCGCGGAGGTCAGGACGCTGCTGAAAGAAAGCCTCACGCATTATCGGGCTGACTAGTGGGCCATGCGGGAAGTTCGGTTATTCACAGAGCGCCGCTGATGAGCCAAGGTAAGGCGCACACCACAGGGAATGGCAGGCCCTTTCCAAGGGGTGCAACGCAACATTGGCTCATCAGCGACGTTCCCTCCGGGCCAGTCCACAAGCCATGTTGACCGCGTTACACTCGCTGGAATTGGCGACGGCCAGTCCTGCACTCGCGTGCCTTGCCAACCCGGCTTGTGGACTGGCTGTGGGTTACCGAACTTCCCGCATGGCCCACCAGGGGCCGTTCTCAATGGCGCACCTTTGCCGATTCGGCTTTTGGGGCGCAAGATGCAGACAATGGGACCCGCTGCGGCGAGGCTTTTTATGCAGCCGCCGAGAATCGACGGTGGCTTCGGCACACCGGCATACTTGCGCGGGAACCAGTGGCGCCCGCTGATTGTCCTAGACGGCGGACCAGTAACCTTTCCATACCGGGTAGGAAAACCAACGACTGAATGCGCGATGCAAGGGATACGCACAGATTGAGCACATACACAGCAAGCCAGACAAATGACCACAACACCAGCGCGGCACAGTCGGCGTTCGCAGGTGTACGACGACACCTGAGCGAGAAGATCATCGGCCAGCTCGGCCTGATCGATCGGTTGTTGATCTCCCTTCTGGCCGACGGCCATCTCCTGGTCGAGGGCGCACCCGGACTCGCGAAGACAACGGCCATCAAGGAATTGTCATCCGTCCTCGACGGCGATTTTCACCGTCTGCAGTTCACACCCGACCTGCTGCCCGGCGACCTCACCGGCACCGACATCTATCGGCCCGAGACCGGTGATTTTCATTTTCAGCAGGGTCCGCTGTTCCACAATCTCATCCTCGCCGATGAGATCAACCGTGCCCCGGCCAAGGTGCAATCGGCCTTGCTCGAAGCCATGGGCGAGCGTCAGATCACGGTCGGTCGGACGACCTATTTGCTACCGCGCCCGTTTCTGGTCATGGCAACGCAGAATCCCATCGAGCAGGAAGGTACTTATCCCCTGCCCGAGGCCCAGCTCGACCGTTTCCTGATGCACGTGCAAATAGGCTACCCCTCGGCAAGCGCCGAACGCAGCATCCTCCATCTGGCACGTCGCCAGGCCGAGGCCTCGTACCAGGAACACGGTCAACCGGTCACGACGATCAGCCGTGAACAGGTGTTCGCCGCACAAAAGGAAGTACTTGCGCTGCACATGGCCGAACCTGTCGAGGAGTACCTGGTCCAGCTGGTGCTGGCCACGCGTGATCCGGCACCTTATCAAAACGACCTAGCGCGCCTGGTCAACTACGGCGCGAGTCCGCGCGCAACCATCGCACTCGACCGCTGTGCCCGTGCGCACGCCTGGCTGCAGGGCCGCGACTATGTCTCGCCCGAGGACGTTCAGGCCATCGCCTATGATGTACTGAGGCATCGGGTCCTGCTCTCTTTCGAAGCCGAGGCAGGAGGACTCAGCCCGGACGATTTCATCAGCCGGCTGCTTGAACTCATACCGGTCGCCTAGTGTGAACAGGCCCTAATCATGCGCGGATTACTCGATCGCTGGCGCTCCAGCACAGATGAAGTGGCAGAGAGTCAGCCCGCCGAAGCACTACTCAACCCCTCGACACAGGTCACTTTAAAACAGCTTCTCGACCTGCAGCGTCACGCCGGCAAGCTTGACCTGTCACGTCAGCAGCCGGCCCGTGCCCATCTCGCCGGCAACCACCCCTCACGTTTTCGCGGCCGCGGCATGGACTACCAGGAATCGCGTACCTACCAGCCGGGTGACGACATCCGCAATATGGACTGGCGGGTCACCGCGCGTGCCGGACGGCCGCACACGAAGCTCTTCCAGGAGGAACGCGAGCGGCCGGTGATATTTCTTATCGACCTCGGCCCCAGCCTTTTCTTCGCCACCCGGGGTGCCTTGAAGTCGGTCATTGCGGCACGTGCGGCGACTCTGCTGGCCTGGGCCGCCGCGGCCCAGGGTGATCGCATCGGCGCACTACTGTTCAACGGTGGCCATCACGAATTGAAACCGCGCAGCAGGCATCGCGGCGTGTTGCAGCTGGTTCATGCCATCGTCGAACAGGGCGATCCAATCAGGGGTCTGGCGGCAAGCCCCCGGGCCAATGGTTTGAGCGAGGCACTGATCCGGCTGCGGCGCATCGTGCGCCCGGGCAGTCTCGTATTTTGTCTCAGTGATTTTCGTACGCTGGATGAAGGCAGCGCCGACGACCTTCTGCGCCTGCGCCAGCACAACGATATCGTCGCCTTGCAGATCACCGATCCGATCGAACTGACCGCGCCGCCGCCAGGTCGCTATGGCGTCAGCGATGGCGATCAGGTCGGGATACTGGATACCGGTTCCGGCGCAGGTCAGCGGCATTATCAGGAATTTTTCCAGGGACAGCAGCTGCGGCTGCAACAACTCATGATCCAGAGGGGCATCCGCCTGTTGCAGCTGTCTACCGACGATGACGTGGTTGCGACGCTGCAGGCCAAATTCGGCAGCCGCAGGAAACCGTCCGCGGCGCGCGGGGCAACAGCATGAACACGCCTGCACAGACGACCCTGCAGCTACGCGACATCCATCTTCCCGGGCCCCCCGAGTTCTGGCCACCGGCGCCCGGCTGGTGGGTCCTGGCCGCAATCGCTATGGCGCTGGCCACCTGGGCCGGTGTCCTGCTCTGGCGGCAAGTCAGGATCCGCCGCCAGCGCAGACAAATTCTGACCTTGCTCGAGCGGATGGAACAATCATCCAACGGGGCGGCCACACCGGAGTTTCTTGCACAATTGTCACGCCTGATGAGACGGCTGGCCCTGATGCGTTTCCCGCGCCGGGAGATCGCCTCGTTGACGGGTATCAAATGGCTGCAGTTTCTCGACAGCTCCGGCGGCAACGGTCAGTTTTCGCAGGGGCCGGGCAAAGTGCTCGCGCACGGCCCCTACATGCGCGAACTGCCCGATGAGGTCGACAGCCGCGCCCTGACGACCGTGATCCGCCAGTGGATACAGCGGAATACGGGGAATTGACGTGGGTTTCGAGTTCGCCTGGCCGTGGATGTTTGCCGCTTTCTTTCTGCCGCTCCTGACGGCGCGTCTGCTGCCCCGCGCCGGGACGACACCCGAGGCCGCTCTGCGCTTCCCGTTTTTTGGCGTCCTGCAGCGGGGCGCGGGTAGCCCGGTTCCGCGCCGATCGCGCCTGCGCCTGACGCTCGCCACGCTGACCTGGCTTCTGCTGGTGGTCGCCGCAAGCCGCCCGCAATGGATCGGAGAAACCATCCACCTCCCGGTGACCGGACGCAGCCTGATGCTGGCAGTCGACATCTCGGGCTCGATGCAGACCGAGGACATGTTGATCAACGGGCGGCCGGTCATGCGTCTGACCACGGTGAAAATGGTCGCCGGTGAATTCGTCGAGCAACGTGAGGGTGACCGGCTCGGCCTGATCCTGTTCGGGGACCAGGCCTATCTGCAGACACCGCTGACATTTGACCGGCGAACTCTGCACATACTGTTGAACGAGGCGGCGATCGGACTGGCCGGCAAATCAACAGCGATTGGCGATGCGATAGGCCTGGCGGTAAAACGCCTGCGCGGTCAGCCGGAAAAGAACCGCGTGCTGATCCTGCTCACCGACGGCACGAATACCGCCGGCAGTGTCGACCCCTTGAAAGCGGCAGACCTGGCCGCCAGCGAAGGCGTGCGCATCTACACCATCGGCGTCGGCGCCGACGATATGATGCCGGGCCCATTCCGCATGTTGCTCGGCGCCGGCAAAGAACTCGACGAAGCCTCGCTGCAGGCGATCGCAAAGAAGACCGGCGGGCGCTATTTCCGGGCACGCGACACCCAGAGCCTGCAACAGATCTACGCCCTGCTGGATGAGATAGAACCGGTGTCGGAAGACGAGCAGAGTTACCGCCCGGTCGAAGAACTGTACGCCTGGCCGCTGGGCCTCGCGCTGCTGCTCAGCCTGCTGGCGACCCTCCACGCCTTGGGCAATTGGCGCCGGGTGTTTGTAGTGTGAACAGGCCCTAAGATGCTGGAGCATTTTCACTTTATCCAACCGCTGTGGCTGCTGGCGCTCTTGCCGCTCGGCGTCACACTGTGGC
>Ga0265306_10000459_pt1 | contig 19430 bp, 19 predicted proteins | sample Helome_3_FD_192493 | JGI IMG/M metagenome (GOLD analysis project Ga0265306, IMG submission 192493) | Marine sediment microbial communities from subtidal zone of North Sea - Hel_20160420 (Illumina Assembly) | ecosystem: Environmental > Aquatic > Marine > Subtidal zone > Sediment ... | reverse complement strand
TAAAACTTATAACTCAATCCTAAGGTCCAATAGGTTTGAAGGTCATTGTTCACTGTATCAAAAGTGTCAGTGGCATTCCCTAAGGTATTGACAGAATAGTTCAACGCCTCTTGCTTGTTGTTTCGCAACCCAAAATCGAAGCCAACCCCAATCATCTTCCACAATGTATAGGAAAATGAATTGGTCCAGGTCCAGTTAGACAAGTTGGAACTCTTGTAACTTTGGAATATAGACATATTTGTTTTGAATTTGACGGCGCCGAATTCCTTGCTGTAATCGGCAACGATCTTTGCTCCAAATGAAGATTCGAAAATTGAGTCTTCACTACTAAAAACAAAGTTGTAGTTCAATGGATGGATCACTACATAGAGATCTTTAACCGGAGTCCAGGTGGCACCCACACCAAGATCCAGATACCCCGGATCATTAAAGTTGCTTAAAATGGTGGTCCTGTATTCCGCAAGGCCTGAAATGGCAAACTTTTCACTTAATTTTCGTCCGTATAAAGTTGAAATATTAAATACATCTGTAGCCTGTCTAAAACCTGTTTGATCATTAGGATCATCCTTATCATCAAATTTTACCCAGTTAAGGTTTAATGTGAGATCATTTTTCCAAAAGTATTTGCTTTCATTCCGATGGGCAAAACCATTAACGGTAAAACCAATAGTCCCTGCGGAATTATTAGGAGATGCCTGGGCATACCAATTATTAAATCCGGAAAAACTACCTCCAATTGTTCCAAAAGCTCCAACCTTCCACCCAGGTAATGCATCTATTTGAGCCTGGATAGCATCTACCCTCCCCTGAATGGCAGCTATAGAATCATTCTTACTTCCCTTTGCTGCGTTTAATTCTTCTTTGGTCTGGGCGTAAGTGTACACACTTCCCAACACAAAAAGAGTTAATACTAGTAATTTTTTCATGGTGTTTGTTTTCATTGTTTTCATTGAATTGCTATTAATTTCTATGACTTGTGCTCAATAGTGGCACCGGGAGCATTTTTCTTTACAGAAGCGATCCCATTTTCCATTCCGGCAGGGTTGCTATACATCTCACTGGTACCTATGATTTGTCCGTTTTTGGCCTTTAAATTGAAATAAGGACTGCCATCTTTGGCTGTTTTACGGTCATACCTTTTATCATCTTTGGCATTCACTTTTACCGTGTTGATCCCTTTGTGGCAACCCGGCATAGATTTGTAGCTTTGACTGCTTAAGATCACCTGTCCGTTCGAAGCTTTCAGATCGAACTTACACAAACCCGATTTCGTTTTTTTAATTTCAAATTTTCCCATTTTTAGTTTCTATTTTAATTACACAAATTGTTGATTATAGTTGCTCATAGCGCCAATATGGCTCTGCCAGCTGCCCGCTATTTTGTCCTATTTAATTTCTACTTTATTTTGAACCAGATCCTTTATTGGGATCACTACCTTAGTGGTGGCTGTTTTTACAGTTACCGAGATTCCTTCTATGGCCTCTATGGTTCCTTCTATTTTTTTCGTTTTAATTGAATCCCCTAAGGCATATGTTTTGCGGGCATAGAATGTCTTGAGCAGGTCGGCTACTACTTCCCTGGATCCCAGGCCTAATCCTATGGCAAACGCCAGGAGAAAGGCTCCTATGATCAGGGTAATATTGCTGGTGATAATTGCCGTATCTATCCCGGCCTGGTTCAGCGCGGTTACCAATACAAAAACGATGATTATATAGTACACAATGCCACTAACTATCTTTGATCCACTCATACCCGTGGATTCGAAAATACCAAGCAGGGCTTTCCGGATCAGTTTGGCGGCAAACATCCCAATCATAAAAATGACGACGGCACTAAGCAGAATAGGCAAATAGCGCAACAGATTTGAGATCTCGGTTGAGACTATCGTTAACCCCATTATTTCGGCTGCTACTATGATAAAGGTGATCCATAAGATCCCTTTTACAAAGCCCAATAAGATCCTGGATACATCTACTTTTACCGTACTCTTTTCCCCAAATAATTTGGCATCGTTTATTTTTTCGGAGACCCTGTCAATCCGCGCGATACGTAAGATCTTTTTCAAAATAAAAGATATGATCTTAATGATGATCCATGCCAGTAGCAAAACGATGATTGCGCCTATGATTCCGGGGAGTGCAGAGACGATATCCTGAAAGATTGATTTGAGGGATTCTGATGCTAAGCTTCCAATTGATTCCATAATTTTAGTGAGATTAGATAGTTATATATTAGTTTTTACGTCGGGTCTTAAACATACCAGATAACGCCTCTTTGACGTTTATGGTAAACAGGGAAGCCAGCTCCATGATAAGCTTGGCCGTGGCAACATCGTTCATCACCTTTGTTTTGAGATTAGGGGGCGCATCCTTAATCAGTTTGCCCAGATCTTTGAACGGATTTTTACTTTTATCTGCCATTATGGAGTTGCATTATAGGTTTCTATTAATCTTGCTTTCGCTCTTTTCAGGCGCATTTTTACAGCACTTTCACCAATATTCAGAATGGTACAAAGTTCTTTGATGGGAACATCATCCTGATATTTCAGAAGCAAGATGGCTTTATCTTCCGGGGCTATCAGTTCCAACACTGTTTTTAGTTTGTCCGAGCGCAGATAGAATAAGCTTCTGTCCTCTACATGAATAAATATGCCAGGGTCATTAGCATTCAGATTTTCTGATTTCTCACTCATTTTACGCTCTTTGTTCCTGTTCACATAGTTGACACAAAAATTATAGGTTAAGGCGTACACCCAACTCGAAAATTTAGAGTCGCCTTTAAAACTTCCCATTTTAACGAATATCATGAGAAAAACATCCTGAGTAAGGTCTGCGGCTTCATCATCGGACCTTGAAAAACCGGTACATTTGGTATAGATCTTATTTGCATAGCGGTCATAAATAATCCCGAATAAAAGGGTGTTTCTTGTCTCAATGATGGTTTTGACCAAATCCTCGTCCTTAAGGCCCCGATAAGGATTATCCTTTGCTAAATCAGACCTGTATCGATCCCCGATTAATACAAGAAATAAATTTTTAAGTAAGGTCACCATCTACTATGGTTTGAATCGGCTAATTAGTAAATAACTACAATTTAATGAATCCTTGAGATATGGGCCTCCTTCGGAAATTTTTGTGTTCTTAAAGAGACCCAAATCAACCCAACTAACTACGCTAACTTTCATCAAATTCTTTCATCTTTTTCAGTGTAAGTATTTAGTAGGTTTTACCCAAATCTGGCCGGCAGGTGTACGGGGGTACAGCTGCTGGCAGATAAGGTGACCCTAAAAAAAGGCCAGTTCACGAATATATCTTTAAAATGGACAACTACTAATGACTTACATCCTTAAGACACCATAAATTTTAAAAGGTCACTTTCTACGCTAAAATTGCCCTAAAAAATTGTACGGATAGGCCCTATACCATTATCAATAGGGATGGAGCTGTTATTTTGTATTTGCGTTGAGAGGAGATTCGTTGATTTTCCGCACAGAAGCCAATAAGGCAAAAGTAAACTACAATGTTATTGGAAGGACTTATAACGTCGCCATGTGGTGAAGGCTGGGGTAAACTTCACTTTACTCATTGTGCCCAGCCGTCCCATAATGCAACTATTTAACAACTTGCCAACTTTTTAGGTGTCCGAATTGTATGCTTTAATTATATAATTCTCGAGGAGCCCTTATAACCTAAAATTACTATTTTCGATCCCTTAAATAATCCATCACAGCTGGCCAATCCGGGAACAGGGCAGTCTTAAAATGGATCAGTTCGCCTTGGAAGCGATCGGCCCCGTTCTTTAGCCGGTCATCAATAAGGTAATCGCCATAATTAAGGTGTTTGTTATGAGATAGGATAAGCCGTTTATAAGCCGGATCGGCCAGATATTGCTTCACCCAATGCAGCTTATCACTCCATGCAGACGGATTCTCCCAGGGAGAGGTTGAGAGGATATAGGTATCAAACCAATCACTTAGCTGTGCATAGCTTTCAATTGCACTCTCCACAGGCGGCATTAAACTAAATATACCAGGCACCTCATCCAAACGGCCTTCATATTTGACTAAAATATCCTTATCCAATTTCTCAATAGCCGCTGGGAAGTCGACCAGCACATTATCCATGTCTACATAGAGTATTTTTTTATCCATAATCTTGTTATAACAATCTACCAAGATAAAGACTTTGAGTCTTATTATTAGTGACTTTTATCATAGTATTTAAAGGGTTGTTTAGATGTACTAATTGTGAACTGTAAAACGGCCGTTTTAAGGAAATATTTCTAATTTTGGTCAATCCCGGGGCAGCTCAGTGGTTATGAGGTTTATTAACCGGGAGAGTAGCATTTTAACATCCCTTAGACGCATATTCTCATGCTATGCGGAGAGTAATGGTTTGATTGATTAAATAAGTCCTTTCTCCTCCAGCGACATTCTCAACTTAGCCTGATTCTTCCAAAACTTATCGTTAATCTTTTTAATTATTCCTTCATACTCCGGATGGCTTTTCAGAGGCTTTATGAGAGGGTCCATCTCCATGAATAGCAAAATCCAATACTGGTAATTATCCTGTGTCGCAAAAATTTTGAGCTGCTCAATAGCCTTGTCTTTCTTTCCCTCATGCACATACTTAATGGCCATACTGGCACTCTTGTAAATAGATTCGTCACTTTCGCAATATTCAGCATAAGTGTTGAAAAAATCTGCTGCTTGCTCATCCAGGCCCATCTTTTCATACACCATACCAACCTTTATATCCTCATGAGGATAAATATCCAGGTCGTATTTTTTTCTGGCTTCTGCAAATTTTTCATAATATTTAAAGGCATTGTCGTAGTCCTCCTGAAAATAATACAGCTTTGCCACCTCTTGTAAGATGTCCAGCCGGGTAGTATCCTTTTGCAATTCCCGTATTAATGACTTTTTGGTTTGCTCAATATCTCCATCTTTGGCGAACTGAATGTACGCTTTTACATAAGGCGCATAATAGTTGGTTGAGTCATAATCCAGCGACTTGTTAATGTATTCGATGGCCTCATCGGTAAAACCAGTTTGGATGAGTGCGTTACTCAAGTTCAAATAAATATAACTTTTAGTAATAGAATCATTGGCGGCAATATCTAGCTGAATACCCAATAATGCATACTTTAGGTATTTGGCTGTATTGGGAATGTAATTGGCGTATAAACTAGAAAGTACTTGAACTACTGCAGCTGAATTGGGATTGTATTCCAGTGCTTTTTCCAGATGTGGCAATGCCAATCGATACTCCTCGACATGCATATAATATAATGCTTTGGAGATGAGACTTACGTCAGATTTGGAATCATACAACAGCGCCTTGTCCGCATAGTTATTTATAACCTCCGTGTATTGTTTTTGCTTCTGGTATACGTCCAGAAAGTAATACGATATGGCAATTTTAGCGTAGGCCTCGGCAAAATGCGGATCATGTTCTATGGCCTTCTCAAATAATAGAATGGCTTTTTCCAACCCTTCCGTGGTCCTGGAATTATAAGGTTCCAGTGCCAGGAGGTAATAATCATAGGCCACCAGGTTTTCTGTTGGTTTTTTTTCAATTTGCTCCAATTCTGCAGGGGTCACAACCGCCTCAATGGCATTTGCAATTTTACTCGCCACTTCATTTTGCAAAGCAAATATGTCCGCCACCTTCTGGTTGTATTGCGCTACCCAAATAGGTCTATCCGTTGAAGCCTCAATCAATTGAATATTCAGTAAAATCTGATCACCCACCCGTTGACCGCTACCTTCTACCAGATAATTTACGTTGAGTTCTTTGGCTATCTCCGGAACGCCTTTATTTGTAATTCGATATTTTTCTGCCGAGGTCCTGCTCACTACCCGTAAATCCTCAATTTTCTGAAGTTTGTTCAAGGCCGATTCCATAAGCCCGTTTACAAAATAAAGATTTGTAGAATCGTTACTTTCATTTTTGAACGGTAACACCGCTATAGACTTTTCAATTTCTACCTCTGAAACAGCATCCTTTTTACTAAAAAATAACCATGCAACAACAACCGCCATCAAGACTGTCCCCGCAATGACGGGCCATCGGTATCGATTTAAAAAAGGGGGGCGAACACGCTCTTTTTCTTCTTCATGCACTGTGCCTTTTCCAACCTCACCGGGTGGATACCCATACTGTTCCCTAAAACATTTAATGAAGTAGGATGTACTTCCAAAGCCGACTTTATATGAAATCTCGGAAACTGTCAAGGAAGTTTGTTTAAGTAGCTCCATGCCTTCTTGAAGACGAACTTGACGAATAAATTGGCTTGCGGAAAGTTGTGTCTCTTTCTTGATCTTCCTGAGCAGGTTAGACCGACTCATACTCATGGCTTCCGCCAGTTCGGATACCCCAAATTGTTCGTTAGCTAAATTCTCCAGAATTATGGCCCCCGCTTGTTCAATAAAGTTTGTCCTATTGGAAGGTTGGTTCAACTTGCTGTTTTTTGCTGGTCCTAAATTAGAAAAATGTAATTAAATACTTGCTATTGCGCTATTCGCATATTTGGTTGAAAATTTGCCGTTTGCGTCATAATTGATATCCCTGCGCCATATTTTTTATGCCTTCCCGAAACTTGACACATATCGCTGCATAGCTGATAAGTCGTGCATCAGCTTCTACATGATCTTTGTACTAACAAAAAGTAAAAGTCAACTATTAAAAATTAAAATCATGAAAACATTCAAAATTAATTCTTTAAAAACACTAGTCAACACCTCACTCGTTCTTCTTTTGTTTACATCTTCCTGTGGGCAGTCCGGCAACAAGTCAAAAGCTGAGGCAAACAATAGTATTGAAAATAAGTCTGTAGTTGAGACGCCAAAAATTGAAATTCAAGCAGCAATACTATCGGATAACCTGGAAGCCGTGAAACAGCACATAGAAGCAGGGACGGATATTAACAAGAAAGACGCTATGAGCGGCTCCACTCCTTTGATCACTGCGGTTAGTTTTGGGAAAAATGAGATTGCTAAAGCACTTATTGATGCAGGTGCGGATCTAACTCCTAAAAACAATGATGGGGCCACTGCCCTGCATGTAGCCGCATTTTTTTGTAGGGTGGAGATTGTTCAAATGCTTATGGACGCCAAGGCGGACAAAACCTCAAGGAACAACTTTGGTGCTACCGCCAGGGAAACCGTAATGGGGCCTTTTGCCGAGGTCAAACCTTTCTATGAAATGCTACAACAACAATTAGCACCTCTTGGGATGCAACTTGATTTGAACGAAATCGAAAAAACCCGCCCGGTTATTGCCATGATGTTGCAGTAATCAACATAAAAACGATATTCAAATGACAACAGAAAGAAGACATGATATCGATTGGCTGCGGGTCATTGCCATTGGCTTATTGCTCATATATCATATAGCTATAATTTTTCAACCGTGGGCCATGTTCATTGGCTTTATCAGGAGCAATGAGCTCCTGGAGGGCTTATGGAAACCAATGACCATGCTAAACGTCTGGCGGATTCCACTGTTATTCTACGTATCCGGTATGGGGCTTTATTTTGCCATGCGCAAACGAAATTGGAAGCAATTGCTTATGGAGCGGACGAAGCGAATACTTTTGCCTTTCCTCTTTGGCTTTGTGGCTATAACCCCGCTACACATGTTTATTTTTCAGAAATACTACGATATTCCCTTAAGCTATTATCCGCATGCGGGGCATTTGTGGTTCTTGTTAAATATATTTGTGTACGTACTGTTGCTTTTGCCACTTTTCTTCTATCTGAAAAAGAATGAGAACGGGAGACTTAGGAAAGGATTATCCTCTCTTATGAAACATCCCGGTGGACCTTTGTTGATATCCGTGTTTTTTGTCGTTGAGGCCATAGCAGTGAAACCCCAGCTCTTTGCCATGTATGCACAAACCTGGCATGGCTTTTTCCTTGGGTTTCTTGCCTTCTTTTTCGGTTTTCTTTTTATGTACAGTGGCAAAACATTCTGGCAAACCGTTTTGAGATGGAGATGGTTATACCTTGGTATGGCTACCGTATTGTATGGTATCCGATACTTTGTTTTTGCAACAGAAGCACCTGGTTATCTTATGGCCATTGAATCTAACTGCTGGATCTTTGGGGTTTTTGGCTTAGGTTATAAATATTTAAACAGGCCGAGTAAAATCCTGAGCTATTTAAGCCAGGCCGCATATCCCGTTTACATCATTCATATGTTTGTATTGTACGCCGGGGCTATGTTAATTTTACCATTGGAGATGCCTGCTGTGTTAAAATTTATAGCTATTACAACGTTTACTGGAGTTGTCTGCTATCTTATATATGAATTTATCCTAAGAAGGATTGTTTTCTTAAGGCCTTTGTTTGGATTAAAATGGAAATTCAATGAAACAAGAACATCTAAAATTCTAACGAAACCCATCTCTAAAATTTGAGGAATGAAACCGCTACTAAGCGTAGTATAACAATGTATTTGTTGGCACTATGTAAACACATAAGTACAATCCATTAAATCTATCTTTATCCGGGAAACGTAAAGGATAAATACTATTTTAGTGCGCATATAACAAGTTATAAGCAGTAAAGTGAAAACTCTGATAGAAACTGAAAGATTATTGTTACGAGAAATCACTCTGGATGACAAAGAGGAACTATTTAAGTTGCATTCTGATCCAGCGGTACAATATTATACGGGGGAACCTGTGGTTGAATCTATTGAAGAAATTGAAAAGGCAATAAGGGGGAGAATTAGCGATTATGAGAAGTATGGATTTGGCAGATGGGCTACTATTTTAAAGGATGGGATGCAATTTGTTGGATGGGCAGGTTTAGCATATCTGCCCGAATTTGATGAAATTGATCTTGGTTTTAGATTCTTGCCAGAATATTGGGGGTTAGGGTTAGCAACGGAAGCATCTCGTGCAATTTTGACGTATGGATTTGATACTCTCAACTTAAGGAAGATCGTTGCCATTGCAATGAAAGATAATAAAGCATCGATCAAGGTGATGAAAAAAGTTGGGATGGAATTCGATAAAATTGCTCCCTATGAACTTGGTAGTGAAGATGCCGTCTGGTATTGGTGTAACAAAAAACTTATAACAAAAAATAACGCGCAATAATGCGCATCGTCCTGAAATAGTATGACAAATAAACAAACAAAACGAATACTCAGAATAGTATTTATTATTGCAAGCATATCCTCGTTATGGTTCGTACCATGGATTTTGGTAAAGGCCTGGATTTTACCACTACCTGATACGGTTCAGGAACAAGTAAATGAAGCAATTGGTCATGGATTTGATGGAATGATTGTTTATGTGGATGAAGCAGGAAAACCACCAGCGTTTTATACAGGTGGTTGGAAAGACCGAGAAAACAAAATACCAGCCGACCCAAAATCGTTATTCAAAATTGCCAGTATCAGCAAGTTATATGTGGCAGTTTCTATTACCAAACTAGTCAAAGACAAACGTTTATCTTTAGATGAAACGCTCGCTGATTACTTTCCGGAACTTGTAGGTAGAATTGAAAATGCAGAAAAAATCACCTTGAAAATGATGGTTCAACATCGGTCTGGTATTCCCAATTTCACAGATAATCCCGCTTTTTGGGAAAACGAACAGGAAAATGGCAAAGAAGCCCTTGATTTTGCTCTCGATTTACCGGCTAGTTTTGAACCTGATAAAGGATATGAATATTCAAACACTAATTATTTATTACTTCGCGAGATTATTGAAAAGGTGTTGGGGTATAGTCACCAACAGTATATAAAGGAGAGAATATTGATACCACTCGAATTGAATAACACTTTTTTCTCGCTTAACGAAGTGGATCTAGAAGATGTAATGAGTGGCTATTACGTTGGATATGATGAAGATTTTAAAGCTAATGAGTACGGAATGTTAGCTACAGCAGAGGATGTAGGCATATTCTTGCGAGCCTTAAACGATGGTTCAGTATTTGATGAAGGAGAACAGGAAATCTATCCCTACGTCTACGACCATGGAGGTCTGGTTATTGGCTATCAGAGCCTTGCAGAATACCACAAAGATATAGACGCGGTTGTCGTTCAATTTATTAATACAACTGATTTTAATGGATACGAATGGAACTTATCGGAAATTATAATTAACCGCATTGTAAAAATTCTGAGAAGAAAAAGCTCATAACAATAGATAAAAAATAGTTCTCAAGATGATTTCGATTTAAGCATTTGTAAGCGGTTGTAATCGTATGTTATTCGGATAGAAAACTGCTAAGGTATTGTAAGTCCTTTAATTACAGGGATTTATTATCTTAGTTCTTATAAGTGGGATATCATCAATAACTATATCCCTTTGTTAGCTATCATAAACTATTTCAACATGAGAACAATATTTTCATCATTACTCATTTTACTTCTTTTTACAAGTGCTTTTTCACAACAGTTAAAAAGGACTGAAACTGTCCAATTGAATGATACTCAAATGTATTATGAAGTCTATGGTGAAGGAGAACCTCTAATACTTTTACACGGCTACACACTCTCCTCGAAATACTGGCTACCTTATATAACGGATTTCGCTGAAAGATATGAGGTCTATCTAATTGACTTACCTGGACATGGAAGATCAGGGCCATTCAAAATAGACTTCTCCCTTAAATGGATAACTGAAGATGTAAACGCTTTGATCAATCATTTGGAACTATCAGATATAAATGCAATTGGCTATAGTTATGGAGGAGATGTATTATATCAATTGGCTTCAATCAACCCAGATTTGATTGAGACAATGATTACAATAGGTTCATCACCAAATCGCATAGGTACTGACGTTTTTCCAGAACTGATTGAAACCTTCACAGTGGAGAACATGGATAATCTTGATTGGATCCCAGCCTATCAATTAAGTGAAGAAAACATTAAGGTTATGCTAACAGAATTTCCTAAGTATAACTCCACAATGACCAACGAACAACTTAAAAGGATTAAGTCAAGAGTATTAATAATTGTAGGAGATGATGATCCTTTTGTTCCACTTGAAATTGTCATAAATGTGAGAAATCTTTTACAAAATTCAGATCTACTAATCTTACCAAATAGTGGACATGGAGCACATGAGGGAGAGTACAAGGATTTCTTTATAACGACAGCTATAAAATATTTTGAAGCCAAATGAATTATGATAAAACGATAGCTAACAAATAATAAACGGCATTAAAACGACCGTTTATTAAGGTCGTTAGTGGCAATAAATAAAAAATAAATGACTGAGAAAATTTCAACTACAAAATTAGTTTGGTTACACCTTTATCCTGGGTTACTTATTGGGGGTTTGTATATTTTACTCACACCAAGCATTAATAATTTTGGGTACCCTTCAATAATGAGTTTGATGATTTCGGCTCTCTTGGTAATAATTCCATTTGAACTGGGTTACCTGCTTTATGCAGCCAAAAGCAGTGGTAACCGCACAATCAGAGGTATTCTGGTTAATAAGGTAATTGGAGTAAAAAAATTTATCGGATTTATAATCGGAGGAATTGTTCTGAGTTTTTTAATTGTCGGTCTCATGCAGTTTGTAGATGATTCGATTAAAAAAAATGTTTTTGATTGGCTTCCTAATTGGTACATGTACGATGAGGAATTCAAAAATGGTTATACCAAACAAGCACTGATGGTTACAGGAATATTAAGAATTTTTTTTGATGGACTAATTTTACCATACATTGAGGAAATTTATTTTAGAGGATACTTATTACCAAGAATAAAAGTAAAAGGGATTGTTACTCCAATTTTGGCCACAGTATTATTTGCAATATACCACTTTTGGCAACCTTGGAATTATCCAAGTTTGCTCATAATCTCGGCAATTCTTGTTTTTCCCGCATGGTACTTCAAGAATTATAAAATTAGTCTTTACATTCATGTAATAATTAATTTCTTGGGAGCAATCTTGTTTTATTTGATGATTATGCAATAAGAATGGGTACTGCCACTAACATCATATAAAAGCCATTAAAACGGCATTTATACCAACCGTTAGCGGCAAGCATCAAAAAACTATCCAATAAAAGTTAGTTGTCTTTAGGCTTTGTTAACTTTCTTCTTGCTTATATTATCTATAATACTTAAAAAGCCTTCTCTATAATTACTGCTTATCGGAATTTCATTTCCATCAATAACTACAGCGTGTTTTTTAACCGTTTCTATATGTTTTAAAGCTATAATATAGGATCGATGTATTCTCGTAAAATACTCTTTTGGGAGTAATTCTAAGACTTCAGATATTTTATAGCGCGCCAAAATAGGTCGTTTGCCTGTATGGAAAGTCACATAATTGCCATCACTTTCTATATATTTTATATTTTGAATGGGCAATTGATGAAATTCAGAACCGCTTTTGATAAAAACGGTTTGTTCAGATAGATAATGAGAATTTTTGAGACTTGTTTTTTCTTCTCCTTCATTTTGATTCAAAACTTGTTTTACTTTCAATACTGCCTGAAGCAATCGATCAAATTCTATAGGTTTTAAAAGATAGTCTACCGCTTTAAGTTCATAACTTTCCAAAGCATATTCAGAATACGCTGTTGTAAATACAATAAGGGGTGGATTTTGCAAAAACTTAGGAAACTTAATCCCTGATAATTTAGGCATATTTATGTCTAAGAAAATAAGATCAATTTTATGCTGAGGCAGATATTCAAGAGCATCTAATGGATCTCTAAAAGTTTTCTTTAATACTACAAATGGTATGTTACTTAAATGAAATTTAAGTACATCAATAGCAGCGGGTTCATCATCAATTATAACACAGTTCATAAGTATTTCTAATCAAGTTGCAGTATAAGTAAAGATATAAAATATCCATTTTGCTCTTTAGTTTCCATAGTATATATATCTGGATACAAAATGGAGAGTCTCTTTTTTAAATTATCAAGTCCAAAACCTGAAGGCTCATCAGCCAAACCATAAGCACCTTGATGTATTGTATTGGTTACTTTAAAATATAACTTATTTTGCTCCAATTTTAAGGATATATCAATTATTGATTTTGTTTTAGGATCAATTCCGTGTTTAATTGCGTTTTCGACAAAAGGAATAAGCAACATTGGACTTATTTTTACTGCGTTTAAATCTCCTTTAATATCAAAATTTATTGACACTTCGTCGTCTTCAGCAATACGTAACTGATAAACATGAATAAAATTTTTAAGGTGATCAATCTCTTTTTCGAGAGCTACTTTATCCTCATTCGTTTCATAAACCATATAACGCATCAACTCTGCAAGTTTCGCAATGCCATCAGCCAATTCTGGTACATTATGCTTTAAGGATTTGGCATAAAAACTATTTAAAACATTAAACAAAAAATGAGGATTGATTTTAGATTTTAAAAAAGCCATTTCTGTGGAAAGTTTTTCTTCAAGCAATACTCTTTTAAGTTTTTCATTTTGTATCCAATATTTAATGAGCGCATAAGACAATGCAACTAATAAAATAAAAAAACTAATGACTGAATTATACAGTAAATACACAATAAAAGACTCACTCGCGGAGGAGAAAAAATTCACCAAATAGCCGTAATCTATAACACTTTCAAATAAATTGATAAGTATAAAGCCCCCTAACAAAGAAAGAATTAATGCCTTAATTTTTTTTAATCGTAAAAATTTTGGCACCAAAAAAAATGCTGTTGAATAAAAAATAGTTTGATTCATAAGCATTCCAAATCCTATTGCAAGCCAATATGGACCACTTTCTTTTCTAAAGTCACCTATTGTACTTGTATAGTTTAAAATTAAAAAGTAACCTATTCCCCATATTAATATATGAATTAATGGCTCTATATATTTTTTCATTCTGAATCGTTTCGTTGTCAAAAATATGGTTTAAAACTGTTTAAAATTTTAAATGGGATAAAAGATGTGATTATAGTGACCAAACTCCATATTACTGTGCAGTTCGCCTTTTTTCACACAATTATGGGTTTCTATCACAGTAAAGAAGGCAACAATCACATTCATTTTATGGTGTCCATCAAACATTCTAATATTGTTTCAAATTAATTATTAAATCATATAAAAATGAAAAAAGCTGTTGTGGTATTTATTGCATTAATCTTAGGAATTAATTCCTTTGGACAATCAACTTCCAAGAATGAATTAGAAAATAATATTGATAGCCTATTTGAAAGTTATTCTTATTATAATCGGTTTATTGGAAGTGTTTTAATTAGTAAAGACAACCACATTATTTATCAAAAAAGTTTTGGTTATGCAGATACCGAGGGGTATAAAAAAAATACTAAAAAATCGATATTTAGTATTGCCTCACTTTCAAAATCATTGACAGCGGTTGGAATCATGAAATTAGTTGAGGATGAGAAATTGACATTAGAAACACCTATTTCAAACTATTTTCCAAACTTTATGCCTGATTTTTCAAAAAGTATTACAATTAGGCATTTGTTAAATAACAGTTCTGGTATGGAGGCTAATATTGGAAGAACAGATGATAATGGAAATGGCTTGATGCCCGAGGAAACGGCTATCAGTTTTGACGAAGTTTTAGAAAAATTTAGAGGGTCAAAATTAAGGTTTGAGCCTGGCACAGGCTATGACTACAATAATTTCGGGTACTTGTTGTTAGCTCGGATTATTGAAAAAGTAAGCGGGCAGTCCTTTGCTAACTTTATGGAGCAAGCCATATTTATACCTGCAGGAATGAAAAATACAAGTATTGCATCTTTAAATTCTTTAAATCAAAAAGCCCAGGCATATTTAGGTTTAGGGATGACTGAATTTACAAAATTTAATTCAACTTTTCATACCTCTTGGCTTAAAGGAGCAGCTGATATAAATTCAACTACGGTAGATTTATTTAAGTTTATGCAAGCCTTAGATAACGGGATAATATTAAAACCAGGTTCTGTAAGTAAACTCTACACCAATGCACAAGCAATGGGTGTTAATGACATGGTATCTGGTTTGGGTTGGGTAATTGCCCATAAAGGAGATGAAAAGTGGATATATAATAATGGGCTACTTCCTGGTTATTCCTCAGTTATGGGTTCGTTGGTAGAAAAAAATATTAAAGTAATCATCCTTTCCAACGCCACTTCTGTAAATCCAATAGAAGATGAGTTTCAAGGCGAGGTTACTTTTGTTCCTGAAATCACCGATAAAATTATTACTCTTTTTCAAGATAAAAGCATAGAAAATTTACCAATACCAAAAAAGGTCAAAAATAAAAGTATTGTTACTGTTACTAAAGCATATCAATTAGATGAAGAACATTCACTTCTCATAAAAAAAGAAGGGGAATCATATATATTAGAAACAGAGGGTAAAGAACCTTGGTCGGTTTTTACATATTCGTTTTCAAGACATGCGACAGAAAATAACGCCTTTAGTGAAACGGCTTTGTTTTTTGCGAATGCAATGAGTACCCAAAATTTTGAAGGACTTACAAATTATGCCAATGAGCAAATGAAAGGCTTTTTAGGTACAGATGAAGGCTTAGCACAATTAAAAGGAATGTGGGCCAAATTTTTACAACATGCAGGTAAATTTAAGTCATATAATATTTATAAAATTGAAGGTGATGAAGTTAAAAATGTTCATATCAGATTTAACTTTGAAACGGTTGATATTGGAATCGTATTAAGTATTAATGCCAATCATAAAATACAAGGAATGTTTATGGATGATTCAGTAAAAACAAATCATACTAAAACTGTAAAATTAATACCTATAAGTGAAAATGAATTTTTTATCAATGGTCATCAAAATGATGGCATGCAAGATTTAAAAATAACAGTATCCAATAAGGGATTAATCTTAACAGATGGTTCCATAAATTTTAAAGCTGAGGTTATAAACCCTTAGCAAAATAGTAAAAACCAGCCGCTAACCATGTATATAAAAAACAGCAGTTAAGAACCAAATTAATAATTTAGCTCTTAACTGCTATCTTTGTTTCTAAACTGAAAATTAGCACGCATAAACCTGCTGCTTTTCATATACAAACCGTTGTACAACATTGAAATCAAGATTAATAATGAAACGAATATTAAAATACATTTTACTTACTATCTCTCTCATGATGTTGTGGGCCATTATTATTTTTTTTGGAACACTGAATGGATGGTGGCATCAACCAATAGCGGAACAAGGTGAATCTGAAGAATACATAAATGCTGTAAAAGAAAAAATCAACGAACAATATGTAGGCAACTTTGCTTTAGCCCTTGTTAAAAATGGAAGTGTAGAGGATGAAATATTTCATTCTGAAGGAAAACCAGTGGATAGAAATACTGTCTTTCAAGTAGCATCATTGAGTAAGTGGATTTCTGCTTTTGGAGTAATGAAATTGGTTGAGGAAGGCAAACTTGACTTGGATGTTCCAGTTAGTAAATACTTAACTCGTTGGCAATTACCTGCGAGCGAATTCAACAACGATGGAGTAACCGTCCGAAGACTTTTAAGCCATACTGCAGGGCTTTCTGATGGACTTGGCTATTCAGGTTTCGAACCAGGAGTTCCAATACAGCCCATAGAAGAATCATTAACCAAAGCATCAGATGCTGATGAAGGTATAAGTGGAGCCGTACAAGTTGGTATTGAACCTGGTACCGAGTTTAAATATTCAGGTGGTGGATATACTCTTCTTCAACTATTAGTGGAAGAAGTAAGTGGACAATCATTTGCCTCTTTTATGAAAGAAAGCATATTTGAACCTTTAAATATGGTGCATTCATCATATACTTGGGAGGACTCTTCTTCTTTAAAATTAGTAGAATTTTATAATAGCGATGGAACTGACGCCACACATTATAGTTACACCTCACTTGCTGCAACGTCTCTATATACTTCTCTATATGATTTGGAAGTATTCTTTCAAGTATTTCTTAAGGGAAACGATAATGAACCTATTGGGAGAAATGTATTAAAGCCCGAAACCCTTAAAATGATGAGAGAACCAAATGCAAGCACCATGGGGATGGACATATGGGGTTTGGGCACTATTCTTTATGCGGCTACTGAAAATGGTGATTTCATTATTGGCCATGACGGAAAAAGCACACCTCCAATAAATACAGCCGTAAGATTAAATCCGCAAACTGGTAATGGAATAATTATTCTGGAAACAGGGAATCCCATCCTTGCAACAAAATTGGCAAGTGAATGGGTGTTTTGGAAAATAGGGAAAGTTGACCTTACGCTATTTACTATGCTAAAAGACAACATGGTTTCTACAATAGGAAAAGGTTGGCTCGCAATAATTATACTCACAATAATAATGGGTATAGTGCGGTATCGAAGAAGAAAAGCGAAAAAGTAGAGAATTTGATATTTAAATTTAACTTCTCAAATAACGTTGTACAACAATGTATAAAAGGCATTAAAACGACCTCTTATACTAACCGTAGTGCATTATCCAGAACACAACAATTTAGAATTTAAAAGAATTGAACGAAAATTATTACAAGACAAACGAATCGGTTGAAGAATATATCAAATTGGCTAAAAATGTTAATGGAGAACAATTAATTGAGAAGTTAAAGAATTACTTATTATCAAATTCATTGTTGCTAGAAATTGGTTCTGGACCTGGAACTGATTTTCAAATATTGAAAAAAGATTATAAAGTTGTTGGTTCGGATTATTCAACAGAATTTCTGAGTCGATTAATTAGTAGCAACGAAAAAGAGGAATTTTTAAATTTAGATGCAATAACACTAAAAACTAACAAGAAATTTGATGGGATATATTCAAATAAAGTCCTACAACATTTAACAGACGAAGAATTAAGGAAATCTATTCAAAGACAAGTAGATATATTAAATCACAATGGAATAATTTGCCATTCATTTTGGAAAGGTGAGGGAGATGAAGTATTCAAAGGATTACTTGTTAATTACCAAACAGATATAAGTCTAAGAATTTTGTTTGAAGACTATTTTGTAGTTTTACTACTTGAAGAATATAAAGAATTCGAGGATGGAGATTCATTATTATTAATTGGAAAGAAAGAATAACGACACCACAACAAAAAATATAGTGCACCGCAGTTAGTGCTACTTAGAAAATGAATATTAAAAATTAAAAAAACGGAAACCAAAGAAAATATTTAGATAAAGTGCGGCACACACCATATTTAAACCGTTGTGTGTAATTAATAATTACCTAAGATAAAAGTTATGAATTACATTCAGGTAATAGCTCTACTCAAAGCCAATCAAAACAAAAAAAATATTGAGAGGTGGAATAAACGTAGTTCAGCATCTGGCAAACTAAAGAGTTTCGGTATTGGTTTGACAGTTTTGCGCAAACTTGCAAAACAAATTGGAAGAGATCGTAACCTAGCTCTGGAGCTCTGGGATACTGATATATATGACGCTAAGATTATAGCTTTACTGATTGATGACCCAAAACAAATAACTCGAGAACAAGCTGAAATGCAAGTTGAGAATTTAAGACATGGTCATCTCGCCCACGTTTTCTCATCTTGTGGTGCATCTTTAGCCAAAACAGATTTTGTAGTTCCCTTATTGGTTGAATGGATAAATGGCAAAGATACAATGCGCCAGAGCTGTGGTTATGGACTACTATATGAAGTATCAAAGTCCAAGAGAAAGGATGCACCAGTTGATGATTTTTTCTTAAAAAGAATTCAAGAAATCAGTACATATTTTCATAAGGCTCATAAAGCTGTACAACTTGCCATGGGTGGCGCACTAATAGGTATCGGTAAACGAAATGCAGTTTTGAATGCGAGTGCCTTGAAGGTGGCTAAATCAATAGGACCTATCCAATTCGAATCGAACGGAAGCGACTGCGAACCTTTGGACGTCACCAAGCATCTCACAAGCGACTACATCAAGAATAAACTCGGTGTGTAGTGCACAACTAATCAGAATTAAAATAACTTTAGAATTTATTTGGTTGTTTTTTAACTTAATATATAACTACACACAACAACGTGTATAATTAATTACTTGTTCTGTGTGTACTTGGAAAATCCTACGGATTTTCCTCTGGTTTGTTTTCTTTTGCTAACTTAGTTCGAGCCAACGCAACTTACCATACACGAGCACGTTAGGTGTAATATTAAAGACAATGGCACTAAGTATACTTCATGAGAAAGGGCCAATACATAACTTTCTTATAAAGAATCCAGAATATAATGCATACTTAATAGGGGACTTGGATGATTTCTTTTGGCATAAAACAATTTGGTTTGCAGATGTTATTGACAATGAAATTAGAGCAATGGCATTGCTTTATGTTGGTATGGGCATGCCCTGTTTGTTAGCATTCTGCTCTAAGGAAGACTCAACTCCAACTAAAGATTTATTAAAAGCGATAAAACCTCTTCTTCCGAAAACATTTCTTGCCCATTTAAGTTCTGGTTTAATAGAGGCATTTGGAAAAGAAAATATTGTTGAATACT
>Ga0265306_10000457_pt1 | contig 19470 bp, 18 predicted proteins | sample Helome_3_FD_192493 | JGI IMG/M metagenome (GOLD analysis project Ga0265306, IMG submission 192493) | Marine sediment microbial communities from subtidal zone of North Sea - Hel_20160420 (Illumina Assembly) | ecosystem: Environmental > Aquatic > Marine > Subtidal zone > Sediment ... | reverse complement strand
AAAAGGCCACCAGGAACACACTGGCAAACAGCACCAGGGGCGTCAGGCGCGGCGTGACGGCATCGCCGGGCCATAACCGCGCGGCGAGTCGTGCCGTGGCATACAGCGACAGCAGCGTCAGCAACGGCGCCAGCAGACGCGCACTCCACTCGTTCACGCCCAGCAGCCACCAGCCGGCATGGATCAGCCAGAAAAACAGCGGTGGCTTGTGACTGTAGGGCTCGCCATTGAGGTAGGGGACCAGGAATTCACCGCGCTGCCACATCTCCCACGCAACCGCGGAGTAGCGCAACTCATCGAGCGGCAGCAGCGGGCGCGCGCCGATCCCAACCAGTAATGCAAGCAGCCAGAGCAGCAGCAAGACCGGCCAGGTCCCCGGACGCTGCATCATTCTGTCACGGCTTCTTTGTCGTCCAGCCAGCCCTGGCGGCGATAACGGCCATACAGCCAGTAACCCAGCCCTGCCGCAGCGACCAGCAACACCATGGCGATCGCGACCTGCCAGAACCGGTCGACGCGTGTGCCACTACCGACCAGCGCAAACACGATCATCTGCGGAACGTAGCCCAGCATGGAGCCCAGAAAGAACGGCACGCTGCGCACATCCGAGGCGCCGGCGGCAATATTCACCAGCCAGTTGCTGCCCAGGGGCAGCAGCCGGAACAGCAGGGTAACGGGAAACGTGTGCACATGGATGAACCGGTCGATGCGGCGAATGCGCGCGCTGTAATGCCGCAGCAGGAAGCTGCGCAGCAGCAGCCGCGCCACGGTGAAGGTCAGCATGCAGGCACCGGTCACTGCGAGCATCGACAGCAGCAGGCCGTGCTGGAAACCGAAACCGTAGCCGGCAAGAAAGGCAATCAGCTGGCGCGACAGACCGAGTGACATCAACAGGCAGGTCGTGGCCACGAACATGAACTGCCCCGCCAGCCCCGCCGTGCGTATATGGGTATCGATCCATTGCTGATCGAGCACATCACCCAGCAGGACGGCAAGCAGCACCAGCACGATCACCAGCAGCAGGCCGCGCAGGATGATCGAATGGATACTCATGACTGTTCGGTTTCCGCTATGGTAGATGACAGGGAGCGGCGCAGCAGCCACCAGACACCCAGCATATCGATAATACCGGTCCACAACCGGTCCATGACGCCGTACTTGGACACACCCCCGCGCCGCGCACGGTGGTTCACAGCGATAGACACGGTTTCACCGCCCAGGCCCTGCACCAGTGCCGGCAGAAACCGGTGCATGTGGTCGAACTGCGGCAGGCGGTTAAAGGTTTCCCGCGCAAACACTTTGATACCGCAGCCGGTATCCGGCGTCCTGTCCTGCAGTACCCATGCACGTACTGCATTTGCAACGCGCGAGGAAAACCGCTTCAGGATGTCATCACGGCGATCGAGCCGCTGCCCGGTGACCAGCAGTACCTTGTCGGCACTGCTTTCCATTGCCGTATACAGCCGCATGATGTCAGCGGGATCATTCTGGCCGTCACCATCCAGCGTGACGATCCACAGCGCGCGGGCCGCCCGCACACCGTTGCCGATGGCTGCGCTCTGTCCACTGCGCTGTGCATGCCGGAGGACACGCAGACGCGGCTGGACGGCACGGCACGCCTGCAGCACCGCCGGCGTGTCGTCGTCACTGCCGTCATCCACCACGATGATTTCGTACTCGATCATTCCCTGCAGGATCCGGCTCGTCTCATCGACCAGGTCACGGATGCTTTCCACCTCGTTGTACGCCGGAATCACCACTGAAAGATCCATTGATTTCCTCATCACCTGTGGGTGTAAGCCGACACCGCATGCAGACACCTCCGCACACATGGTCTATAGTACATCGCCCCTGCACGTGATATGTCCTGCAACTGATGCAACAACACAGCGACTATACCAACCACCTCGCAAACGAGACCAGTCCGTACCTGCTGCAACACGCGGCCAACCCGGTCGAGTGGTACCCATGGGGGCCGGCGGCACTGCAAAAGGCGCGGCAGGAGAACAGGCCGATTTTGCTGTCGATCGGCTATTCCGCCTGCCACTGGTGCCATGTCATGGCGCATGAATCGTTCGAAGATCCGGAAACCGCGGAGTTGATGAACCGGCTGTTCGTCAATATCAAGGTGGACCGCGAGGAACGCCCCGATCTCGACAAGATCTACCAGACCGCCCACTCGCTGCTGACACAACGACCCGGCGGCTGGCCGCTGACGGTGTTCCTGACGCCCGATGATCACGTGCCGTTCTTTGCCGGCACCTATTTTCCGAACCAGCCGCGGCACGGCATGCCGTCGTTTCGCGACCTGATGCTGCGCATCGATGAATACCTGGCCGGCAACGAGGCCGAAATACGGACACAGAACACCTCGCTGGTGAAGGCACTGCGGGAGATGAGTGCTACAGCGGCGTCGGATTCGATCAACGCCATGCCACTGGACAGCGCGCGCCAGGTGCTGGAGCGGAGCTTCGACGCGACCGACGGCGGCTTCGGCGAGGCACCGAAATTTCCCCATCCGACGAACCTCGAACGCCTGCTGCGCCACTGGGCGCGCAGCCGTATGGCCGACGGGACAGGCGACCGTCGCGCCCTGCACATGGTGGTATTCTCGCTCGAGAAAATGGCGCGCGGCGGCCTGTTCGACCAGCTCGGCGGCGGCTTCTGCCGCTACTCCGTCGACAATCACTGGATGCTCCCGCATTTCGAGAAAATGCTCTATGACAACGGCGCGCTGCTGGCGCTGTACGGCGAAGCCTGCGCGGTGACCGGCAGTCCGCTGTTTGCACGCACTGCCCGGCAAACCGCCGCCTGGGTCATGCGGGAAATGCAGGCACCGGAAGGCGGGTACTACTCCAGCCTGGACGCCGACTCGGAGGGCGAGGAAGGCAGGTTTTATGTGTGGACGCCGGATGCCGTGCGCGCGCTGCTCGATGCAGACGACTACCGGCTGCTTGCGCGGCGCTACGGGCTCGACCGTGCCGCCAATTTCGAGGGTGACTGGCACTTGCATGTCTATCGCACCCGCGACCAGCTGGCAGAAGAGTTCTCGCTCAGTCTGGAGGCCGTCGACCAGGCCCTGGCCCGGGCACACACCATTCTCTTCAAGGCACGCGAACAACGCATCCGGCCGGGCCGCGACGACAAGGTACTGACATCCTGGAACGGCCTGATGATACGCGGCATGGCGATCGCCGGCCGCCACCTGGACGAACCGGCATGGATTGCCTCGGCGGACCGCGCGCTCGATTTCATTCGCACGACGCTGTGGCGCGACGGTCGCCTGCTGGCCACCAGCAAGGACGGCCGTGCACACCTGAATGCCTACCTGGACGATTACGTCTACCTGGTCGACGCCATCCTGGAACTGCTGCAGGTGCGCTGGCGGGACGGCGACCTGGCCTTTGCCGTCGAACTGGCCGAGGTAGTACTGGCACACTTCAGCGACCCGGCCGGCGGCTTCTTCTTTACCTCGGATGACCACGAACAGCTGATCCAGCGGCCGAAACCCAACCACGACGATGCAACCCCCTCGGGCAACGGCATCGCCGCCAAGGTGTTCGGGCGCCTCGGTCACCTGCTGGGGGAAGCGCGCTACCTGGAGGCCGCCGAACGCACGCTCAGGTCTGTCTGGTCCGGCATCGAGTCCATGCCGCACGGTCATACCAGCCTGCTGGTCGCGCTGGAGGAGTCGCTGTTTCCCTACCAGGCGGTCATCATCCGCGGCCAGGGCGAGGAACTCGAGGCATGGCGCAAACAGTCCGCCCGGTCCTATGCGCCGGCCCGCTGTACGCTGGCAATACCGGATGACGTGGCTGCCCTGCCCGGTGCACTGGGTACCCGCGCAGTAGCGGGCCACACGCTGGCCTATATCTGCAACGGCATGACCTGTGACGCACCGGTCAGTGAACGGGGTGCATTTGCACAGGCAATTGGCCTGGAACCGACTGTATAGTTAAATGACTGCAGACATTGCGAGCGAGGCGTGGCAATCTCCTGATCCCGAACCGTTAGCCGGAGGCTGCCTCGTCACAAGTCTCCTTGCGAGGATGCAATAACAAACAGCACACATGAGTGACACGACACAAATTTTACAGCTGCCCGGCGCGCAGCTCGAATCCATCGAACAGTCCGGGGATTCGCTCACGCTGCACTTCTCACAGGTGCATCTCGTCCAGGAAATGGAAGGCACCATCCAGAATTCCCTGTGGACACAGGCCGTCAGGCTGACTGTCGGGGAAACGGAACTGACAGGGGAACTGCCCGGGTGTCCGTGCGAGATCAGCGGCGGTGATCTGGTCAACAATGTTTTCACCTACCGCGACCACGCACCGCTGCCGATCGACTGGCACGGGGACACCCGTTGCATGCTGACCGTTGCGGGCAGCGATACAAACTTCACCATCGATGGCACATCCATGCAGCTCGAGCAGATCGACCACCCGCGCTACATCAAACACATCGATAAATAACAGGCACTAAAAATACATCAATTGAAGACCGGGCCAGCCCCGGTCCCGGCACCTGCATGCTGTCTTCGAAATGACGATGCCGGCAGATCCCCGGAAACAATCAGGCCTCTATATCCATGTCGAAGCTTTCCCGGTAACGTGATCTGAATTCATCCGGCGTGAAGCTGTGGTTCTGCGTACCATGATGTTCCATCTTGATGGCACCCATGAGTGCGGCTATACGACCAGTCGTCTCCCAGTCCAGGTTATTCATCAGGCCGAACAGCAGACCGGCGCGGTAGGCATCGCCGCAGCCGGTCGGATCATTGAGCGCCGACGCCGGCGCTGCCGGGATATCGATGCGCTGGTCCTGCGTGTAGATGTGCGAACCCTCCCCGCCCAGCGTCACAATCAGCGCCTCGACATGCTCGGCAATCTCGTGCGGTGACAGCCCGGTACGGTCCTGCATCAGCTGCAGTTCGTAGTCGTTCACGCTGACCCAGCTGGCCTTGTCGATAAAGTCCCTGAGATCATCGCCATCGAACATGGGCAGGCCCTGCCCGGGATCGAATATGAACGGGATCCCGTTGGCGGCGAACTGCTCCGCGTGATCGAGCATGCCCTGGCGACCGTCCGGCGAGACGATGCCGAGCGTGATGCCATCCGCGTCATCGGCACTGTTCAGGTGCGCCAGATCCATCGCTCCCGGGTGAAAGGCCGTGATCTGGTTATCGTCCTGGTCGGTGGTGATGAATGCCTGCGCGGTATAGGTCTTATCAACGAAATGCACATGGCGACGGTCGATGCCATGGCGGTCCATCCACTCGGCGTAGGGGGCGAAATCGATACCGACGGTACCCATCGGCAGCGGCTCACCGCCCAGCAGTTTCAGATTGTAGGCAATGTTGCCGGCACAGCCGCCGAATTCGCGGCGCATATCCGGGACCATGAAGGACACATTCAGGATATGTACCTTGTCAGGCAGGATATGGTTCTTGAAGTGATCATGAAACACCATGATGGTGTCGTAGGCGAAGGAACCACAGATCAGTGCAGACATTGTTTATCCCTTTTTCCAGAGTTATCGCGCCTGCAAGGCGCTCCTACAACCCACCGATGATCTGTAGGAGCGGACGCTGTCCGCGAATAAATCAGCCACTATTATTCGCGCATGCCTGCGCTCCTACAGGTTTTGTGTCGATGCAGGAGCGCTTTGCAGGCGCGATTAATTATTCAGGCATCCGCCGCCGGCTTCCACGTCAGATCGAGCTGCTTGGCGGCACGCACCTCGTCGAGACGGCGCACCGGCTGCGTATGCGGCGCCTCCTTCAGCAGGTCCGGGCTGTTTTCCGCTTCCTGCTGGATCTTGATCATGGCCTCGACGAATCCGTCCAGCTCTTCCCGGGTTTCGGTCTCGGTCGGCTCGATCAGCAGACATTCCGGCACCAGCAGCGGGAAATAGGTGGTCGGCGCATGGTAGCCGTAATCCAGCAGGCGCTTGGCAAAATCCATTGCCGTAACACCCAGCTCCTTGTGCTGGCGCTTGAGCGTGACGATAAACTCATGCGTTGCCCGCCGCCCCGTATAGGCGACATCGAAGCCTGCCCCGGCCAGCCTGGTCATGAGGTAGTTGGCATTGAGCGTGGCATAATCGGCAACCCGGTGCATGCCCTCGCTGCCGAGCATGCGCGCATAGATATAGGCGCGCATCAGCACACCTGCATTGCCCATGAAGGCCGACAGGCGGCCGATGCTCTGCGGCCGCACATCCTCGGTAATCCAGTAGTACTCGTCCCCGTCGAATCCGACGATCGGCAGCGGCAGGAACGGCTCCAGCCGCTTGCTGACACCCACCGGGCCGGCGCCCGGCCCGCCGCCGCCGTGCGGCGTGGAAAAGGTCTTGTGCAGGTTCATGTGAATGACGTCGAAACCCATGTCGCCCGGACGCACCTTGCCGAGGATGGCATTGAGATTGGCGCCATCGTAGTACAGCAGCCCGCCGGCTTTGTGGATCAGGGCGGCAATTTCCTCGATCTTACGCTCGAACACACCCAGCGTGGACGGGTTGGTCAGCATGATACCGGCCGTCTGCGGGCCGACGGCCTGTTTCAGCGCCTCCATGTCGACATCGCCCTCGCGGTCCGTCGGGATCTCGCGCACCTTGTAGCCGCACATCACGGCGGTCGCGGGATTGGTGCCATGGGCGGCATCCGGGACCAGGATTTCATCGCGTTCGGTATCGCCGTTGGCATCATGGTAGGCGCGGATCATGGCCACGCCGGTAAACTCGCCCTGCGCACCGGCCGCGGGTGTCAGCGACACCGCCGGCATGCCGGTCACGTCCTTGAGCATCTCCTGCAATTCGAACATGCAGCCGAGAAAACCCTGGCCCATGGATGGCGGGGCCAGCGGATGGCGCGCCAGGAAACCAGGCAGCATGGCCAGCCGGTTACAGGCACGTGGATTGTATTTCATGGTGCAGGAGCCCAGCGGGTAGAACTGCGTGTCGATGGAGAAGTTCTTCTGCGACAGGCGCGTGTAGTGGCGCACGACCTGCATCTCGGACGTGGCCGGCAACTGCGGCTCGCTGTCGCGCAACATCGCGGCAGGAATATCCGTTACTTCTTCAGAATGATGCGGCGCCTGCGCCAGTGCACGGCGTCCGGGACGGGAATGTTCGAATATCAGCATAGGTTTATTACATCCAGAATATTTATTGTAGGAGCGGATCGCATCCGCGAACTCTCCATTGTCATTCCCGCGAAGGCGGGAATCCAGCCCGGAACAGAGTGCAATTGTTTATGGCTGGATCCCCGCTGGAGCCTGTCCCCGCGGAGGCGGGGGCGGGGATGACAATAATTGTTTCGTGCGTCCGATCCGCTCCTACAACCATTTATAAAGCTGCCAGCGCGGCTTCGTAATTCGGTTCATCGGCAATCTCGGGCACCAGCTCGGTATAGGCGACCTTGTGGTCCGCATCCAGCACAACCACGGCGCGCGCCGTGATCCCGGCCAGCGGGCCATCGGTGATGAGCACGCCATAGTCCTTGGCGAATGCGCGGCTGCGCATCATCGACAATGGTACGACGTCCTCGATCTGTTCCGCACCGCAGAAACGCCCCTGGGCAAACGGCAGGTCGGCGGATATCACCAGCACGACGACATTGTCCCGGCCCGCTGCATGCTCGTTGAACTTCTTGGTGGAGATCGCACAGGTCGGCGTATCCAGGCTCGGCACGATATTCATCAGCACCTGCTTGCCGCTGTAGTCGGCGAGCCGCACATCTTTCAGCTTGCCGTCGACCAGTTGGATTTCCGGTGCTGCACTGCCGACAGCCGGCAGTTCGCCGGTGGTATTACAGGCATGTCCGTCCAGGGTCACCTTAGCCATTTTTTTCCCCTATCTATACTTCGTTATTGATCGAGGCAAACCCTGCCTCTGTATTCACGCCCCGCCTGTTGCACAGGAGTCGTGTGATCCGGAAGCAGCCCCGGTTTACCGCTGGATTGCAGTATACATCCCTGTATCCTGCCCTACGGGCATATATCAGTTCGTCCTTGACGTTCCAGACGTATTTGTCCCGCCGCGCGGGAATGACTGTAATTTTTACGCCATTTTCGGTTCTACCGGACACCCCGCCGCCGTTTGCGCATCGATCACGCGGTTCAGATGATCGGCATACAGTGCAATATCCGCATCGGTACGCGTTTCCGTCGCACAGACCAGCAAGGTGTCGGCCAGCTCCGGATAATCAGCGGACAGGTTGTAACCCGGCAGGATATTGTGTGCATGCAGCGAGCGCATGACACCTTCCAGCGGCAACGAGAAGCGCAGCGGCGTCTCGTGGAAATACGGACGATTGAATACCGGTTCCACACACCCGTTCGCCGTCAGTGCCGCAACCAGTTTCTGCGTGTTGGCATGACAGGCGGTGGCCACGCGCCTGAGTCCTTCGGCGCCCAGCAGCGACATGTGAATGGTGGCCGCCGTGACCAGCAATCCCTGGTTGGTGCAGATATTCGAGGTCGCCTTGGAGCGCCGGATATGCTGTTCGCGTGCCTGCAGGGTCAGGGTAAAGCCTTCCCGCCCGTCACGATCGACGGTACGGCCGACGATGCGGCCGGGCATCTGCCGCACCAGCGCCTGTTTGCAGCACATGTAACCGAAGTACGGGCCGCCGGCCATCATGGGGACGCCCAGTGGCTGCCCCTCGCCGCAGGCGATGTCGGCACCCTGCTCGCCCCACTCGCCCGGCGGCTTCAACAGCGCCATGGCAACGGGATTGGCGATGCCGATGACCAGGGCGCCGTTGTTGTGTGCCCAGTCTGTCAGCTGATCGACCTCTTCCAGAATTCCGAAGAAGTTCGGCTGCTGGATAACGACTGCCGCAATGTCCTGACCCTCGTATTTTGACAGCGACTCCGGGATCGTATTACCGCCCTCGGTGCAGTACGGCAGTTCGATCAGTTCGATACCCTGGTTGTGCACAATACTGCGCGTGGTCTTGCGGTAGTAGGGATGGACCGTGGTCGGCACCAGTACGCGGCCCGATTTCGACTTGCGGTTGCCGCGAATCGCCATCAGCACGGCCTCGGCCAGGCCCGAGGCGCCGTCGTACATGGACGCATTCGACACATCGAGACCGGTCAGGCCGGCCATCATGGTCTGGTACTCGTAGATCAGCTGCAAGGTGCCCTGGCTGGCCTCGGCCTGGTACGGTGTGTAGGCACTGTAGAATTCACCACGCGTCGTGATTTCCCAGACAGCGGCCGGGACATGATGGTCGTAGGCACCTGCGCCCATGAAGCACAACGGCCGTCCATCCTGCTCGGCGCGCTCGATCATCAGCCGGGTAACCTCCTGCTCGTTCAGTCCGTCCGGCACACCGGACAGTTTGTCGATACGCAGGCTGTCGGGGATCTCGTCAAACAGGTCTTCGATATCACTGACACCGACTGCATCGAGCATTTCGCGCAGGTCGGTCTCTGTATGCGGAATAAAGGGCATGGTCGTGTCGTACCGTCAGTCTGTAGTTAATCAGTGCGTGCTGTTGTTCGATGGACTAGTGGTCCTCTGCTTCCAGAAAACCCGCGTAGGCCTCGCTGTTCATCATGGCATCCAGGTCGCCGGCACTGCCGGGCTTCATGCGAAACAGCCAGCCGCCGCCGTAGGCATCCTGGTTGACCGTTTCCGGGCTGTCGGCGAGGCCGTCGTTCACTTCCACAATTTCGCCCGCGACCGGCGAATACACATCCGAGGCCGCCTTGACCGATTCAACGACCGCACAGGCTTCGCCGGCGTCCACAGTCTGGCCCACCTCCGGCACCTCGACAAACACCATGTCTCCGAGCTGGTCCTGCGCACTGTCTGAGATACCCACCGTTACGGACCCGTCATCGTTCATCCGCGCCCACTCGTGGGTCCTGGCATATTTCAGTTCAACGGGAATATTACTCATGATTTCCTCGCTATTGATTATCCTGGTTAGAAAATTTGTGGCTGCCGAATTACAAATCGATCTGCGCTTCGCCGTTCCTGACAAACGGCGGCTTGACCACGCGGGCATTCAGCAGCTTGCCGCGGATATCCACCTGGCAGGTCTCGCCGGTCTCTTTCGGTACCCGTGCAAAGGCGATGGCGCGCTGCAACGTGGGTGAAAAACTGCCGCTGGTAATCTCGCCCTCGCCGTCACCGGCAACCACCTTCTGGTGATTGCGCAGCACGCCGCGGTCTTCCAGCAGCAGTCCGACCAGCTTCTGTTGCGTGCCGGCCTTGCGTTGCGCCTCGATGGCCTTGCGCCCGATAAAGTCGCGGTCGGCCGGTTCCCACGCAACGGTCCAGCCAAGCGCCGATTCCAGCGGGCTGACCGTTTCATCCATATCCGAACCGTACAGGTTCATGCCGGCCTCGAGGCGCAGCGTGTCGCGCGCGCCCAGCCCGGTCGGCCGGACACCGGCCGCGCGCAGCTTGCTCCAGAACGCCGGCGCCTCGTCCTCAGGCAGGATGATTTCGAAACCGTCCTCGCCTGTATAGCCGGTACGGGCAATGAACCAGTCGCCGTCGAAGTCGCCGAAGAAGGGTTTCAGGTCGCCGGCAAAGGCACGCGCCGCGTCGCTCAGCAACGGCAGGGTTTTGTTACGTGCATTGGGTCCCTGCACGGCAACCATCGCCAGTCCCGTGCGCTCGGTCACGGCCACGTCGAAAGCAGCCGACTGCTGCTGCAGCCAGGCCAGATCCTTGTCACGGGTGCCGGCATTGACGACCATGCGGAAGAAGTCATCACGGATGAAGTAGACGATCAGGTCGTCGATCACGCCGCCGTCTTCATTCAGCATGCAGCTGTACAGAGCCTTGCCGCTGTCCTTCAGGCGGTCGACATTGTTTGCCAGCAGGTAGCGCAGGAATTCCCGGGTACGGTCACCGGTCAGGTCGACCACCGTCATATGCGAGACATCGAACATGCCTGCATCATTGCGCACGTTGTTGTGTTCCTCGATCTGTGAGCCGTAATTGATCGGCATGTCCCAGCCGGCAAAATCCACCAGCTTGCCGCCATCGGCCACGTGTTCATCATAGAGCGGAGTCTTTTGTCCCATAGTGCGTCAGTTCCGTGAAAAGGGGTCAGTACCCTTTGTGTCTGTGTCCGTTGTATTGTCCGGGGCATACCCGCGAAAGGGTACCGACCCTTGATACAGGTGCAATAAAAAAGGGCGACGGCAGCCAGTGGCCAACCGTCGCCCCTCTGTCCGGTAACCTGAGAGAGTTGCTGCACCCTCCCAGCGGGTACAGATCCCCTTCGGTGGGCCGCACTGCGGCCGCTCTCCAGAGTCAACTTCTGCTGCGGTCCGTTTGCCTGAGCGTTTCCGGGCGTGTTGCGCCTTCGGCGGTTGCAGCCGGTAGCGGCTGGAACTCTCTCCCGCGACAGAGTTACGTTGAGGCGCAAATATACCTGCGCCCGCGACGGAGTTCCATATATAAGGAGGGATGCCCGACACGGGTGTCGATATCGGGCTCGCCGCCCTTTACTGCAGCAAAACCGGCTACGGAAACACACGAAAAAACATTGAAAAATAAATAACTTAATGGATATATTTCCGCGCACCCGCGTGGAATCCGTGACCATTTTAAATCCGCTCCGCGCCGGCAGGCCCGTCCCCGCGAAAGCGGGGGAGTGCTACTGCGATTATTCCTGATATTTCAGTGTTTTCCCGTGTGCTTCCGTGGCCGGTAAAGCACGCGTGTACACTCACCCTGGCCAGCCGAATATTTGTAAGCACCCGCCGGCGCTGGATTTTTATTGCGGTCGTGCGAGCGCCGGCAGGTCGCCGGCAAGCCCCATGGCATGGCGCATCAGGGCATGCCTGACCGGCGCGGTAAGACCCACCAGCGACAGACCGGCACCGCGCAACCGGCCGGCGGGCAGATTTGCATTGCTGAACAGACGGTTGATACCGTCCATGGCCGTCATCATGAGCTGGTTGTCGCTGCGGCGCCAGCGCTCGTAACGGCGCAAGGTGTGCAGGCTTCCCGTGTCCCTGTTTCCTGCGCGTGCTTCCAGCACCACCCCGGCAAGCACCGCGGCATCGAGCAGCCCGAGGTTGACGCCCTGGCCGGCAAGCGGGTGGATGGCATGCGCCGCATCGCCCAGCAGTGCCACACGCTCCTGTACGTAGTGCACGGCATGCTGGCGTACCAGCGGCCAGGTCTTGCGCGGCCCTGAATCGACGATATCGTCCAGCCGGTGGTCGAATGCGGTTGCAAGTGCCGCGTGGAAGGCATCCTGGTCGAGCGACTGAATACGCTCGACATCGTCTTCCGGCAGGGTCCAGACGATGGAGCTCCAGCCGTCCGCAAGCGGCAGGAAGGCCAGCGGCCCGCCCGGCAGAAAGCGCTGCCAGGCGGTGTTCATATGCGGCAGGGCGGTGTGCACGCGTGCCGCCAGGCTGGTCTGGTGATAATCATGACGACGGACCTCGATGCCGAGTCGTTCGCGCACCGGCGAACGCGCACCGTCGGCCGCGGCAAGCAACGGTGCGGACAGGCTGCGACCGTCTTCCAGCGTAACGACCACCCGGTCAGCACCGCAATCGATCTCCGCAAACAGGGACGGGCAGTACAGATCGACGCCGTCCAGCGTCCGCAGCCGGTCCTGTAATGCAGCCAGCATGATACCCGGTTCGATGATGTGGCCGAGCCAGGGTTCGGCGAGCTCCGCGCAGTCGAAGTGCAGGACGCCGTCGCTACCGGCATCCCATACTTCCATGTCGGTGAATGCACACACCGGTTGCGCGGCAATCGCATCCCATACTTCCAGTGAGCGGAAAATCTGCTCCGAGGCGCGCGTAATGGCGTAGACCCGCGGATCGGTGCCGATCCTGATATCGGGCTCCCGCGCCTCGACCAGCGCAACCCGCATACCGGAACGGCCGAGGGCGCAGGCCAGTGTGCCGCCAACGATACCGCCGCCGATGATGATGATGTCATGCTGGTGCATAAACTGCTACGTCACCTCAAATTCCGGTCATTCCCGCGCAGGCGGGAATCCAGTCCCTCTGTTTACCGCCTGCTTGTAGAAATGTTTAGTGTGTTTTTGTCTAGTGGTTAATTTGTAGTACAGAACATTTTTTGCCGCTGGATTCCCGCCTCCGCGGGAATGACCCGGGAATTTTATCGCGCCTGTATCGCTCACGCGCGATGGACAGGATGTTCAAGTGCCGTGGAGTACATGGATGTACGGGAACGGCCATCCCTGCACTACGCGATGTGCCTACATCCATGTAAGCAAAGGCGCTCCTGCAGTGCACGGCATTTGACATATTCAAATCCCACTGCTTACAACGGCAATCCCCGCGCCAGGCGCGGGGTGCGACCCGAGCGGCCCATGGTCAGCCGTGTCAGCAGACGCTTGGCCGGCGGCAGCAGGTCGAGTGCCAGCATGCCCGCACTGCGCACCGCGCCCAGTGCGGGCAGCGGCAAGGTGAACAGGCGTGCAAGACCATCGGTAAACAGCGTGACATTCCTGTGGTCGCTCTGCCGCCATTCGCCGTAGCGCGACAGCACCGCTGCCGCGCCGATGTCCTCGCCCCTGCGCCTGGCATCGACCAGCACCTCGGCAAGCACGGCGATATCGCGCGCACCGAGGTTGAAACCCTGTCCTGCAACCGGATGCAGTGTATGCACGGCATTGCCCACGAGGGCCAGCCGGTCGGCAACGGAGGCCGTCGCGCTCACCAGTCGCAATGGCCAGGCCTGGCGCCTGCCAACCCGCTCCAGCCGACCGAGCCGCTGACCGAAACGTTCCTGCAGCTGCGCAAGAAACATGTCATCGTCCAGCGCCATCACGGCATCCGCCTGGTCCGTTGCAACCGTACAAACCACAGCGCAGCGCTGCTCGCTCATGGGCAACAGCGCAACCGGTCCCTCCGGGGTAAAGCGTTCATAGGCAATATGGTTATGCGGCAACTGGGGTGTCAAATTGGTCACAATCGCTGTCTGCCGGTAGTCCGTCTCGCGACAACCGATGCCGGCCTGCTCGCGCAGGGTTGAGTCCGCACCGTCGGCCGCCACCAGCAGCGGTGCCTGCAAGCCGGTTTTATCGTCGCCCTGGCAGACCTGTACGCTCACCGATGTGCCGGAATGCACCACCCCGGTCAGTGCAGCCGGACAGTAGACATCGACATCGTCGGCGCGGGCAACGGCCGCATCCAGCACCGTACCGATGGCACGCGCCGGGACCACGTAACCGATGGCCGGCAGACCCTCGGATTCTCGATCCATGCGCACCATGCCCGGTCGGCCCCGGTCCGAAACATGGATGCTGTGGATGGCGGTGGCCGCTTCGGCCAGTTCGTCCCAGAGCCCCAGCCCGTCGAAGATGCGCCGGGTACCCCATGCCAGTGCGATGGCACGCTCGTCATAACCCGCATCTTCCCTGACCTCGCGGCGTGTCGCCTCGACCACGGCAATACGCATACCCTGGCCGGACAGGGCACACGCCAGGGCGGCCCCGACCATGCCGCCGCCGTTGATGATGACATCGTATTGCTTCATGAGACCGGACAGGACATGGCAGGGTCAGGCTGCCGCCATCAATGCCTCGATTTCGGCCACCGTCTTCGGTGCGGCCTCGGTCAGTACTTCCGGGGCATCCCGGGTCACGAGCACGTCGTCCTCGATGCGGATACCGATGTTCCACCACTTTTTCGCCACACCGCGACTGCCGGCCGGGATATACAGACCGGGCTCGACGGTCAGCACCATGCCCGGCTCCAGCACCCGCCATTCACCCCCGACCTTGTAATCGCCGACGTCGTGGACATCCATGCCAAGCCAGTGGCCGGTACGGTGCATGTAAAAGCGCCGGTAGGCATCTTTCCTGACGAGGTCGGCCTGCCGGCCCTTGAGGAGGCCAAGCTTGAGCAGACCGCGTGTCAGCGTCCTGACCGCGGCGACATGCGGTGCATTCCAGTGATTGCCCGCCCGCACCTGCCGGATAGCGGCCTTCTGGGCTGCCAGCACCACGTCATACAGGTCCTTCTGGGCCGCGGAGAAACGTCCGTTGACCGGGAACGTCCGCGTGATATCGGATGCGTAGCAATCATATTCCGCACCGGCATCGATCAGTAGCAGGTCGCCGTCCTCGAGCCGGTCGCTGTTGCGCGTGTAGTGCAGGATGCAGCCGTTTTCGCCACCACCGACGATGCTCGGATAGGCCGGCACCATGCCGGCGCGGCGAAACTCATGCAGCAGCTCGGCCTCGATCTCGTATTCATACATGCCAGGACGGCAGGCCTGCATGGCACGAATGTGTCCACTGCACGCCACCTTTGCTGCCTTGCGCATGGCCCTGACCTCGGCACGGTTCTTGTACAGACGCATGTCATGCAGCAGGTGCTCGAGGGCAATGAACTTGTCCGGCGTGCGGGCACCGCGGCGGTTACCCTCGCGTATACGGCGCACCCATTCCATGACGCTCTTGTCGAATTCCGGTCGTGCGCCCATGGTGTAAAAGACCTGTTCCCGGTCTTCCATGAGACCCGGCAGGATGTCATCGATATCGGCAATGGGGAAGGCATCGTCGGCACCGTAGTCGTCAACGGCACCTTCCGTGCCGGCCCGGGGACCGACCCAGGTTTCCATGGTGGGATCACGCTCGCGACAGAACAGCAGGAACTCGCCATGCGGTCGGCCGGGTATCAGCACGGCCACAGCCTCCGGCTCGCTGAAACCGGTCAGGTAATAAAAATCGCTGTCGGCCCGGTACGGAAACTCGACATCGCGGTTTCGCACCAGCTCCGGCGTGGTCGGTACGATCGCAATCGAGTCCTTGCCCATGAGGCGCATCAGCTGTTTGCGACGGCGACTGAATTCACTCTGCGTAATCATGTCACATCCTGTCTACTGCAATCTCGACGAGACCGGCACGGCCTGCAGTTCCTGGTACAGCAGCAGCACGCTTATACGGAGGTACTCGACGATTTCCGCATAGGCGACCTCGTCATCCTCGTTCGGCGCCTCGGTAACAAAACCCGCATGTGAAATATCGTAAAAGTCCTTCATGACTTCCTCAACCATCCCGGTTGTGGCGGCACCCTGCCGCACACCGCCCAGGGCCAGGCCATAGAGAAAGCCCTCGCACCATTCAGCCAGGGCCCGCGTACGCACCGAGAGGGGCGCGCTATCCGCCGGCAGCAGTACATCGAAACCCAGGGATTCGTCATTGAACTCACCCAGTATATCGTTCTGCAGGCCATCCAGCAGTTCACGACATTCCTGTGCCGCAGCGCTCAGGGTATTTTCGGCACCAAGCAGGTGCTCGAGCCAGAGATCCGGCGCACTCCTCCCGCCGGCCGTCACCGTGCCACACAACAGCCCGTGCGCTTCCGCCGCGCCACTGTCCGCATTGGCCACGCGCAGCCTTTCCTCGAGCGCCTCGTAGTGAGCGGATTTCTGTGCCACAACTCTACCCCTTGATCTGTATACGATTGATTATCGCACAGTCTCATACATTTCCCGCTGCGTGCCAATATGTCCGCTCCTGCTCCATAAATGTGACATACCCGCAGGCAGTTCCCTGCGGATTCGTCAATATTGACCCACCCGGGTAACCGCACTATATTGGCCGCATGTCAAAGAAGATCAAACCCGTCGTCGAGGAAGAACTTGCTTACCTCGAGGAGAAGGTCGATTCCCTCGTCACGGTTGTCGACCAACTCATGAAAGAAAACCGCTCGCTGCGCACCCAGCAGGAAACCCTTACCATGGAACGGGCCGGCCTGCTCGAAAAGCATGACCAGGTACGTAACCGGGTCGATGCCATCGTCACCCGCCTCAAATCGCTGGAGACCGGCGCATGAGCACCGATGCCGTCAAGGTAAAGATCCTCGACAAGGAATACCTGGTGGCCTGTCCGCCCGAAGAGGAACGCGCACTGCAGGCATCCGCGCGTCACCTCAGCGACAAGATGACTGAAATCCGCAAGACCGGCAAAGTCGTCGGCGTTGACCGTATCGCGGTGATGGCTGGCCTGAATATCGCGCACGAGGCCATCGAGTCGGGGATCGGCCCCGGCGCGGACACATCAGGTGATGCAGGCACCCGCCTGAAGAAACTGAACAAGAAAATTGACAGGGCACTGGCGCAATACCGGCAAGCCGAATTCAACTAGACGGCGCCAGCCACCCGAACCGAGGCATATAAAGCAAACCGGATATTGACCGATTTAGTCTGGGCATCCCCTGCTGTGCACGACAGTGGCTTAGATCTCCTTGAGCCTAATCACCAATCCAGGGGACTAATGCTGGTACTGTGTGCATGTCCGCCACGTACGGAAAGCCTGATGTATCACTGCCGTCCCCGTCTTGAACCTCTGGTTCAAGGGCAACAGCCACAACGGCACAAGTGGAGGATGCCCTCCTTTAACACTCGCCCCGGTACCGCGCATGGCTGACCGACAGGCATTACGCCAGGCGATCCGCGACCGGCGCCGGGCGATTCCGGCCGCAACTGCGGAGAGATTTGCACACCGCCTGGCAAAAAACGTGCGCCATTACCCCTTTCTGCTCAACAGCCGGCATATCGCGGGGTTCCTGCCCGCCGATGGTGAAATGGACCCCCTGCCCCTGATGCAGCACCTCTGGACGCTGGGAAAAAGGATCTACCTGCCGGTACTGGTTCCCTTCAAGGGCGACCATCTCTGGTTCGCACGCTTCGAGCCGGGCGATGAACTGGTCTACAACCGTTACGGTATCCTCGAGCCGGTCGGCCGGGACCTGATCAAGACCACCGCACTGGACCTGGTACTTACCCCGCTCGTCGCCTTCGATACCCGCGGACACCGCATCGGCATGGGTGGCGGTTATTATGACCGCAGCTTTGCGTTCCTGCAGCGGCGCACGCACTGGCGCAAGCCGCGGCTGCTGGGCATTGCCTATGAACTGCAGAAACAGCGTGCGATCGGTGTCGATCACTGGGACATACCGCTGGACGCCATCGTGACGGAGGATGCGCTGTACACAGCCGGCAAAGAACCGGTGATACGCGCTGCAACTGGCAGTCTGATTCTGACTGATTAATATGCCCTCGTCATGGCGGGTGCAGCGTGGCAATCCCGTGCTCTGCGGCAATTGAGCCGGACACTGCTTGGTCACATTATTCATTGCACTGACTACACCCTTATTTGTATCATTTTTACAACAAACAGAGGTTAATCGAATGAATTACTGGTTGATGAAATCGGAACCGGATGTGTTCGGTATCGACGACCTGATGAAAGCACCCGGCAAGACCGAACCCTGGGACGGTGTACGAAACTACCAGGCACGGAACATGATGCGTGATGAAATGAAAAAGGGTGACCAGGTGTTTTTTTATCATTCAAACTGCAAGGAGCCGTGTATCGCGGGCATTATGAAAATAGTCCGCGAGGGTTATCCTGATCACACGGCCTTCGATCCCGACGAGAAATATTTTGACGCCAGGAGCGATCCCGACAATCCGCGCTGGTACATGGTCGACGTGAAACACGTACGCAAACTGAAACGCATCATCACGCTGACCGAACTGAAAACACACCCGCAACTGTCCGGCCTTGCGCTGGTACGACGCGGTAACCGTCTCTCCATCATGCCGGTATCGAAAAAACAGTGGGACTTCATCCTTTCCCTGGAATGATCAACCAGTGCATACACTGCGTGCAGTGTCGGTAAATTTCACACACCAACCTCCACGATCCGCAGTGTAAATCTCTTAAGTTACTGTTTATAAAATACTATCGCGCCTGTTATACAAACTGGTAACACATATATTCCTGCCTTGTTTTCCTCGTAAAGTGTTAACTATCCCGTAATAAAGTGACGCATTGCGTCACCTTTGCAACTTGCCCTGCATTCAACAGCGCTAACCGCTGCTAACCGCCGCACACAAAACATGAGCAGTGCACCGGGCGCGCACACACCAACGATGGCAGCGCATGCAAAATTGATCTGCACCCGCGTGCATGCACAACGCATCATGCAACGATGCAAAACATCCCGGTAAACATTTGCTAAAAAAAAGTTTGCAGAGTTACTAAACATCGTTTCAAAACGGTCGATAGCAGTTTGAATATCAATAACAAAAAACTGGTAATTTGTAATTAGTTGTTTATACTCAGCTTGGGCAATTCAAATGCAATGGAGGTTTGGTATGGCTGCAAAGAAAAAAGCCACTAGGAAGAAGACCACCGCAAGGCGGAAAACCACTGCAAGACGTAAGACCACCGCTAAGCGGAAAACGACGACGAAGCGGAAGAAGGCCGCTCCGAAGCGTAGGAAGGTAACGCGCAAGAAGAAGGCTGCTCCGAAGCGCAGAAAGAAGGTAACGCGCAAGAAGAAGGCCGCTCCGAAGCGCAGAAAGGTAACGCGCAAGAAGAAGGCCGCTCCGAAGCGTAGAAAGAAGGTAACGCGCAAGAAGAAGGCCGCTCCGAAGCGCAGGAAGAAGGTAACGCGCAAGAAGAAGGCCGCTCCGAAGCGCAGGAAG
>Ga0265306_10000456_pt1 | contig 19499 bp, 19 predicted proteins | sample Helome_3_FD_192493 | JGI IMG/M metagenome (GOLD analysis project Ga0265306, IMG submission 192493) | Marine sediment microbial communities from subtidal zone of North Sea - Hel_20160420 (Illumina Assembly) | ecosystem: Environmental > Aquatic > Marine > Subtidal zone > Sediment ... | reverse complement strand
TCCGGATAGTCAACCTCTAAACGAGCAGCATATTCTGTGGAATTAGTCATAAGCACCTCACTTTTCAATTAGTTGTCTATAAGCCTAAAATCTCACAAAATTAACCAGATGCCCGATATGTTGAGAGACTGTCGAAAAAGTCCAAAAATGGCGATTTTAGCAATTTCGCATGTAATGAAATCAATAACTTACAAGCATCAAATTCATAGGTTTAGGGTTTTTCGACAGTCTCTGAGATCATCTGCAAAACGGGAAAACCTGTGATATCTCAATTCAGCATTTCTTGCAGTACGGATAAATCCTGTAATTATTAACAATACAGGATGGTATTCTTAAATTAATAGCTTTTTGTGAGGCATGCGCAAGGGAGGAGTAAGATTACAGATTTGTACAACAAATCATCTGAAAATAGAAATTTTGCTTGAACGAGAAAAATTTAACATGGAAATCAATATATTGTGGTTGGAGGTTAGGCTTGAAAATGTCAGATTGAGAATATCACTAAAACAGGGAACTTGTGATATCATCCACAATTTTGGGCTTTAAAATTTAGCACAATGATCACGAATGAGGGACTATTGGTTGAAATGTGGAGGATTACATACCGTCACTCAACAATCTCGAGTATGTACCTTTTCCGAGCCTTTCCAGCACCTGCACTTAATATTGTCCGAATTGCTTGGGCTGTTCTGCCCTGTTTGCCTAAGACCTTTCCCATATCCGGCTTTGCAACTCTTACTTCCATCAAAATAGTGTGGCTGCCTCCAATTTCATTAACAGAAACCTCTTCCGGTTGATCAACAAGTGCGCGTACAATTTCCGTGATCAGATCCTTCATAGCCCAGCCTCCCCATCTGTTATCCGGTATATATTCAAAATTAAACTATATCGATCCTACCTCTACATGCAATATAAAATTATGAAGCCCTATATTAGGGGGGCTGGATTCCAACAGGATATGGGCTTACAAAATGAAAAGGGTGACTCCGAAGAGCCACCCTGAATGGTGCAGAACATTAGCGCAACATTATTCAATCCAATTTCAAAAGCACCGATTCCATAATAAAAAAAGTATAGTTTAGATGTCAAGAAAATTCAGACTGGTAATATGAGAATACCTGCATTTTGGCAATTTTACAGATATCAAATGAGTATCTCATTTTTTTGTGCGACTCAGAAGTTAAACACTTTAGCTTCAGCCGCTAAGTCTATCAAGTGTGGTCCACCATCTAACATCATATTTGAAAAGAATTTTGCCTCGTCAACCTGACGGGCATTAGCACATGGAATTCAAACTCCGATTGAAACCTGGTTTTCAACTAAATGGGGCAAATAATCATTTGGACAATCACCAGTTGCTGTTTTTACATTTAAATCTCTCTCAGAATTAGCCCAATTTACTCCATTATCAATAAAAAAGATATCCGTTTTATGCCCTTTTGAATGTGCAATTTGGGCAAATTGAAAACACCTTGTTGCAGCCTCGTTGTCATCTTGACTTAAAACAAATAAAAAATTGGCCATATTTTAGCTCCTTTCATTTTTATATTAAATTTAAAGTTGTTTATCTCTATGAAATTAACATTATTTACAAAAATCCTCACTTCTCGTAACCTGTTTTATTTCTCCGGTATCACAACTTTACAAAAATTTCATGAATATTGAGATAATCTAAACTATTAGAATTAATGTAATTATTGGAGATACTAAATGAATATATGCAACTTATTACATATTTAAATCTGGTGTCAAACGGGATGCCAGATAAATGCGGCTTTGGGGCAATAAAAAGTACAAAACCAGTCGTCCAGATTCACCTTTCTACAAAATTTTAAGGTTAAATCAGGGATTGAAATACGAAATTAAGCAGCTCCAAAGAAAGAAGCTATCAAACCGCTCAGATATTTTCGAAGCTCGATAAAAGAATAGTGTCGACTTGCAATATTGTAATTTAAGTTTACCATTTTTTCTTTCCTCTCAGACGATTCCAGAATAGCCATTACCTTCTGCACGATTTCACGGGTAAGAAATCGGTCCATTATTACGAAATTGAAGCCTTTAGGTTCAATATCCCGAATAAATGTTGCATATCGGTTGATCAGTATGGGCTTTTTAAAATAGATTGCTTCTAGAAGTGCATTCCCGAATCCTTCATGAAGGCTGGGATAGGTGATGAAATCTGCAGAGGGGTAAATGTCCCAGAGAGAAAAACCGGATTGGTGGTTTGCATTTGAACCCAAGGGGTCGTCAATTCGTGCTTTGAATAGCCGAAGGTCTACACCGTGATCCCGGGCATCATTCGTTATCCATTCTTCATATTTAAACCCTTCATCTCTGGAATCATGGGATATAACCAGTTTATACTTAGAATCTTTTAGCTCTTTGACCAACTCAATGGCATACTCAATCCCTTTTCTGTCGATAATTCGAGTTGGGTTTAATATCATAATGTCGTCATCATCCAGTCCAATATCGGTCCGGAAAATTCTAGCTCGCTCTTCATTAATCGCCGGCGGATTTTCAAAGTTGAGGACATTTGGAATAATAGTTGAGGAGATGCCTGTGCGAAGCGCAAGTTCTTCTTGTGCAGCGGAATTAATAACAACATGTTTTATATTGGGCAGATTGGGTGGAAATGCCATGCGAATATAGTCCCAACAAGAATTGATCAAAAAACGGGTTCGTTCCCACCAAAAATCGTGGTGATGGGCAATGGTGGGAATACGCATTTCTGAAATAACCTCCGTTAAAGCCAGTCCAAGCGGGATATGCATTGGAATTGACAGCGCATTTTCGACAATTAAAAGATCAACATCAAATTTGCGTACATACTCATAAATTTTTCTTTTAAGAACCTCTCTTAAACCATGAATCTCATTTGTAATAGAAATATCTCGCACTTTTCTTCCGATAATGTGTTCGTTTATCCATATGTTTTCATCATCCTGAAAATGCGCTTCTGGAACAAGAAAACCTTTTGTTGGGTCCTGATCAAGCTTACCTGCAAACCAGTAACAAGAATGCCCGCATTTTTCTAAAACCTTAGCCCATTTGCTTGCTTCCAGGGAAACGCCATCAATACCTGCAAAGCGTGTTGATATAAACCCTATGTTTTTTCTCATAAAAAACCTTTCCCTGATCTGCTTTTCCCAATTGCCAAGGAGTCATGAACACGGCTGTAATTTACTACTGTTAAACTCAGGCGGTATTTAAAAATATAGTTAATAATATAGCAGTAAAAGCAAATATCACTCAGGTTCTGATACAATTGAGAACATGTAAGCTTCAGTCAACAATATAATATCATCAGAGGCGGACCAAATTTTTTTGAAAATTATGCGCCAAATTATCATAGATGTAACGATACTAAAATTACATGTTTCAAATGTATATTTCAAATGTTTTTTAGATGATGATATGGCAATGTCCACTTGGAACCGCTAAAGATTTTAGCGCAGATGGTCGAAATAGATTTAGCGGCAGTCGCAACGGACGCATTTATATATTTCCGATTTGCTGCTGGAAGGTAGCCATATTATGAAACAATTTAACATCGTTTTTGGAGGCGCAGTTTCAGGCGGTCACAGAGTTGAGGAAGTGAAAAAAAATTTGGCCACGTTGTTTAAAGCTGACGGGAAAAGGATTGATCAGCTTTTTGAGGCGCCACAGGTGGTTTTAAAGCGCAACATTGACTATGACCAGGCCATGAAATATCAGAAGGCGCTTCAGCGGGCCGGCGCCATTTGCGATGTTAAAGAGGTGATTCAGGCTATTGGCCAGCAGGCCGCCGCACCATCCGGCCCGCCGCCGATACCCCAGACCTCAGGCGTTCACATGGTCGGTGGTGAGATACAGGCAGCGCACGAACCTGAACTCCAGGCGCAAGCTAAAACCAAGAGCGGTTCCGGGGTGGGGGATATCATTGCCGGTGTGGTTTTGATCGGTATCGGTTTTTTATTTGGCGGCTCTGTTTTTCTGGGTAATCCCGGACTGCTGGATTATTTATTTGACGGTCTGGGGGTGTTTTGGATCGGCAAAGGCATCTATCGCCTGGTGCGCTGATCCCGGTCCCGGGACAGCGCATATAATTACAATTTCCATCCGCAGCATTTTTCCTATCCAGTGTCAAATGTTTTGGTCGTTGTAAAATTGAGATTTGGGGATTATTTGGCCTGCAACGAGCTCTGGCCGAGTCGTAAATTGGTGCTTGTAATTTGTAATTTATTTTTTAGTTATTTGGGTTCTTTCCTGGCAGCCTCTTCTTCCTCTTCCTGGGCGGCGGCGATGGCAGCCGCGGCGGCTCCTGCTTCGGCGGCATTTTTAGCGGTTGTATTGTCTGTTTCACCCGGCGGCATGTAAACTGTAACGTTGCGATGCGCAAATTCAATGCCGTTTTCAGCAAAAGCCTCCTTTAGCATGCGGTAGACCTCCCGTCGGATGACAAATTGCTCTCCGGGTATCGTCTTGAACTTCACCCGCATGATCATGGCTGAGTCGTCCAACTCTCTGACCCCCTGGGACTTAACTTTATCCAGGAGGTTGGGCCCCATTTCCGGGTGTTCTTGTATTTCCAGGTTGATCCATTTGATAATTTTACGGACCTTTTCCACATCGGTGTCATAACGAACGCGGAAATCAAGCTTGGTAATGATATAATCCCGGCTGTTGTTGGTGACCGTGCCCATGCTGCCGAAGGGGATGGTGTGGACCGGGCCCCGGGGACTGCGCAGTCTCAAAGAGCGCAGGGAGATGTGCTCCACCAGGCCCTTGGTACCGCTCGTTTCGATAAAGTCACCGACGCGAAAGGCATCATCGATCAGAAAGAAGACACCCGCGATGATGTCTTTTACAAGGGTCTGGGCGCCAAACCCAATGGCCAGTCCCACCACACCGGCACCGGCAATTAACGGCCCGATGTGCACCCCTAAAGAGGATAGGACAATCAGGGCCACAATAATAAACAACACCACAATCACAAATTTGCGCAGCAGGACCAGCAAGGTGCCGACCCTGGAACCACCGGCGCCGCCTTCCTCCATATCTTCATCTGATTCCGGCATTTCCTCTCTGAGCTTGCGATCGATGCGGGCCTTGATAATTTCCCAGGCAATGAGTCCCAACACAAATGTCAACAGAATGCTGAAGGCCGAGCGGGTAAAGATGCGGCCAAAGGAAAGATCGATGCCCCATAGCCGCAGCATGATGAAAAACAGAAATGCGATTAAAACGACACGCAGGGATCGGCGAATCAACGGAATGTAATGTTTGATATCCATCCTGTTTCGGCAGGTTGCGGCTCATCGGCCGGTTTTGCAGTTTCGTCCCCGCTTAAATCAATAATCTCCGGTAACTCGCCGGAAGCCATTTTCAACAGGCGCTGGCCCCACTGATCGAGACCGATAAATATCGGTATCAAAAAAATGCTGGCAATTAACTTTACGATGTCAGCGCCCCGCTCGAGATATACCTCATTTACCCAGAAGATGCCCATAAAAAAAACATAAAGGATAGCCAGGTAATGCCAGTTGCGGGCCAGTCGCTGCCCAAACGATTTTGTCGCTTGACCTTTTTCAAGTTTTTCGCCACTCAGAGCCTGGGCCACCCGGTGGCGGCTTTGCCAGATCATGATCATCAGGGCCAAAATGACGATAGCCCCGGCACAGCTGTATATCAGCAGATAAAGCTCTTTGCTGATCCCGGCTCGCAACAGGATAATATCGGTACCCGCAACCACTGCGGCGATGAATGCAATACCGACAATCCAGCGATGCAGAAAAACGGCATCGATATCTTGCAGCGGAAATAGACGCAAGCCGGGCGCTGCCGGCGCAAAAATGACTGTGGCCGCAAAGGCGAAAAGCAGGATGTAATAGCTGACAACAAGGTACACAGCGGCGATGAGGTACCCCGGTTCGCCTTTTTCGTACACCAGCACAAATAAAATAAACGTCGTTAAAACATATATGGCCACAGCGGCGGCATTAAGCAGCATGCGCGATAAGACCCGGCCGAAAAACTTCAATTTGCCCAGGTGCATGGTTTGCAGCAGTTGTTTTCGAATGCCGCGCGTCGATCGCATGAACAGCATTTTCAAAATTAGACCACAGATAATGATCACGGCCGTTCCGAACAGGGTTCCCAGCAAATGAGAACCACCCTTGCCGTCGGAAAGTCTGTCGATTGTCCTATCCCAGTGATCCGAGCGTTCCGCCACTCTGGTAAATACCGAACCGATTTGTTTAAGAACAGCGGCGGCGGCTTCAGCAAAACGATAAAAGAAATCAAGCCGCCGGCCTCTTTCCTCAGCAGCAGGAGAGTTATCCTTTGACGGCGCATTCAGGGCGGCCTCCTGCTTTAGCTTTTGGGCCAACACCTGTCTGACCTGCACATCATCCATGGTCGCCAAATGCGCATCGACCTCTGCCGGGGATAAATCCTTTGGGATCTGGATCTCTTCATTGCCGCTAGCAGAGGGGGTATTTTTCAACCTGGCGACAGCTGCCGGGTTGGCCTGTGCAATTGAATGAGATGCGACTACCAAAATAATCGGCACCGCCAAATAAAGTACTTTACATCCGGCGAACTTCATTGACTTGGAAAGCATCGCGGTCCTCCCTTGATCATTGGCCTCGAGATTTTTTTAATTTTGAATTTTAAGCTGTTTGGTGCAAGTGGAATTTTGCTTGCCATTTCGAATCTTTACTTTGCACAATGGATGTTGTAGAGTTTTACTGACCAAACAGGAAGGAGTATAAAGAACATGCCCACATCCATCGTCATAAAAATCGGTGATCTCGAGCTCAACGGCGAATTCAACGATACCCCCGCCGGCCAGGCGGCAGCGACAGCGCTGCCTTTCGAATGGAGCGGCAGCCGTTGGGGCGATGAGTATTACGGCCCGCCGACTGTGGATATCGGGGACCATCCCGGAGAGAAAGGCGCGGTCATGAATGTTGGCGATTTGGGCTGGCATGCGCCCAACCAGTGGTTTTGCCTGTTTTTTGGACCCACGCCGGCCAGCAGCGGTGATGCGCCCGAGGCCGCTGTCCCCATTTTAACCGTGGGCAACGTCCAGGGAGACTGGACCGCACTCGCAGAGATGGGCGGATCCATTACCGCCCGTGTTGAGAAAGCTTAAAGTTGAAGTTTCTGCGGTGAAATAGATTCAGCCATCTCTTTCTTCTCATCATTAAATCCGTAACAAAACAGTCCAATTACCGGTATGCACTTTCTCAGAAATAGCAAATCACGTCTCCCGTATGAAGCGCGATTTCACATCCAACCCTTAGCAGATTAAGGTGTTCAGCATAGAAAGGTTTTCTGACAGGATTTACAGGATTGTCAGGATTCTTTTAGGCCGTTCTCCGGAGGAGAACGGCCTAACCCTATCGCCTGCGGCGAGCATTACGTGCTTTAATCAACTGCGCTGGTGATTTATAGTGGTTGTCAGAAAAACGTTCCGATTGCGAGACGTTTTTTTGCTACAACACTTATGCCGCCATCCTTTTTTCGGAATATTATTATGACAAGCGGTATAAATATATAGCAGCCATTCCCGAGGCTAGAGTGTATGGCCGAATATTTTTATTCCGCTGAAAGCGGATTGGGTTTAGTCGCTCTCGTCTGGAGAGCGACGAAGAAAAATATCCTAAAAATCCTGTAGATCCTGTCAAAAAATAAAATTCAATCACTCAATAAAACAAAGCCCTTGGGCGTTGGATGCTTTTTGAGACAGGTTTAAAGAATTAATTGATGCCAGACGAATCCAATTATACCTGCAGCAGCAATAACCGTCATGATGCCGGCTTTAAACCACTGAATCGATATAAAGGCCGCCAGCCCGATGACGGCGGCAAACCAGTTGAAGCCGCCTTCGGCGGGCATGAGCACCTGGAGCCCGAACCATACGGCCAGATTGAGAACGACTCCTACAACGGCGGCGGTGATGCTGGAAAGGGCGGCCGACAGGGTGGCATTGTCACGGAATTTTTCGATGTAGGGACCGCCCAGAAAAATAAACAGAAAACACGGCAGAAAGGTAAAATAGGTGGCCACCAGCGAACCCACCAGCCCGCCGAAAATTGGGTTCCAGCCGGTGGCGTGATTCCAGCCGGCCATGAAGCCGACAAATTGAACCACCATGATCAGGGGTCCGGGAGTGGTTTCGGCCAGGCCCAGACCATCGATCATCTGCGGACCCGTCAGCCAGGCATACTGCTCAACCCCGGCCTGAGCGATGTAAGCTAAAACCGCATAGGCGCCCCCGAAAGTCAAAAAGGCCGCCTTGGTAAAAAACAGCGCCTCTGTGTAAAATACCCGCTGGGGCAGGAAGGCATACAGCGCCCCCACCGGTGCCAGCCACAGCAGACCAAATACGGCCACCAGTACAAAATTCCTTCCGGTGGACGGATTGATGTGGCACACTTCCGGATCTTCGCAAATCTGCACAGACCCCACATCGAAATCCCGGGCATCTTTGCCCTTGATGACGTCAAATTTTGCCGGCAAGGCATAACGGCCAACAAGGCCGAGGAGGCCGGCACCCAGCACGATCAGCGGAAATGGGATCCTGAGAAAAAAAATTGCGATAAACGACAGGGCCGCAATGGCGACCATGATGCCGTTTTTGAGGGCCTTTTTACCGATCTTGATGACCGCCGATACGACAATCGCCATGATGGCCGCCTTCAGGCCGCTGAAGACAGAGGCCACCCAGGGGATCGTGCCGAATGCGGCATAGGTGTAACTCAAAGCAAAAAGGATAAAGATGGACGGAATGACAAAAAATGCCCCGGCGACAATTCCGCCGGGAAGCCGGTGCAGCAGCCAGCCGATGTACACGGCCAGCTGCTGGGCTTCGGGTCCGGGCAGCAGCATGCAATAGTTGAGCGCGTTTAGAAAACGTTCGTTGCTGACCCATTTTTTTTGATCGACCAGCTCGTGGTGCATGATCGAGATCTGCCCGGCCGGCCCGCCAAAGCTGATAAGGCCCAGCTTTACCCAGAATTTGAAAGCCTCGCCAAACGACGGATGCGGGGTTTCGGTTTGCTGACGGTTTTCATTTGCGATTTTCAAATTTGTTTCGGCGGGTTCCATACGAACGATATGCCCTAGCGTTTTGCACCCGGCGGATGTTTTTTAATAGTGACGTTCTAATTATTCAAAATGGATTACTTGCCGGGTCTTTTTTTAAACGTCTCGATTCGATCTGAAAACAGTTTAGTGCAGGTGGGGCAATATGTATGGTGAGATTTGGTGTCAATGTGAGTGGCGGAGTACCCGTCCCCCTGCAGCCGCCGGGTTTCGCGTATTTTCTACGAATGTGTTGAAATGATCCATCAATGGCATTTCATCGGCTTGCCACCGGTCGCTTTCTGAAGTTTGGCCATGTAGCGCCCCCACCAGCCTTTGGGTTTTGCGCATTCCGCCCCCAGATATTTTTGAGGATTCTCTTCAAAAGCCTTGCGGCAGCCTTCCGCGCAGAAATAATACGGCTGCCCTTCGATGGTCGCGATTATCTTAGTCGTCTCGGCATCTACGGACATGCCGCAGACCGGATCGACAACCGGTTTTAGCGCTTCGTCAGGTATCATCATTAAACCTCCGTTTCATGCGCTTCTAAAACAATGTATCGCGCATCCAATATCTTAAACCTATTCTTTTAATATAATAACGACTGATCACCAGGAAGCAAGAGACGCTGTGAAGTTTCGGCGTGCCGCTGGCATTGGGCTTCAGAGATTATAATCCTTGGAGTGGATATATTTTACCCGGCTGGTATGGCTGCAACCGGAAAAGTGCGAATTTTTTATCCACTTTGAGGATTGCAAACCATCGGTCGTGCGCAATCATTTTGTGGGCTTTTAGACGGTTACCCGATGAAAACGAATAAATATCGGTTCGTTAATTAAAGCTAAAGGTTGCATCAAACAGTTGGCACAGGGCTTGCTCAACGGTGGGGTACCCATCGGGATTAAAATGATTATATTAGCGTATTGAAATCAGGCACATGCGAGGGTGAAAAAGGAAACCGACCATGAAACTGGTTAAATCAAAGGTCTTTGGCTTATCAATGGCCCTATTTTCTCTTATCTCGCTTTACCCCTGGAATAGGGCCGTGGCTCAGGGGGGAAGATATGAAGACTGGCACGTGGGCACGGGCATGATGGGCGGCTGGGCAATGGGATGGTTTGGCGGCCTTTTTATGATCGTCTTCTGGATCCTCATTCTGGTGGGTCTTGTGTTCGTTATCAGATGGTTGGTTCAAGCACACGGTAAAGGCGGACAGAGTGATAAGGGTGGATCCCGGGCGATAGAAATTCTAAGAGAACGCTATGCCCGCGGAGAAATAGACAAAACACAGTTTGAAGCCATGAAAAAGGATTTGGCCGACTGATTGGGATTTTATCCGAACGAGCCCAGCGATTAAGACCCATATGGATATCAAAGGAGATTACGGTTATGTCCATAAAAAATAAAGTTAATATAAAGGCCGCTGCAGGGATCTTTTTTTTACTGGCGGTGTTTTTGATTCTGGCATCTGTAGCATTCAGCCATGGCGGCAAACACGCCCGGGGGGAATTTACCCATCTGCAGGCGTTGAAAAAGGCAACCGAATTATATGATCAACTCATCGGCCAGGGAAAATTGGATCAAAGCTGGGAGAATGCGCTTTCAAAGGTCGGCGTGATCAAACGACAGAAAGACGATAAAAGCGAAATCTTGGTTTCTTTTCATCGTGCGGTTAGCGAGCCGCAAACCGTCTATATTTTCTTTACGGCCAGCGGTGAGTATTCCGGATCCAATTTTACCGGAGAATAAGTGAGCAACGGTCTTGACCGGCGGCCATTTGAAAATTCTGCCGTTAAAATAGCATATCCGGTTGGGTTTCTCATCGCTGCGCAGGTAGTAGGGCTGAATGGGAAGGCGCATGATGCTTGATGATAACTTTCAGAAAGCGAGTCAAAAGTGGCCGACGCTGGCCGTGTTTCCATGGCCGGCTAAAGCGCTGGTCACGGCGATCATCTTGACGATGGCGGTTGCCTTGTGCGGTGCCCTCGGACAAATTATCGTCCATGACATTATTCCCACTTTTTTTGCGGGGCAATCATCAGATCTTTCGGGTGATACCGCAATGACGATGCAACCCACCGCGCAAGCGAAAGATCAGGCTGCTGCAAAAAGGGGCGATTTATTCTCAGAAGGGCCCGTTAAGCCGGAAGCTGCGCCTAAACCCTCCTTTTATCAAACCGAACAGTTTGTCTGGACCCTCAAATGGACCCATATCCATCTTTTCGGTATAAATATGATTTTCATATTTTTGGGCGCCATAACCCTTTTTCTAAACATCAACGTCAAAGCACGAACCTGGTTGATTATTCTGCCGTTTATCGGCGTTTTGATGGATATCGCCAGCATGTGGCTGAAAGGCTACATTTCGCCGGCATTTTTCTGGCTGCACATACCGGGTGGCGGGCTGTTTGGAATCGTATTCGCAATCGTGTCGGTCAGGGCGTTCTGGGAGATGTTCGGGGGGCGAAAAAACACTGCAGCGCATTAATTCAGCGGACCGATAGCGGCGAAAACCTTTTTGATCCAAAAAATGAGGCATGTAAAAATGAAAAATCCCCAATTTAGATCACGCGGATGCTTTTTGTTGTTGATGATGTTTTTGATCAGCGGCTGTGCGAGCAAACCAGCAACCATCGATTTGGCGGCCGATCATCCGGCCAATCCGCAGGCACGTGCGACGGCGTTCACCCCGCCGCAAAATTTTTTCCAGACGGATTTTGCAGCCATGCAAGAACAATCAACTTCGGATTCCACGATGAATCACGAACCGCACGAAAAACAAGGCCGGCAGCATATGGACCATGGCATGCAAGACATGGAATCTAATAAAAATGATGGCCAACCCGGGGCGGAATCGATGAAAAAATCCGTCCCGATGGAAGGCGGCCACAAGCACCAGGAGCATACCCAATGAGATTAAAATCAGGGCATCCATCGCTTCTTTTATGTTTAGTGTTTATCGTGGTCGGATGCGCCCAGGTTCCCAAAGAAGCCGGTTTTAATGAGGTAAAGGATTTGGTCGGGCAGCGTGTTGACTACAATCTGCACTGGAACCAGGCCACCGAAGCCGACCGGGCGGTCAAAAAGGCCATCGAAGAACTGCTCAATAAAGAGCTCACCCCCGAAACGGCTGTTCAAATCGCTTTGCTCAACAACCCGAATTTGCAAGCTGTATATGAAGATCTGGGAATCACGCAGGCTGATGTTGTCGAGGCCGGGTTACTTGAAAATCCGGTGCTGTTCGGCCGGGCGCGCTTCCCGAATAAATCCGCGGAATCGAACAATTATGAATTCGAAATTACGCAAAATTTTTTAAATCTTCTGATGCTGCCGGCCCGCAAGAAACTTTCCGCTATCCGCTTTGAGCAGGTGAAGTTGCATGTGGCCGACGAGGTGATTCGCTGGGTCGCCGATGTGCGCAAGTCCTATTTTACAGTACTCGGCGCCCAACAGATCAGGGATTTGAGAAACGAAATCACCCTTGCAGGCGGAAATTCTTTCGAATTGGCGCAACGCTTGCACTCGGCCGGCAATGTCGGTGATCTTGAATTGGCCCACGAAAAGGCCCAGTTTGAGCAGGCGCGGCTGGAGCTGTCCCACAGCGAAGCTGCCTATCTCGATGCGCGCGAGCAGCTGACGCGCCATATGGGCCTCTGGGGGCCCCAAACCAGCTGGCGTCTTCCCGAGCAATTGCCGGATATTCCAGCCGCTGAAATTCCGCTGGAACACCTGGAATCGATGGCCATAGAAAACCGACTCGACCTGGCTGCTGAACGAAAAGCCGTTGAAGCCCTGGCACAGGCGCTGGGTATTACCATTGACTGGCGCTGGGTCGGACATGTAGAAGTCGGGATCAGCACCGAGCGTGAAACAGATCGAACCTGGGTCACCGGGCCTTCACTGGCAATCGAGCTGCCCATTTTCAATCAACGGCAGGCAGATATTGCCCGGCTGGAGGCACAGCTACGTCGCAGTCAAAACAGGCTGACGGCCCAGGCGATCGAGATTCGTTCAGCGGTGCGTTCCCTTAGAAACCGTTTGATCATGCAACGAAACCGAATCGATCATTATCGCCTGACCGTTTTACCGCTCAGGGAACAGATCGTCGATTTGACCCTTAAAAAATACAATTACATGCTCATCGGCGCCTTTGACCTGCTGATGGCCAAGCAGCAGGAATTTGAAGCCTATCAAAAGTATCTGGAAGCTGTCAGAGATTACTGGATTATTCGAGCCGACATGCAGCGATCTTTAGGCGGGAAACTCCCGCCGGCGCACATGCAGAGCAAACGTGATTTTCAGACAAATCCGACCGCAACATTCCCGATGAATAAGCAGGATATCCGTGCAAACCGGATGAACTGACTAAAAAAGAATCAATCAAGGAGTCCATCACATGCTGACAAGACGTCAAATACTTATCTCAGCTTTGGCCGGTCTCACCGGGGGTACCTTGCTGAAAAAGGCCGAAGCGGCTTCCTCAAAAAATCAGGATCATACGCATACCGCGCAATCTTCAAAGCATCAAAGCAGCACGCATTATGGTTCAGTGGTTACCCCCAACGGCAGCAGGCTGCCGTATAAAATGAAAAACGGTGTCAAAGAGTTTCATTTGATTGCCGAACCGGTTGAACGTGAGTTTGCGCCCGGTATGACAGTCAAGTGCTGGGGGTACAACGGGCAAACGCCCGGTCCGACCATTGAGGCGCTAGAGGGTGATCGGGTTCGTATTCTGGTGACCAACAAATTGCCCGAGCACACCAGCATTCACTGGCATGGAATCTTTCTGCCCAATGGCATGGACGGCGTCGGCGGCCTTACGCAGCCCCAGATCAAATCCGGTGAGACCTATGTTTATGAATTCACGCTGCGCCAAAACGGCTCCTTCATGTATCATCCGCATGCCGATGAAATGCTGCAGCTGGCTGTGGGTATGATGGGTTTTTTTATTATCCATCCCAAGAAGCTTGAAAGTCCAAGGATTGATCGGGATTTTGCCATTATGCTGCATGAGTGGGCCATTCATCCCGGCACCTATCGGCCGGACCCGGCCGTGATGCTGGATTTCAACATGTTCACCTTTAACAGCAAAGTGTTTCCGGCCATCGATCACCTGGTGGTCAAAACCGGAGACCGCGTGCGACTTCGGTTTGCGAATCTCAGTATGGACGAACACCCGATCCACATTCATGGACATTCCTTTAACGTTACAGCCACCGATGGGGGTAAAATTGCAGCACCCGGACAATGGCCGGAGACCACCGTGCTGGTGCCGGTGGGTGCGACCCGCAATGTTGAATTTATCGCCGATGCGCCCGGGGACTGGGCCCTGCACTGCCACAAATCCCATCACACCATGAATGCCATGGGGCATGATATCCCCAATACCCTGGGTGCCAATCAAAAAGGCCTGGAGGACAGAATTCGCAAGCTGATACCCGGTTATATGGCCATGGGGCAGAGCGGAATGGCCGAACACGCCGACCACGCGGATCACATGCCGGGACCCAAAAATACGCTGCCGATGATGATGGGCAAGGGACCTTTCGGCAACATTGAAATGGGAGGCATGTTTACGGTCGTCAAGGTTCGCGATAACCTGAGCTCTTATGATCAGGACCCCGGCTGGTATAAACACCCTAAGGGAACCGTCGCTTATCGGCTTAACAGTGCTTGATCGGTTGCTGATTCAAATCATTTGCCAGGAGGGAAAATGGCTATATCCTGGTTTCGAAGTTTATTTTTGAAATTGCAAGCGAAATCTCCAGGTAATCGCATCCTTCCCTTTGCTGAGCAGATCGGAGCCTGGCAAAAAGCCAATCATAAAATGAAATGGCGCATTCCAAACACTGAGTTTAAGAAGGCGGAGATGTTGACACCGCCAAAATTAGCCGCAGATGGAAGGATTCATGGATACATCGGAACTGCGATCTTCTTCGGTTTCGGTGATGACGGCCGGGGCAATGCAGATCCTGTTTTATCCGCAGAGCAGGCGTGGAATTATGCTCTCAAAAGCAGAAGCCGAAGAACCTGGCGGTGCGAATATATTGACTTTCAAAAACCGCAGAATATTCGACTGCGCCCTGGTGCGCCGGCGCGGCCAAAGGGTTTTTATTGTGCCCGGATTCAGCCTGGTGAAAGGCACATTAATATGACAGTCTCCCAGGCGCGCAAAAAATTTAATTCGGCTACCGGCTGTGCTGCCGAAGGGTTTCAATTTTTATCTATTACGCATCCCCATTTTGCAGAACTGATGAATGAACGCAAATTGCCCTTTATGGCGCTGGCCGATTATGATGTGGCCCCCTATGGGTTTAATGATTTTTTCGATGCGCCCCAATTATTTTGCAGTAACAATATTCTGGGATTGGGAATTGGTAACGTAGACCGCAACTATCCGCTTTTTGGAATTCCCGTCTTACACCTCATTGACAACCTGTAATCTCAGCAACATCGTCAGATATTGTGCGCTGGATAGAAGCGATAAAATAGATATGCACATGTCCCCGGGTTACAGTCTGGGTAAAATACGTTTCCAGTCCTCTATAAAGCTGAGCATCGAAAGATAGACGCAGTTTTGCGGGTAAGGGCAATCGACATAGATGATTGCCTTCGGCGGTTTAAGGCTGGGTGGCGGCTTGCGCAAAATTTTTAAGTGCATTTCGCACCTTATCCAGAACCGCTTTACAGCCATCGATCCCATGACGCATTGCCAGGTATCGGGGATCATTGTAGGTCAGCCATACCTGTCCGCTTTCATCCTGCCAGATGAGCGCTTTTTGCGGCAGGTCAATCGCCACCGTCTGGCTGCATTGCATCAGGGGCGTGCCGACGTTTGGATTACCAAATATTACCAGTTCCGTTGGCCGTAATTTTTTCCCCACCTTGCGGGCAGCTTCGCTGTGGTTGATCCGCAAAAAGACGGTCATTTTTTTTTCTTTTAAAACCGTTTCCAGACGATCGGCTGTATTTTTGACGTCATGCGAACTTTTTACATTAATTAAGCCGGGTTCCGCTGCTGCCGGCAGGGCAAATACGAGCACGAATATAGAAGCAATGATTACGTTACGCATAAATTTTCCTCCGCTTAAATCTAACACCTGAATTTTGCAAAAGTCGCCGGCTTTCATCTTCTCATTAATTTTCATGCAGGATTCTGGTAATATTCTTCTTTAATAATAAAACACGGATTGGCGCAGGCAACTTTTCGGCGTTCATATTTTTTAAAATCGCGTCGACCTGTCGACTTTGCGAACCGACTGACCGTCTCCAATTAAAAGGCATAAAATTGCAAGGCTTTGTACAGGCACACGGTCTGCTATAACTCAAGAAATGGTAATTTTAGCCGATCTTTAACCATATAAAATCTCTATTTTTACCGCTTTCCATAATAGTGTTCCGATTCAAGGAATTGCGGCATAAGTGGTTGTAGAAAAAAACGTTGGAATATCGGAACGTTTTTTTGACAACCACTATAAAATGAACCCATTTTAACGATTTTTAAAGCGGGCAACTAAAAATGAAACGTGCTGTTCAAATCTTCGGCAATTGTAAATCACCAGGCTTGCATGGCGCCTTTATTCTGGCTGTACTTTTTTTGATTGTGGGCTGTGCGACGCCCCCCAAACCATCTCGCGTGACAACCGCCGAACCCGCACATGCGCAAGCCGTCAAAGGGCATGCCGTTGATGCTGACATCGAAAAACGGTTGCGTCAGGAATACAGGCGCTGGCAAGGAACACGCCATCGTCTGGGGGGCAACGGCAGCGGTGGAATCGACTGCTCCGGATTTGTAAAAGCGGTCTATAAAGATATTTTTAATATGGATTTGCCGCGCACCACCCGCGCACAGGTCAGGCAAGGGCGGCCGGTATCTTTTGAAAAGCTTCGGGCCGGGGACCTGGTGTTCTTCAGGCCGCCATCCTACCCTCGGCATGTGGGCATTTATTTGGGCGGGTCCGAATTTGTGCATGCCTCTAAAAACAAAGGCGTGACCGTGTCGAAAATCGATAAACATTATTGGGGGGAATATTACTGGACCGCCCGCCGCATCCTGTCTGCTTCTCAACATCCCTGATTCAAAAAAAACCTGCGCGCACAGTCTGGCAATAGCTTATAGTGTCGTGTCTCTGATGTAATTTACAAAACACGGTTTTATTATAGGTGTCAGGAAAATACAGATGATCGAGCACAGAAAACAGATGACAGACGGCAAATAGCAGACTGTTTTCTGTCCTCTGACCTCTGTCTTCTGAAAACTGACACCCGACACCTGAACACTGAATTATCCGGATCAATCGTTGAAAGTATCCAGAAAGGGGGGCAGGGGAATGGCTGAAGCATAGGCCACAGCACGAACAAGCTCGGCCTCTTCCAGGGTAACATGTTCATCATGGAGCACACAGTAAGCACAGGCATCCAGGAAGGTTTTTTTAACGCCCGGGGTGGCCAGGGAAAAACGCTGCAGGGCGACCCGCAATGCACCGAATGACACCTTGCCGGCCGGCAGCATCTTCCAGCGAGAATCCTTGATCTGCAATTTTTCCCACCCGCAGTTGAATGCGGCCTTCGCGGCCACTTCCCGGGGATGCCCGACATGTGCAAGCTGCGAAAGGATATTGACGGCATCTAAAGCGAGCGACGCGATGTTTTTATATACAACTTCTTTTTTGTGGCGCCGATAGGTGGCTCCCAGCCGGTGCGTTATGATTTGTTGAAGCGCAAATTCAAAAAAAGAAAGCCGTGCGTCGGCCTCCACCAGAATCTGAATAAACGCTTTAAATTCTGCATACTGGCCAGCAGACATCTGGCGTAAAACCGGCAGAGCTAAATCCAGAATGGGCAGCCGCAGTTGCAGATCAAACGCCTTGAAGTACGCCTCGAGAGCTACCAGATGCCGGGTAAGCCGCCCTGGAGCATGCTTTTGCAAGCGTTTGATTTGAATGTCTCTAATCTGCGGATCTTCATCGAGCAAAAGCATGCAGGTGACGGCCATGGCCCCAAAAATATCGCTGAGTTCGGTTTTGATTTCAGCTGGAATAGCATTTAAAAGTTTTTGGCTATGATCGATATCACGTGCGGTGATGTCACCGGGACGATTGCTGACCGCAGCCACACCCATCGTAAATGCCGCTGCCGGATGCGCTGTTGCATCCCCCGTGTCCTTTTTAAGTGGCGGCGCAAGGGGCGGGGTTTGAATTTCAGGAATTTTTAAGGGCTCAAATCGGCCGTCGAAACCCGGATCGAGACGCTGAACTCGATCCGGCAGCGGCGGATGGGTGGCAAACAGGGTGCCGACGGCTTTTGCGATGAACATGTGACAAATTTCACCGGCATACGGCGATCGAATTCGGGATCCCAGCTTAAACCCGCCGATTTTTTTTAAAGCCCCTGAAATTCCCATGGGATTGCGCGTAAATTGGACCGCCGAGGCATCTGCGAAATACTCTCTCTGGCGGGAAACAGCCGCCTGAATGATGCGGCCAAACAGATGCCCTACAAATCCGATGATTAGCAGGCAGATTCCGATCAGAACAATTTGAGCCCCGCTTTTTCGGCTTCCCGTTCGGGACCGCAGAATCAGATATCCGATATTGGCGAGAACCATGATTCCACTGAGAAAACCGATCAGACGGATGTTCAAGCGCATATCCCCGTTTAAAATATGACTGAATTCATGGGCAATAACCCCTTGAAGCTCATCGCGTTTTAGCAACTTCAAACAGTTGGGGGTAACGGCAACCACGGCATCATTGGGAGAGTAGCCGGCGGCAAAGGCATTGATGCCTTTTTCGCGGTCAAGGATGTAAACCTGCGGCACCGGTATACCGGACGCCAGCGCCATCTCTTCCACAACGTTCAACAATCTGCGCTCGTCGACATCTGTGGTTGCGGAATTGATGAGTCGTCCGCCCAGATTTTCGGCCACAGCACCACCACCCCTGGCCAGCGCGACAATTTTTGTCAAACTACCGGCAAAAATAACCAGTAGGGTGGCACTCACCACCCAGAATCCCAGACGGAGCTGGACCCAGTCAAAGGTTGCCGGGTTGAATCCCGGCTGACGGCTGCCATAAAAAAACAGAATCGTAACCGCAATTGCATAGACTGCCAGCACGACTGCCAGTACAGCCAGGATAAACAAACCGATCAACCGGCTGGTTTTCGTTCTGGCAATATCCTGTTGTTTAAAAAAGTCCATTAAAAGGATACTTTGGGCGCCTGTCTTTCTTCGGGCGCTTCGGTGGACTCCAGCAGTTGAGCCGGGGAAAAATTAAACATGCCTGCGATGATGGTGTGAGGAAATTTCTCGCAGGCGATATTATAAGCCGTAACGGTATCGTTAAAAGCTTGACGCGCGAAGGCGACGCGATTTTCAGTAGACGTCAGCTCCTCTTGCAGCTGCAGCATGTTTTGATTGGCTTTCA
>Ga0265306_10000454_pt1 | contig 19518 bp, 16 predicted proteins | sample Helome_3_FD_192493 | JGI IMG/M metagenome (GOLD analysis project Ga0265306, IMG submission 192493) | Marine sediment microbial communities from subtidal zone of North Sea - Hel_20160420 (Illumina Assembly) | ecosystem: Environmental > Aquatic > Marine > Subtidal zone > Sediment ... | reverse complement strand
AACACGCAGATACTGGCGCTGGCAAGGGAGCTTGAGGCGCGCGGCGGCTGGTCCCTGGAGATCAAGCAGCTGGATTACCGCCCGGCAGGTTTGTACAACCTGCTGCAGGGGGTAGGTCTGCACGGCATTCGACGGCAGTCTTCGCAACTCTACGCGCCGTGGCCGGATCTGGTGATTTCTGCGGGGTTGCGCAACGAACCACCGTGCCGCTGGATTCGCGAACAATCCGGTGGTCAGACCCGCATCGTATTTTTAGGCCGCAGCTGGATCAGCCCGGAGCATCTCGACCTGTTGGTGACTACGCCCCAGTATCGTGTGTCGGATCACCCGCGGGTGCTGCAGAACCGGCTAACGCTGCACCCCGTCTCGGAACCGATGCTCACTGCGTCGGCGGACAAATGGCGGCAAGCTTTCGCCGACTATCCCGGGCCTCGAACCGGAGTACTTCTGGGCGGCAGTGTCGGCCCTTACGAACTTGGTGAAGCGGCCGTAGAGCGCGTTGCAAACTATATTAACGGCAGTGACTGCAGCAGCGTGTTGATTAGTTCGAGTTCGCGCACTGCCCGCGGCCTGGCAAGAGGTCTCGCCGCAAGACTTGATAGACCCACCTTTGTGTACGACTGGCAGCCGGCAGATGACAGCAATCCGTACGCGGGCATCCTGGCGCTGGCCGATGACCTGATCGTCAGTGGCGACAGCATTGCGATGCTCAGCGAAGCGGTGGCAACTGGCAAGCCCGTGCGCATTATCGACCTGGGTGCTGGGCTGTGGTCGATGGGCTCAGTGGCAGGCCGCGCGAGCACGGTGGAAGATTTGAATTTCGCCGCGCGCTGGTACCGGGGCCTGATGCGCTATGGACATCGGCGTTGGACGCGTGACATCACGCTGGTGCATCGGCTGCTGGTCAACAGTGGCGAGGCGGCGTGGCTGGGTGAGCCAATGCGGAGCGAGGCTCAGGTCCCGCCGAGCGATATGGATGCCGCCATCACCCGCATCGAGGCCCTGTGGCCGGCTCAGGACTCGGCGAGCCGGGGCGCGGAGGCGGGTTCTTCGGCAAAGCGGCCATCGACGACGCGGTACAGGCGGTCGGACACGGCTGCCAGCGCAGACTGATGGGTGACCGCCAGGATCGTGACTTCCCCTTTCAGCTCTTCCAGCGTGCTACAAATGGCCGCTTCGGTTTCCGGATCCAGCGCGCTGGTGGCTTCGTCCAGGATCAGCAGGCGAGGGTGATGCACCAGCGCGCGGGCGAGCATGATGCGCTGCCGCTGGCCGCCGGAAAAGCGTGAGCCGCGCTCGCCGGCAACCGTGTTTAGACCATCTTTCAGTCCTGATACGAATTCCCAGGCGCCGGCCGCGCGCAGCGCATATTCGATGTCATCGTCAGTGACGTCGTCTTCACCGAGGCTGATATTCTTTGCAATAGTGTCATGCAGCAGCAGGTTCTCCTGCGGCACATAGCCTACCTGCCTGCGCCATGCCCGCAAGTCGACCGTCTCCATTGGCCGGCCGTCGATCAGCACCTGGCCGCTGTCGGGCCGGACCAGGCCCACGAGTAGATCGATGATGGTGGTCTTGCCGCTCCCAGAGGGCCCGATCAAGGTGGTCATCGAGCCAAAGGGCACATGCAGCGAAAGGCCATGCAACACTTTGTTGTCGCCGTAGGCGAAGCGAATGTCGCGCAGCTCGAGATCTGCAGAAAACTTCACATATTCGCCGGCCGGTAGTTCTTCAGACAAGGCCGCCGCTTCATCGATGCGATGTCGAACTGACCAGTAGGCGGGTTCCCGTACCACCATCTTCTGGTACTGCTTTTGAATATTGCCAATCATGGTGGCCAGTTTGCCGGCCACCAGCGCCATCACCGTTACGGTCGATACCGCCATGTCGAACTGGACCAACGCGAGGTAAATGCCGAGGCAAATGAAGGCCGCGAACAGCGGCTCCTGGGCGGAATCCAGGGCGGCGCGACCGAGCACCTGTTTACGCAGCGCCTTGTTCAGCAAATGCGTCTCGTGCTCAAGGAGGTTATTGGAGACTTTGCCACGGTCCATGGCCTTGAAGGGTTTCACCGACTGCAGGGTATCCGTGAGCCGGCCCAGCAGAGAGTGGTACACCTTGGTCTGCTGCTGGCCGGCCTTCTTCGACATTCGCACCAGGCCTTGCGAAACGAAGACGATGAATGCACTGGCGACCAGGCAGAACACAGTGGCCTGCCAGGAAATACTGACTGCGACCAAGGCGTAGACCAGGGCCTGGACCGCCGTGGCCAGCAGCCGCGTGCCGAAGATGAAGGCCTCGGTGACGCGCATGGTTTCGGCGGCCATCGCATTGGCCATCTGGCCAATGGACTGACTAATGAAATACGACCACTGCGAGCGCATCACTGCCCGCAGCAGTTCTACGCGCAGGTCGGTTGTTATCTGCGCGGCGATATAGCCCACCTTGCGATTGGCATACAGCAACAGGCCATTTTTCGCGACCAGGCCCATCACGATGATGATCAGCAGCAGGCCCAGGCTCGGAGTCAGACCCAGGCCGCTCAGCGCACTTTCTGCCCACTGTCCCAGCGGGGTTTGTTCATTGTTGGCCTCGCCGAGTATGAGGTTCAGCGTCGGCAGCAGCGCGGTCAGGCTCAAGCCTTCCAGCGCCGTCGCGAATATCAGAGCGAGCACAAGGCCGACGCTCTGTGCGCGGTAAATAGTGAGTAGGGTGCCGATCAGACGCATGGCAGGGGGGGGTGAACGGAGGTTGGTTCTCGGCGCAGAGCATAGCCGGGATGGAGATCGTGGGCCACAGCGTTACCAACCCTGTCGCTCATGTTAACGCTGGCCGTTGCGAGGTGTCTCGTGCGCAGCGCGGCGGAGCAGTTTATCCTGAACTCACCTTGGACCGGACCGCCATCGATCAACATGCCACTCCGCGCCGATGTGCCGCTACCCCGCGTCTGGACCTTGCTGGGGTACAAGGCTGGCGACAATACGCAGGTGCGCAGTCTTGCCGCGGCGCTGGCCTGGCCGTGGGAGCCGCGGCAGTTGCACTACCGCTCCACCGAGCTGCTTAGCAACCTGTTTCTCGGCCCGACGCTGGCGGGGGTAAAGCGGCGTGACGCCGATGCGCTGGAGCCGCCGTGGCCTGACCTGGTGATCACGTCGGGCCGGCGTAATGAACCGGTGGCGAGATGGATTCGCGCAGCGTCGGGTCAGCACACCAAACTGGTGCAGGTGGGCCGACCCTGGTCCCGGCCGTCGGCCTTCGACCTGGTGCTGACCACCCCGCAGTACCAGGTGCCGCCCGCTGCCAACGTGGTGGAATTGCAGTTGCCGCTGCACGGGATCACGGCGGCGCAGCTCGGGCAGGCGGCTCAGCAGTGGGCACCGCGCTTTGCGTCGCTGCCGAAGCCGCGCGTCGTGGTGCTGGTGGGAGGCAATAGCGGCTCTTTCCTGCTCACTGCAGATCGGGTTCGCCAGTTGCGGGCGGTGGCGGAGAAACTGGCGAAGACGAGCGGCGGGTCGCTCTGCATTTCTGACAGCGCTCGTACGCCGGCGGCCGCAGGCGAGGCGCTGTTCACTGATACGGAAGTGCCGCACTATTTTTTCCGCTGGGGTAGCGACGCGGGCGACAACCCGTATCTTGGCTATCTCGCACTGGGTGACTGTTTTGTCGTCACCGGCGACAGCCTGTCGATGGTCGCGGAGGCTTGTGCCGCCGGGAAACCGGTCTACCTGATGCACCCCCTTCAGCACCCGTTGCCGCTGGACAGTGAATTTGCAACCGGGCCTGACTGGCTCCGCCCGGGATGGTATGGCTGGCGGCCGCTGTCGCACCGGCTTGCTCAGCAGCTCGGACCACGCCGCATGCGCCGGGATGTGCCGGCCCTGTTGCAGGCGCTGGTAGACAGCGGGCGCGCGGCCTGGCTCGGCGGTGCCGAACCCGCTGCCCCAATGGCCGGCAACCCGGATCTCGACCGGGCGGTGGCGCGGATAAAAGCCCTGTTCTGACTCAGGCCGTCAGGGCCAGGGGCGGCTCGCCCGGCGGTGCCAGGGGCGAGGTCCGGTCCAGCACGTCGAAGGCGTCGTGACGAATATGATTGCGGGCCATCTCGGCTTCGACCTCTGCCTTGGTCACGATGCCGCGGTCGAGGCACTCGCTGAGCAGGCCGAAGAACAGGCGCTCCTGGTTGGTGTCCGGGTGGCGTCGGTAGTTGCCCATCAGGCCATACTCACCGAACAGTTTGCGGCGCGCGCGCATCAGCCAGGCCAGCGGCGGAAACATCTTGAAGCGCTCTGCCGGGCGCCAGTCGATGGGCAGACCGGTTTTCCACGGCTGGGTGAGCCGGCGGGTGTTGTGCAGCATCTTGGTGCTTGCCGTGAGCCGGTCGAAATCGTTCCACTCGTTTTCGAACAGGCCCAGGGTGTCTCGGTCTTCCAGCTTCAGACAGATCCAGTCATGGTAGTCGCGGGTGCCGGCAAACATTTCCAGGAAGCCCTGCTTCGCATCCCAGTGCCGCAGCCTTGCACAGTCGAGCAGCATCACGGACGAGGCCAGGCACTTGTCGACATAGCCCTTGGGGCCCGAGCGGCGGCGGCACATGATGGCTTTGCCTGCCATGTCCCGGGTGAGCAGTTCCCAGATGTCGCTCACGGCGAAAATGTCCGGGTCCATGACCACCGCACGACCCTGGTAGCCCATTAGTTCGGGTGGCGTAAATCGCAATGGCGTGAACGATTGCAGGTCGTTATTCAGCCACACCCGCTGCAGGCCGTCACGCAGGTACTCCTGGCCCTCTTGCTCCTGCAGCCACGGGTAGTCGTCCGTGCAGACGATGTGGACAGCGAACTTGTCCGTGTTCGACGAGTTGCGCCGCAACGCGTACTCGGCCACTTTCGCGCCAAGCATCTGCTTTGCATTGGTATGAATGAAAACGCCGTATTCCACGCGCGACTCCTGCTGAATGCGGCACTGACTGCCGCCGCTTGCCCATCGCCAGGAATTTTAGACTTAAAGTCCGCGGCCGTGTAGGGCTGCTGTCACGCGGAGCTTCAGCGAAAAACCCCGTCCCGATACAGTCGCCACGCGAAGCCCCAGATATGCAGCACGGGCCGGCGCCGCACGCGCTCCGGCACGTCGATCTGCTGCCCCGAATGCCGCTCCAGCTTCCAGACCAGGTAGTCCAGGCCGCCATCGAACGTGTACCAGCCCTTGAGCAGGCGCAGCACGGAGCCGCATTTCCCCACCAGGCGACGCAGCCACCAGCCGGCGCGCGGGGCAAAATTGGCGGCTTGCGGCGCGGGCAGCTGCAGCTCGGCGGTGACGGCCTCGAAGTAATCGAGGTCCTGGGCGACGAGCTGGGCCGCGCGCTGCGGTGATTCTGCGCGCAGTTCGCAACCGAAAGTCAGGCCCAGGGCGGTGCGCCAGAACGACGCGGCGTCGCGGGTATCGGCGCCGGCGGCCGCCGCGGCGCCGGCGAAAGTTCTCACCGCCTGGGCGCGCAGCGCGTGCACCTGGCTCAGCGTGTCGGCGTCCCGCGCGTACAGCACCGCGCTGCGCTGGGCCAAACGGGCCCACGTAAACACGGCCAGGCGTTCTGTGGCCACCAGCCCCGGCAGGTGGTCCAGCCCGAAGACGTTGTATTTGCAGCGTAGCGCCTGCTCACCGTCCTTTGCTTCGACGTAGAACACGTTCGGTGCCAGCAGCCGGTTCAGCGCGGCCAGGACAGGAGAGTGATAGGCGCGGTAGTTGTCGATAATGACGTGCAGATCGATCACGCTGTCGCTGAGTTCGCCGGTCCGCAGGCAGGAACCGTAGAACAGGATCACGGCCAGCGAATCGCCGAAGCGTAATTGCAGCGCACGCGTCAGCGACGCCAGCGCGACCGGTGCTGGGCGATCGGCATCGGCGGCCAGGTAGCGGTTCAGACCGTCGTGGTCCACGTTCAAAAAAGATGCCTCGCGCTGACGCGGGGTGCAGAAGCTTATAATACGCGCGCCTCGGCGCTGGCCAAATGCATGACAGCAGAGTCTTTCTCTATTGCGCACTTGTCGGATCCGCACCTGAGCCTGCCGGAACCCGCGGGCTGGCGACAGCTGTGCAACAAGCGAGTGCTGGGACTGATGTCCTGGCGCCGTCGCCGGCGTTTCGCCCATCAGCCCGGCGTGCTGGATGCCGTGGTAGCCGATCTGCATGCGCGGAACCCTGATCACACGGTCGTCACGGGTGATCTGACCCAGATCGGTTTGCCGGGCGAGTTTGCCCAGGCTCGGGCGTGGCTGGAGCGCCTCGGTGATCCGCGTGCCGTGACTGTGATTCCTGGCAACCACGATGCGTATGTCCGCGAGCGCTGGGACAGCACTTTTGAACTGTGGCAGGAGTATCTCGCCTCCGATGGCGCGGACAGCTGGTCGGCCGGGGACTATCCCAGCCTCCGCGTCAGGGGCCCGGTGGCCATTGTCGGGATCAATACGGCGTTCCCGGCGGATGTCTTGCGGGCGGTAGGGCGCGTGGGCAAATCCCAGCGCGGGCGGCTGGCCGGCCTGTTGCGGGAACTCGGTGGTCAGGACCTGTTTCGGCTGGCCCTCGTGCATCATGCGCCCGTGCCCGGCGTCGACCCCTGGCGCAAGCGTCTACTCGATGGGCGCGAGACCTCGCAGGTGCTGGCCGAGGGTAAGGCGCACCTGGTGCTGCACGGTCACGATCACCGCACGCGCTGGTCCAGCATTGCGGCGAATCCAGGTATTCCAGTCGTGGCAGTGCCGTCCGCGTCATTCGGCCTGGCGGTAGCCGACAAGCTCGCGCGCTATCACATTTATCACCTGCGTCGGCCTGCCGGCAGGTGGGAAGCCGAGGTAGAGGTGCGAGGTCTGCGCGACGGCAGCATCAGTGAACTGGAACGTCGCGTCCTGACAATTCCCGACTACGCCTGATTTGGCGGTTCTTCGCGCAGGAGTGTCCGCACGAATTCAAGGTCGCCTACGGTGTCGACATCAAGCGCAGCCCGGGCATCGCTGAGCAGCTTGGTATCGATGGTCATCTGCATGCGTTTGGACAACAGGTGCAGCGCTCTCGGCAGACTCAAAAGGCCGGTCAGATAACCGGCAACAGCCGCAGGGCCGAGAATGCTAATGACCCGCCAGGGCGTTTTGCGCGACTGTTCCACTCGCTGCCACTCGGTCATCAGCCGCCGGCCGCGCGGGGTGCGAAACAGGAACAGGTTGGTGCCGCAGTAAGCCTCGCCGGCAAAGCGAAGGGCCGTGCAGCGGGCAGTCGGGTATTGCGCCATCACGTCGGCGTGTCGGACCAGTCCGGCAGTGACGTCAGCGGGCTCGGCATTCCGGGCGTCCAGCAGTTCCGCGAGCATGCCCGCGTTCAGCAGCGGGTGGTCCGCGGTGGTGAGCAGGATGCCCTGTTCCGGCGGTATTTCGGCCGCCGCCCGCGCCGCGCTGCGAGCCGGTGAGCTCTCACCCTCGTGCCAGTGGGCAAACCCCGGGAAGCCTGCCAGGACGGGATTCAGCGCATTCCGGAGTTCCGGATTGCCCACGACCCGGCACTCCGCGAAGTGCCCGGACTGCGCGAGAGTGGCCAAAACCCGCTCGAGCAGGGTCTGGCCACGCACATCTGCCAGGACCTTGCAGGGGACCCCGGCCGCCTGGGCCACGGCTCCGCCCGGAGCCCGCTCGCCGGCCAGCAGGATTACAGAATAACTCATATTATACAGGCACTTATGTAATTTCCGGGCCGTGTAGCCGGCCGTTTTCCGGCATTTCCGAGCCTTGGGCCAATTGCAGGTCTGAGACAAAAAGTGCGAAATTCGACCTGATTTGGGGTTTCCGTGACGCCATTTATCAGTAACATACGCGATTGGGTTTTGTCGGGCCGGGCTGCAAGGACCTGTTCGGTCGGACCGCCAACGTGAGGTAGACTCTTGGCCGTTGGGGTTGTTGGCCGAAATTTTTGGTACCCATCGGTAGTCCAATCTGTGCGCGTGCTAGCCGGGCTTGTCACCACGGCTGGAGCATCACGAGCGATAAGTTATGTGCAGTTATTCTGTAGGGCGGCAACGCCAGGGGAAAGTACTGCCGTAGTGGTGTGACCGGGTTTTTTATGGGAGGGCGATTTTTATGGACCGAGAGTCCCAGTTGATTCTGCGGCCCACGCCTGTAGATAGTCAGATCGAATTTCGTCCGGGCGACTTCGGCACGCTTGCCGAAGCCTTGGACTATTCGGCTCGCGGTGCGTCGGGCTTCAACTTCTACGGCCGCAAGGGCGAGTTGCAGGTTGTGCTGCCCTATGCCGAGTTGCGGACGCGCGCGAAGGCGCATGCGCGCCGCCTGCTCCAGCTGAGACTGTCGCGTGGCGATCGTGTTGCCGTGGTGGGTGAAACCACAGCGGACTTCGTGACGCTCTTTTTTGCTTGCCAGTACTCTGGCCTGGTGCCCGTGCCTCTGCCCGCACCCGCCGGTCTTGGCAAGCGCGATTTCTATATTCACCAGCTACGTAACCTGGTGAAGACCGCGCAACCGAAAGTGCTGGTTTGTTCCGCGGAACTCGTGCCGACGATGCAGGAAGCCGCCGGCGACCTGGGTCTGCGATTCCTCGGTTCTGCGCAGTCTTTCAGCGAACTCGAGGAGTCAACCCGACCCCTCGTGCCGTCGACGCCGGAAGAGGCGGCCTACATTCAATACACGTCCGGCAGCACGCAAATGCCGCGCGGCGTTGTGGTAACCCAGGAAGCCGTGCTGGCCAATCTGCAGGCCATCATTCTGCACGGTGTGAAGGTGAACGATCAGGACCGGATGGTCTCGTGGCTGCCGTTCTATCACGACATGGGCCTCGTCGGCCTGGTGCTGGTGCCGGTGGCCGCACAGCGCTCTGCTGACTACATAGCGACGTCCACCTTCGCTCTTCGTCCGCGTGTCTGGCTCGAGCTGATGAGCCGTTCACGGGGCACAATTTCATTCGCGCCGCCGTTTGGCTACGAACTCGTCGCTCGCCGCGTGGGTTCACTGGATGTCAGTAATTACGATCTGTCTGCGTGGCGCGTGGCTGGCGTTGGCGCCGAGATGATTCGTGCGGAGACGCTCGAACATTTTGCCGCTGTCATGAAGCCCGCCCGTTTCGACGCGTCGGTCTTCATGCCGTGCTATGGCATGGCGGAGCATTCACTGGCCATTACCTTCTCGCCCCTCGGCAAAGGTGTGCATTGCGATGTGATCGACCGCGACAAGTTGTCGCGTGATAAACAGGCAGAGCCGGCAACCACTGATGCCAGTGCGAGGGCCTTCGTCGACTGCGGTATTGCGCTGCCGGGACATGAGTTACAGGTGCGGGACGAGAAGGGCGAAGAATTGCCGGAGCGCCACAGCGGCACGATCTACGTGCGCGGCCCCAGCATGATGTCCGGCTACTTCAATGAGTCCGAGCTGACCAATCATCACTTGTCCGCAGACGGCTGGTTCAATACGGGTGATGTCGGTTACCGGGTCGGCGACCGGTTGGTGATTACCGGTCGCAGCAAGGACCTGATGATCGTGAATGGCCGCAACATCTGGCCGCAGGATCTCGAGTACATCGCTGAGCAGCAGCCCGGCATCCGGACCAATGACGCCCTCGCTTTCGAGCTGACGACCGAACACGCCGATCAGCACACCATTGTGCTCATCGTGCAGTGTCGCGAGAGCGATCAGGCACTGCGTGCCGAGCTCATCCAGAGCATTCGCAACAGCGTGCGCACGGAGTTCGCTATGGATTGCCACGTGGTGCTGGTAGCGCCACATACGCTGCCTCGCACGTCGTCGGGCAAACTGTCGCGTTCCCGCGCCCGGCTCGAGTTCCTCGAGTCTGACAGCTGGGAGCAGCTCAGAACATCTGCGGCCTGATCTTCTCGGGGCAGGTTCCCTGCCAGCCGACCCATGACCAGCGGGTCTGAACCTGCGCAATTGGTGGCCCTGACCGGGGCCACCGGCCACGTGGGCGGCGCCATTGCCCGCGGGCTCGTCCAGCGCGGCTACAGGCTCCGGGTGTTGGTCCGGTCACCCGACCGGCTGCCGCCAAAACTGGACGCAGACGTGGTCACCGGCGACTTGCTGGATGCAGGGGTGCTGGATGCCCTGGTGGCTGGTGTCGACGCGGTGGTGCACTGTGCCGGGGTCACCCGGGGCGCAACACCGCAGCAGTTCGATGCAGTCAATGTCACCGGTACGCTCAGGCTGGCGCACCGGGTGGTGGCGCGGGGTAATGCGCCCTTCCTGCTGATATCTTCGCTGGCGGCGCGTGTCCCGAAGGTGTCTGCCTATGCGCAGAGCAAGCGCAGCGCCGAAGACCTGTTGAAGCGCACCCCCGGCTTGCAATGGGCGGCGATGCGACCGCCCGCAGTCTATGGCCCTGGCGGTGACGAGATCCTCGCGTTATTGCGCTGGATGACCCGCGGTTTTCTGTTTGTGCCCGGCGATGCTGAGGCGCGCTTCTCGCTGATTCACGAGGATGATGTCGCGGCCGCGGTGGGCGCCTGGCTGGCCCACCCGGAGTTCAGCGGGCCCTTTGACGTGGATGATCATCACCCCGATGGCTACAGCTGGAAAGAATTCTCAGGGATCGCGGAAGATATTTTTGCGAGGCGCATCAGGCTGCTGCAACCGCCTGCGATACTGCTGGACTTGCCCGCAGCGGTGTCCCAGTTCTGGGGGCGGTGCTGGGGCACCAGTCCGGCCTTAACGCCGGACAAGCTGCGGCAACTCCGGTTTCCCGACTGGGTTTGTGACGACCGGCGTTTTTCCGCGCAGACGGGGTGGCAACCGGCCATTCAGTTGAAGCAGGGGCTGGAGGCGCTGCGCGAGAGATTGGCTTAGCGACGCGTCACTGGTTCGTTCCTGGCGAACGAGGTCGCCGTTCCAGACGGGGGAGTGCGCCCATATGTTTTCTCTCGACCACTTGACCTTCCGCTACCAGCCCTATCCCATCGGCCTGGCGACGCCGTTGTTCCCGGCAGATCGTTACCGGCAGCTCGTCGCAGCCTATCCGACGGCGGACCACTTCGAGCGGAGTCGCATCGGCGTGAAGTACGTGTTGTCTGATCGTGTCCGCCGCCGCCAGTATTTTCGCTTCCTTGAGCGCACGCCGGTGTGGAATGAGTTCTATCGCTGGGTCCGCAGCGATGCCTTTATCAGGCATTTGCTTGACGCCCTCAAAGAACACGATCTGCAGTTGCCGTACTGCCAGCGTTCTTCCGTGCAACGCTACCTGCGGCACCTCGCCTTCGGTCTGCGCGGGCGGCCGGACCACCGTGGCAGCCTGAGAAGTCGTTTCGAGTTCTCGATGCTGCCCGCTGACGGTGGTGAAGTGATCCCTCATACCGATGCTCCTGGCAAGGTGGTCACCCTGGTGCTGCCCATGGTTGCAGACGGCGAGTGGGACCCTGCAGTCGGCGGGGCAACGGCTGTGAACGTACCGAAGCACGCGCGCTTGATGTTCAACCGCATGAATGACAAGGCGGGCTTCGACGACGTCGACGTGGTCCATAGCTTGCCCTTTCTGCCCAACCAGGCCGTCGTCTTTCTGCGCACGTACAATTCCTGGCACTCCGTGCAGCCCATGACGGCACCCGGCTCGCCGCAGATGCGCCGGACCGTGACGATCAACGTACTCGAAGCCTGATGCTGCGCACGCCGGTGTTGGCGGTGGCCCCGGTTATAATTCATCGCGGTACAGGAGCAGCGGCGTGCATGGATTCATAGGCTGGGGGATTGTTGGTTGCGGCGACGTCGCCGACCGAAAATCGGGAGCCGCCTTCAATCTCGTGCCGGGCAGTCGGCTCGTTTCCGTGATGCGGCAGAATGGAGAAGCGGCCGAGGCCTTTGCCCGCAGGCACGGCGCCGGGCACTGGACCACCGATGCCCAGGCGGTCATCCAGCACCCCGATGTTCATGCGGTTTATGTAGCCACGCCGCCAGCTCACCATCTCGACTACGCGATGGCAGTGGCTGCCGCCGGCAAGGCGTGCCTGGTGGAAAAACCCGCCGGGCGGGCCCTCGCCGAGTTTCAGCAAATTTACAATCGTTTCCGCGCAGCCGGGCTGCCGCTGTTCGTGTCTTACTATCGTCGACACTTGCCGCGGTTCAGCAAGGTCAGGGAGCTCATCGACTCCGGCGCCTTGGGCGCGATAGTTTCCATCGACTATCGGATGACAAAGCCGTCGCGCGAGAAGGGCTGGGCGCTGGACGTTGCCCGCAGCGGCGGCGGGCATTTCTACGGCTTGGCGGGCCACATGCTCGATCTCTTCGACGATTGGTTTGGCGCCCTTGAGTACACCGGTTCATCCGTCACCAACGCGATACCCCGACACACGACGGAAGACTCCGTATCTTTGTCGTTCAGCACGGCCGGTGGCGCCGCAGGCTCTGCGCTGTGGAACTTCGCGGCCAGTGGTAGTGGTGATCAGCTGGTTATCGATGGCGTACGTGGTCGCATTACGATGCGCGGCACCTCTGTAGACAAACCGGTCCGGGTGGAATTTGAGCACCATGCGCGCATTCGACTGTGCAAGACACGCCGTGAACGCGCTTACCAGAAGTTGCGTTACCGTCTCGGTTTGCCCGCTCGCCAGCGGTATCGCTTCGACAAGGTTGCCATACCCCATTTGCCGCTGGTTGCCGACATCACCGAACGGCTGGCGGCAGGGCAGGAGATTCAGGACTCAGCCGCCGCAGGTCTGCGCACCGCGCAGCTCCTGGACCGCGTGCTGGCGCCGTATTACGGCGGCCGTAACGATGCGTTCTGGACGCGCCCTTCCACATGGCAGAGCCTGCAGGCGCGCGCGTCTCGGCAGAGCCAGGTGTCGTTGCCGGCGGAATATCGCATCTCGCCCGCGCAGCTGAAGGCCTTTGAGTCGGAGGGTTATATCGGGCCGTTTCGCTGCGAGGCTGACTGGCAGAAGCTTTTTGTGCCGGTCAAGAAAGGCCGCAATCGGCATCTCGACGAAGCGGACGTGTTCGCGGTCTGCACGCACCCGTCGATCATCCAGAGAGTTGCCCAGGTCATGGGTCGATCACGCTTCTCAATGTTCAAGTCGCGCTTCGTTGTCAAGATGCCGCGCAGTCACGCCGAGGTGGCCTGGCACCAGGACGTGGGGGACCGGAACGGTGGCTTCACGCCCGACGGCAAGGCGGTGCCCACGCTGGCGGTCTGGATGGGCATTGATGCGATCGCTCCGGACAACGGCGGCCTGGAGGTAATTCCGGGTAGCCACCAGCGCTTGGTTGGCGACTACAACAAGCAGATCAAGTCCGGCCTGCTCGACAGCGGTGCCCTCACCCGGTCTGACCTCGACTGTGCGATGCCCGTGCTGTTGGCGCCGGGAGAATTCATTATCTACCATGGCTGGCTGCTGCATGGGAGCAGCCCGAACGCATCGGCGCGCCGGCGCGCCGGGCTGAACGTGCGCTTTGCGCCGCCCGGACTGGAATGCGAGCAAGAGTTCGTTTACATCCCGATCGAGACGACTGACGTGCCGCACCACGACCTGGTGTTCAGTAACGAGGTCTGGGCCGGGCGGCCGACAGCCATCGGCGACTCCGCCGGCGCCTGGGTGAAAGCCGGCTGACGCAGCCGGTCAGAAGCCGTACAGGCAGTCGTTCTGGCGGCGACCCAGTCGGACGATCAGGTGCGCGCCGAGTGACTGGATGTACTCGTGTGCGAGACGGATATTTTCCTCGCCATATTTATCCTTGTCCTCGAACATCACCATCGGCCTGCAGCGCTTCAGAGTCGCCTCGGCGCCGCGCAGGGCCCGGAGCTCGTAGCCTTCGACGTCGAGCTTGATGAAATCGAGGATCTCCAGCTCCAGCTCGTCGATCAGCGTGGTGGGGATATCACCGGGGCCGACTATTCGCCGTGAAATGGATCTCTGCCACGGTGACAGGCTGAGGCGCACCTTCTCGTGACGATCCGACAGCGCTATCTGACTGGCGTGCACGCGATCCGCGAGTCCCCATTCACGAAGGTTGCGGTCCAGCGCCTCAAAGGTCGCGGGCGTCGGTTCGAAGGCGTAGACGGTCTCGAAGTGCTCTGCCATCGCGCGTGTATAGGCGCCCACGTGGGCGCCGCCGTCGACGGCGGCCTGGTGGCCTGGCACATGGGCCAGGGCCGTGGCAATGTCTTCGGTCTTGTAGGCATTACCACTGGCGAAGCGCCGGATTGTTTTGTGGCGCTGTTTGCCCGCTTTCCAGAGGCGAAACCAGTGATACCGCATGTCCTCGTCCGGGACCCAGAATTCGCCGACTTTCTTCATAGTCCTGGGAGCTGCGGACGGTTTGGCGCTCAGCGCGGTGAATGATGGTATCACCCGGCAGACCTGGTCCTGCAAGGGCTTCAGCGCGGGTGGATGCCCGCCCGGGCACCGCATAGAATCCCGCCGCTATGGTTGACCGGAGAGACACTTGGCCCGCCTGCTGATTGGCAGCTCCCTGCGCAGCATCGTGGAACGCTGGCCCGCGATTCACCGTTGCGTCTGGGCGGCGGAGGCGGCGCTGTTTGGAGTATTCCTGTTCATTTGCTGGTGCCTGCCGCTGAGCGGGGCCCAGGCCCTGGCTGCCGGCATCATGAGCCGGGTGGGGCCCAGGCAGGACAAGCACCGGCACGTGCGGCGAAATTTGAGCATTGCCTTTCCGGATTGGACCGATGCAGAGCGCGACGCGCTCGGTCGTTCGCTCTGGGGCAACGTGGGCAAAGTCTTCGCCGAGTACGTGCACCTGTTCCGTATTCGGCGGGCGGTGGCACAACGGGTGGAACTCATTGGCGGCGAGTGGCTCGAGGCACTCGCCCGGCAAAACCGCAGTGCGATTTTCGTAACGGCACACGTTGGAAACTGGGAAATTTCCGGATGCGCAGTCCATGCGGCCGGACTGCAGTTGTCCGTCGTCTACACGCCCCTGCAGAACCCTTATCTAGACTGGTTAGTTGTCCGCTGCCGGCGAGCCCATAGTTCGGGCCTGCTGGCCCGTGAGGACAGTGTGCGGCCGATGATCCGCGAGATCTCAGCCCGTCGTTGTGTCGGCGTGATCATGGATCAGCGGGTGGACTCGGGCGTGCCGGTGCCGCTGTTCGGACTGGACAAAATGACTACGGTTGTTCCTGCGCGCCTGGCGCTGCGCCACGGGGTTGACCTGCTGCCGTTGCGCACGGAGCGCCTGGCCGGCGGGCGCTTCCGGGTGACCGTGTGCCCACCCGTGCGGCCCGCCGATACCGATGCCAGTGGTGATGAGCAGGCCCTGGATATGACCCGCCAGATCAATGCGCTGTTCGAAGCCTGGATCAGTGAGCGCCCGGAAGACTGGTTCATCACGAACCGGGTCTGGCCAAAGGACGCGCAGCCGGCCGGCAGTGCCGGGAAGCTTGCTGAGCCCTCGCCGGGTCCAGCATAATTCGCACCTGCATGATTTCCTGGGCCACGGCCCGTCTGCCTCGACCCTGAGGTCCCTACGGCGTTCTCGTCGGAGTGTGTTGCATGTTCCAGTTCAGTGATGGCGTCAAGAAGTGGGCGATCCTGCTGCCTACGCAGCTGCTGCCGGCCGGCACGCGCGTGAGCCTGAGGTGCCGGTACCTGTCCCGGCTCGAAATGGCCAAGGCCGAGCGGGCGCGGCTGCTGATCATCGGCCACCCAAAAAGCGGCAATACCTGGCTGAAAGTCATGCTGTCGCGCCTGTACCAGGTACGATACGGCCTGGCCGCCAATCGCCTGATCAATACCGACGAGCTCGCGCGCAAGCATCCCGACATTCCGCGGCTGGCCGCGAGCAACGGTTACTACAGTTATGAGGGTGTAATCGGTAAGGCACTGGCGCCGGACGCACCAGACAACGCGTTGCGGCACAAGCCGGTATTGTTTATCGCCCGCAACCCGCTGGACATCGCAGTCTCGTGGTATTTCCAGTTCACGCGCCGGCAGTCCGCGGCGAAGCAGGAACTGATCAATCACTTCATCGACCACCCCATCGACCGTCACTCTATAGAGATGTGGGAGTTCGTGCGTCACAGTGATATCGGCCTGCTGAGCCTGATCGAGTTCCTGAACATGTGGGAACGCAATGTGAACGCCCTCGAGCATGGCGCGACGATTCGTTACGAAGACCTGCGCGCGCAACCCGCTGACGTACTGAAGCAGGTCGTTACGCTGATGGGTGATGACTTCAGCGACGACGAGATTCAGGAAGCGGTGGACTTCGGTTCTTTCGACAACCTCCGACAGCTCGAGAGCAAGGGTTTCTTTCGGCAGGGTGGCATGAGGCTGCGCAACCCTGACGACCCGACGACCTTCAAGGTCCGGCGCGGCAAGGTAGGTGGCTACCGGGACTATTTCACGCCGGAACAGGCGGCAGAGCTCGAAGCCCTGGTGCGCGAGCGCTTGTCGCCAACCCTCGGCTACACACCGGCTGCCTCTGACCCGGAACCGGTCTCGGCCCAGGCCTGAAGTGCCTGGCGGGGGCAATTCAGTGCCCGGTGCGGGGGCGACGCCGCGCATCTGGCTGATCGTCGGCGACCGCCTCGGCGACAACGCCCAGACCGAGAACCTGATGGCGGGGCTGGGCCTCCCTTACGAGCGGCGCTACGTGAAGGTTGTCGACCCGTGGGTCAAGGGCAAGCCGAAAGTCATTCCGTCGCTGCACCACCTGGACCTGGACGCTTCCGACGAGCTGGCAGCGCCCTGGCCGGACCTGGTGGTGACCGTCGGCCGGCGGATGTCGATGGTGGCGCGGTGGATCCGCGAGCAGTCCGGCGGCCAGGCCCGGATCGTGCTGGTGGGCAAGCCGTCCGGCGCCACCGACCCCTATTCCCTGATCATCACGAGCGCCGAGGTGCAGATGCCGCCGGCGTCCAACCTGCTCCAGATCTCCCTGCCGCTGCTGGAGGTCGATGAAGAGCGCGTGCGGCAAGCTGCAGACGACTGGCGAGAGCGTTTCGCCAGCTTGCCGCGGCCGCTGGTGGGCATCCTGGTCGGTGGTCCGACCAATCCCTTTGTGTTCAACCGGGGCGTCACCCGGCGCCTGTTGCGGATAGCCCGGCAGATCGTCGAGCGTGGCGGCACGCCGTACTTCACGACCAGCCCGCGCACGCCACCGGAGGCCACAGCGGCCCTGCAGCGCGATTTGCCGGCGGGTGCGCAATTCTTCGAGTGGCGGCGTGGGGCGCCGGACAACCCCTATCACGCGCTCCTGGGGCTCGCCGACGAGTTCGTGGTGACCGGCGAAAGCATTTCGATGCTCGTGGAGGTGGCCAAGCTCGGCCGCCCGCTGGCGATTTTTCCCTTGCCCTTCGGGCCGCTGGGCAAGCTGGACCAGTATCGACGGCGGGCCGCGGGGTGGCTGTACGCGCCGCCCGCGGGATCAGGGCTAGATGCGTTCCGCGCCGGGCTGCGGCGTGTCGGGCAGGTGCTGCATCTGTTGCCGCGCACCCGGGATTTTACCGCCGTGCATAAGCTGCTGATCGACAGGCGTTTGGCAGTGCCGGCCGGTGGCAAAATTCCGCCACCGCGGGGCGAGGTGCCTGACGATATGCCGGTGGTGGTGCGCCGGGTGCATGAGCTGCTGGAGACATAGCTCAAGACCGACGCAAACGGGTCAGTTGCCCAGTGCGCGCATCGCAGTCTTCATCACGCGCGTGCCGAAGCGGTCGATCTGCTGTTTCCAGAGCGCAAGGCGGGTGGCCTCCAAGTAGTTCATCTGTACCATCCGCCGCTCGCCGACAAAGCGTTGATGGCCGTGCCAGGAGTGGTCCGTGCGCCTGAAGGCCAGCAGCGTGCCACCCAGCGGCGGCACCTCGGCGGCGTAGTCTTCAATATCTGTAGCCGACCTGAGCATGCGCAGCTGTCCGGCGGTCTCGGTCCAGGCCTGGTTGAAATAGGCCAGCACCGTAATCACCTTGCTCGGGTGATCCGTGTGGATATTGCCGTCGCTCTGTTCACAGAACTTGCGCACGGTCGTGGTAACGGGGCACTGGCCCAGCTCCACGCTGAACTTGCGGCCCAGGTGCTCAGCCAGGTCCGGGCCTTGCAGTTCATCCATGAAGGCCGCGAAGGCAGCGCCGTAGTGCAGGCCGTCCAGGTTCAGGTTGCCGGGCCGCTCGATCTGGGGATAGTCGCGGTTGACAGCCTCCAGCGCAGCGGGGCTGACACAGCCTGGCACGACGAGGAAATCGAAGGGATCGGTCTGGAGTTTGGCGGCGTCGATGGCCTGCAGGTCTATGGCGGGCATCAGGGCCTTCCTTCGTATGGGCAATGCTGCCGGGGCAGAACGTTAACACGGAAGCGGCGAAATTCCGGGAAAACGCTACAATAGCGACGCATTCTACTGCTAATAGCACAGGAAACTTCCCGTGTGGAACGACATCGCGCGGCACGTCATTGCGAGACTGCTATTTTGGCTTCCGGCTCCGCGGCGTAGATTCATCGATCGCTGGTGGCGCGGGCGTGAAGAATATCGCAAGTTGCAGGCGGCCGACTGGCTGCTGGTGTCCTGGGGCAAGAGCGGCCGCACCTGGCTGCGCGTGATGATCTCGCGTTTCTACGAGACCCATTTCCATCTGTCCCGGTATGCGATGCTGGGTTTCGACAACCTGCATCGCGAGAACCCGGCTGTCCCCCGGGTGTTCTTTACGCACGGTAACTACCTGCGAGATTACACCGGCCACGGCTACGATACCAAGATCGATTTTCGCGGCAAGAAGACCGTATATCTGATGCGTGATCCGCGCGACGTGGCCGTGTCCCAGTACTTCCAGTGGAAGTTCCGCATGCGGCCCCATAAGAAATTCCTGAACGACTACCCGCCCCACGGTACGGACATGTCGATCTTCGACTTCATAATGAAAAAAGAGTGCGGGTTGCCGATGGTCATCGGTTATTGCAACGGCTGGATCCGGGGGATCCCTGACGTGGGTGATGTGCTGATGGTGCGTTACGAGGACATGCGCAAAGACCCTGCTGCGGTGCTGGCCCGCATTCTCGAGTTCACCGGTACGCCGGCCAGCGAGAGCGAGATCAGGGACGCGGTGGAATACGCGGCCTACGACCGGCTGAAGAAGCGGGAAGCCGACGAGCCTGCGTCGATCTGGCGCATCGGCTGGCGCCTGGTGCCCGGCGACAAGACCAACCCGGACTCATTCAAGGTCAGGCGCGGAAAGGTGGGCGGCTATCGTGACTACTTCAGCGATGAAGAGCTTGCGGTCATCGATGAGATGCTGGAGCGGGACCTGGTGTCAGGGCTGGGCTATAAAGCTTCGGAGCAGCCGGGGGAAGTTGATGCGCCGGTTGCTGGTTTTCGGCACGGGTGATGGACGGCGCTTTATTCAGATTCGGAGACAGGGGTTGGTGGCGGGGCCGCGCAGCGGAATCTTTCCCCTCGCTCCGGTTTTGTAGTCGTTCGGTGAAAGATTCCGCTGCACGACCCATCGAATGTCGGCATTTCTTCCCTTGAGCAAGCAGCGGTGATTCAGGCGGCGAGGGGCTTGGGGACATTCTGCTGCAGAATGTCC
>Ga0265306_10000453_pt1 | contig 19518 bp, 20 predicted proteins | sample Helome_3_FD_192493 | JGI IMG/M metagenome (GOLD analysis project Ga0265306, IMG submission 192493) | Marine sediment microbial communities from subtidal zone of North Sea - Hel_20160420 (Illumina Assembly) | ecosystem: Environmental > Aquatic > Marine > Subtidal zone > Sediment ... | reverse complement strand
GGCCCGCAGCGACTTCCTCCGGCTCGGGGACCGCATCGGGTTCCGGCGTCACTTCGGGTTCAGGGACACTTTCGATCTCGCCGGGTACTTCAACCTGCGGTTCCGGCTCGGCAACGGCGACCTTCTGTGTTTCCGGAACGACCTGGGGCAGGGGTGCCGCCGATTCGTCCGCAGCTCGCGTTTCGGTCAACCGGGGAACACCCAGTAGCAACAGTAGGAACGCGATAGCGAGTGCGCAGCCCGTGAGGATTCCGATTAACCTGATCATTGGCCGCTCCTACAGTACGTCCTTGACCCGGATCGCACGCCAGTCGACGCTCTGTGACGAGCGTGCCGTCAGCATGGCAAAGTCGCTGAGCCAGTCGCGAAGTTCTTCGTTCTGCAGCCCGGGGCGCATTGCATTGGAACAACGCACGGGCAGTTCGTCCATGTGGTTGGCGATGCGTCTCGCGACGCTTGAGTCGGTCACAACGATCGCGTAGTAGGTATCCAGATCCGGATCAACTTGCCACTCGTAGGTTTCACTCCAGTTGTACTTGGCCGTTGTCGTCCTGGCGATCGGAAAACTCAACTGTTCTCCACTCCGCGCGATACGCGCCGTAGTGCGATCGCGACATTCGTCGCTTGCGAGTCTCACGAGGCCATGACTGGTCTGGTGCTGCAGGAAGAACACGACGGAATCCGTCCTGGCATCCGTCTGCAGCAGTGAGCAGGACTTGGAGGCAGCGACGAAGTTCGCGTGCTGTATGCGAATGCCCCCGCCCAGGCAGTCGCCCGGTGAGGATGGTGCGGCGATTCGCAACGGGCTGATCAGGGCGTCTTTCCCGGCGTTGGGAATGGAAATTGTCCCCGGCAGCGTCGCGACGGAAACCGGTTCATCCCTGGTTGCCGGCACAGCGGGTGTTGGTGCGACGACGGCGGGCTCGCTGATTTGCTCTGCATTGGGCAGGATGATGTAAGCGCTGGCGCTCAGGGCCGCGACATCATCGTTCTCGCCTTGCGGGATTACGGTCAGCCAGTATTGAAACAACACGCCATCGATCTGGTGTGCCTTGCCGCTCAGCACGGCATTGGCGCGTTCCTGGTCATTGCTCAGGGTCAGCGCCTGCCGGTTCGCGAGATTGTTGCTGATCAGTTCGACCGTTCCCTGCAGCGCTTGCACCTCGGGCTGCACCGCATCCAGGCTTACGACGTATTCATCGGAAACACGTCTCTGCATCGTGCATGAGAGCTTGTGTGCGAGTTGTGCGGCGAGCAGATCGGTCTGCGCCAGCGTGAATGGCACGTCGCGGCCGCCAAGGAATGTTTCATCGATACGAGCCTGGCGCATGGCCTGGCGCTGGGTCGTATTGAGTCGTCCCTTCCATTGTTTGCCGAATCCCGTGACCCAGTTGCGGTCTTCAAGATCGAGGGCCCGGACCCGGACTGCATAACTGCTGTCGAGCTTTTGTGTCAGTTCCACGCCGATGTAGTAATGCACATCGTCGTGTCTGCAGTCCTGGGGTTGCGACTCGAGCGAGCTGCCGCTGCGGCCCTGTTGCCAGCCTACGGAGATTCCGGGCGTCGCGACCGCTGCCGCGAGGAGGCGATCACGGATCGACAGCGCAAGGCCATTGCTGGCGGACGCCGGCGCGTTGTCGCGCAGGACCACGAACATGACAGTCTCGTTGCTGAATCGCGGGTGTTTCTGCAACTGCTGTTGCACGTAGGGAATCAGGTCGCGGTCCACCCAGCGGTCGAGGTCCTTCTCTCGAGATTCGGCGACAGCCGGTATTGCTTGCGCAACCACCAGCGTCAACAGGATCAGGATACGTCGAATCATGTTGCCTCCCAGTGAATATCCCCGGCCGCGCCGATGATCAGCGAACCTCCCTGATGAGCTTCCATGAGCGCATCGAGCCTCGTCTTCAGTTTGCCGGGCAGGGTGACGCCCCAGCTAACGGCCTCCGCGTCGGCCCCGGTTCGGGCAAGGGCATCGATCACGGTTCCTGGCACGGTCGCAGCTTCCATCTCGTGAAACGTGTTGGGTGTCGACGCCGCCCAGAAGCTGACCCGGCTCTCGCTTACGGTCATGCGCTGCGCCTTGTCATTTTCGATCGCGTAAAAGCCCACGTGGCTTGCCGCGACAGCCCGCATCAGTGCGGCGTCCGATTCAAAGCGCAGAACGAAACCGTCTGTCTCTTCGATGGGGACAGGCACCTCCGTGGGGACAGGCACCTCGGCAGGAACGGACTCGGGTATTGTCCTCTCGACGGCAGGCGCCTCGACACTACGAGCGTCAGGAATGCTGGCGGCGACCGGCTCGAACTTCGGCACCCACTTCGGTCGTGTCAGCTTGAGCGTTTTTTCGGCAGGGACCGGCTCGGGCGTTTGTGCGACGACCGGATCGGCCGCGGGAGATTCGGGTTCGACCTGCGGCGGCTCCGTCGGCTCGAGTTCCGCGACCCTGGGCGTCGCTTCGCTCGTGGCGGTTGCGACGGGTACAGGCTCGACGGGCGTCAGAGGAATGCTCTGCACGAGCGCGAAGATCGCGACGAGGCACAGCGACAATATCGCCATGAAACGCATGATGTCGGTTTGCAGATCGGCTGCTCCGCCGACGTCCATGTCGGCCGAGCGATTCAGTGGGTAGGCGAGGGGCGAGCGCGTCATGAGGACCTCAGGTGCTGCTCGATCCGCTGCAGGCTTTCACGCATCTGGGACGTGTCGGCGCGGGCGGCCTTGTCGTATTGCTGCTGCAACTCGGTGCCCAGCGTAATCGTCTTGTAAACGCGCATCAGGTAGCCGCCGACGCCGCCGAAAATCGTCGTCGACAGCGCCAGCAGAATGCCGCCGTCGATCATGCGCTCCAGCATCGCAAACGCACCCTGCCTGAGCGCCGCGTCGCGATCGCCGAGCGCAAAAATAAGCGCGCTGCGCATCCCGATGGCTGTCCAGATCACGCCAGTCCCGAAGAACAGCGTCGTCCAGATATCCGTCAGGTGGTCGAGCTGCACGACCTGATCGATAGGCCGTGCCGCGCTCAGCGCATTGCGCAATCGTCCGAGCGTCACGAAGTAGGCGAGCAGAAGGACAGCGAAAACAGGGATCGACGAGCCGAGATTCGTGTATGCCCAGTGCAGCCATTCGCCGGGCCGGCTGATGGCCGTATCAGTGAACCGGATCAGCTCCATTCGGCTCAGCACATACAGCGTGGCGGCACCGCCGACCAGGGTCCCGAGGCCGCCCGCTGCAAGGCCCTTCGCGAATGTGAGCGTACGACTCATGCGCGCACCGTTCTTTACTTTCCGGCGGCGCAGGCCGTGCAGGTCGCTTCCAGAACGAGTTCGACTTCCTGGAATAACTCGTCTGCACGATAATAACCGTCGTTGTCGAGACTGACCCTGAGCAAACCACGCTCCTTGTCCGATAGCTCGCGCTCCATGTCGAAAAGCACCTTCTGCTTGTTGGGACAGGTATGCGAGCAGTTGTTGTAGTCACCTTTGAGCGACATGAACTTCACGTTGAAGTAGCGGTTGTAGTATTCCTGGGCCTGGCGGTTGCTCAGCAGGCCCTTGTCGGTGGACCACACGAGGAATTCGCTGAACTCGCGTTTGTTCTCGGGCTTGGGGTCGCCTTCCGCGGTCGACAGCAAGTCATCGTAGAAACGATCGAAGTGCGCCTGGCAGCCTTCCATGAGCGAGGTCTTGACGCCGTCGATGGCCGTGCCCAGGTTCTTCGACTGCGGGCTGCTGCAGGTGGGTGTCGTAGACGCGCATGACGACAGGACCAGTGTCATCAGGCCTGCGATAACGAGCAGGGATCTGTTGGTCAGTTTGAAGTTCACGTGGGTTCTCCTTGTCTATGCCCGTTCACTGTTCCAGCGGACTGCGATAAGCCTGTTCGACGCTTCCGGGCGGCGGTCCCGCGACGATTGTCTGTGCCGTCTCATCGCCGAAAAGTATCGTCTTGACGCCGCCGACGACCTCGATCATTTCGGGCGTGATGATGCCGAAGGACTGGTTGAGCTGTTCCATCAGGGTCGCTCGCGCGATCTCCTGCCGCGTGCGCTGGATCAGCAGGCTGGTCTCTTCCATGTCGAGGTAAATGTCCGACGCCAGCACCGCAAGCGACTGGTCGCCCTTGGCGCCGGACGTAGCGACCAGCTGATAATACTGTTTGAAACGTTCCGAGAGACGCATGCCCGAGCGACCGCGCAGCGTCGGTGAGGATTTCGCGGCGGCCTGGTTCGTATTACTGCCGAGCAAGGTTTCCTGCAGCGTCCAGGGCGTCATCTTCCTGCCCAACTCGTTGCGCAGGCCTTTCTCGAGGCTCTGGCGCGTGTTGTTGACGGTGTGTTCCATGTCCGGCAGACGCTCTTCCATGATGGTCAGCATCTCGAGATACGTCGCGCCGATCTGGCGCGCGAGTCGCTGGCAGCCGGGGTCGTCTTCCGCGCCATCGCATTTACTTTGTTGGTACAGTTCCTGTTGTTGATCGAGTCGCCCGATGACTTCCTGCAAGCCGGTCTCCATGTCGCGTGCGACATTGCCGGTCTGTTTGAGATCTTCGACGACCGTGGTCGGGAACAGACGAATCGTCGGCGCATTGGCCAGCGCGTCGCCCGCTGAGAGCGTCACGAGCGTGATCAGGGCCATTGGAAAAACAAGGCGGGCAGGCGTTCTCATTTCGCGATCCTCGCGGTTGGTTATTGGTGTTCAAGTTAACCGCGGGTCAATGAATGGAAGCTGAACGCCCCTTATGTGAAGTATCCGTACAATTCCCTATTGCGCATAGTAATGCGAATCATTATCATTTCAGCCATACTCGGGAAACTACTCGAAAACTCAGTATTTATAAGCGCTTATGGCAATCAACGGAAACACCCTGGCATCCCTGAAACGCGGTCAGAAGGGCATCATCAAGTTCGTCGACGCCGTCGATCCGCAGGTTCAGCGGCTCATGGTGCTGGGCCTCGTCGAGGGCGCCGAAGTCGAGCACAAGAGCTCGGCAATTGGCGGCGATCCCATGGAGTTCCGGTTGTTTGGTTGTGGTATTTCCTTGCGCCAGGAACACGCGAGGTTCTTCCACATCTCACCTGTAGCGGCTGGTGACTAAGTCCGCAGAAATCCGCATTCCCGCCAATGAAATAACCCTGAGTCGACGCGCCGACGTCACCGTAGCGGTTGTTGGCAATCCCAATTCGGGCAAGAGCACGCTGTTCAACCGGCTGACGGGACTCAAGCAGCGTATCGGCAACTACCCGGGTGTGACGGTCGAGCGTCACATCGGAACGCTCCGGGTCGACGACAAAGTGACGGAACTCGTCGACCTGCCCGGCACCCACTCCCTGAGCGCGCATTCGCTCGAAGAGCACATCGCCGTCGACGTTATTTTCGGGCGTATGCAGGGCACGCGCGAACCCGACGGTGTTCTCGCGGTGCTCGACGCCACCAATCTATACCAGGGACTTTTCCTGGTGCAGCAACTCATCGACCTTGAACTGCCCGTCATCGTCGCGCTGACGATGACCGACGCGGCCGACGAGGGCGGTATCGGCATTGACGTCGAAGCACTTGGCCGGTCGCTGGGGGGAGTGCCGATTTACCCCGTTGTAGCAACGACGGGAGCCGGCCTCGAGACACTGCGCCACGGGATCGCAGGTATCAAATCGGTCCCGGTGCCGGAGCGCATCGTTGTCTGGCCCGAACTCACGGATGCCGGGACAGAACTCGCAGTGGATGCCACGGAGTCGATACGTTTCGCCGAACTCGAGCGTTTACTGATCGATGGACCGATCGATGCCAACAAGCCGATTCTCGACAAGCTTGGCGGCGATGCACAAGCCCGCCTCGAACCGATTCGTGACGCATTGTTCGGTCTCGAACCGCCGATTGCTCGCGATGCACGGATTCGTTACGCATGGGTCCGCGAAGTAATGAACGAGGTGCAGCATTCGGCACCGCGCTTTTATTCGTGGCGGACCCGGTTGACGGAGTTCCTGAACCGGCCGATCCCAGGGACGATCGGTCTGTTTCTCGTGATGGCAATTGTGTTCCAGGCTGTGTTCGCCTGGGCGACACCGATCATGGACGCCATCGACGCGGCAACGGCAGCGCTCGGGTCGAGCGTCATCGAAAGCTTCGGTCAGGGCGCACTGTCGAGCCTGGTTGCGGACGGCATCATTGCCGGTGTGGGCAGCGTCGTGATCTTCCTGCCGCAGATCCTGATCCTGTTCCTGTTCATCATCCTGCTCGAGGATTCGGGCTACCTCGCGCGTGCCGCATACCTCATGGACCGTGCGATGCGGTCGGTCGGGCTGTCGGGGCAATCGATCATCCCGATGATCTCGAGCTTCGCCTGTGCCGTCCCGGGCATCATGGCGACGCGCGTGATCCCGAACCGGCGCGACAGGATCGCCACGATCCTCGCGGCACCGTTCATGACCTGTTCGGCCCGTTTACCCGTCTACGCACTGTTGATCGCCGCGTTCGTGCCCGCGACGCAGGTAGGGTTTATGAACCTGCAGGGCCTCGTGCTCTTCGGCCTGTACCTGTTCGGGATCGTCGCCGGAATCCTGACCGCGCTCCTGATGCGAAAGACTGCACTGCGCGGACCAAAGCCACCATTTGCGCTGATGCTGCCCGAGTTTCGCCGCCCCAATTTGCAGACCGTATTTATCCAGCTCCTCGGCCGTGCCAAAGTTTTCCTGTACCGCGCAGGCACCGTCATCTTTGCCGTGGCGGTCATCGTCTGGGCACTTGCCTACTACCCGCGCTCCGTCGAAATCGGTTCCGAAGTCGAGCGACAACGGCAGGTTGCGGTCTATTCGCTGTCGGGCGCAGCGCTCGAGGACGAATACCGGCGCATCGATAATGAGGCGGCAGCCGCACAGATGGAACAAAGCTGGCTCGGCAGGGCAGGGCATGTCGTCGAGCCCGTGTTTGCGCCGCTGGGCTGGGACTGGCGCGTATCGTCCGCGGTCATTGCCGGGTTCCCTGCACGTGAGGTCGTGATCGCCGTTCTCGGTACGGTTTACGCGGTAGGCGGCGACGCCGACGAAGGCACGTTATCCGGACGCCTGCAGGCCTCGACCTGGCCGGATGGCCGGCGAGTATTTACGCTGCCAATGGTGATTGGCTTGCTCATCTTCTATGCGTGCTGTCTGCAATGTGCGGCGACGCTGGCGGTGATTCGGCGCGAAACCAATACCTGGCGGTGGCCCGTATTTGCGTGGGCGTACATGACCTCGATCGGCTATCTCGGGGCGCTGCTGGCATTCCAGATTGGCAGCGGCTAGAGTGCCCGCAGCCGTTCGGCGGCCTCTTCGAGCGTGGCGTTGTCCTTGGCGAAACAGAAGCGCAGGCGCGTTCCTGTAAACGGCGTCTCGCAAAAGACGGACAGGGGAATAGAGGCGACGCCGACGTCGCGGGTCCAGTCTGCCGACAGCGACACGTCATCGGCATCACTGATGTCGCCATAGTCGAGGATCTGGAAAAACGTGCTGCGCGCCGGGCGCAGGCGAAAGCGTGAGTCGTGCAGCAGGTGGCAGAAGTGGTCTCGCTTCTGCTGGTAGAAGGCCGGCAATTGCGTGTAGAAGTCCGGGTCGCTCTCGAGAAAGTCAGCAACGCCGTACTGCATCGGTGTGCTCACGGCAAACGTCGTGAACTGGTGCACTTTGCGGAACTCCGCTGAAAGATATGCCGGCGCAACGCAGTACCCCAACTTCCAGCCCGTCGCATGAAACGTCTTGCCAAACGACGAAATAACCAGCGTGCGCTCCCAGAGTTCCTCGTGGCCCAGGAGGCTCCGGTGCGGTTCGCCGTCGAATACGATGTGCTCGTAGACCTCGTCGGACAGCAACAGCGTGTCGGTACTGCGTAGCAATTCGGCGAGACGATCGAGGTCTGCTGCCGACAGGATGGCGCCGGTCGGGTTGTGGGGGAAGTTCAGGATAATGAGTCGCGTGCCGATGCTGATCGCGTCCTCCAGGCGCTGCCAGTCGAGTCCGAAATCGTGTCCATTCTCTGCGATCTCGAGCGGCACGTGGCGCGTGATGCCGCCGGCCAACCGGATCGCGGGTTCGTACGAATCGTAAGCGGGATCGATGACGATGACCTCGTCGCCCGCGTGCACGACGGCCTGGATGGCGCTGAACAAACCTTCCGTCGCTCCGGTGCAAACCGTGATTTCTGTATCGGCATCGACGCTGCGGCCCTGCAGTCGCAGGGTCTTCTTCGCAATGGCTTCACGCAACGCGGGGATGCCCGTCATCGGTGCGTACTGGTTGGCACCGTGGTTCAGGTGCCAGGCAATACGTTCGGTCAGACCTTTCGGCGGTTCGAAACTCGGAAATCCCTGGGCCAGGTTGATCGCACCAGTATCATGCGCCATCTGGCTCATGACGGTGAATATGGTCGTACCAATGTCAGGGAGCTTGCTCTCGATGCTGTGCGCGTTGTCCATGCGCACCGAGTCTATTCGATACGGACGCGCAAAGTAATGTTGAAGCTCGGCGTATTGCCGCCGGTGGCGCCGTTCATCGATCCGGTCGGCGCAACACGGTAGCCGGTAATGTCCGGGTCAAATCCCTGCGGATCGGGCGACGGCAGGTAGTTGTATGGCGCACCGCCATCGGGCTGATTACTGAACGTAACATCGCTCGTATAATTGAACGCAAGACCGCTCGCTGTCGTTCCATCCGTGAACGATAGCGGATCGCCCGTCGCGGTCGATACGTACAACGCAGAATCGGGTGGCAGCGGATCCGTAATTACGAGCGAATCCGCGTCGACCGGCCCTATGCCCTGGTTAACGACCGCAACCGTGTACTGAACCAGGGCGCCCGGAATAGCCTTGGGGCCCACACTGCCGTTGACCGGATCGGATAGTGTCTGCGCGAGCTTTGCGATCTGCAACACCGGGATGACCTGCTGGTCGAAACAGACGTCGTCGACGTGCCAGAAATCCCAGTCGGCCCCGGAGCCGGCCGTCATACTGAATCGCAGGCGAAATCCCGGATGACGACCGCCCGGAGGGAGATCGTAGGACCGCAGGAATGTCTGGCCCTCTCCACCGCTGCCGGTGAAAGTCTCCAGCGCCACCCAGTTGCCCAGGTCATCGAGGTATTCGACAACCAGGTTCTCGCCGCCGTCAGGATCTTCGCTGAAGTTGTCGGAGCCACGTCTTATCCACATCGTCAGGTCCGAGAATGATGTGTCGCTCGTGTCGATGATGTTTGTCTGCACGTCCACGACGCCGCCGTTGAGGTACAGCGAACTTGTCGGCGAAGAGGAGGTTGCCGCACTGATGCCCGCGAAACCGGATACCGAATTGACGTTCCAGTTGGTCGAGAGACCGTTCTCGAAATTGTCGCAACGGCCGATGCCCATACCCGGTGCGGGCGCGATCTCGGTAACGCGCACATTGTCGAAGTGCCAGTAGTCATAATCGAAACCGCTGCCGCCCGTCTGTCGCAGCCGGAGTGCCAGCGCTCCGTGGCGTGCGTCGGCCGGCAATACGATGGACTCCTGGTAGATCTGCCCCTTGATGCCGGAGCCGAGGTAGCTCGTAAGCTGTGCCCACGAGTTGTCGTTACGCTGGTATTCGATGACCAGGTTCTCGCCGGAATCGGTATCCTCGCTGAAGCTATCCGAGCCCCTCCGAATCCAGATGTCGAGTCGCGCCTCGGGCACCGAGGCGCTAAACGAGGGACTTGTGACGGTGACGGCCTGGTTGCTCGTGTAAGCGCCGAAGACGCCCGAACCGGCGTAGCCCAGGCTGTTGCTAACGCCCGACACGGTGCCGTTGCTCGTCGACCAGGGGGCGAGTGTCCCGTCCTCGAAGTCGTCGCTGAACAGCGTATCGCCCGGTGCTGCCAACAGCAGGCCGGGAAGCATCATGAGCGTTGTCGATAGTATCCGAACTATCTGATTTATATGAGCATTAGGCATTCATTTGCCTGCGCAGGGACACACGGGTTCCAATTTGACGTAATTTTATTCCGGGGCGTGTCCCGGCCGAAACCTACGAAGTCACAGAAATCACGTGTACTCGCGGGGCCGATAACAGGGTGAAATCAGGGGGGAACTAAAAAACCGGAAAGCTAGCGCCGATAGCGGTCGTTCAGGCCGACGCCGCTAACGATCATCGGCAGGATCTTGTCGATCCGGTTCTGCCTCGTGACGATGCGCTTCGCCGATGCAACGTAATCGGCGTATTCGCGCTGTCGGCCAGGGCTGAGTTCGCGAAAAGCGGCTGTCGCGCTCCGCTTGCGACGCAACGCACTGGCCAGTTCTTCCGGGACCTCTACGGGAGCGCCTCTCTTTGCCTTGATCTCTCGTCCGGCGTCTACGTGCTCGATCGCTTCCTTTACATACCGCTTGATGATTGCAGGCTTGATCTCGGACGCCGCGGTCATGCGCCACTGGCGCAGCGCCCTGGTCTTGCCTTCCTGGGCGTTGATCAGGACTTTCCTGTCGTCTTTCAGCAATGCGCCCTGGTGAAACCAGAGTCCGAAGTAGGACTTGAATGCGCCGACACCCACGATATTCTTGCCGTTCCACGTAAAACAGGGCGCACCCCACTTGAGCTCCTCGGTGAGTTGCGTCGTACGCAGAATGTCGCAGAGTTGTTGCAGCTCATCATGCCACGCGACCGCATTTGCGATGTAATCTTCGACGGAGTTTGCGCGTCTCATGAGCACTCATCCGTGGCATCGAGCAGGGCACGGGTTTCTGCGTCGGGTGGTCCAGCGGCCGGGCTGCCGGCATCAAATACAACGCGCCAGTTGCCGTCGGGGTGTTTGCGCCAGACCGAATTGAACGTGCCCCAGCGCTCGGTCCGCTTACCCGCCGAATCGCGATCGATTACCCGATAGGGGCCACGGGACAGCGCCAGCGTGCCGTCTTCGAGCACTTCCACGAAACGTGGCCGCCACTTGATCGCGGGGCCATTGTCCTCGAAGAACACGCCCCACGCCGCGGTTATTTCGGCCGCCCCCCGCCGCATAGCGGTGCTGCCGGCGAAGCGCGCGTCGTCGTCGATGAATGCGACAAAGGACTCGACGTCACGGTTCTCGGCCGCCTTGCTGAAACCGATCTCGCTGCACCGGACATCCGACACGGGATCCGCTGCAGCGCTCGTAGCGATCAGGACAAGGGCAAAATTGATGCAGAGACTCTTCATACGCCTAAGTATACCTCCCATCTGGTTGCGTCCAGCCCCGAGGGGTAAAGTAAGGCGGTAGCCCGGGAAGGAAACGAGCATGAAATTTCCCCACAAGATCCTGGAAGATGCAGATGAGCTGAGTGGTTTCAAGGGCTGGGACCGCGATGTGTATGAAGACTTTCTCGCGATCCAGCGAGGGCAGCTGGGCGAGAACGAGTTCTGGGACAAGTACAAGTACCGACGAGCAATCCTGTCGCTCGACATGACCGGATTTACTTACGCTACGATGCAGGACGGTGAGCTCCAGAGCCTGCTCAGGATCCTTGATGCGCAGAAGGTTTGTGCACCCGTATTGCAGGAATTTGGCGCCGAATTGATACGCTTCTTCGCCGATGACATCGTTGCGCTGTTCGGGGATCCGGAAGTCGCCCTCGACGCGTCCTTTGAAATTCACCGCAGAATCCAGGTGTTTAACCAGTCGGAACTTGCCTCGGACTGTGCGACGGAATGCTGCATTGGCATCGGCTATGGCGAGGTGCTTGCTATCGGCCCCAACCTGTCGCAAGGAGGCGAGATGGTGCAGGCCTCGAAACTGGGCGAGGACATCGCGCGGGCCAACGAGGTGCTCTTGACAAAGAGCGCCCACGAGGCGCTCTCTCATCGGGAGGACATCGTATTCGAGCGGCAGGCCTATGACGACCAGTTGTTTCCGTTCTACCGCGCGATCCAAAAAAACGGATGACAGCTCAGCCCGAATCCTGCCGAGCAGTCAGATAACCGCAGGGGCACAACTCGACACACTTGCCGCAACCTTCACACACGTCCAGCGCAAGTTCGAAGTAATGCCCGGTTGTCGTATTCTCCAGGCGTGAAAAACCGCCCGCATTGCAATACATGACACACTGCCGACAGTCGAAACACAGCCCACAGGACATACATCGCGTTGCCTCTTCGCTTGCCTGTCGGGCATCGATTGTCCGATCGACTTCCTCGTCGGGGCGGTCGAGTCTTTCCTCCGGTCGCAACCTGGCATGCGCATTCCGGCTTTGCTCGTCGTAGAAGTCGGTCCTTACCTTCACGGGATCGACGTCACCCGCAACAGGCGCCGTGTCGAACGGCGTTTCGCCGCGCAACTGGGCATGCGCCCCTTCTGCCGCGACTCGTCCCTGCGCGACGGCCCGACTCGCGATGCCCGGGCCCGTGTCATCGCCGCCGGCCCAGATGTCGTTCGCAAGCCTGCCGTCCTCGCGCGTCTTTAGCCAACCGTCGTCATGCCAGTCCGGTTGCTGCGAGATAGCGACGATAATCGAGTCTGCTGCGAGGTGCCCCGTCTCACCCTTGACCGGCATCGGCTGGCGGCGCCCCTGATTATCGGGCGGGCCAAGCCGCATGTACTGATACTCCAGTCCCGAGACCTTCTTGCCGTCACCAACGACTTCTGTCGGCGCAACCAGGAATAGAAAGCGCACGCCTTCGTCAATCGCATCGTCCACCTCGGTCGACGCCGCAGGCATCTCCTGCCTGCTGCGCCGATATAGCAACGTGACTTCTGCACCGTCGCGCCTGGCGGTGCGCGCCGCATCGATCGCTGTATTCCCTCCACCGATGACCAGGACGCTCGCGCCGAGCCCGGTAGTCTCGCCGTGTTTCCGCCGGGCGAGATAGTCGATTCCGGAGAACACGCCCGCAAGGGAGTCACCGGGAATACCCAGCCGTCGTGGTTTCTGGGCACCCAGTCCAAGGAACAGCAGGCTGTGGCGTTCGCGGAGATTTTGCATATCTTCCGACAGGTTCACTCCGCTCTGCAGCGAAACCCCAAGATCGAACACGCGTTGGATCTCCGCTTCGACGATGCGTCGTGGCAGGCGGTAGTCGGGTATAGCGTGACGCAACATGCCACCGGGCACTGCGTTCTTCTCATAGACGGTCACGCGATAGCCACGGCGGGCCATCTGGTAGGCGAACGACAGGCCGGCAGGCCCCGATCCGATCACGCCAATCGACTCCACGCAGCGCCGGTCACGCGAATGCCGCAACGCCAATTCGTGCTCGATAGCCCAGTCTCCGAGGAAGCGTTCGAGGTCGTTGATAGCCACGGCGCCGTCCTTGCCGGCTCGAGTGCAACGGCTCTCGCAGGGATGCGGGCAGATGCGACCGATGGTGGCGGGGAACGGGTTGAGTTCAACCAGTTGCTCCCAGGCTTCGTTGTACGCCTGCTCGAGACTCAGTCCGTGCTTGCGGCGTTGCGCGATAATACCCAGCCAACCGCGCACGTCGCCGCTGTTGGGGCATCCGACCTGGCACGGTGGCCGCTTTTCCAGCTGCTGCGCATGCGTGAGGAAAGACCGTTCGTTCGCAGTGGGCCGGTCAGTGCGTGCCATGGCGTCTCTCCACGGCTGAAGGGCGGGGGCGGCCAAAATTGCCCGCAACCAGGTTCCAGACGAGGTCCTTGATGTAGGCCGGATGCAAGGTGCGCATGAAGACCTCGCGATATCGTGCGCTGCCCGAAAACAGGTCCCAGAGCACGCCTGACATGCGTTTTGGCTTGCCGGGATGCTGTTGTTCGGTGATCGCCATGCGCAACACGCCACGCCGTGCAAAGCGCGCTTTCTGAATGAGCCCGGCTACCGCAAACAGCAGCTTGCCGAAACGGTTGTCGACCTGCACGTTCCTGCACACAGGCCAGTAGTGCGCTTCGAAGTCCTCCGCTGCCACACCGTGAAACACGGCTGTCCGCGCCGCGGCCTTGGCCGCGCGATAGGCTGCTCCGATGCCGTCCTTGAAGAGCCGGGTTGTGCCGCAATCGCCGATCAAGACCATTCGGTCGGCGTACGGAGGTTTCGCGCCGTCGATGTTCATGCGCGGGTAGCAATGACATACGTGATCGGGAATCTGCCCGCCCGGGAAGCAGTTCTTCACCTCGGGCGAGGTGAAGAAGCGCTCCATCAATTCTTCATCGATGTCGTCGCCGAGTAGCGCGAGAGTAGTGTACTCGCCCTTGGGAATCAGCGCCGCGAACTCAAGGCGCGGGATATCCAGCAGGAACACGTGCATCGAAGGGCCCAGACTCTCCCGGATCACTTCCCGGCCCAGCTTGAACTCGCAGATAAAGGCCTTGGTGGGAGCGGGTTTCCTGAATCCACCCGCGCGCTTCTCGAGATCCTCCGCCAGCCGGCTATTGATGCCGCTCGCCAGCACCACCAGTTCATACTCGTCGTGAAAGCCGTCGGCGCATTCCAGCCGCATTCGATCACCGTCGTGCGAGACGTCGGTGACCAGCCGGTGAACCAGGTTTGCTCCCTTTTCCATGGCGAGTCGCTGCAGGTAGCCATCGAAGCTCTCGCTGTCCAAAGGTTCTGAATCCCTGGGACCATTGCCGCGGTACACCGCAGCTATACGGCGCTCCTCGAGCGGCGTGCGGATTTCGACATCACCGATATCCATATGCAGTGTGTATGACTCGATGCCGCGCTGAACCACCTCGTCGGGCAGGACAATACCTTCGGTCGCAAGACGCTGTACCAGTGATTCGGAGATCACGCCTCCACAGTGATTGCAGCCGGCCGGCCCGCGGTGGCAGAAACGCCTGGGCTCGAAGAGATCCACTTGCAGTTGTAACGAAGTCGCCTTGGCCATGTTGAGTAAGAAATAGCTGAACATGGAGCCGGACGGCCCCGCACCGACGACGGCGATACGGGATCCGTCACGAAGCGTCTTGGCCGAATCCGGTCCCGTGGCGAGCTGCTGGAATGAACCATGCGCGGAACCCATCTAGCCGGGCTCCTCGTACCTGGCCAGTCGATCCGTAAGATCCCGGATTCGATGCGACATCGTCTGCACTAACCGAAATGCAAGCGACGGGTCTTCATGGATGCCGCCCAGGAAGCTCTTCTTGTCTATGGTAAGGACGCGCGTGGTCCCTTTGCTGCGTATGGTAGCCGTTCTTGTTTCTTGCTCGAAGAGGGCCATTTCGCCGAAGAAGTCATCAGCTCCCAGGTCGCGCAAGTGCAATTCCCTGCCATCCGCGACGGCCAGAGCCTCGACCACGCCATCCTGGATGACGAACATGCAATTCCCCGGCTCCCCCTGGCGAACGATGATTTCGCCGTCCCCGTATTGCCTGCCCAGTCTGGCCATCGGCGCGCCTCCCCTCTCCAGCGCAAACTCTTTCTAATTTTAGCGACGCGAAGAGTCCCGAGATATAGCGATTTCTACCCATACCGAGCCGTTCGGCGCATTGGTCCACAGGGGCTTGGCCGCGGCTCGGATCTTGCTGTAATATGCGCCTCCCACGGTCGGGGCGTGGCGCAGCCTGGTAGCGCACTTCGTTCGGGACGAAGGGGTCGGAGGTTCAAATCCTCTCGCCCCGACCACTAATCAAAAAGAAGCCGCTCTCATCCGAAGGGAGCGGCTTTTTTGTTCTGGTCAGGAACGCCGTTGCACGGCGAATCCGGCGATGGAAATCAACGCCTGCTTGTATTCGGAATCGGGTATTCCGGCGAGCGCGGCAACGGCGAGGTCGGCCGCTTCGTGGGCGCGCCGCGACGTGTACTCGAGTGCGCCCGTCGAATCGATGATTGCCCTGATGCTATCGAGATTATGCAACCCGCCGTCCACAATGGCTTGACGAATCAGCGCACGATCGCCGTCGGAGCCTTTGCGCATCGCGAAGATCAGCGGCAGCGTCGCTTTACCCTCGGCCAGGTCATCACCGAGATTCTTGCCCAGTTCCTCGGGTGACGCGTCGAAATCGAGCGCGTCATCGACGAGCTGGAAGGCAGTGCCTAGGTTCTGCCCATACCTGACCATGGCCTGCTCGTCGGCCGGGTCGCGTGCCGCGAGCACGGCGGCAATCTGTGCGCCGGCCTCGAACAGCCGCGCTGTCTTGCGGTAAATGACCTTCTGGTAGTCGTCTTCGGACGTGTCCGGATCATGCACATTCATGAGTTGCATGACTTCGCCGGCAGCGATCGTATTGGTCGCATCGGCGAGAATCTGCATTACGCGCATGTCGTCTATGTCGACCATCATCTGGAAGGAGCGCGAGTAGAGGAAATCGCCGACCAGCACGCTCGCCTGGTTGCCGAATACCGTGTTGGCGGAGTCCATGCCGCGCCGTCGTTCCGAAGAGTCGACGACGTCATCGTGCAGCAGCGTGGCCGTATGAATGAACTCGATAATCGCAGCGGCGCGCACATGTTGGTCGCCCCCGTACCCGAGCGCCCGGGCCGCCAACAATACGATAAGCGGGCGCAGTCGCTTGCCGCCGCTCATTACTATGTACTGCGAGACTTGCGCCACGAGTGCGACATCGCTCCTGAGACTGGCCTCGATCAGGGTGTCGACGGCCCGCATGTCGTCGTCTGCGAGTGCGGCAACGGCATCAAAGGCGACAGAATCTGGTGTTTTTTCGGCAAGTTGCATACGTGTCGTGATAATGCCTGAAAGCGTTGTGCTTGGCGAGATTGGGGCTACATCGGGCCGATCAGGGACGACAATGCAAGCCCTTGATAATCGTGTCAATTTCGCTTGTCCCTGACGTTGACCCGGAGCAGCGGAATCTATAGAATTCCCGCTCTTTCGTGGCGCCCGCCAGATAGAGGCCTGCGCGGCCGTTCGAGGGCACCACAAAAAGTTCTTTATTCTCAGTAAGTTGCATCGAGTGCGGCTTACGCAACGGAGCAAACATAATGTATGCGGTTTTTCGCACCGGCGGCAAACAGTACCGCGCGGCTAAAGGTGATGTGTTGCGTCTCGAGAAGATCGAGGCCGATGAAGGCGCGTCTGTCCAGTTCGACGACGTCCTCCTGATCGGTGAAGGCAGCGATATCAAGGTCGGGAACCCGGTTCTCACCGGGAGTTCGGTAAGCGCCAAGGTGCTGCGCCAGGGCAAGAGCAAGAAGGTTCCTGTCGTGAAGTTCAAGCGACGTCAGAATTACCTGCGACAGGGAACGCACCGCCAGTTCTTCACCGAGGTCGAGATCACCGGCATTAGCGGTTCGGGTGCCAAGAAAGCGGCGCCCGCCAAGGAAGCGGCCGCGAAGCCCGCTGCGAAGAAAGCCGCCACCAAGAAGGTGGCCAAGAAACCGGCTGCGAAGAAAGCAGCAAAACCGGCCGCCAAGAAGAAGGCGGCCAAGAAGCCGGCAGCCAAGAAGAAGGCTGCAAAAAAGACGGCCCAGTAACAGCTAATGACTAACGAGGCGCTGGCATGACCAGGGCCGTGTAACAAACAGGTACAGTACAATGGCACATAAGAAAGCAGGCGGTAGTAGTAAGAACGGTCGCGATTCGGAGAGTAAACGCCTGGGCGTGAAGATCTACGGTGGCCAGCAGGTCGTTGCGGGTAACATCATCGTTCGTCAACGCGGCACGCGTTTTCATGCTGGCGTCAATGTCGGTGTTGGTCGCGACCATACGCTGTTCGCGAAAAAAGACGGGCACGTGAAATTCGAGAAGAAAGGGCCGCGCAACCGGCAGTTCGTGAGCGTTGTAGACGCCTGATAGCTGCTACGCCGTTCGGCGTAAGAGTGGCGGCTCGAGCCGCTGCGGCAGGAATTTCGATCAACCCCGCTTTGGCGGGGTTTTTCGTATCCCGTAAAATGACTCAGATATGAAATTCGTCGACGAAGCTACGATTCGAGTGCTCGCGGGCAACGGTGGTCACGGTTGCCTTAGTTTCCGCCGTGAGAAATACGTGGAACGAGGCGGCCCCGACGGCGGCGATGGTGGCCACGGTGGCAGCGTGTTCCTGGTGGCCGATCCGTCGCTGAATACGCTTGCCGACTTTCGCGTGGCCCGCAAATTCAAGGCGGCGGGCGGTGACGGCGGTGCCGGACGCAACAAGACCGGGCGTTGCGGCGACGATCTCGAGGTCAGAATCCCGCAAGGCACGGTCATACATGACGTCGACACCGGGGAGCTGATCTGCGACCTGACCGAGCCGGGCCAACGGCAGAAAGTAGCGGAGGGCGGTCGCGGCGGCCTCGGAAATACGCGCTTCAAGAGCAGTACCAACCGCGCGCCACGCAAGACGACGAACGGCACGCAGGGCGAGGCAAGGCATCTGCGTCTCGAACTCAAGGTCCTGGCAGACGTCGGGTTACTGGGCATGCCGAACGCCGGCAAGTCGACCCTGATCACCTCGATGTCGGAGGCGAAGCCGCGCATTGCTGATTACCCGTTCACGACCCTGCATCCGAACCTCGGCGTCGTCCGCGTAGGGCGCTTGCAGAGTTTCGTGATGGCTGACATACCCGGGCTGATCGAAGGAGCCTCCGAGGGCGCGGGCCTTGGTATTCGTTTCCTCAAACACCTGCAGCGGACCCGACTGTTGTTGCATCTCGTCGACATCGCGCCCATCGATCCACAAGCCGACCCGGCCAGGGACGTCCGTGCGATAGCTAAGGAGCTTGTCCGTTTCTCTGCCGAGCTGGCTGACAAACCTCGTTGGCTCGTGATCAACAAGGCCGACCTGTTGAGCCAGGAGGATCTGGCTGTGGCGCGTGAGATGTTACTCGAAGAACTGCGCTGGGAGGGCCCCGTATTTACCGTCAGCGCGGCCACGGGCGAAGGCACCAGGGAACTGGGCCAGGCGGTGATAAAGGAACTGGAATTCCTCGACGAAAGCCTGCGTCCAGACGAGGATTACGACCCGGCCGCGCACTGACTGCGCGCGTTCATGCCCCAAAAAAAAACCGGGCACACATTGCATCCCCGGCTTTCGGTCTGGTGTCGTGCCTGTCAGGCGGAGAGGGCTTTGACCCTGGTGTTCAGGCGGCTCTTGTGTCGCGAGGCCTTGTTCTTGGTGACAATGCCCTTGTTGATCATACTGTCGATCACTGGCACAGCCTCCTTGTAGGCGGCCGCGGCAGCTTCCTTATCGCCAGCATCACATGCCTTGACGACGTTCTTGATCTTGGTGCGCATCAGGGAACGCAGGCCCATGTTGTGCTTGCGGGTCTTCTCCGCCTGGCGGGCGCGCTTCCTGGCTGATTTGATGTTTGCCACTGGTTTTTCCGTGTCCTGCTCTCAAAGAGCCGCGTATTATTCGTGCCCGGAGAGGGATTGTCAATGACTACTCGCAGGCATCGGGCGGCGGGCCTCTTCGATGCCCTAAATGACTGATTTTAAGACTTTTTTACGCTAAACTCCGGCACTACATGACGAGCAAAAAGCGCACCTCCGGACTCAAGCTGGCTCTCAAGACCTCGGTCGTCAGCGGTATGACCCTGATTTCGAGGATTTTGGGACTGGTCCGGGACATCGTGTTCGCGCGTTACTTCGGTGCGTCGCTTGTCATGGATGCCTTCCTGGTCGCCAATCGCATCCCGAATATGCTGCGTCGTTTTTTCGGTGAGGGCGCCTTCTCGG
>Ga0265306_10000452_pt1 | contig 19519 bp, 27 predicted proteins | sample Helome_3_FD_192493 | JGI IMG/M metagenome (GOLD analysis project Ga0265306, IMG submission 192493) | Marine sediment microbial communities from subtidal zone of North Sea - Hel_20160420 (Illumina Assembly) | ecosystem: Environmental > Aquatic > Marine > Subtidal zone > Sediment ... | reverse complement strand
ACCATAAAATGGGTAGACCCAAGGTTTTTTAGTCCACCTTGTCTTTTGGGATGAGGAATGTCAGTTGAAAGCCGCAACGTTGGCAGGCGGAATAAGAGAAAACAATTAATTTCGAATAGGAGGTCATTATGTCAAAAAGAATCATAATTTGTGCTGTTTTAGTGTTTTTTGCCCTCTCTATGAATGTGGCCTTGTCTGATATGGTATATCCCCCAGAGTTGATGGAGGTCTCTGCACCTTATCCCGAAGCCACAATCGCCCAGACCACGAACGCTTCTGGAACAGTAATGGTGACGATGGAATCTAACGACAATCGGAATTCGATATTCGAATTTTATAAAACTGAATTAGCGGCTAACGGCTGGACAATCACGGCCGAAACCCAGTCACAGGGGGCTTCAGGTCTTATAGGTGAAAAAGGATCGAACAATGTGGTTGTTAACATCGGTACGGGTCAGTCCGGCAAATCAATAATTGTGCTAATGCTGGCCCCGAAGCAATAATCTCATTATTTTTTTTCATAGTTTGGATTCAATAAATTGCAACTTGGTATCACGGTCCCTGAACCCAATTTATTGGATAGCCTGAGCTTGGAGTTAAGCTCTGAGTTGGTAGTTTATTGAAAGAGAAACATTTCAACCAAATCGATCGTTCGAATTAGATCCGTCAGTCAGGTGGGTAAGTCTTTCGAGTTCTTCATCATAGCGGTCGATCAGATTCTGCCAGGCAAATTTCCCCATATGGGTTGAAAGTTGGCTGCGGAGCTTCTGATACCCAGCATTATGGGTAATCAGCCGGGTGAGCATTTGCACCAGTTCGCCTGTGTCCCTATACAGTACCGCGGAGTGGAATTGCTGCGGAATGATCTCCGGGTAGGCCAGCCTCGCCGGCAAGAGGGGAACACAGCCAAAGCGGATGGCCTCGACCACCGCTATCCCGAAGTTTTCCTGCCGCGCGGTGCTGATGACGATGGACCCCCGCTGCAGCCATCGGATGTATTCTTCTCGCGATCGAACATACCCGTATTGCACAATCCGCTTTCCGTATCGCTCACGCGCTCTCTCAAATGCTTTGGGAACTGCCTGAAAGTTTTCTCCAAGTAGCGCCAGGCGAAACTCCGCCCCGTTTGCCAGGGCCGTATCCAGGGCTTGAAAAAATTGATCCGGATTTTTGTCAAACTCCCAGCGATGGTTCCAGACGATCAGGGGCGGAAACTCGCGAGATGAGTCAGCACCGGGAATTTCATCCGCCGGAAAGCGGCAACCGGGATATAGAACACCTGCTTTGGCGCGGATTTTGTCTACAACCCAGAGGGGCCGGTACTCGGGCATCATTTTTAAAAAACCTGGAAGAAGCGCAAAAAAAGCGTCGCTGTGGGTCCTGGAATTAAACAAAATTCTATCCGCCGCAAGGGCCGTGGTCATATCGGTAAAGCCAAATTGATAATCCATCTGCTCGCCCGGTGCCGGCGGATAGGTGAGCTGGGTTTCGTGAAAATACGTCAGACTCGGAGGACAGGGGTCTTTTGAAAGTGCCTTGAAATCGGACAGGCTCATCAAGCCGGTGGTCAGCAGGCCGTCATAGCTTTTGAGGGATGGAATTTTTTTGATAAAATAAAGTGCCGCGCCCCGCATGCGCCACTTCCAGAAGCGGGCCGGCAGGGTCAACAGGTCAATATGGTGCCGTGAATGGGAGACCAGCCCCCTGGCAAACTCGCGATGGGATCCGCCAAAAAAAGGTTCCAGGAACAAAAATTTTAATCGAGTCTTCACAATCAAATGACAATCGGTTGGGTTTACCATTCACTGGTCAGCCGCCTTTTAACTTCGTCCCATTTGGCTTCCATCTTTTTTACGGCATCAAGGGCAAGATCCAGGTGCGTCGCTGTGTATTTTGAAAAAACCCGATCCTGTTTTATCTTATCTTTTATCCCTCTCATTTGAAGCGGCATATCCGATACCAGCATAATGGATCCGATCGGGACCTCATAACGGTAGGCTACTGAAAACAGCGTTGCCAATTCCATGTCGATGGCCAGAATCCGCTGATGGCGCAAATAATCGACAAATTTCTCGTCAAACTCCCACAAACGACGATCGGTGGTGTAGATAATGCCGCAGCGGGGAAGCCGTCCGCTATGCCGAACCGCGCCAATGCAGTATAAATTAACAGAAGAGGCCGGGATGGCCGGAAACTCCTGCGGCAGATAAGAATTACTGGTGCCGTCACCCCGAATGGCCGCTGAAGGGACAATAAAATCACCCTCTTTTAGCACTTTGTCAATTCCGCCGCACATCCCCACCATGATAACGGTTTTGAGATTCCGCAGGTAGGCCAGACAGTTGACCACCAGAGCGGCCTGCGGCGAACCGATGCCAAAATCAATCATGGTGCAGTTTATATCTTTGGCGTTGACAATCCGAAAATTTCCCTCGGCATAGGTGCCGTTTGTCTTTTTTTTAAAGTGCATGATATATTTTTTAAAATTCGTAATCAGGATATGATCGCACATTTCCTCCATCCGACAATTTGTGTATCTTTCCAGTGTCTGCTTGATGTACTCATGTTCTTTGATCGACATGATCGGCTCCTTGCGGTCCCACCAAATAAGAGATTCGGCGAGGCAGTCAGTAAGCTCACAGCACCTAACCCGAGGCATCAAATCCGAGCGAGTGGCAAAATTAGAATCGGTTCAATTAATCCTATCATACTGTCATTGTCAATCCTAAACAAAAACAGACAAAGCCCTGCGCATCGATCAGATCAGCGCTGAGTGAAAAACTCCAAACAGCAAAAAAGTTTAAACCCGTTTGTCCGTATCTGACAAAGCCACGTGTTATCATCAGAGCAGTTTGAAAATTACAACCGTCACTCAGCAACCGCGAAAGGAATAAAATGGATCATCTAAAATTTGGGCGGAAGGAAGCTGCAACAATCCTGGCAAGGGCCTGGAACAACCTGGATGCATCCTTGCTCGAGCCTTACATTGCGCAAGATATCATTTTCTGGTCCCAACAGGCGCTAACCGACATGACCGGCAAAAATGCGGTGATGGCGCATTTAAAAACGGAAATGGAAAAGATACGCAAATCGCCTGAAGAGAGGATATTTGCCGAATTAGGGGAGACCAAACCGTACTCCCTGGCACCCGACACCCCCGAGCCCTGTGTGGTCCTGGCTCATGGTGATAAAAATAATGTCAGAGCGCTGGCATTGCTTAAACTGGAATGCGGCAAGATCAACAGCATCGGCATTTGTTCCGATGCGCCGCATCCGTCGACAGCCAGACGCACGGGCGAGTATCCGCAGTAGGACAAGCCAGAGGACAAGTCTGTTAAAGGTCTGCCCGTTGGACGTCATCTTTCAAGCAATGCGAATCGAACTCTATCTACTTGACTCCAAAACGACATTTTTGCTAAAAATGAGAATATGAGAAATCTTTGCGGCCGCCGAACCGAGGGGAACTGCAATAAAAATGTCCAAAAAAATTTCACGTCCAAATCGAATCCCGATGACGCCTCTAATTCTGGCAATATTGGCTGCAGCAATTCCAGTGCTGGCTCAGCCGGTCATCGAAAGCGCAATTTATTATACGGATTTCTGGTATGACAATCCTCTGGGCTGGCAAATCGGGCACCACTTCGTAGCCTGCGCTAAGGTGCAGGGCTCGGGTCCGATTACGGTAGATGCCGAAGACCAAAAAGGCACAACCGTATCCCTGCCTCACGACCACGGAAGCTGGTACTGTAAGTTTGTTGACGGTGAGTTGATTGGGGGTGTTCTGACGATAACGGCTACAGACCGCGATGGCGCCACCGCAAAAAAGCAGTCAACCCATCTGGATGAACCCCGTAAAATTTGTATTACCCGCAATATCCGCTTCAGTAACGAAACGGTTTCGCCGGCCATTTTTTGGGATCCGAATATGGACGCCGAAGGATACTATGTAAGAATATACCAGACATCGACCCAGAAAGAGGTCTTTCGCAGCCCGCCACTGAATAGCACGACCTACCAGGTCCCCGTTCCCATTTTAAATGTCGGAACGAGCTACGTTTTTCGTATCCTGGCTCACGATTACGATGCCTGCAACCAGCACACTTCCGGTTTTTGTGTAGAAAACCGGTCGAGCACATTTAGCCGTGAATTCACTCCCCGGGCAATTAAATAAAAATTTATCCAGATCGATCCACGGACAGAAATAGCACTTGAAATGAGGCGCCTAAGATGCATCCATCAGGCATCATCCGGACAAACACTGGACCACTGACTGACCCTCAGACAGGTATCACGACGTTCAGCTTGCCGCCGTCGATCCTCGCCGGACCTTCGTTCCAGGCCGTCTTTGGCAAAATAGTCTGAATCATAAACAGCCCGTCTGTCGTCTCCGCATCGACGATCGACATAGGGATCGGCTTTTCTTTGATTGGGTGACTGCATAATATCTCCTTCGTTCTGTAATGTTATAGAGTAATCACAATAGCCCAAAAATCAATGGATCGCATAAAAGGGTAATACGCAAGTATTCAGTTTTGTGGGTTCATCGGACTTTGTTTGTAATTTGATTAAATTTGCGATACGGGTAAAACCAGTCGATAACAGACACCGCAAGGAGGCCAGGAATGTTTCTCTGGAAATATATGGCGATAATATTTGCCTTTGGTGCGGTCGGCGGTATTGCCAATGCGCTGCTGACGGACAATAGGTTTATTTTACCCCAAAAAGAAACGCAGGATAATACAAAAATCATTCGACCCGGATTTCTCGTGAATATTTTTATCGGCGGCATCGCCGCGCTGGTATCCTGGGGCCTGTATGGACCGTTTGCAGACGTATTTATCATTGGCGGAATCAATGACCCTGACATCGGCCTTAAAGGGCTCAGCCTTTCTTCCGTCGTCGGTGCGTTGCTGGTGGGTATCGGTGGGGCGCGCTGGTTGACCAATGAAGTCGACAAAAAATTACTGCGCGCAGCAGCCAGCCTGGCCGCTTTCGGCGAAGCCAACGGTCAAAAGGCGGTTCGAATCTCGGCCGCTACCCCGGCAGAGGCATTCAAAATTGCAGCCGAGTAGCTTCAACCAAACCGCCAGATTTCAAGCGCCAGCAAACAGACAACAGAAGACAAAGGCCAGACAGGGTGCTTCTTTTTCCAGTTTCTACGATATGCCTTCTGACCACTGACTGCTGTCTTCTGAAACCTGACACCTGATTATCACTGACACTTGAAACCCGAGACATGATTCTCATTATCAAAGCCAAATGCACGAGATACAGAAGGAGGGATTGACAATGTCTGAACATACAAAAGTCGTTGATGGTTTTCGTTTCATGCCCCCGTCTCTGAGTGCCTGGATCAGTAAAGACATTCCAGATCACCCGTATAGCGGCAATATCCCCTGGACACCGCTTGACAAGCCGATCAAAGAAACCACTTTCACGCTCATCACAACCGCCGGCATCAGCATGAAATCCGATCCGCCGTTTGATCTGGAGCGCGAAAAAAGAGAGCCCGCCTGGGGAGATCCGAGCTATCGGAAGATCCCGCGAACAGCAACAGAAAGCGATATCGAAGTCAGCCACCTGCACGTCAATACCGGATATATCAAACAGGATATCAATGTGATGCTTCCACTCGCGCGATTTGCGGAGTTTGAAAAAGAAGGTGTTATCGGCCAACTGGCGCCCACCTGCTATTCATATTATGGCTTTCAAATGGATGCCACGGCGCTGCTGGCTGAAAGCATGCCGCAAGTGGCTGATCAAATGCGGCAGGAAAATGTAGAGGCCGTATTGCTCACACCGGCCTGACCGTACTGCTGCCGGTCCGTGGGACAGGTCGCACATTATTTGGAAGCACAGGGATTTGCAACCGTAACGCTGACGATGACGCCTGAGTTTCACAGGGAAGTGGGTATTCCGCGCGTGGCGGCAATTGAATACCCCTATGGCCGCCCGGTGGGACAGGTCCACGATCAAAAAGGTCAAAGGGAAGTGCTTTTGGCAGCCCTGTCTGTTTTTGAAAAAGCAAAAGCGCCCGGGCAGACGTTTAATCTGCCGTTCACCTGGCCCGAGGAACCCAAACATACCGACTGGCAACCACCGGAAATATCACCCATCATAAAATTGCACCTGGATGAGATTAAGAAATTGGGGGCTCAAGCCCGCAAAAAGCTATCTTAAGCATTCCATATGGAAGCGCTATATTATGAACTGATGTTGGAGTATTGAAATGCCCATTGCGAAAATCGGAGACCTCAGCCTTTATTATGAAATTATCGGACAGGGGCAACCCCTGGTGATGATCAGAGGTGTCGGCAGCAATGTGGACCACTGGTATGATCAAGTGCCCGCTTTATCCGAAAAATTTCAATTGCTGGTTTTTGATAATCGCGGTATCGCCCGTTCATCGGATCCCGGTGGCCCTTTTTCCATTCGGGACATGGCCGCAGACACCATTACCTTGATGGAAGTTGTGGGCATTAAAAATGCGCATATATTGGGCTATTCCATGGGGGGTATGATCGCTCAGGAAATGGCGCTGAACCACCCGCAAAAGGTAAAGAGGCTCATTCTGGTGGCCACCGATTGTGGCATCTCGCTGCGGATTAAAGCACGACCGGAAGCCACCAAACTTTTTAGCGAAATGATCCGCCTGGGCACAAATGAGGCCAAATTAGCCGCAGCGCGATGCCTGTTTGCAAAGCAGACTTTTGAAAACAACCCTGAAGTTATTCAGCGCTACGCCGAAGTTTCGCTGCAATTTGCAGCCTCGCAAAAAATGCTTGCCAAACAATGGGCGGCCGTCACGCAACATGACGCCTGTGACCGGCTGCAGCGCATATCTTCCCCAACCCTTGCCATCACCGGCTCCGAGGATGTGCTGATTCCGCCCCAAAACGCGACGGTATTGGCGGAACAGATACCCGCAGCGCAAATGATCTCCATCGATGGCGGCGGGCACTTGTTTTTGATTGAAAAGCCCCGCCAGTTTAATGCAGCCGTCATTGGATTCCTGAACGGACTATCCACATAAACAGGACTGAGTGTTGAGGACTGGGGTCTGAGGGCAAACAACGGAGGCTAAAAGTCAGAGAACAGAAAATCGATGAAAAAATTTAGTCAATAAAAGACCCTGGCTGACATCTGTCTTATGTTTTCGGTCATTTGTTGACTGAAACCTGACACCAAGTAATACCTTGAAAGTCGTATGATGGACTAATCGCTGAGCAACCATTTATATGCTCTGCTAAAACCCCGTAATGAAAATGTGGGCTTTTGGGTGATATCCGGAACAGAATCGTATTCAAATTTGATAAGCAGCCCGCGCCGCATGGTTCGGATGAGCTCGCTGTTTTTGGGCACCTCATCGGTCAGACAATTGGCGCTGCAGCCCTTAATAGCCGAGCGAATCGTCAGGTTGTCGACCCTGTCAATCCGGTATGAAAAATAATTAGAGACAATCATCTTTTCAGATTTTAAGGTCAATTGAATTTGGTCTGGGCCGGAAACGGAGGCCGCCAGCCATATTGAACTGATACGATCTCCGGCTAAGGTGCCTATTTGTTTGCTTTTCATTTTTGTGGCCGGATCTGTTTCTTCGATGCCTACCCAATCAGCGAACTTAATTTGCTCGGCCAAGCCAGTGGTCGCAAAAACCATTACCGATAGGATTATGACCAACCATATGTGAAGCAGGGTTTTCATCAAGCCATCCTTTCATCTATGCGATCATATTAGTTTAATTTTAAATTGGCCGGGCGCGTTTTGCAAGCAGGAAAATGCCTTTTCAGGGATCGATGTTGCTCATGAAAATAAAATCAGGCCGGATCGAATCATGGAATTTGGGTCTTTTGCCGCCTAATAAAACCAACTAAAACCAGCGCTGATCAGCTACAAATATCTTGACATTTATTTGAATTTAAAGGTATGAGAGGGCTGAGAAATGCTCCCTTGAAGCGCTTCCACACGCCTAAAGCTCATTTTTATTTGCGGTTCTTTCCATTTTGATTCTACCCAGTTCTCCTGTTGATCGAACTCTAATTTTCTTCTGCCTTTTTCTCTCGGAAATAGCCACTGATTTCAGTTCAATCTTTAACCGAACCATCAGGTAAAATGGATAACCCCCTCAAATTGTGCGCACCCGGCTCCCGCATGGCATTGTCGATTCCTGCGGGAGCATGAAGTCCACCGGGTCACATTTTTGCCCGGGCAAATCCATAAAGGGAGGTAATACGATGGGCAAATATATTTCTTTGATCAAATATACGACAAAAGGCATCGAAAACATCAAAGAGAGTCCAAAACGCCTGGATGCGTTCAAACAGCTCTGTGAATCACTGGGCGCGACAGTTGACGGGTTTTATCTGACGATGGGGCGCTATGACCTTGTGGTGATTGTAGATGCACCCAACCCTGAAACCATTGCGAAACTCCTTCTGACCACAACATCGGGAGGTGCTGTAAGCAGCGAAACGCTGCCTGCTTTTCCGGAGGAAGAATATCGGAAAGTCATATCTGAACTGCCATAGGGCGTATCATGCCCGGGTTTAGATGGCAGCACGCAGGAGAAAAGAAACTTTATAAACGAATAAAAATTTAGAATGGAGGTGCATTATGGCAAAAGTGCTCCGGTGCAGCGATATCGGTATGGATTGCGATTTTGTGGCCAGAGCCGAAACGGAGGAAGAAATTTTGCAGCAGGCCGCGGAACACGCTGCCGCAACTCATGGCATGGAAGAGATTCCGGCAGATGTGCTTGCAAAAGTCCGCGCCGTCATACACGACGAATAATGAAATGTGAAATCCCTTGTTAAAACTGAGATCTGCTGCACAAAATTTCACTGGCATGATTGAAGCGCGATTATGCGGCAATTGTGTAAATTGAAATAAAGCAAGCTGATCCTATTCAGAAATCGCAAAATATCGAATTCGGACCCCCATCGCTTATATTGAGTGATGGGGGTTTTAATTTTTATGGAAAACAATATAATTCCTTAAAAAACCTTTTTCGTTTTTTAAACGGCTTAAGGGGCCAATCCGGCCAGTTTAAAAAGAGGAGGACAAAAAAATGAAGTTTAATCTAAAAGCATTGACGATTGCAGCGGCCCTTATATGGGCCGGCGCGGTTTTGATTGTAGGTGTGGCGAACTCAATTTGGCCGATGTATGGAAAAGCGTTTTTGATGATGCTGGCCTCAATCTACCCAGGCTTTGCCGCATCCGGCACTTTTGGCGATGCGATCGTCGGAAGCCTTTATGCCCTTGTTGATGCCGCTGTTGTCGGTCTTATTTTTGGTTCGCTTTACAATTTAATCGCCGGCGCAAAAAGCAGCTGAGTCAGAAATCTGCCGCAATGCAGGCGGCATGGATTTTTAACCTGATTCACCCAGCGTGAACCGGCGAAAGCGAAAAAAAAGGGCGTTGCATCAAAACTCGATGAAACGCCCTCAATTCGCTTGGAAATGCAATTAAACTATAGTGACATTAACGGCAGCTGGCCCTTTTTGGCCCTCCTCGATATCAAACGTCACCTGGTCGCCTTCATTCAGAGATTTGAACCCGGCCGAAGTGATGCCTGAATAATGAACAAATACATCCGGACCGTCTTCCTGCTCAATGAAGCCATAGCCTTTGCTGCTATTAAACCATTTTACAATTCCATTGGCCATAATAACACCCTCCTAAATTAAAAGTTTTAAATAGTTTCATACTGCAGGGTGCCACTTTGACAAATGGAACTTTCCCCGGAATGAAACCGGCCCGTCAATCCAGAACGCGCCTTTGATAGTGAAAGAACACTAACAAGTTTTTAAAAAAAATCAAGCCCATTATTCAAATTTTTTCAGTCTCGCAAGGTGGTAGAGAAACGGCATCGCCCGCAGCCGATGATCGGGTCAACTCAAAACGTTTTTGCAAAGCCGCGCCCGGCCGCCGCCCGAGCTGAATTAAGGCTAAAACATGATAAAATTCAGTACTATAGCCTTCTATTGACAAACCGGAACCGCTCCTCTATGGTACCTTGAACACTTACCTAAAGATCATGACTCCCGGGAGCAGTGCGACTATGAACGCGACACTCTATCGCAAGAATCGGAAGCATTGGAGCGAACCTCCCACTGTCGTTTCCCCTGCACAAGGCATTGACACAATTTTCCGCTGCATCGCCCCCCCGGAAGTTGTTCCGAACAAAACAAAGCCAACAAAAGCAAACATATCACCTGCCTTAATAAACGAAGAAATGAAAGGAGGATGTGCATGAAAAAAGCATTATGGATTACAATGATGGTGGTGTTAGCGGTTTTATTTGCCTTCAGCGCCAGCCAGGCCAAGCCATTTAAAATCGCGGCTATTTTTCAGACGGCGATTGAGGAACCGTGGGATGGCGTCATTCATCAGGCCTGCCTGAAAGCCAAAAAAGAAATGGGCAACATCGAATATGAGTTCACCGAAAAAATAGCCGCTGCTGATTTTGAAAAAGTTTTGCGAGAGTATGCTGAGAGAGGGTTTGACCTGATCGTGGGCGATGCGTTCCTGGCAGGCGAAGAACCGGCCAGAAGGATCGCCAAAGATTACCCTAAGATTGCCTTTGCTTTCGGATCCGAGTTCGGTCCGGTTGCACCGAATTTTTCCGTTTTTGACAACTGGATTCACGAGCCGGCCTTCCTGTGCGGCGTCATTGCCGGCCGGCTGACAAAGAGCAATACCCTCGGTGTGATTGCAGCCATACCCATCGGGGAAGTCAACCGACTGGTCAATGCTTTCAAGGCCGGCGCGCTCAGCGTCAATCCCAAGGTTAAAGTCAAAATCTCTTATATCGGCGGCTGGTTTGATCCGCCCAAAGCCAAAGAGGCGGCCATCGCCCAGATCGAATCGGGTGCGGACCTGATCTTTGCTGAACGATTCGGGGTCTTTGAAGCCGCCAAAGAAAAGGGCGTCCTGGCTTTTGGCAACATGTCGGATCAAAATGCATTGGCTCCCAGTGTAGTGATTACTGGACCGGTATGGGATATGTATCCCACCATTAAATTCTGCATCGAGATGGTCAAAAAAAAGACCTGGGTGTCCATGGACCTGGGCGAATGGTCCATGATGGGAAAAGGCGGCGCCCGTCTGGCCCCTTTTCATTCATTTGAAAAAACACTGCCCGCGGGCGTGCTCAAAGAAGTCAGGGATCTTGAACAGAAAATTATGAGCGGCACATTTAGGGTGCCGGTTGATGAGCAGAAGCCAGCCTCAGAATAGCTCAAATATCCAATGAACATTGTCACGAGGGCACTTTTCAAAAAAAATGTAACTGAGTATATTCGGATTTTTTTCAATTTCGTGATAATTTCACCTGCTGGAGAGACGAGTCGTCCATTTACTGCGTTATCAGGGGCGTGCGGTACCTAAGTACAGCCACGCCCCTGAATGCGCCTTGTAAAGGAACGTCTCGAACTCGTTCAATATCCGAGCTGACACTTCAATTTCGCCAAACGCAATTGAGGTGGTATTCGGTATCAAATATCAGTTGGACTGAAGGTGTTTCGCGCAGGGTAAAATTCTGTCTGAAACACCTTTGTATGTCTGCTTCACTGCTATATTTTGGCAAACAGCGAATTTGAATGAATCACCGCCCCGGGGGAATCGATGGGTAACAATGACCAGCCGGTCGTGAGGATGTCATCCATCACGAAACGCTTTTTAGATGTGACCGCCAATAAGGATGTTTCTTTCGACCTGTATCCAGGAGAAATTTGTGCCCTGCTGGGTGAAAATGGTGCGGGCAAGACGACCCTGATGAACATCTTATTTGGCTATTACACCTGTGATGCGGGCGAGATCTTCATTAAAGGTGAAAAGGTCGATCTTGCCGCTCCCAAAGATGCAATTTCCCGTGGTGTGGGAATGATTCATCAGCACTTTGCCCTGGTTCCGTCCCAGACCGTGCTCGAAAACATTATTGTGGGTACGGCTTCGCGCAGGGGTATTTTTCTGGATCTAAAATCTGCCCGGCAGGCGCTTCTTGAACTGCAGGAACGTTTCGGCCTTCAAATCGACCCGGACGCCCGCGTGTGGACCCTGTCGGTGGGCGAGCAGCAAAAAGTCGAAATTCTGAAAGCGCTTTACAGGGATGTAGACATCCTCATCATGGACGAGCCGACGGCCGTGCTTGCTCCGGCTGAAACCGCGGATTTGTTCAATACCCTGCAGTCGCTGGTCAAAGAAGGCCGATCGGTTGTTTTCATTTCTCATAAGCTGAATGAAGTGATGGACATTTCAGACCGTATTGTCGTTTTGCGCGGCGGCCAGGTGGTGGCCGCACGCAAAACCAGTGAAACCAATGCGCGCGAACTGGCCAATCTGATGGTGGGCCGGGAGCTTCTGGAAAGTATCGAAAAAAAAGAATTCGCACCCGGTGAACCCGTCCTTAACATCAAAAACCTCAATGTCTTAAATGACAAGAAGCTAGCGGCCTTAATGGACCTTAATTTAATCGTCCGGCAGAATGAGATTCTGGGGATGGCCGGAATTTCCGGAAACGGTCAGACAGAACTTTCAGAGGTGCTTTTCGGGATGCGCTCCCCGACAAGCGGTGCCATTCAAATTAACGACCGGCCCCTTAATTTCGGAAGCCCGCCGGCATCGATTAAATCCCATATGGGCAGAATACCGGAGGACCGCATCGATACCGGACTGCTGATGGATCTCTCGGTGGAAGAGAACCTCATTTTGGAAAATCATTCTTCAGCCGAGTTTCAGTTTTGCGGGCTGATGAAATCGCAAAGAATTCACCAATTCAGCGAAGACCTGATCAAAGCATACAAGATCAAAACCGCCGGCCGCGATGCCGCCACCAAGAGCCTGTCCGGCGGCAACTTGCAAAAAGTTATGCTCGCCCGGGAACTGGCTGGAGAACCGTCGCTGATCATCGCTTCACAACCCACCCGGGGCCTCGATGTGGGTGCCATGGAGTATATCCACCAGCGCATTGTGAAAGAGAGGGAAAGGGGCGCGGGCATCCTTCTGATTTCAGATGATCTGGATGAAATATTTGCGCTCAGTGACCGCATCGTGGTCTTGTATGAAGGCAAAATACTGGGAGAGGCCCCCGGTGCGACGGCTTCTCGCGAACAGATCGGTCTGTGGATGAGCGGAGTAAAAGCGTGATCCGATTCAGAATCATAAAACGGAAACCATTGCCGGGCTGGGCTAAAATCGTTATCCCGATCGCGGCCATTTTGGCCACGCTGATTCTGTCGGCCATTCCCATTCTTTTGGCCGGAGGGCATCTATGGAAATCTTATTTTTACCTTTTTCACGGCGCGCTGGGAACCCGCTACAATCTATTAGAAACCTTTGTCAAAGCCAGCCCTCTATTGTTAACAGGTCTGGCGGTTGCTTTTGCCTTCCGGGCCAAATTCTGGAATATCGGCGCCGAGGGCCAGCTGCTTGCCGGCGCCCTGACGGCCACCGTTTTAGGGGTGAATCTGGGCGGCATCCCGCCAATACTGGTTTTACCGATTGTTATCATCGCGGGATTTCTGGCCGGCGGCTTCTGGGCCTCGATCCCGGCTTTGCTGAAAACCAAACTCAAAGTAGATGATGTGGTTTCAACCCTGTTGTTAAACTATGTCATGATCCACATAATGGGCGCGCTGCTTTTCGGCCCCCTTCAACAACCCGGCTCCAGCTGGCCGCGATCATCGGCGATTGTCAAGGCCGCCTGCTATCCTATTTTGATGCCGCGTTCGCGCTTTCATATGGGCATCATTATTTCCTTTGTAGCGATGCTGATCATCTGGTTCATTAACAAAAAAACCACCTTCGGATACCAGGCCAAAGCTGTCGGTTTCAACATCCGCGCCGCGCATTTCGGCGGCATTAATACCACGTCTGTGATTCTGTGGACCGCCCTGATATCCGGCGGTCTGGCGGGTCTGGCGGGGGTGGGCGAGCTGTGCGCCCTTCAATACCGGCTCATTATGGATATCTCTCCCGGCTACGGGTATTCCGGCATCGTGATCGCCATGCTGGGCAACCTTCATCCGGTAGGAGTGCTGTTTTCATCACTTTTTTTCAGCGTGATTATCGTGGGCGCCCAGACCATGAGCCGCATGACCGGCGTTCCCACCTATATCGCCGAGGTCATCCAGGGAATGGCGCTGATGGTGATGCTCATTTTTCTGCTGTTTACAGAATTCAAAATTAAGGTGCTGCGCAAATGATGGCTGAATTTTTAGATCTCGCTTTTATCTCCGGCCTCATCGGGGCAACCATGCGGATGGCCACCCCGATCATATTTGCGGCCCTGGGTGAGATCTTATCGGAAAGGGCCGGTGTCCTGAATCTGGGAATCGAGGGCATCATGCTGATGGGCGCCATGACCGGATTTCTGTTTACCTATTCTACGGGCTCCATATGGTTCGGCGTGTTTGCCGCTGCCTGTATGGGCATGCTTTTGGGTCTGCTGATGGCATTGCTTTCGGTGAACCTGGGATTAAGCCAGCATGTTTCCGGATTAGGCATTACGCTGTTTGCAACCGGCCTGGCCATGTTCATCTACCGACTGCATTTTGGTTCTCCGACCGTGCCCCCGATTATCCAGCCGTTTAAACAGGTGGCGCTGCCGGTACTTTCAAAAATCCCGGTGATCGGTCCGGGCCTTTTCACCCAGTATACATTGACCTATATCGCCTGGCTGCTGGTGCCGGCCCTGTCGATTCTGCTCTATAAGACAACCATCGGATTGAAAATCAGAACGGTTGGCGAAAACCCGGTGGTCGCCGACACCGTGGGGGTGAACGTAACGTTAACCCGCACCCTGTGCCTGGTCGCCGGCGGGGCCCTCATGGGCATCGGCGGGGCATTTCTGACGCTCGCCCATCAGAACATGTTTTTGATCGATGTCATCGGCGGTCGCGGCTGGGTGGCTATTGCCATGGTCATTTTTGGAAACTGGAATCCGTTCAAAGCCACCATCGGCGCCCTCATTTTTGGTTTTTTAGACGGTCTGCAGCTCAGGCTCCAAAGCGTGGGACTCGTTCTTTCATTCCACCTATTTTTAATGATTCCCTATCTGTTAACCATCATCGCGCTGATCGGCGTTTCCAGACGGGCAGCGGTCCCGGCGGGTTTGTTAAAACCTTATCGCAGAGAGGAAAAAGGCGGGTAGCAATTATACCGCTTTCCATAATAGTGTTCCGATTCACGGAATTGTGGCATAAGTGATTGTAGAAAAAAACGTTTGAATATCGAAACGTTTTTTTGACAACCACTATAACTCCTGATCAAGCGGTTGCCGACGATTAAGGATTAAGGTAAGGGTGAACCTGTTTGAAGACCTGCGGGTGTTTGTTTTGGAGCCGGGTGAGGAAAGGCGCTGAACGCACGATCGGACTCCAGAGTGAGAAGTCTTCGCGTTCAAAATCCATTCCCACCGCCAGCATATCACTGAGGGTCTCAATCAAGTGTTCTTCGGGTTTGTAAATCGAGTCACCGATATCGCCCACCCAACAAAGCGGCGTTCCCTGATAGCGGTCGTGCACGTCATGGTAGAAATGCCGGGTGGTGATGGTGCGGGGTTGAAGTCCCAGATCGGTAAAGGGCATTGTTACCCCCTCTGCTGCCACCTCGATAAGGGCGCCGTTGAAAACCGGAATTAATTCAACGCCGTGATCGCTGCAAATCTTGCAAATTCCCTCAAGACCCTCGAGGCTGGCGCAGACCGGAAAAAGAAATATCTTTTGGGGGCGATGGTTTTTCAGGGCCTCATCAACAAAATAGGTTAGTGTCTGACCCGATGCAATGCATTCCTCCATGATAATCCAGGTCTCGTCCGGCCACCATTCGCCCACAAAGGAGCTCTCCACGATGTTCCAGCCGCGAAAACCGTCGCTGTCTTCAACCCGGGTGAGTTTAATATAGGTGGTGTCCAGAAGCCCGGAGCGCTGCAACGGCGGATTGGCATCCAGCAGGTCAAGCGGACGCCCGCCCCACAGAATGACATATTGCGCCACCTTGCCGTCGAACATCCTTTCAAAAAGGCGAATCATGTCGTGACCCACCTCTTTTATCATCAGGAATTTTTCCGGCCCGCAGGCCTGCCGGCTGAGCAGAAATTCCTCACCCAGACCCCGGCCCGGAAAATCAACCACGTAAATCCGCTCCGGCAAACATCGGTCCCGAAAGGCCTCATGCCGGGTGATTGACTTAACAAGCCAGATGTCCTTGCCAGCACGCGACATTACGATTTCACCGACATCCTCCAGGTAAATGCGGTCGGTACCGGTGTCCTGTAACATGGGATTGCTCCTTTACCGGTTATACTGCGTCAGTGCAGAAGAATACAATTTTCGGGCAGGAATATAGAATAAAGATAAGGATGTGTCAAATCAGAAAAAAAGGGCAACCCTTCACGAATGAAGGGTTGCCCTCTCCAGGTTTAAACTGCCGGCTAAACTACTTTAACATTTACAGCATGTGCACCCTTGGGTCCCTCTTCAATTTCAAAGGTAACCTGATCACCTTCGTTGAGAGATCTGAATCCGGACGCATCGATTCCGGTGTGGTGGACGAAAACATCCGAGCCATCTTCTTGCTCGATGAAGCCATAACCCTTACGGTCATTGAACCATTTTACAACACCATTTGCCACTGTGACACCCCCTTTGTTTCTGTAATTACCATAGTCCCATACTTCAGGATGCCACCCGGACGAATGGATCTTTCCTGCAGAATGAAACCAGCCTTCAATCAAGACAGACTCTGATCAATATATAAATTATAAATTTTTTTTCTCATCAAAATCAAGTACTTTATTTAACGCAGCCTTTTTCGGCGGCCATTGGGCCTGTAGAAAATAACCGACTTTCATTACGGTGGCGCTGCAATGGGTAAATGCTTACCTATACTTTGGCCACTTTTTTTCACACACATCGCCTGGCACGCGGTTAATTTTAAAATAAGTATTAGTAATTATTTATATTTTTTTGGTTTCAGATTTGTCTTCAACTTTTGCATAGATATTGCAGCGCCATTATAATGCAGGGCCCAAAGCGCACTAACGATTCCCAGCCGGATTCGTTTTCGCCCCCTGAGGGATTGTATTAAACAAGCCAAATATCCGCCCTGACGCCTGCCCGCCAGCAATCTAAATGTAGGATTTCAGTGCCGGGTTTTTAAAAACCCGCCATCAACCTGTAGCGACATGGATCTGTCTTTTAAACCATTACCATAGGAGCTGTCTGACATGAGTGAACCCGCCAAGAAGGAAAATGAATCGAAACCCAAACGGCAAAAAACGCTCTCACAGGACCCGCCAGCTGAAAGAAGAACAGGCCGTGACCGCAGAAAAGGGGTTGATCGGCGAAGCGGTTTCGACCGCAGGCGGAATTTGAATCAAAAGGCAACAGAGCGAAAAAACATAACTCGGGCGTGAGTCTTAAAATCATGGGGGTAGAATGGAAACTAATCATGCCCTAACAAAAACTTTTTAGCATAGCGTAAAAGCAGAAAGGGGCAACATGGCTCAATACGTTATCGCAAACAATCGGTTCGAGAACAAATACCGGCACCTGCGAAAAGCCGACAGCCATCTGAGAGCCGAAATTAAAATAAGCCGAAACGACCTTGGATACCAGTTTAAATTGCAGGAGATCGATGAACATCACGGGTGTTTTTTTGTCAGTGAAAATTCTGCTGTCTTAAACATTCTGGACGTCGGCTCTGTGCTGGACATGAAATATTGGACCGCTGAAAAAATTAGGATGGTCAAATATGTCCGTGCACAAATTAAGAATATTACCAGACAGAATCATGAACCATTTAAAGGTCATTATAAGGTCGGCTTATCCATATTGCAGATGAAGGGCTTAAAGCGGGTGAACTCAGCGGATCGGTTGCTGAAAGCACGGGCAGAAGCCGAAGCTTTAATGTCTGCCCGACATCAGCTCTGATTCCGAAATGGAAAGCGGTATAAATGCATTGGCCAATCGCCTTGCATTTTTACCAAGTTTGCCTGAAGGGGGGATTGACCATTATTAAGATATTACTCATCGTTGTCATTATTGCCGCGATATCTTGTATAGGTGCTGCCATCGCCTGTTTAATGGCGGCAGCCAGAGAAATTGAATTGCCCGATATTGAAGATATCGAGATCGGAGAATGATGGACTCAGGTAATGAGTTCGATATTGACTCCGTTGCAGAAACAATGCTCGCGCTGTCGGTTGGTGCACAAGCGGACAGTGATTGTGTCCACTAACGATTGCCTTTCTATGTTCTTGACGGATCGCACAATTCTCTGTTAGGTTTTATTTTTAAGTGCCCAACAGGAGGTTGCGATGCGCAAAACCCTCATCATTTTCACTGCAGTAATTAGTATTTTCTCTTTCACATTTACTTCTGAAGCAGAAGAAAAGTATGGCCGATTTTTTGCCGGTGCCGGTTTAAGCTATGTGACCGAGCAATTTGATGATGGCGACTTGAAGGACTTCCCCGGTAACTCCAGCATTGATAATTCATGGGGCTTTAATGTTTTCGCCGGCTATTGGTTTCACAAGCATCTGGCCATCGAAGGCAACTACGACTGGTATGCCGATTTTAACGGTCAGGCGGCGAGTAACAGGAATTTCGATATCAGCATCTGGACGGCAATGTTGGATGTGCGGGTGTTCTCCCCCTCCCTGTGGCAAGACAGAATATTTCCATACGTCAGAGTCGGCGGGGGGTGGATGGATGTTGAGATCGATGCCAAAACGGTTAATTCCGACGAAAGTGATTGGGCTTATAATATCGGGCTCGGTGTCGATGCCTTTGTTGCCCACCAGGTGAGTGTCGGCCTCGACGGCACGTACGTGTGGGGCACCGGCGATGTTTCGGATTTCAACCACATGACGTTTACACTGCGCGCGGCCTATCATTTCTAATTTAAAAATTAAAACCTATGTTGCGCGAATGCGGGACGACATCTGACACCGTATATGAAAAGGAGGGATTAAATGGCAAAACGCGCGATACTTGACGTGATCGTTTTAAAAGAAGGCGATCTGTTAAACGGCAGCATCTTAAACAAAGCCTTTCCGATCAAAACATCGTATGGTGAGATTGTCGTCAAAAAAAAGGACGTCGCCAACATTCACATGCGCGGGATTCAATTTCGAACTGACCAGATCATTACCCTGGATTTAAACCGATTTAAAGGGTCCCTTCAGGAGACCGTTATCCGGATAAAATTGATTGATGGCCAAACTATTGAAGTGCCCAAAAATAAGATTAATACGATAATGATGCTCACCAATTACGCGTCTGCCTGAGACGAATTCAGATTGAAATTACTTGTCGAAAAGTAAGGCGTTATTATGAGAGGTATCGTAAACGTCATGTCCGGAATCTGCGGTATGATCACAGAAATCCGGGCCACATTGGAAGGCCGGTCCGGGATGGTCAATCTGGATATAAACACGAGATGTGACAGTATCCAAAGATTAGCAGATGACGTATAATTTTGATCCGGACAGGTGGTACGATGATGAGCGCAGT
>Ga0265306_10000451_pt1 | contig 19522 bp, 21 predicted proteins | sample Helome_3_FD_192493 | JGI IMG/M metagenome (GOLD analysis project Ga0265306, IMG submission 192493) | Marine sediment microbial communities from subtidal zone of North Sea - Hel_20160420 (Illumina Assembly) | ecosystem: Environmental > Aquatic > Marine > Subtidal zone > Sediment ... | reverse complement strand
AAGTTCACCTGCCATGTGGACCCCTATTTTCGAACAAAATAAAGAGAATGTCGTAGAGACTTTGGATGAATATATTCAGAATCTGGAAGCCTTTAAACAAAAACTAATTGATAATAATTTTGAAGGCATCTATAAAGAAATGGACAATACCAATAAGATAAAAGCAATATTAAAAGGAATACCACAAAATAATAAAGACAGATAATAATGGAGAATTCAAAAAATTTAAGATCATGGTTAGATGATATGAATTTATCACATCCCCTGGTAATTGCAGGACCATGTAGCGCAGAAACTGAAGATCAGGTATTAGGAATAGCCCATGAGCTTAAAGATACAGATGTAAACTACTATCGCGCAGGTATATGGAAACCGAGAACCAGGCCCGGAAACTTTGAAGGAGTTGGAGCTATTGGTCTCAAATGGTTACAAAAAGTAAAAGAAGAAACCGGACTTAAGACAGCCACTGAAGTAGCTAACAAAAATCATGTTGATCTTGCATTGGAACATGGTGTAGATTTGTTGTGGATAGGTGCGCGTTCTACCGTTAGCCCGTTTATTGTTCAGGAAATTGCTGATGCTTTGGAAGGAACGGACAAAATTGTACTTGTTAAAAATCCTGTAAACCCTGACCTGGCTTTATGGTTAGGTGCTGTAGAACGATTATCGAAGGCTAATATCAAGAAGTTGGGGGTAATACATCGGGGATTTTCTACCTATGAAAAAACAAAATATCGAAATATCCCGGAATGGCAAATGGCTATTGAATTACAAACTAAATTTCCAGACCTGCCTTTGATTAATGATCCTTCACATATTAGTGGTAATAGGGAAATGATCTTTGATATTTCACAAACCGCCCTGGATCTGAATTTTGATGGATTAATGATTGAAACACATCATGATCCTGATAATGCCTGGAGCGATGCCGCACAACAGGTAACTCCTAAAAGTTTGGTGCAAATCATGGAAGACTTAAAGATTAGAAAGGAAACCGATGAGGCAGCAGAATACAACCAAAAAATTAGTAATCTCCGAGCCCAAATTGATATTATAGATAATCAACTGATTGACACCCTGGGTAAAAGAATGCAAGTTTCTGACGGAATTGGTAAATTAAAAAGACAGCGTAATGTGGCCGTTCTTCAAACGAACCGTTGGAATTCAATATTAGGTAAAATGATCCTGGAAGGTGAATCAAAAGGGTTGAGTGAAGAATTTGTGCTTCGAATGTTTAAAGCTATTCACCAGGAATCAATAAATCATCAGGAGAAAATCATAAATGCTATTGAGAGCGTAAAAAAGTAAAAGTTAAGTATTTTAGATCCTTAGATAAAGTGTAACAAAAGGTAATTAGCGTTATCTTTAAAAAAACTAGTAACACAATTAACTATGAAAAAAGTAATGTCGCTTTGCGTGTTTCTCATTGCCTTTTATGGCTTTTCGCAAACCATGCTTGACAAAGAAGTTGGTGATTTTCACGAAATAAAAGTTTATGATCTAATTGAAGTGAACCTTATTAAGTCTGATGATAACAGGATAATTATAAAAGGCCATAACGTTTACGATATAAAATACGTAAATAAGAATGGAGTCTTAAAATTGAAGATGGAGCTGGATAAAAAATTTCAAGGTGAAGATACTTTTGTAGAGGTTTATTATACAGATCTGCAAACTATAGATGGAAATGAAGGAGCTAAAATTGTCTGTAATGAACTTGTTGAAAAGGAGAAGGTAGAGATAAGGGCCCAGGAAGGATCACAAATAAAAATTGGAATGGATGTGAAGGATGTTAAAATGAAAGTGGTCACAGGAGGTAAAATTGAGGCGTCCGGATTGGCAAAAAATCAAATAATTGTTATAAATACCGGTGGAGTATTTGAAGGCAGGGAGTTGTTAACAGAAGTAGCAAGTGTAAATATTTCAGCAGGCGGAGAGGCAGAACTTTACGCTTCAGAAAAATTGGATATCAGTGTAAAAGCAGGAGGAGATGTAAATGTTTATGGAAATCCAAAAGATGTAAATAAAAAAACTCTGGCCGGGGGCAGAATAATTTTTAAAGACTAAAAGGTTAAGCTAATAATTAAATAACCCGGTATTTTTGCCGGGTTTTTTTATTGTATTAATTTTTTTTCATAAAACGTTGTGTAGATTACTGGTTTTTAGCCTTTCCTGGTGAAATATACCGTCCCAAATAAAGTATTATCGTTTCTTTGTATTGAAACACAAAGATTTATGCTTGGAATTGTTTATAAGTCTACCGGTAGTTGGTACACAGTAAAAACAGATGCCGGAGATATTTATGAATGCCGTATTAAGGGGAAGTTCCGTATAAAGGGAATTAAAAGTACCAATCCAATTTCTGTAGGCGACTTAGTTGTATTTGAAGTTGAGCAAATTGGCGATGAGACTATAGGCGTTATCTCTAAAATTGAAGATCGCAAGAATTATATAATTCGAAAATCAGTTAAACTTTCGAAACAAACACATATTATAGCAGCTAATATTGATCAGGTTTTTTTATTGGTTACGCTTAAGAATCCAAGAACGTATACTATTTTTATTGATCGATTTCTAGCAACCTCCGAAGCATATGATATAAAAACGGTACTCCTTTTTAATAAAATAGACATGTATAATGAGAATGAGTTGGCAGAAGTAAAGTATTTGGCTGCCTTATATCGGGAAATTGGCTATACATGTATTGGGATTTCTGCAAAAACAGGAAAGAATGTTGATAAGGTAAAAGACTTGATGAAGGAACATACGAGTATGTTTGCCGGGCATTCAGGAGTTGGAAAATCCACGCTTATTAATTTCATAGCACCTGAATTAAATTTAAAGACTACCGAAATTTCTGATCAACACTTTCAGGGACAACATACTACGACTTTTGCGGAAATGTATGATTTGAACTTCGGTGCCAGGATTATCGATACTCCGGGGATTAAAGGTTTTGGTATGGTGGATATGGACAAATATGAGATAGGAGATTATTTTCCGGAATTTTTTAGACTGAAGATCAATTGTAAGTTTAATAACTGCCTGCACTTAGACGAACCAAAATGTGCGGTTAAAGCCGCATTAGAAAAAGATGAGGTGTCATGGAGCAGGTATAGGAGTTATGTTCAGATTGCTACCGGGGATGAAGACACCTATAGAATGGACAATTACGAAGAATTATGAGAGCAGTAATACAAAGAGTATCCTCTGGAAGTGTTGTTGTAAATAACAAAACAATTTCTCAAATTGGATGGGGTTTTTTGGTATTGTTGGGAATTGAGGATTCTGATTCCCAGGATGATATTGCATGGCTCTCAAATAAAATAGTAAACTTGAGAATATTTAATGACGCGCATGGCGTGATGAACCGGTCTTTATTGGAAACCAAGGGAGACGCTATTGTGGTAAGTCAGTTTACCCTACATGCAACAACCAAAAAAGGGAACCGCCCTTCTTACATCAGGGCAGCAAAACCCAATATAGCCATACCCCTTTATGAAGCTTTTGTACATCAGATGGAAACAGATTTGGGGAAACAGATAGGCACTGGAGTTTTTGGTGCCGATATGAAAGTGGCCTTGGTAAATGATGGTCCGGTTACTATAATAATTGACACTAAAAATAAAGACTTATGAAAATTGAAGATGCACAATTAGCTGTTGACAATTGGATAAAAGATCATGGCGTCCGCTATTTTAACGAACTGACAAACATGGCCCAGCTCACAGAGGAGGTTGGGGAAGTGGCTCGTATAATTGCCAGGCGGTATGGGGAACAAAGTGAGAAGGAATCCGATAAAGAAAAGGATCTGGGAGAAGAATTAGCCGATGTTCTTTTCGTTGTTTTATGTCTGGCAAACCAGACCGGTATTGACCTGCAGCAAGCTTTTGACCGCAAATTGGAAATAAAGGCAAAACGCGACCATGACAGGCACCAAAACAATAAAAAACTGAAATAGTAGTATCTTTGGCTTCGGTTTAAAACAACACCAATTTGAAATTACACCTCTCAGGCCCGTCCAGTAATCTCCTGAACTCATATATCAAGATCACAGGTTCCAAGAGTGAATCTAACAGACTTTTATTGCTAAATGCGCTCTATCCTGGTATTACAATAAAAAATCTATCCAATTCCGATGATGCTGCTGTAATGCAAAAAGGCATTCAGGTTAAAGAAGGAAGGGTAGATATACATCACGCAGGAACAGCCATGCGTTTTTTAACAGCCTATTTTGCTTCTCAGGAAGGAGCAAATGTTACCCTTACCGGTTCACAGAGAATGCAGGAACGACCTATAAAAATATTGGTTGATACATTAAAAAATTTAGGTGCAGATATCGATTATTTGAAAAATGAGGACTATCCCCCATTGTTGATAAAAGGAAAAACCCTCAATAAACATAAGGTGAGCCTTCCCGCGGATATTAGTAGTCAGTACATCTCTGCTTTATTGCTTATTGCTCCAAGTTTGGAGCATGGGCTGGTATTGGAACTGGTTGGGAATATTACATCTGTTCCCTATATAAAAATGACGCTGGGCTTGTTAGAACAAATAGGTATAACAAGCTCTTTTGAAGGGAATACGGTAAGTGTACTTCCAAAAAAATATGTGAGTGAAAGTTCCATAACAGTGGAATCTGATTGGAGTTCGGCGTCATATTTTTACAGTATTACTGCTCTATGTGAAGAAGGGACGGAAATTAGTTTGTCGTCCTTTAGAAAAGATAGTTTGCAGGGTGATAGCGTTCTAAAGGAACTATATAAAGATTTTGGTGTTAAAACCATATTTAAAGAGGATAGCATTAGTCTGGTTAAAACTAAAACCAATCAAATAGCTGATGTTGAATACGACCTGGCAAATACTCCTGATTTAGCACAGACTCTGGCTGTTACATGTTTTGGATTAGGAATTGGATGTCATCTTACCGGTTTACATACCTTAAAAATAAAGGAGACGGATAGGCTGCTGGCATTAAAAAATGAACTTTCCAAACTCGGGGCTAAGGTTTCAGTTACCAATAAGACACTTACCTTGGAATCTTCAAATAAAATAAATTCCGAGGTGGCAATTGATACTTATAACGATCACAGAATGGCCATGGCATTTACCCCACTGGCTTTAAAAACCGCAATAACCATTAACGATGCTGAGGTAGTTTCCAAATCGTACCCGGATTTTTGGAAAGATCTGGAACAACTGGGATTTAAGATTAAAGACCTATAAAGTTATTTAATACCACTTTTACTTGACAAGCCCTACTTCAGGATTGTATATTTGCAGCCGCCAAAAAGGCGAATAAATTCACATATGAAATTATCACACTTTAGTTTTGAATTGCCAAATGACCTGATGGCAGAATATCCGGCGGAGCACAGAGACGAATCCAAATTAATGGTTGTTCATAAAGATACCGGTAAAATTGAACATAAAATGTTCAAGGATCTTATTAATTATTTTGATGAAGGAGATGTAATGGTTATTAATAATACCAAAGTCTTTCCAGCCAGATTATATGGTAATAAGGAAAAAACTGGGGCCAGGATTGAAGTGTTTTTGCTTCGTGAGTTAAATGAAGAACAAAGGTTGTGGGATGTTTTGGTCGATCCTGCCAGAAAGATCAGAATTGGCAATAAACTTTACTTTGGAGATGATGAGAATTTGGTGGCCGAAGTTATTGACAATACTACTTCAAGGGGAAGAACACTTCGCTTTCTTTATGATGGGTCTTATACCGACTTCAGAAGGAAATTGCGGGAACTCGGAGAGACACCTCTGCCAAAGTATATTAAAAGAGAAGTGGAGCCTGAAGATGAGTCCCGGTATCAAACCATATATGCAAAGCATGAAGGTGCTGTAGCTGCACCAACAGCTGGATTGCATTTTTCCAAACATTTATTAAAACGACTCGAAATTAAAGGTATTGTATTTGCCGAGCTAACACTTCATGTAGGTCTGGGTACTTTTAACCCGGTGGAAGTTGAAGACCTTTCCAAACATAAAATGGATAGTGAAGAATTAGTGATTGATGAGAAAGCCACAGAGATTGTAAATTCAGCTAAAATTAGGAAGCAAAGAATTTGTGCTGTTGGAACAACGGCTATGAGAGGCCTGGAAAGTGCTGTTTCATCACAACACACACTGAACACGTATGATGGCTGGACCAATAAATTTGTATTTCCACCTTATGACTTTAGCATTGCTAATGCCATGGTAACTAATTTTCATCTGCCAAAATCTACCCTTTTAATGATGGTTTCGGCATTTATGGGTCATGATCTTATGAAAAGGGCCTACAAAGAAGCAATAATTGAAGGATATAGATTTTACTCATATGGTGACGCCATGCTCATCATATAAAGTATGTATTATTTAAATAAAGAATCCTGCCATTACCTGTTTTCCGATAGGTACCGCAGGATTTTTTTTTACTTAAACAATGGTTTCAAAGAAGAAAGATATTCGAGCCCTAACCAAGGAGCAACTTCGTGATTTTTTTGAAAGTCATGGGGAGAAGCCATTCCGCGGAAATCAGGTGTATGAATGGTTGTGGCAGAAATCTGCCCATTCATTCGATAAAATGACTAATCTATCCAAAGAAACCCGTAAAAAACTGGAAGAATATTTTGTAATTAATCACATAAAAGTAGATCAATTGCAGAAAAGTTCTGATGGAACAATAAAGAATGCCGTTCGATTGCACGATGGGTTGGTGGTAGAATCAGTTCTTATCCCAGCAAAAGAAAGAACCACGGCTTGTGTGTCCAGTCAAGTGGGCTGTAGTTTGGATTGCAAATTTTGCGCCACTGCAAGATTAAAAAAGATGCGCAACCTTAATCCGGACGAGATTTATGATCAGGTGGTTGTAATCAACAATGAAAGCGAGCTCTATTTTAATAGACCTTTGAGTAATATCGTCTTTATGGGAATGGGTGAACCGCTCATGAATTATAATAATGTTTTGAAGGCAATAGACAAGATAACATCTCCTGAAGGCCTTGGGATGTCTCCAAAAAGAATTACAGTTTCTACCTCAGGGGTTCCAAAAATGATCAGGAAACTTGCCGATGAGGAAGTCAAATTTAAACTTGCCGTTTCTCTTCATTCAGCAATAGAGGAAATACGTACTTCTATTATGCCCTTCAATGCGACCTTTAACCTTAAGGATCTGCGAGATTCTTTGATCTATTGGTATTCAAAAACAAAAAGCAGGATTACATACGAGTATGTAGTGTGGGAAGGTATTAATGATAAGGATAAGGATATAAGGGCTTTAATAGCGTTTTGCAGATTTGCACCTTCAAAGGTAAATCTGATAGAGTACAATCCTATAGATGATTCCGCCGACTTTAAACAGGCATCTAATGATGCCATTAATAAATATGTGGAGGCTCTGGAACAAAATGGAATAATAGTCACAGTTCGCCGCTCAAGAGGTAAAGATATTGATGCAGCTTGTGGACAATTGGCGAACAAATCTATATAACTAGAATCGTAATTTATTATTTCACTTAGGCGTCATTACAGGCACAATAATACTAAGACGAACTAAGGATCAGATTGAACTTCTTATTTCTTTATTCTCACTTCGTTCCCCTTGTTATTTTCCCTAAATTTATCGTTCATCATCGAAAAATTCAATTCTATTGAAAATTGTCGCACAGATAACAGAACCGATCAATAAAGAAATGGAACTCTTTGAAAAAAAGTTCCGCGATTCCATGTCCACCAAAGTGGCTCTTCTCAACAGAATAACCTATTATATAGTAAACCGGAAAGGAAAGCAAATGCGGCCAATGTTTGTATTTCTTACCGCAAAGCTTGTTAATAATGGGGAAGTTAATGAAAGGACATATCGTGGGGCATCGGTTATAGAATTAATACACACCGCTTCTTTGGTGCATGATGATGTAGTTGATGATAGTTACAAACGCAGAGGTTTCTTCTCCATAAATGCACTGTGGAAAAATAAAATTGCTGTATTAGTTGGAGACTATCTGCTTTCAAAAGGAATGCTGCTCTCTGTAGAGTATGAAGATTTTGATTTACTCAAAATAATTTCAATAGCCATACGTGAAATAAGTGAGGGGGAATTACTTCAGATAGAAAAAGCCAGAAGATTAGATATTACTGAGGATGTATATTACGAAATAATCAGACAAAAAACAGCAACCCTTATTGCTGCATGTTGTAGCCTGGGAGCATGTTCTGTAAAGCCCGATAGTTCAGATGTTGAAACCTTTCGAAAGTTTGGAGAGCTTTGTGGGATGGCATTTCAGATAAAGGATGATCTTTTTGATTATGGGGCAGAAAAAATTGGTAAACCCACGGGTATAGATATTAAGGAGCAAAAAATGACCCTGCCTTTAATATATGTACTCAATAACAGTACCCCCAAAGAGAAAAAATGGCTTATTAATTCAGTAAAAAATTATAACAAGGATAAGTCGCGTGTTAAAGAAGTAATTGCCTTTGTAAAAGAAAAGGGAGGTCTTTCTTACGCAGAAACTAAAATGAACGAGTTTAAAAATAAGGCCTTGGAACTTTTAAATACCTACCCGGATTCTGAGTATAAAGATGCTCTTGGACTTATGGTGAGTTATGTGGTAGATAGAAAAAAATAATAACTAACCATCACATCTACAAAGAGTTATAAATTAATTCTAAAAAATTTCAGATTTCGGGCAACGTTTTTGATTTCCAAAACGTCTTTATCTATAGAAGACTAAAATGAAACGCTTGAAAATTATTTCTTTTTATAATAATGAAAAAGTGCTTATCAGGAAAGCAATTTTAGGTCATCCCAATGCACAACGGGCTATTTATGAGAAGTTTGCACCTAAGATGTTAGGCGTATGCAGACAGTATATTAAGGACATGCATTATGCAGAAGATGTAATGATCATTGGTTTTGTGAAAGTATTTAAAAGTTTGAATTCTTTTAGGCATGAAGGAAGCTTTGAAGGTTGGATCAGAAAAATCATGGTTAGAGAAGCCATCTCTTATCTCAGGAAAAAACAATTTGTAGTCTTTGATGATGAGGTTTATGAGTACAATACTCCAAATCAAATTGCCATCTCTTCTTCAATGGATATTGAATATATTCAACGGTTAATTGACAATTTACCTGAAGGTTATAAAATGGTTTTTGTGCTCTATGCGATAGAAGGCTATAAGCATTCAGAAATAGCAGAAATGTTGGATGTTACAGAAAGTACGTCAAAATCCCAGTTGTTTAAGGCCAGGAGATTGTTGCAGGATAAATTAAAAGAACAAAGTATACTCGGTTATGGAACCCACTAAATTTGAAAATCATATTAAGGAAACCTTAAAGGGAAGTGAAATTAAACCTTCAGAGGCTGCTTGGTATAAAATTAAAGGACAGATCAAGAATGATTATGAGCCAAAGAGAACCGGATATTTCAGGTATGTAATAGCCGCAGGTTTTATTGGAATATTGATACTATCTGTACTCTACTTTACAACTGATGATGTCACTTTAAATCAAGAGGTGCAAGTTGCTGCTAAACCTTTAATTCCTTTTGTTGACAAAGAAAAAGAAGAACTTTTAAAAGCAGCTGTTCCTGAGGAAGAAAGTGTAATAGCGGCAGTTGAGGATCCCTATGAAGCGGACGAAGAAAAATCAGTCGCAGTGTCAAAAAAAGAATCAAAAAGAGAATTGGTTATATCGGAAGATGCTAAACTGGCGAATACTGAGGAGCTCCAAAATATAACATCGGAAGATTCAAATGAGCTAATAGATAGTAAAATAACCGAGGTATTGGCCACAGTAACTACGCTTGAAGAAAACAACAAAGAGCTGACAGATTTAGAAGTAGATTCCCTCCTAAGACAGGCACAAAAGGAAATTTTGACGCAAAAGCTTCTAAATTCTGATAATACAGTTAACCCATCAGCTTTGCTTTCGCAAGTGGAAGAGGAGATGGATCAGTCATTCCGGGATCAGATTTTCGAGAAACTTAAGTCAGGTTATAACAAAGTGAGAACTGCCGTTGCAGATCGTAATAATTAATCTTTAGCACATGTTTTAATATAATTTCTTCAATTTAAATTGGAGAAGCAGTCAGGAGTTTATTCATCAATCATTAATCAAAAATCAAAATGAAAACAATTAGCACTTATTTCGCAGTAGTTATAATGTGTTTTATTGCCAATACAATGGTAGCACAGGACAATTACAAAGAAAAGATAGAAGATCTAAAAGAACAGAAGGAAAAAATTACACTTGAGGAAAAAGAAGCCCTAAAGGACGAAGTAGAATCCATTAATAAACGATTGGATAAAGGTAAACTTAATACAGAAGAAGCTACTGAGCTTAAAGAAGATGCAGCCAGGAGACGAGCATTAAATATTGAGAACAGACTGGCTATAATTGATAATAAAATTGCCTTGTTAGAGAGAAATAAGGGAGATGTTTTAGGGGAGGATGATAATTCTATTGACAGGGACGAGGAGGCTGGAGTATTAATAAATATAGATGATGATGTTTCAATAAAAATAGATGATGAAGAGTGGGATATTTTTACTAACAAAGCAAAATATGACCGTAGGACTTATTCAGACTTGGTTTTTGCTTTTGGGTTAAATAATGCTATTATAAAAGGTCAGTCTCTTAATGATACGCCTTATAAGGTGTGGGGAAGCAGATTTTTTGAAATAGGCTGGACATGGAGAACAAGAGTGTTTAAAAAGACTAATTTCATGAGATTCCATTATGGATTTTCCTTTCAATTTAATGGGTTAAAATCACAGGATGACCTGTACTATGTGGTAGATGATGAGGGAAAAACTGTACAGACTCCATTCGCATACCCTTTAAACAAGTCGAAGTTAAAATTGGATAATTTGGTATTTCCAATTCATTTTGAATTCGGGCCTTTTAACACCATAAGATCTGAGAATAGGATAAGATATTCATTAAAAAATCAATTTAGAATTGCAGTAGGAGCTTATGGAGGTTTTAATATGGGAACCAGACAGAAGCTAAAATACAATCAGGACGGATCAAGCAGAAAGACCACAATAAAAGGTGGTTTAAACAGTAATCCTTTCATTTATGGTCTCAGTGGTTATATGGGCGTAAATTGCTTCTCTGTTTATATTAAATACGATCTTAATCCTATTTTTAAGAGCCCTTCAGATGAACAACGCAATATATCTTTTGGCCTGCGCTTTGCTATCTGAAGTATCTAAAAACATGAAATTCTGTCACTTTTAAGTTTCATCCTGGTTGAAGTTTACGTTAGACAGATACTATTTGGCGTTACTTTATAAATTACCTTTCAATGGCAGTTTTCATTTCTTTTGTAAATTCCTCTTTGTAGTATCCTTTCTTACAATGATGACAATGTATTACCTGAGTTGTTGATACACGAAAAAGTGGAATCCAGAATAAGTGAAAAAAATTTGGGGTACTTTCACCAGAAAGTGTATTGTTTTGATTACAATGAGGACATTTTACATGTTTCAAGTCTACTGTTGTTGTCTTTCCAGGTCTTATTCCAAAAAATAATATCATCATTTTATTATTTTGCTAAGGTAAATTAATCTTTCTCAAACAGTTTGTATCCTAAAAATACGTTATTTTAAAGCATTCAATTTGCTTATTTTTACAGCGCATAAATTCAGTCACATTGATTTCTAAATTCACAATAGATCAAGTTTATGAAACCGCCCGCCTCGAGGAGGTAATTGGGGATTTTGTACAATTAAAAAAATCTGGCTCCAATTTTAAAGGATTAAGCCCTTTTACGGATGAACGTACTCCAAGTTTTATGGTATCACCGGTAAAACAAATCTGGAAGGACTTTAGTAGTGGTAAGGGTGGAAATGTTGTGGCCTTCTTAATGGAACACGAGCATTTTACGTATCCTGAAGCCATTAAATATCTGGCAAGAAAATACAATATTGAAATTGAAGAAACACAACGTACAGATGAACAAAAGGAACAGGCCGATGAACGTGAAAGTATGTATCTGGTTTCTGAATATGCTCAGCAATATTTTGAGAATACGCTTTGGAAGAAGGAAATGGGGAAGGCTATAGGGCTTAGTTATTTCAGAGAAAGGGGTTTTACAGATGACATCATTAAAAAGTTTGGACTGGGATATAGCCTGGACCTGTGGGACGCTTTTACCAATTCGGCCCTTGAAGAAGGATATCAACTACAATTTTTGCAAAAGACCGGGCTGACAATTGTAAAAGAAGATGCTAACCAGGTCGGAGTCTCCAAAAAATTTGACAGATTTAAAGGAAGAGTAATGTTTCCTATCCATTCCATGAGCGGCCGAGTTCTGGGATTTGGAGGAAGGATACTTTCAAATAAAAAAAAAGCTGCTAAATATCTGAATTCCCCGGAAAGCGAAATATACCATAAAAGTAAGGTGCTATACGGTATATATTTTGCTAAACAGGCGATTGCTAAAGAAGATAACTGCTATTTAGTGGAAGGCTATACAGATGTTATTCAATTGTATCAAAGGGGAATACATAATGTGGTTTCCTCTAGTGGAACGGCCCTTACACCAGAGCAAATCCGATTAATAAACAGGCTTACTAAAAATATTACAGTTTTATTTGACGGTGATGCAGCAGGTTTACGGGCATCCTTGAGAGGGATTGACCTTATTCTTGAGCAAGGAATGAATGTAAAAGTCTGCACCTTTCCAGAAGGAGAAGACCCCGATAGTTTTGCCAAGAGTAACGAAATAGAGGAGATCGTACTATACTTACAGGAAAATTCTAAGGATTTTATACAGTTCAAAACTTCCTTACTGGCCAAAGATGCTGCAAATGATCCAATAAAAAAGGCTGATACTATTCGCGAAATTGTTAACAGTATCTCTAAAATCCCAGATAGGATAAAACGTGAAATTTATATTCAGGAGTGCGCACATATAATGAATATTTCAGAAGATGTTTTATTTAATACTCTGGCGCAGATTGGGAGTAAAGAACGCACAAATGCTGCCGCAACCGCAAGGCAGGAGCAAAAAGCGTTCGAGGTCGTGAAGCATAGCCAGAAAGAGGAAAAACTGGATGTTCAATATGAGTTAGAACGGAAAATAATAGAAATGCTTCTGCTTTATGGGAATGAGCTTCAGGAATTTGAGGACCTTATTTTAAAAGAAAATGAAGAGGGTGATCTCGTTCTAGAACCGGAAAATATGGAAGCAAAAGTTTATGAAAAGGTATACCTGGACCTTCAGGAAGATGAAATAGAACTCACACATGACAAGTTCAGAAATATCTATTACAAATTAATAGAAGGGCTTAATGAGAAAGAAGACTTTTCTATGACAACATTTATGAATGAACTCGATCAGGAAATGGTAACCCAAATTTCTTCGATATTAATGGAGGAAGAAAAATATGAGTTGCATCACTGGGAGCGAAAGGACATCTATCCAAAAAACAAAGAAAAAAGTATTTCCCAATTAGTAAGCGAAACAATTTTAACTTTAAGATGCTTTCTAATAAAAAAACGAATTACATCTCTGCAGGAAAACACAGAAGATTTGAATGGTGATCACAAGGAAACCCTGGAAGAGATTATGAATTACCTTCAGTTAAACAAACTCTTAAATAAGAAGTTAAATAGGGTACTCTCATAAAACAATTATCCGTGTAGCTCATTTAGTTGTGCCTAAGAGGTATAAAAAACCCCGACACTTTGGTCAGGGTTACAATTTATTACGAACCTGAACTTAGTACAATTCTAAGGCCTTTGCCTGTTGAAGCAAATCCACAAGATTATCAACATTTAATTTTTTCATTAAACGGGCTTTATACGTACTAACTGTTTTTTCATTTAAATTTAAGCCTATGGCAACGTCTTTATTTCTCTTTCCACTGGCCAGGAGCTTAAGAACCTCAACTTCTCGGGTAGACAACTTTCTGAAAAACCTGCGGGGCTTTTGAGTTCCTTCATCGAAAGCCAGTCGCTGAGCCAATTCATTAGTGATAAACATATTACCCTCACTAACTTTTCTAACGGCAGTAACTATGTAATCCAAATCTGCAGTTTTTGAAAGATAGCCGAACGCTCCTGCCCTTATGGTACTAAGTGCGTATACATCTTCAGATTGGCCACTATAGATCAATACCTTTATGCCAGGATATTCCTGTTTAAGCTTTCTCAAGCTAGCTATTCCATTAATTTCCGGAATGTCCATTTCAAGCATAACAACATCCGGATTCAACTTCTCTAATTTTGTAAAAAGTTCGGTAGTAGTGGCAACATCATCAATAACTTCAAAACCAGAAGCCGAATTTAACACATTTTTAATACCCATTCTGACTATTGGATGATTGTCCGCGATTAAAACTTTTATCATATTGATTGGTTTTCTAGATATTAACGCTAACGTACGTCGAAAAATACTGACATGCAATGTAAGGTTAAATTATCTAATTTCTTAAACAAAAGTGTACTTTTTTTCCCAATTATTGGGAATAATGGAGTCATTATTCGTCTTAATTAACTGATTCTTAGTCAAGATGTTATTTTAGGCTACCAGGAATTTCGCAAACGGGTATAGGAAGCATCTTATGTTGATTCATGGAGTTGTACCTTTTAAAGATGAGAAAGACTTCTTTTTCTCTTCCACTGAATTCATCGGCCTCCTTCCCAGAGTTATTCATTTCCATGGCCCATTCCAATTCCGGATATGAAGCCCCTATCTGATCCTCATCTGTTCGTGAGTCACCCCACAAGCCATCTGTTGGGGGAGCAACAATAATTTCTTCATTAATGCCCAAATATTTGGCAATTTCATAGACCTCAGTCTTAAGTAGGTCTGCAATTGGACTAAGATCAACTCCGCCATCCCCATACTTGGTGTAGAAACCAATTCCAAAATCCTCTACTTTATTACCTGTTCCTGCTACCAGATAGTTGTTTAAAGCAGCAAAATAGTATAATGTTGTCATGCGAAGCCTCGCACGGGTATTGGCTAAAGACATAAACCTGTCTTCTTCATTTTCAACATCCGGTAATGATGTTACAAGATTATCAAATACCGAAGTGAGATTCACAGGTTGTCTGGATACATGGTCAAAGTTTTGTTGTAACCAATCAATATGATTAGATGCCCGGGTTACCTGATTAGCACCTTGATGGATTGGCATTTCAATACATAATAGGTCGAATCCGGTTTTAGCACATAAGGTTGAAGTAACCGCGGAGTCTATCCCACCTGATACACCTATAACAAATCCATTGATTTTAGCCTTGGAGGCATATGACTTTAACCAGATTACAATATGATCTATTACCTTTTTTGTTTGCATAGGGTACATTATTATTTGGAAATACTAACTTTGCTGCGATAAAAATAAAGCCAATACCCTTAATAATAAAACTGAAGTGTAATTACTTTATATGAAAACAAGATTTATTGCGATTTTAATTATTTTTTTTAGTCTCCATTCTTGTAAAAATGAAACACAGGTATCCGAAGATATTTCAAGGATTCCGTTAAATCTGACTGTACTGCGTTTTGATCGGGAATTTGCGGAGGCAAAACCCGGAGACATACTCAAACTAAAACATAAATTCCCTTACCTTTTTCCAAAGCAGTATTCCGATAGTGTTTGGATTGCAAAACTGAATGATTCTTTGCAGAATGAAATATTTAGTGAAGTAATGGAAACTTTTCCGAATTTTGATAGGGAAACAACAGACCTCGAACTTTTGTTTAAACATGTTCTGTACTATTTTCCAAATTATCGGACACCGGAGGTAATAACAGTTATTTCGGACGTGGATTACTCGAATCGTATAATTTTGGCGGACACACTTTTACTAATCGGTTTGGATAATTATCTTGGTAAAGATCATAGGTTCTATAGGGGAATAGATCAATATATAGCTGCCGGACTTGACAAAACCTATTTAATAAGCGACGTTGCAAGCGCTTTTGGCAAAACCACGCTCAGCTTCCCTACTGACCGCACTTTTTTAGCGCAGATGATATATTATGGGAAAGAGTTATATCTCAAAGACAAATTGATTCCTCTTGCTACTGATGCTCAAAAAATAGTATATACGCCTGAGGAATTAGAATGGGCCCAGGCCAATGAGGAGCAAATTTGGCGCTATTTTATTGAAAGGGAATTACTCTACAGCACCGACAATATGTTGGCTCCCCGGTTTTTAGATCCGGCTCCGTTTTCAAAATTCAGGTTAGAACTGGATAATGAATCTCCAGGTAGACTGGGCCGCTATATGGGATGGCAAATAGTAAGGTCGTTTATGAAAAACAATGATGTTAAACTTAGTCAATTACTTGAATTATCCGCGGATGAAATTTTTAAAAAATCAAATTACAAACCGAAAAAATAGATCATGGGAAAATTACATACTTCTCAAATAACGCTTAAAGTGGGCTTGGATGAAAATCGCGTTCCGGAAGAGCTTACCTGGTCCGCAGAAGATGGCGGCATTGTAAACCAGGAAGCAAAAGCCATGTTATTGTCGGTGTGGGACAGTAAGAACCAGGAATCCTTAAAAATAGATATGTGGACTAAAGATATGCCAGTAGATGAAATGAAAGTTTTCTTTCATCAAACCCTGTTGGCTATGTCCGATACTTTTATGAAGGCTACGCAGGACGAAAAAATGACAACAACCATGAAAGATTTCTGCGCCTATTTTGCAGAGAAGCTAGAATTAAAAAAGGAGTAGTCTATTGTTATGGTAATTGGCCATCCTTCCAATTGAGTTGTTTTACCGGTCGTAACATCAGTATTTCTGAGCCAGCATTTAAGCGTTGCCTTTTTCTTAATAAGATGAATTACCTTGCCCATGGGATTTCGTAACCAGTTATTGGTCAAGAGCATCATTATTTTTAAAAGGAGAGGGTAAATAGATTGATTTCAGTTGAGTAAAATTTATCTGCCAAATAAAAGCAAATAACAGTTTAGATATTTATACATAGAAGCACTGAATAAAGATATATTATGTAAGTATTGAGTATTTTTATTGACTAAAAAGTACAAAATACAGTATGATTTCCGTTCTTTTTAAATGAATAAATTTAGTTATGGATAAGCACGAAGTTACAAGGCTAATTTTTATTTATAACGCCAATTCAGGCTTGCGAAATGTCCTTTTGGATGGAGCTCATAAAGCATTAAGTCCGGGCACTTACCAATGTAATCTCTGTAATTTAACATTTGGTGTAATCAATGAAAAAAAGGCCTGGAAGAAATTTCGTGAGAAAGAGGACCAGAGCATGGAATTTCTACATAAGGATGAATTTAATAAGCAATATGCTTCAAAATTCGGTTATAAGTTTGAGTTTCCGGTTGTTCTGTCAGCGATAAAAGAGGAGTTGCAGCTATTTATTTCTAAAAAAGAACTCGATGAATTAGAAAATACAGAAGCCTTAATTGACTTAATCACGAAAAGGGAAAAGGAAATAAAAGTTAAGGACAAATAGCTTTATTTTCCTTTATAGAACCATGTATTTATTTCTTGGATATAGTTTAAAACCTCTTCCTTTCCCAAGCTATTTGACGAAGAAGTAATAAAATGATTTGGGACTTCTTCCCATGCTCCTAAAAGTAGTTGATCTAAATAATTCTTAACATTTCTTTCAATCGCTTTGGGTTTCAGCTTGTCTGCTTTGGTAAATATTATAGAAAAAGGGATGCCGTTCTCACCCATCCATTGCATGAATTCAAGATCTATTTTTTGGGCTTCATGGCGCACATCAATTAATAGAAATGCACTTAATAATTGCTCTCTTTTAAGAAAGTAATCAGTAATATATTTCTGAAAAGTTTTCTTGTCCTTCTTAGATACGCGTGCATATCCATATCCGGGAAGATCAACCAGGAACCATTGATCATTTATTTTGAAATGATTGATAAGTTGGGTTTTTCCAGGTCTCCCTGATGTTTTCGCCAAACTCTTGCGAGATGTAAGCATATTTATCAGTGAAGATTTTCCGACATTTGATCTTCCTATAAATGCATATTCGGGTAAAGGCTGGCTGGGGCACTTCTCTACACTGGAGTTGCTCATCAAAAAGTCGGCAGACTTTATTTTCATGACAATAAGTGTGTTAGAATTTACGCTTCTGTAACCATTTGTCCAGAATGACATTGAAATCATTGGGATGCTCCATCATAGGGGCATGGCCACATTCTTTTATCCAGAATAGCTCTGAATCCGGCAGTAATTCATGAAATTCCAGGGCGACATTAGGTGGGGTTACTGAATCATTTTCACCCCAAATTATACAGGTCGGAGTCTTCATATTCGGTAAATCTTTAGACATATTATGTCTTATTGCACTTTTGGCTATGGCCAGTGTTTTTACCAATTTGCTTCTGTCATTTACAGTGGCAAATACTTCATCCACAATTTCTTTGGTAGCTACTTTAGGATCATAAAAGACATCCTGTGCCTTCTTTTTAATAAATTCATAATCCCCACGTTTAGGATAGCCATCTCCCATGGCGCTTTCGTAAAGCCCTGAACTTCCTGTAATTACGAGAGCTTTCACCATTTTAGGATAAAGCCTGGTGTGTAATAAACCTACATGACCTCCAAGGGAATTGCCTAACAAAATAACATCTTTGAGTCCTTTAAATTCTATAAATTTTTCAAGGAACCTGGCAAAGTTTTTTACATTGGTTTTCAACAATGGCAAAGAGTAGATTGGCAATTCAGGTATTAAAACTTTATAGCCTTTGTTTGGGAAATAATTGGTTACCCCATGAAAATTACTGAGTCCCCCCATAAGACCGTGAAGAATAATCATTGGAGTTCCTTCTCCTATTTCAATAAATCTATATTTTCCTTCTTTTTTAATGTGTTCTTCCATTAAATACTGCTTCTGGCTTCAGTGGGCAAATATAGGCATTTCCTCATAATACTAATACTTTTGGAAAAAAGAGGGTACCTTTACAATGCCATATTTTTTTTCAAAAATAAAGGCATCCCGCTATTTACAACAACTGCTAAAATGGCTGGACATAGCACTATACTTCTCTCCTTTTTCAGAATTTTTTTTCAACAAAGTGGTAATTTGTGGTAAATTGTGGAAATAATTTCTATATATTTGAGTTTATATTAGAAAACCAGCCAATTCAAGTGATAAGTTTTATAGGGACATATGATTGCAAAGCTGATGTTAAAGGGCGGATAATGATACCCGTCACGCTCAAAAATCAGATGGCCCCTGTTCTCAGCAAGGGCTTTGTCATAAAACGTTCGGTATTTCAGCCCTGTCTGGAACTGTATCCAATGGACGAATGGAATCTGTTAATGGAAAAAATGAATAAAAAGAACAGATTCAAGAAGAAAAACAATGATTTTATCAGGCGGTTTTCAGCAGGTGTGAAACCCTTGGAAATAGATGGTACAGGTAGATTGCTAATACCTAAAAACCTCGTTTCTATTGCTGGAATTAGGAAAGAAGTGGTTTTAAGTTCGGCTATAAACATCATTGAAATTTGGGATAAGGATAGCTATGAAAAAGTAATTGAT
>Ga0265306_10000449_pt1 | contig 19581 bp, 16 predicted proteins | sample Helome_3_FD_192493 | JGI IMG/M metagenome (GOLD analysis project Ga0265306, IMG submission 192493) | Marine sediment microbial communities from subtidal zone of North Sea - Hel_20160420 (Illumina Assembly) | ecosystem: Environmental > Aquatic > Marine > Subtidal zone > Sediment ... | reverse complement strand
GAAGTTGCGCGGAATGACCTTGCCTGTCTTCTGATCTATCAGGTCTTCGATAACGTTCTCAGGGTAACGCAACTGGTAGACACCGCCAGAGATGCCATAGCCCTGGGCTTTCGGATTATTGTGACAGCTTTCGCATGTACGCGCCTTGCGTTGCGCCGAATGCGGCTGCACCGGTGCCATATCGAGACCCAGCGGAGTGCGTTCCTGCCCCAGTTCCTTCTGTTCGTCGTGGGCCAGCGCAATCTGGTTGAGGGCCACGGTGCGACCGTCGCGAGCACGCACGGTCCAGATGACCTGGCAGCCGGGCATCAGCGGAGTTACGCGGCCTTCACCGTTGATGCCAAGCACTGGTTCCTCCCAGCGCAGGTAGGAGCGGGTTTCGCTAACCTTACCCGGGCTCTGTATGCCCTTGGTGCCGAGCGGGGACTCGGCAGTGGAACCATCGGGATTACGCGCGCTGCCGGAGGCGATCCAGTCGGTGTCGTGCTTGGGTTTGCCGTCCTTGTCGTTGCCGTAATCGACGTCGACGTGGCAGCCGTAACACTGCGGCACCCAGGAAGCATGGCAGGCGTAACACTCGAGGCTTTCGGCGTGTTTCTTGACGCTAGCCATCGCCACTAGCGCGTTGGAATTTCTGAACGAATCATCTAGCGTCAGCTGCCTCAGTAACGGCACCTGGAAATCGTTGCCGGTAGCAGAATGCATGATGACTTTATCACCGTCCCTGACGACATTGCCGTAGGGATTGCCGCGGGCGCTCAGCAAATAGCCGTCCTTCTTGTCGTAAGTTGTCGCGAAGGCCGCGGTTTCCTGCAGCAGGTTGTCGGCCAGTCCGCGCGGCGAGCTGCCGATATCCTGGGCGAATTCCTCGCCATGACCCAGCGGCAATTCCCACGGGTACTTTTCTGGCGTGCCGTGACAATCCTGGCACTCGACCTCGACCTGTGCCAGCGTAGTGCCCGGGATGTTACCGTCGCCGTGCATGTCGATCGTGGTATGGCAATCCTGGCATAGCAAGCCACCTTGCGGATTTTCCGGGCGGCTCTTGATCTGGTGGTGCAGGTCGTCGGAGATAAACAGGTAATTCTTGGTGTGCAGCTTGGGCTGCTTTTGGCCTTTGGCGTTATACGGTGAGCCGTAGGGGAATTCCATCAGGCCCTGGTAGGTAACGCCGATGCGTTTGCCGCGATTGTGGCAGGAATTGCAGGTCTCGACCGGAATACCCGAATAGGTAATGTCGCCGACCGTGACCTTGGATTTACGCGTCGCCTGGATCTGATGGGTCAGCATATGACCTTTCTGCGTCTTGTCGATAGTGGGATCACCGCCCTCGTAAATGCCTTCGTTACCGTAGGGGATGTGGCAGGAAGAACAGCCCTGGCCACGATAATCGCCCCGCTTTTCACGCCCCTTGACGGTGACGTGGCAGCGCTGGCACTGCTGACGTTGATAGGTAAAGCCGGCCAGCTTCGGATCTTTCTCGATCTCGTCGACGCTAGGCTGCGGAATCTGCGTGAGTTCGGTCGGAAACTGTTCCTTATGTGCCGCAATCATGTCCTTCATGTAAGCCTTGTAGGCGTCGGTGCCGACGCTCGGGACCGGTCCGTCCGCATCCTTGACGTCGTAGTTACCCCAGGGGACCTTGTGATTCTGCACTTCCGGAATACCCCAGGTGTGCAGGTTACCCTGGATCTTGCCGGCCTCGGTGTTCATCAGGGATTTTTCGAGGCGTTCTTCATAGCCGGCATGGCAGGCGCTTTGCCCACAGGTAAACTTGTTGATGTCCATCGCGCCGGGGTCGGGGTAGAAGGTTTGCGGGCCCTTGAAATCAACCAGCGACTGTGGCGATCCTTCATGTGCCTTGTCGGCAGTACTGGCGGAGGGGTCGCCACCGTGGCACATGACGCAGCCGGCGGTATCGCCGTGCACGGCACTTAACGACTTGATTAATTGCAGCATCGCACTCGATTCTTCGCGAATCGACTCGATGCCATTATGGCATGAGAGACAGCCTGAGTCGGCCGCGGGCGATATAGCCGGACTGGCCCAGAGAAGTGGAAATAAAATGATTAACCCAACTGCCTTGCCGAACCTGTCCATATGAACACTCCCCCCGAATTTAGCGTTTTTATTGTGCCCGCGCGCAGGGCATGCGGGTAATGGCAGGCTAAAGCGTTTTTTTGACGTTGACTTGACTTATGTCAAGTCCGGGTTGATTTCAGGAAAAATGCTTTATCACGGTGCAGGAGCGCTAACTTTTGGTGCATGGGAATGAGTTTGTTAATGAGATCCCTGCTTGAGCGGGAATGGCAAAATAATTCGACGTCATCCCCGCGCAAGCGGGGATCTCGGGGTGGTGGACTCTTAGTGTCGCCGCTTGTGTGGGGGTGAAATCAGGACTTTTTGAATTCGCGGCAGGCGGTGTCGAGTCCGCGTAACGTTTCCTCGAGATCCTCTGCGGTATGCACGCTGGAGACGAAGCGGCGTACTCCGGGCAACACGTACTGCCCCTGTTTCATCAACAGGGTATCGAGCTTGCGCATCGAAACCTGGTCGCTGGCAAGCACATCGGCATGGTTACGCGGGGTTTTGTCCATGAACAGGATTTGCCAGAGGGAACCGGTGTGTTCGGCGATCGCCGGAATGCCATGCAGGTCGAGGACTTTCTGGGTTTCGCGGCAAAGATCGTCGGCAAAGCCATTCATGCGTTCGTAAATCCCGGGTTTGCCGAGTTCGTCGAGCATCGCCATGGTTGCAGCCGCAGCCACCGGGTTGCCATGCAGAGTGCCATTGAAATAGGTGTATCCTTGCTGACCCTTCAATCTCGGATCGGACAATGCGATTACATCGGCGCGCCCGGCGATGCAGGACAGCGGCCCGCCGCCGCCGACAACCTTGCCGTGGGTCGAAAGATCGGGCTTGACGTCGTACCACTGTTGCGCGCCGCCATAGCCGAGACGAAAACCGGTAACCACTTCGTCGAGGATGAAGAGGATATCGTATTCATCGCAGAGCTTGCGGATACCGTGCAGAAACTCGGCTTCGGCCGGAATGATGCGCTGTACCGGCTCGGCGAAAATCGCCGCGATATCGGCATGATGTTCGGCGACAATCTTGCGCAGGGTGTCGAGATCGTTATAGGGACAGACCAGCATGGTCGAAACCGTGGCCTCGGGTTGGCCGCTGGAATCGGCCGCCCCTTGCGGATAAGAGCCGGTTTCTTTTGGGAAGGTCGAGACGATCGCGTAGTCATGGTTGCCATGGTAGGCACCTTCGAATTTCAGGATCTTGCTGCGCCCGGTAAAAGCACGCGCGAGGCGCATCGCGTAGCCCGTCGCTTCCGAGCCGGTGGTCGCGTAGGCAATCTTTTCGGCGCAGGGGATATCGTTGACGAGACGTTCGGCCAGATGTACCGCGACCTCGTTCAGGGAACCGAACATATGCGCGCCCCGCTCGAACTGCGCCTGCGCAGCCTTGACCACGCTGGGGTGTGAATGTCCCAGGATCAGGGCGCCAGCGCCACCGACGTAGTCGATATACTCGTTGCCGTCGACGTCCCACATACGCGAACCCTTGCCATGCGAATAGATAAGTCGGATGTCGTCGGCCAGCGAATAACTGCCGAGAGCGGAACCGGGCAGTACGCGGTCCGCGATTTCAAACAGCTCGCGTTGAGTCAGCGCGCCCCGGCCTTGTTGAGTTGCGGTTGAAGACATGATTGTTGCTCCTGTTTATTCGACGGCTGCTCTAAGCCATTCGTGTAATTTCTGGATGGGTCTTTCGTTGTGGATGCCGCCCTCGGGGTTCAGCACCAGTGGCCCGGGTTTGTAACCGCGCGAGTTGAGTCCGCGCTGGACTTCCTTGACGATGTCGAGGTCTTCCTGGAAAGTGGTTTCCCTGTCGTTTTCGATGACCTTGTGCAAGGTTTCATCGACTTCGCCGTCGTTGGAATAGAAAGTGCGGAATACACGCACGTCGTCTACCGCTAGCGGACGCCAGGTAAAGCTATTGACCACGCCACCGGGATAAAACTGGATGGAGGTCGCCGGCCACAGGAAGAAGCTGCCGTAGTCGGCGCCACTGACGTCGTACCAGGCCTCGTCGCTGCTCGATGGCTTCGATGTGTGGTGCAGAACCTTGATCTCACCGTAGGGTTCGATCGAGTAGGATGCGGGATCAATGATGCCCCTGGCGAACGAGGGATGGCAGTGACCGCAGTGATAGCACTCGTTGTAGTTCTCGACCGCGACGAACCAGTTGCAGCCCTCATCGGCAGTGTGGTGGTAAGCATATTTACGCTGCCCCACATCGGCGCAGAGTTGTTGCATTTCCGCACGAATGCCGGGGTAGGTTTCATCCATGGTCGGGCAATCAGGATCGAGGTTGATGAACAGGAAGCCGAGGAAATTTTCGAGGCGGATTTCGGTCAGGCAGATTTTTGTTGAATCGAACCCCGGCACCTTGTTCGAATGCGGGGCAGCTTTTAGTTCACCCTTCAGGTCGTAGGACCAGGCATGATATGGGCATACCAACAGCTTTTTGTTACCGCTGCCTTCGGCGAGTTTGTGCCCACGATGCTGGCAGACGTTATAGAAAGCCTTGATTTCGCCCTCGCGGGTATGCGTAATGAGGATGTCCTGGTCGTATACTTCGAGCGTCAGGAAATCTCCTGGTTTGCCGACCTGGCTGGAATGACAGGCAAGTAACCAGTTTTTGAAAAACACTTCATCGATGATGCGACGATAAAGCGCGCGATCATTGAAGTACTTCGCCTCGAGTCCCATCACCGGGCCGGTTTCTGCCGCCGTTTTCAAATCAGGATTCGTCATAAATATTTTCCTCCCAGCGGGCAGAGTGAAACGCTTCGACGGCCGCACTCGCCTGCTCACCACCGCGTACGACCAGCATCGCACACAGGCTTTCGAGCAGCGCGGTCACCGCCGAATTGGAATGAAAAAACTGGGGCGTATGCGTCGGCGACACCAGGCCGACATCGGCTTCACGACAAAGGCTGGCGGCGTTGCTATCTGTTACTCCGATAACCTTCGCACCGGCTTGTCTGGCTCGCTGCACGGCAGCCAGGGTGTCGCGTCGGTAAGGTTGAAATGTCATCGCCAGCAGGCAATCGCGCTCATCCATGCGGATGATGTCGTCTGCGGGCAGGCTACCATGACGCGGGGTCAGGATGAAGTGATCAAAGCCCATGCGCGCGACATACCAGAAGTTGTAAGCGAGCGGGTAGGCAAGCCCAAGCCCGAGTACGTAAACCCGGCGCGCATTGATCATCAGATCGACGGCGCGCTCGAGGTCGGGTACCGACTGCCGGGCAAACATCTTTTCGGTGTTTTCGAGACAGGCCTCGGCCATGCTGCCGAAGATCGCGGTACTGCCGCCCTCGCGATCCATTTGCTGCAACCAGCGTACGCGATCGGGGGTGCTGCCTATGCCACCGCGCACGAAATCGCGAAAACGTTCCCGCATTGCATCGTAGCCTGCAAAGCCGAGCTGTCGGGCGAGGCGCACGAAACTGTTCGGCTGCACCTTCGCATTAGCGGCGAGGGTACGCATCGATTGCATGCCGACTTCGTGCGGGTGATCGATGATATAGCGCGCACACAGCTGCAGCTGACCCGGCAGGTCGTCGAACTCGGCCAGCAGGCGCGCGATCACCTCTTCCTGCGACTGCGGCAGGACGTTTTCGATCAGGTTGAAATTTTGTGATGAATGTGACATTTGTGCGCTTGATTTTAAGAATGATACAAGTGTATCATTCACTAATCTTTCAAAGCAACTACATTTTTGCGGAGTCGACTCGATGCAATCCAGCGCGAAAATCGTCATTATCGGCGGCGGGGTTATGGGCTGTTCGCTCGCTTATCACCTGTGCAAGGAAGGCGAAAGCGATATCGTGCTGCTGGAAAAAGGGGAATTGACCAGCGGCTCGACCTGGCATGCCGCGGGACAGATTACTCACTCGGTCAGCCATTACAGTCTCGCCAAAATGGCGGCCTATGGCACGGAGCTGTACCCGCGTCTCGAGGACGAGACCGGTCAATCCTGTACCTGGCATGGTAGCGGTAGCCTGCGCATCGCGTACACCCAGGATGAAGTCGACTGGATCAGGTACACCCTGTCGGTAGGCAAGGGTCTCGGACATGAAATGCAGATCATCGGCCCGGAACGCATTGCCGAGCTGCATCCTTTCTATAATCTCGACGGTGTCATGGCCGCACTTTATACCCCGCATGACGGGCATGTCGATCCGGCCGGGGTGGCGTTTGCGATGGCGAAGGGTGCGCGCATGATGGATGGCACCGTGATCCGGCAAAACCGTGTCACCGGCATCACCCGCACCGGCGATACCTTCGTGGTGCACACCGAGCAGGGCGACATCGAGGCCGAGCGCGTGGTCAACGCGGGTGGCACCTATGCACGCCAGGTCGGGGCGTGGGTCGGACTCGATCTGCCGATCGCGAATATGCTGCATCATTACCTTATTACCGATACCGTGCCCGAATTTGAACAGCTCGAAAAGGAGTTACCGGTGATTCGTGATGATTCGCAGGTGTCGGGCTATATCCGCATGGAGCAGAAATCCGGCCTGATCGGAATCTATGAAAAAGCGAACGCGGCCTCGGTCTGGGATGACGGCACCCCATGGGAATCGGAGAATGAACTGTTCGAGCCGGATTACGATCGTATCATGCCCTGGCTCGAAAACGCGCTCGAGCGCATGCCGATCCTGGCCGACAAGGGCATCAAGAGTGTCGTGCATGGTGCGATCACGCATCCGCCCGACGGCAACATGTTACTGGGTCCATCCGGCGTGAAAAACTTCTGGCTTTGCTGCGGTTCGCAGGTCGGTATCGCCTGGGGTCCCGGCGCTGGCAAGTACCTGGCGCAGTGGATGATGCATGGCGCTGCCGACGTTTCGATGCGCAGTTTCGATCCACGCCGCTTCGGTGCGCGCATCGATGATGATTACCGTGTTAAAAAGGCCAAAGAAGATTACCTGCTGCGTCACGAAATCCCGTTCCCGCATCTCGATCGACCCGATTTACGACCCTCGCATTCGAAGCTGTCACCGCTTTACGAGACTTTGCAAGATAAGGGTGCCGTTTACGAGGATGTTTACGGCTGGGAGCGTCCCTACTGGTACGCGGTTGACGATGTCGAGCCAAAGCACATCGAGAGTTTTCGACGCAGCGAGCTGTTTGACATTATCGGTAATGAGGTCAAGGGTATGCGCGCCCATGCCGGAATTGCAGACCTGACTGCATTTGCCAAGCTTGAAATCAGTGGTGCCGATGCCGAGGTGTTTCTCGATCGAATCCAGTCGAACAAGGTTCCGCAGAAAGAGGGCAGTGTCACGCTGACCTACCTGATGATGGAAAACGGACGCATCGAAGGTGAGGCTACCATTATCAAGCTTGGAGAGAATCACTATTACATGGTTTATGCGGCAGTGCGTGAAGCCGCGTTGCTAAACTGGATGCAGGAGCAAGTGCGTGCGGGCGAGGCGGTGTCTTTCAACAATGTATCGGAAGATTACGGGGTTATCATGCTGGCCGGTCCGGCCTCGCGCAGAATTCTCGCCGAATGCACCGATGTGGCCCTCGATAATGCGAGTTTTCGCTGGCTTTCGAGTCGGTACATCACCGTGGCCGACGTTGAAAGGGTGCGCGCCATGCGCGTGACCTATACCGGAGAGCTCGGCTGGGAGCTGCATGTGCCGATAACCGGCATGCTGGATGTATACAGTGCGCTGGTATCGAGCCCACATAGCGAGGGCCTGGTGCACATCGGTTCCGCCACGTTGAACGCGGTGCGCATGGAGAAGGCCTACCGCTCCGGCTCCGAGATAACCAATGAGGTTACGCTGACAGAAGCCGATGTGACCCGGTTTTCTCGTCAGGGTGAATTCCAGGGCGCGGAAAAATCGCTCAAGCCCGCTTCACGCTGGGTGCTCGCTTATTTGCAACTGGATGAACCGGCTGTCGATAGCGTGCAGTGCGACCCGCTGGGTTCCGAATCGGTATGGTATGAAGGCCAACCGGTCGGACAGATCTCATCGGGCGGGTATGGCTATGACCAGGGTAGATATCTTGCATTCGCCTATATCAGGCCGGATCTGAACCAGGTCGGTACCGAGTTTGAAGTGCTGGTCATGGGAGAACCCAGGCGCGCGGTAATTGTTGAACAATGTGTCTACGACCCGCAGAATCTGTTGCCACGCAGCGAAGACTAGATTTTTTATTGTCATCCCCGCGCAAGCGGGGATCTTGTAACGATGCCCTGATTCTTGTCACGACATAACTGCAAGATCCCGGATAATTGCTGCGCAATTTCCGGGATGACACCTGATAACCAGAGGAAACTTTATGGATAACGATTTATTTGAAAAAGGCCTGGCTAAGCGAAAGGGCACGCTCGGCGCCGAGTATGTCGAAAAAAACCTGGCCGCGGCCGATGATTTCACGCGTCCGTTTCAGGAAGCGATGACGGCATGGTGCTGGGGCTTCGGCTGGGGCGACGAGGTGATCGAGCCGAAGACACGTTCGATGATGAACCTGGCGATGATCGGCGCGCTCGGCAAAATGCATGAATGGGAAATTCACTGTCGCGGTGCGCTTAACAATGGGGTCAGCAAGGAAGAGATTCGCGCCATCATTCATGTGGTCGGAATTTACTGTGGCGTACCGCAATCGCTGGAATGTTTTCGTGTCGCGCGCAAGGTGCTCGAAGAGGCCGGAGAGTTATAGCAGGGTTTTACGCATAGCCTGAACCAACGACTCTGACCCCAGTTCTTCCAGCTTGTCGATAACAGTTTGATGGTCCTGGGCCGGGCGGTTCTGGCTGAGCTTGTATTTACACTGAAGCTCCTCGATTTCGATTTCGATACCGATGATAGCCTTGAGCACGGCGTCGCGATATTCCGGTTCCCAGGGCCTGTCAAAGCCTGATTCGTAACGCCTGCTCAGGGCTTCGACCACGGTCGCGATCGCCTCGGGTTCCTCGAAGACGCGACAACGGCCGTAGATGTGCAATGCCTGGTAATTCCAGGTCGGCACACCTGGTGTCTGGTACCAGCTGGGCGAAATGTAATCATGCGGTCCCTGGAAAGTGACCAGTACCTGTTGGCCTTCGAGCGTCTGCCAGTGCGGGTTCTGTCGGGCCAGGTGGCAGTGTAAATACCTGCGATCGTCGGAAACCAGGAAGGGTAGATGCGACGCGGTCGGACGATTATCGGCAACCGAGATTAGCTGGCCGAAGGCATTGGCGTCCAGGAACGAGAAAATCTCTTCCTGCTCGGTAACGCTGAAGTGCTTGGGTACATACATGATGGGGTTGTTTCCGGGGTAGATTGGGTTCTGAAAATGAGAACAATCGCTGGTCTGAATATAAGTAAAATCGATCGGCTATGCCAATTTAATTTGTTTTACTGGCCAGGTTCAGAGGGGTAAATTAGTCAGCATGAAAATAAGCAAGATCAGCGTATGGCAACTCGACCTGCCATTGCACAAGCCTTACTGGTTATCCGGGGGACGTCTCAAGTTTGAGCAACTCGATTCGACGATTCTGCGTATCGATACTGATGAAGGCATATCCGGCTGGGGCGAAGGTTGTCCCTGGGGTGTGACTTACCTGCCTGCTTTCGGCAAGGGCATCCGCGCCGGCATCGATGAAATCGCAGCATTGCTGATCGGCAGGGATCCACGTCAACTCGATGCAATCAACCGCGTCATGGACCTGGCCCTGCCCGGGCATCCTTACGTCAAGTCCGCGATTGATATAGCCTGCTGGGATATTGCGGCCAAGTCGGCCGGGTTGCCGGTCTGCGAAATGCTCGGTGCGCGTGAACCCGACCCGGTACCGATTGCATCGAGCGTATCGACCGGCAGTCCGCAGCAGATGCTGGACGAGGTGCAGCGTTTCCGTGACCAGGGTTACCGGGTGCATTCCTGCAAGGTCGGTGCCGATGTGACCATGGACATCGAGCGTATCAACTTGCTGGGTGCCAACGAGCGTGCCGGTGAAATCATGTTTTACGATGCCAACCGTGCCTGGTTACCGCGCGAGGCGATTACCGTTTTGAATTCGATTGCCGGGGTCAGTTCGTGGTTCGAACAGCCCTGCGAAACGCTCGACGAAATCGCACAGGTTCGACGCCATACCAGCTATCCAATCGGCGTCGATGAAGGCTTGCACTCGATCGACGACCTGATCCGCATCCAGCGCGACGGCATTGCCGAGCTGGTCAATATCAAGATCAACCGCGTCGGTGGCCTGACCAGGGCCCGACGCCTGCGGGATTTCTGTCTCGCCACCGGCATCACGATGCTAATTATGGATACCGGAGGCACCGTGCTCTCCGACACCGGCGTCGCCCATTTCGCGCAGACGATACCGGCCCCGTCCTGTCTCGGCGTCTGGTCCTGCCAGGAAATGGTCAGCGTCGATCCGGCGCCAGGTCAGGGCGTGCGCAATGTCGATGGCTGTTTCAGTGCGCCCGATTTACCCGGGCTCGGGATAGAGCCGGAGCTCGCGCTGCTCGGCGACCCGGTCGCGACTTATGACGAGGAATCTGCCTGACCCGCGGCGCCTTTCTGTCTCCGTGCTAGAGCGATTGCCAGACCCGGTAGAGCCCGGGGTCTGCCAGAACCTCACGCAGGGCATCGTGCAGAATAGTCGCCCAGCGCTCGGCGCCGTCTTCGGTGTTGACGAGATCCTGGCGTATCTCGATGGAAACATGGGGTATCCCGGCGGCCTCGGCATGATGGTCGATGGTGTAGTCCGCCGGATGTTTGCCCGAGTAAGGCTCGTTGTCACCGATGTTAAAGCCGTCGGGATGGGCGCGCAGCTGTTGCATCAACGGTAGCGGAATACGCGGGTCCTTGTCCCACAGGATACCCACATGCCAGGGACGCGAGAAGCCTGCCATTTCCGGAGTAAAACTGTGTATCGCAATGAAGGCAGGCACCACATTGTTTTCCCTGAAGCGGTGCAGCGCCAGGTCGATGGCTTTTCGATAAGGGGTGTAGAAACTCTGAATACGCTGGTTACGGTGCTCCCTGGACATGTTTTGATTACCCGGAATAACCATATTGTCGCTGATTTCCGGCATCACGCTGTTATCCTCGAGGCTGCGGTTGAGATCGACCACCAGGCGCGAGTAACCCGCCAGCACTGCGGTCGCGTCCAGATGCTGCGAAAGATGATTGATTAATTTTCGAGTGCCTATATCGTAAGCGATATGCTGTTCTAGCGCCGCATCACCGAGACCGAGATTTTCCAGCGATCGCGGTATGGCGTTGCTAACGTGATCGCCGACCAGCAGGATTTTAGCCTGACCCTGCGCATTGATAACCGTGTATGGCGGAGGATCTTCGGGTCCGATCATTGATTCGATATGGTTCACTTGCCCAGCCAGGTTTAAATGTAACGTCCGCAGGGGTTTACGGGTGTGGACAAAGCATAAAGACTCATTCTGCGTTGGTCCAGTAGTCACTGCCAGAATAGCTACCCTGATCCGGGTTGCACCGGCTAACACCCGTGCAAGGGGCGCGCAAGCGGATCGTCGCTTGCGACCGCAACCCTGGCACCACGTTCGATCAGTGTTATATTAGGCAGCTCAGCCAGGGATTACCGAGTTAAACATGCACGCAGAAACACAGGATCTCGACCGGATGCCGGTCGCTGAACAAAGTTCGCTACTGGAGCAGGTACCCATTATCGATGTCGCACAATTGTTCCACGATATTTCCGCCAGGGCCGCCAGCGATGCGATCGATCAAATCGCGCAGGCCTGCAAAACCTGGGGTTTTTTCCAGGTGATCAATCACGGCATTAGTAGCGCACAGATCGATGCGGTCTGGCAGCAGACCCATGGTCTGTTTGCATTACCGCTGCAAGAAAAACTCGAAATCCAGCGCAGCCGGGAAAATCCCTGGGGCTTTTACAACAACGAGCTGACCAAGAATCAGCGGGATAAAAAAGAGGTTTTCGATTTTACCCGCGAGGGCATCGATCCAATCTATGGTCAGCACAACCGATGGCCACAGGGTCGAGACGAATTCCGGGCCACGATGATGGCTTACCTGGATGCCTGTACCGAACTCTCGCTGAAACTGCTCGAGGCCTTTTGTCTCGGCCTGGATCTGCCGGCCGATTTCATGCGTCGTGATTTTGCCGGCAATCACACCGGTTTTGTGCGTTTAAACTACTACCCGACCAAGGATCCACTGGCAGATTCGAGCGGTGATCATCTGGCCGGTGCCGATCTTGGCATTCACCACCACACTGATGCGGGTGGATTGACTGTTTTGCTGCAGGACCAGGTTAGCGGCCTGCAGGTTTACCGTGATGGGCTCTGGTACGACATCCCCACGGTCGAAGGCGCCATGGTGATCAATACCGGTGACATGATGCAGGTATGGTCCAACGATATATACAAGGCCGCCATTCATCGGGTGCTGGCGATGGATACGCGGGAACGCTACAGCATCCCGTTTTTCTTTAACCCGGCGGCGAACTGCAAGGTGAGTCCGTTACCTTCGGTGATCGACGAGCAACATCCGAGTCGATACCAGCCTATCGAATGGGGAAGTTTTCGCGGCAAGCGCTCCGATGGGGATTACGCGGATTACGGCACCGAAGTACAGATTTCCCAGTACCGGAAGTGAAATCGGTTCCCGACGTAGGGTTTGACCCAGTAAATGAGCCGTTACCGACCACCCGCCGCCAGCAAATCGCCTTACATTACTCCTGAGGGAATGCGCGTCCTGCTGGACGAGCAAAAGTCGATCTGGCTGAGGCGCCGTGAAGTCGTTGCAGCCCTGTCGGCGGCGGCCGCCGAGGGCGATCGTTCGGAGAACGCCGAGTATATCTATCGCAAAAAAGAATTACGTGAGCTCGATCGTCGGATTCGCTATTTGCAAAAACGCCTGCCAGACCTCAACGTCGTCGAGCAGAAACCGGCGAGCTCGGAACGGGTATTTTTCGGCGCCACGGTCAGGCTCGAAGACGAGGACGGGGCGAGCGTCACCTATCGCATTGTCGGCCCCGACGAATTCGACCGCGAGGAACACTACATTAGCGCCGACTCGCCGTTGGCGCGATCTTTGCTGAAACGCGAACTGGGCGAGGAGGTTGAAGTCGAGGTACCAGGCGGACGGCTGTGTTACCTGATTACAGAAATAAGCTATTGAGGCAACGATGAAGATTACAGGGTTTAAGACCACCGCGGTTGATGTGTTGATGCCCGATTTACAGCGCGCCGGCGGGCGCAGCGAAATGCGACGGATTACGGCGCTCGCATCCTGTTATGCAATACCCATTTCGACGCATGTCTTCACCGAGTAAAGTTTGTCGATTGCCGGGTCTGAAGCCAGCTGTATTTCAGTCGAATACATGCCCTGGAATGCGCCCCTGTTCAATGAATCGATGGAGATCAAAGAGGCAATGATTGCGCTTCCTGAGCGCCCCGGCAGCGGATCCAGTTTTGACAAGACAGCCATAAAACGCTTTAGTGTTGGTTAATGGCGTTCATATCAGGCAGCAAATTTACCCCTAAAGTCATCGCGCAGCTCTTACTCGTGGTCATGGCGTTGCTGTGCGTTAACCCTGCCCAGGCCTTTTTGAATCGAACCTATAGCACGCTCGAAGCCGCAACCGAGTTCAATGGCGATTTCATTGATATTCTGCAGCAGGGGAAGTTACGCATACTGGTAACGCGTGACTTCTCCCAGGCGACCTACCTGCCCAGAAAGGGGTCGCCGCTGGCAGAGCAGCAACGTATTGCCGAGGAATTCGCGCTCTCACATGGTTTGATGCCGGAACTGGTGATGGTCGATAACTTTGCCAAACTGCTGCCGGCGCTGCTAGCGGGTAAAGGGGACATTGCGATCAGCAACCTGACCATAAGCCCGCAGCGGCTCAAGACAATGGCTTTCTCGATACCACTGGATCACGTTAATGAACAGGTGGTGGTCGCCAAAAACGACAAATCGATTCAACGGGTGCGCGACCTCAATGGCAAGTCAGTTATGGTGAATCGTGATTCGACTTTCTGGCATTCGCTCAACTGGCTCAAGCAGAATCGTTATCCTGACATTGAAATCCTGGAAATCCCGGATGATGTGCAGACCGAAGAGGTGCTCGATTACCTGGTATCGGGCAGGATCGATGCCACTATTCTCGATAGCAACCTGATGGATATCTACCTGACCTACCGGGATGATCTGCGCGTGGCCACCAATTTCAGCAGCCAGCGCGACATCGGCTGGGGCGTGCGCAAGAATGCGCCGCAACTACTCAGTGAGATCAATCGTTATCTGCAACTCGAGCACAGGGCCGAAGATCGCAACAAACGTTTTGCGGGTGATTTCGATGCGATTAAGAAGCGACGCGTATTAAGAGTACTGCTGCGTAACAATGCAGCCTCTTACTTCCTCTATCGAGGGGAATTAATGGGCTTCGAGTACGAATTCGCGCGTGAATTCGCCGACTATCACGGGTTGCGGCTGGAAGTCGTGGTACCGCCGAGCCATCGTGAACTGACCACCTGGTTGCTGGAGGGCAAGGCAGATATTGCGCTGGGTTTTCTCGAACCCGAACAGCAACAGCGCCGACTCGGTATCGAGTTTTCAGAACCCTATCATTATGCGCGACAACATATCGTGGTGCATGAAAAGGACCCGGCCAGCTCGTTACGCGAGCTCGATCATCGGACCATATTCGTGCGTCATCACAGTAGTTACTGGGAGCGGCTCGCCCGGCTGCAGGAGGAAGGCGCCGGCTTTAGCCTGCGCGCAACCGACGATGCAGTCGAAACCGAACAGCTTATCCAGATGGTGTCTCGTGGTAAATACAAGGCAACCATGACCGACGAGCATTTACTGGATATTGAGCTGGCCAAGGGGGTTCCTGTGCGTTCAGCCTACGCCACCGACGAATTGATCCCGCATGCGATCGCTTTGCGCAAACGTAATCCTGAGCTGAAGCAGGCCCTGGATGCGTTCATCAAACAAATGTACAAGAGCGAGTTTTACAACCTTACCTATAACAAGTATTTCAAGAGCCGCCGCTCAGTGCAGCGCCTGGCGCGCGGGCGGGTGATCGATGCGCTCAAGGGGCAGATATCCCCGTATGACAAACTGGTACGCAAGTATGCGGACCGTTATGGCTTTGACTGGCGCCTGGTTACCGCGCAAATGTACCAGGAGAGCAAATTCAATCCCAGGGCAAAATCACATGTTGGCGCGAAGGGATTGATGCAGCTAATGCCGCGCACCGCCAGGGCGATGGGGGTGAAGAACGCCAGTGATCCGGCTAACAGTATTCAGGGTGGAATAAAATATCTCGACTGGCTGCGCGATCGATTTAACTCCGATTTGCCGATTTCAGATCGACTCTGGTTCACACTCGCGGCTTACAATGCTGGTTCCGGTCACGTGCAGGATGCACGTCGGCTTGCCGGGCAGTTGGGACATGATCCGGACCGCTGGTTCGGACATACCGAGGAGGCGATGCTGTTACTGTCGAAGAAGCAATATTCAAAGAAAGCGCGCTACGGCTATGTTAACGGCAACGAGCCAGTCAATTATGTGCGTGATATCAGGCAGCGATTTGAGGCCTATATCGATCTAAGTCGCGATATCGCCGAAAATCAGTACGTTCCAGCACAGCGAAAACCTATCGGTCGTTTGCGAAATTTCCCTGACCGGGTTAGCAACTATTCAGTCATCCCCGCGCAAACGGGTATCTTATAAGGGATACATCGGCAAGAAGCGTTCCCCTGCAAACCTGCGCGACCCGGCGGGAATCTCGAAACTACGGCACCATTGCAAGATCCCGATACGTCAACCCAGCGTGCGTTGGGGGGCCGCTTACGCGGGGATGACAATTATTTTCGGGGATATCACGTTAATCGATTACCAAATCAAAGGAAATTGTCATCCCGCGGCCTGACCGCGGGATCCAGAATTGAAGCAATGACCTGGACCTTATGGATCCCGCGGTCGAGCCGCGGGATGACAAAGCTTTGCATCGGAATGCGCGAGGATGACAATTTAGTAGGGAGAGAACAGGCTAGCCCATCTTATTACGGAGAGAACAGGTTAAGCCATCGCCAGGGCTTTCAGATCGGTCGCCGGGTCTGCGACTTGCTCCGCTGTAGGATGCTTGCCCGCTTCGATAATTTTCCTGCCGAAAGCGTATGACTTCGGTTCATTCATGGCATCGATAGCGAGCAGTTGCTGGTCACGATAGTACCAGATCGACTGACTGGATGGGTTCGCGCCGGGACGCAGCACGGTTTGATTGTAGCCGTGATTGAGTCCGACGATCTGTAGTTTGCAATCATACTGGTCCGACCAGAACCACGGCAGTGCCGTATAGGTCACTTTTTCCCCGGCCAGAACGCGTGCGATGAGATCGCCCTGATCGGCGGCATTTTGTACTGATTCGAGACGAATATGCTGCCCATTACGAACGAAATTGCTACAGTCGCCGGCGGCGTAAATATGCGCATCGGAGGTCTGGCAGGTTTCATTTACGCTGATTCCATTGTCACAATCGAGCCCTGCGGCCTGCGCGATTTCAGTATTGGGAATGTTGCCTATGCCGACCAGCACCAGGTCCGCATCGATGATTTCGCCGGATTCCAGCTCTGCGCCACAGACTTTGCCCCCGTCGCTCAGCAGCCTGGCCAGGCGGGTCGATTCATGCAGGCTGACTCCATGCCCGCTGTGCAGGTTACGAAAGTAATCCGAGGTTGCGGCGGCGGCGACGCGTTGCAGGATACGCTCGGCCATTTCCAGCACGGTAACTTCGAGCCCGAGCTGACGCCCGACCGCTGCCGCTTCGAGTCCGATATATCCGCCGCCGACGATTAGCAGTTTGCGCCCGGCCTGAAATTCGGGAGACATCCTGTCGATATCAGCAATGCTGCGCAAGGTAAAGACGCCGTCAAGACTGCCGCCAATCTCGGTCGGTAGAGCGCGCGCGCGGGAGCCGGTGCACAACAGCAGCTTGTCGTATTCGATGCTTTCACCGCCGCTGCTGACGACCTGCCTGCGCTCGCGATCGATGGTATCTATGCGGGTGTCGAAGCGTAGCTTTACCGCCTGGTCTGTGTACCATTGCAGCGGGCGAATGAACAGGCGTTCCCGTTCGAGTTCGCCGAGCAGGTATTTCTTCGACAGGGGCGGGCGCTGGTAGGGCGGGTGAGATTCTTCGCCGACCAGCAGTAGTGGTTGTTCACTGCCAAGCGCCGCGTGTCGCGAGATGAATGAGGCTGCCGCCTGACCCGCACCAACAATAACGATTGGGGCGGCCATGATCTACTCTGGCTCAGGTACGTGCAGTACCAGCCCGTCCAGTTCCGCCGACGCAGTTATCTGGCAGCTCAGGCGACTGTTGTCTTCGCGCTCGACATCGGTCATTTCGAGCATGGTGTCTTCGATATCGTCTACGTCACCGGTTTTAGCCAGCCATTCCGGTGCCACGAATACGTGACATGTGGCGCAGGAAAGGCAGCCGCCGCATTCGCCCTCGATGTGTGGGACGTTATTGGCAGTCGCGGCTTCCATCAGGTTCAAGCCGTCTTTAATGTCGGCGGAGATCTCGCTACCGTCGGCCATTTTCCAGGTGATATTAGCCATAGTTTTGCGCTACTGAGAGTGGATTTCAAAGTCGCGTAATGTATCCTTTTTTTATACTAATGTCTTTCAAATTTCTTGCGCTTCTAATTGACTGCTGCGGCCTCTTCTGCGCACTGCTGTATCCGTTTCCATAAGGTTTCGATATGTTCCCGGGCGTGATCCGGGCACGAATCGGCCGTTATTCCAGCTTGGGTCGGTAATCAACTATCCAGTGGATCAGCCCGTAACCCGACTGGCGAAACCCATCTGCTGTTATAGAATCACTCGAAACGTACAAGATGGGTTTTAAAATAGGAGTTTTCAGGTATGGTTGGTTTTCGAGTCCACCAATATTCTGCATAAACCAAAATGAACAAAACAATCAGGATTGCGATTCTGGATGCGGTGCCCGAGAGTTACTGGGCCGATGATCTCGGCATTACAGATGCGCAAAAATTTATCGATCTGCTGCAACCGCTGAATGCGGCTGCCCGTTTCGATGTATATTTCACGTCAAAAAACCAGTTTCCGCAAAATTTAGATGGCTACGATGCAATCCTGGTCACCGGCAGCCCCTGTAGTGTTCATGATGATCACGAATGGATTGGCAGGCTGGTTGATTTGATCAGGACCGCTGCTGACAGGGGGCTGCAGGTAATCGGCTCCTGCTTCGGCCATCAACTGGTTGCACGGGCCTTTGGCGGAGACGTCGGCTATAACGAGAACGGTTGGACGATCGGTAACTACGCGGTCCATATAGACAGGGCTTACGACTGGATGGAGCCGAATGTAAACCGGACCGGGTTGTATCACTTTAACCAGGAACGCGTGACGCGATTACCGGACGGCGCGCTGTCGTTTGCGCGCACCGACGAGTATGCTGACTACGGCTACACGCTGGGTGACAATATAATGTGCTTTCAGGGACATCCCGAACAACCGCGGCGCGCGATGGTCAATTTTCTGCGCGCTACTGATAGCCTGTCACAAGACGAACATGCGAAGGCTACCCGCTATATCGACGAGGGAGAACCTGACGCGCACATCTGGGGTGAATGGATGATGCGTTTTTTCCTGTCTCGCGCGTGAAGACAGCTAACCTGGAGGTTATTATGAGACTTTTCTACCTGCCCGTATTTATCGCTTTTTATGTCACTTCATTGCAGGCTGCTGATATTGAAAACGGCGATGATCTGCATTTCGAAAACTGTACCGGCTGTCATGATTCGACGGTCTACACCCGTGACGACCGGAAGGTGCGATCCCTGGCGCGGCTGGGTACGCAGGTGCGTTTTTGCAAGGATAATCTCGGATTAACCTGGTTCGATGATGAAGTGAATGACGTCATCGGTTACCTGAACAAGGAGTACTATCACTTTTAGATTCCAGTACCCTCAAATTCACTCACCAGAATTACCAGGTCAACCTGATAATATTTATTAAATGGTCAAAGATCTTTTAAATAGACTTTTAGCAGACAGGAATGGAGAAAACTAAAAAGTTAGTCAGTTTACTTAGAGAAGCGGAGTCGCTTCTCGAAAACGAGGGAAACTATTAGAACGCAGCATGGATCGGAGATATTTGTGCTTCGATTTCATTAGGTAATTCATCTGCAATAGAAGATCTTAAAAATAATATTGGGGGTATGGGTGATTTCTGGGAATCAAGTAATGATAGAAAGTTTGCAGGAGTCATCGAACGAAGCGGAGAAATACTCGATGAACCTGCTTTCTAGCAAATCTTAAAAGCCGGGCAAATCACCCGCTACACCAGCGGTTAGCAGCTGAACCGAGCCTCAGGCAACACTGGAGAATTACGGAATGATACCTATTGAGACAGTAGCAATTTTTTTCGCTGCATCCGTGGCATTGGCATTTGCACCGGGCCCTGACAACATTTTTGTTTTAACTCAGTCGGCATTACACGGACGGAAAGCCGG
>Ga0265306_10000448_pt1 | contig 19595 bp, 14 predicted proteins | sample Helome_3_FD_192493 | JGI IMG/M metagenome (GOLD analysis project Ga0265306, IMG submission 192493) | Marine sediment microbial communities from subtidal zone of North Sea - Hel_20160420 (Illumina Assembly) | ecosystem: Environmental > Aquatic > Marine > Subtidal zone > Sediment ... | reverse complement strand
GCGTGGTGGAATATAACCCATAGAAGCTAGAAACTCGCTGGCATCTCTGGTGCCTAAATAATCCATCACTTTCTTAGACAATTCGAGCTTCTTGGTACCCTTCAAAATGGTGCAGTAGTTGCCCTCGTATCCGATGCCCTCTGCTGGGATCACCCACTGGATCGGATAGCCGTCGTTAATTCTTTTCAGTACGTTTTCATCCGCCGTAATACCGAGCAGGTACTCGCCTCTGCCTACAAGATCGGTGGGAGCGTTGCCGCTCTTGGTATACTGGGCCATGTTCTGGTCCAACCCTGCGAGGTATTTCCAGCCCTCCTTTTCTCCGTAGAGTTGGAGAAAAGAGTAGTTGATCATGAAGGCGGTGCCGGATGTCCGGGGTGAGGGAGCCACAATCTGCCCTTTCCACTTGGGATCCAGGAGCTCCTTCCAGCTCATCGGCATCCCGTACCCTTTTTCGGCCAGTTTTACCTTGTTGCCGATCAATAGAAATGAAAAAGTACCCAAGGCGTAATAGCTGCCATCCGGAGACTTAAAGGCCGCATCTATATCCTCCCAGGCGGGGGATTTATAGGGGACGTAATACCCCTTCTTGGTGCCGTCAATCGCCTGGGCTGCACCAAATGACAAAACCATGTCGGCGTTAAACCGGGGAGCCTCTGATACGAGTCTGGCCCAGATTTCCCCCCAAGACAAAGTGATGTTCTTAACTTCAATCCCGGTTTTCTCCTGAATTCTCTTTGCTAAGGCTTCATTTACCTCCCGGGAGAATCCCAGGTAAGCACTAATCGAATCAGCAGCGTAAAGACCACTGGAAGCTATCCCCAGTGTCATGATAAGGGCCAAAGTTGCAATTGCTATCAGTCGAAATTTCATCGTGCACCTCCTTTAATTCGAAAGTGTTAAATGGATAATAAGCTATGACCTGAAAAACAATTTCCGGTAACCGTATTAGAAGTGGGTCACCGTTTTTTCCCAGTTTCACCCCCTTTCTTCCATAAAAAATTTTAGAGTATTGAAGATTAAGTTCCGGATCACAACTAACATAACAATTAATGCTGCTTAAATAATCAGATGTATTAAAAAGGATGGTATCCGCTATTGCAGAATTTTTGGTGCCGTGTTTTCAGAATGACAGATGGAATCGGAAAATTGTCAGATGTGCTTCGCTGTGCAATTAGCGGAAATATAAAAAATTCGAAAAATTGCGACGCTCACTTCTCCGAATTCCGAATTTATTGGAGCTACCTAAATTATTATCGGCTATGCATAGCATAATTTAGGCAGTATAAGTCAAATTAATAATTATCATAATTTAAATAAATAATGGTCATGATACCTATTACAGTCGCTGGGAGCTATTGGGAGTCCTAACCGTTACCATATTCTCGAACAAATGAAAACAGTTTCATTCCCCAAATTAGCCTGGCAATCCAGTCAGCAAGAATTAAACTGAAATAACCCAATCACCGACCCAGGCCGATAAAAACCACTCCAAGAGTAATCAAAATTGCTCCGGCCAATTTTTGTGGGGCATTTTTCTCCTTAAGCAACATGATCCCAATAAGAACTGAAAAGACGATACTCACCTCTCTGGCAGCAGCTACATAACTGACTTTACTGATGCGCAGCGCAAAGAGGATCATCAGGTAAGCAAAGAGATCCAAAAAACCGACAATGAGAATCGGTACCTTGTTGATTTGCCATTCCTTTTTTAACGTCAATCGCTCTTTGGCCAGCACATAGGGTGAAAGAAGAAGCAGAGAAATCACAAACATCAGGTAGATGTATACCGGTGGGTAGACAATGGAAACGCCTATTTTGTCCACAAGTGAGTAACCTGCAATCGTGCCACCGGTACACAGTGCCCAGAGTGAAGCGCCGCTGCGCATTGATAGAATGGGCTCAAGGAAGGATTGCATGGAAAAAGACCTGAGGTGAATAACATAAATTCCCACAATAACCAGGGTAATACCGATAACTCCCAAAAAAGAAAGTTGCTCGTGCATCAATATCACAGCCAGAATTGGCACAAACAAGGGCCCGGAGCCCCGTGAGAGCGGATAAACCAAAGATAGATCACCTCGCTCGTAAGCACCCCCCATAAACCAGAAATAAAAGGCGTGTAGGATGCCAGTCGCAACAATACAAGCCCAGCCAACTGAAGAAATGGTAACCGCTGGCCAGTAATAGATAAACATGGGAAAGAAGAGAATAGTGGAGAACAGGATGGCCCACCAGAGGAAGGCAATCTTGTTTCTGCTATTTTTTGCAAGATAATTCCAGCTCGCGTGCAAAAACGCCGCAATAAGAACAATTCCCAAAGCCAATCCGCTCATTTGAACATATTCTCCCGGCCGGAAATCTGTAAATTATCCCTCTGGTATTCTAGTATATCGTCATAGTAATCCAGGGAAATGACAATATGGGCGCAGCAATTACGAGTGTTAGTTGCCGTTCAATTGTCCTAATTTTCTAAACATAGTAGCTTCACTCCAATTGGAATGGTGGAATATTGGGAAAAATGGGGAAATGGCAAAGAGAGGTAGACACTTATGCGTCAAATTATACCCTGTATTTTCACGATGACGGCGAGTCTTCTGTCATCTGCCTGCCACGGCGAAGCCTTTAGGCGAAGACGGGTCCTCTGTCTTCTGACTTCTGAGATCCGACATCACAACTCATATGGCGTCAGACTTTCGCAACCGTCTTCGGTCACCAGAATGGTCTGCTCGAACTGGGCCGACAAAGATCCGTCCTTGGTGACTGCCGTCCAATTATCATCCAGTATTCTGAGTTCTTTTTGTCCGAGATTAATCATTGGTTCAATGGTAAAAACCATTCCTGGAATCAGGGGAATCCCAACTCCTTTGTGGCCAAAATGCGGTACCTGGGGCGCTTCATGGAAATCCAGCCCCACACCGTGCCCCACAAATTCACGTACCACCGAACATCCCTGGGCCTCGGCGTATGTCTGAATGCTCCAGCCAATATCTCCCAGGGTATTGCCGGGCTTTACCGCTGCCATACCCCGCCTGAGACATTCCCGAGCAACACCGACTATTTTGCGGGCTTCGGGGTTCGGGTTCCCTGCATAAAATGTTTTGTTTGCATCAGCGTAGTAGCCGTTTAGAATTGACGTGACATCGACATTGACAATATCACCCTCTTGGATGACGCGGTTTCCGGGGATCCCGTGACATATGACTTCATTGACGGATACGCAAACGCTTTTTGGAAAACCGCGATAATGGAGCGGTGCGGGGGTGGCCCCGTTTTTAATTGTATAGTCATGGACCAGAGTGTTAATTTCATCGGTGATCAGCCCCGGTGTAATTTTGGATTCCACCAGATCAAGGGTGTCCAGAACCAGCTGACCGGCCTGACGGATGCCTTCGATATCGGATTTATTCTTTAGCCGGATGCCATATTTCCTGAGATATGTCTCTTCGAGGTCCGGGGCGGGAACGCCATTTTTTCTGAGACAGCATTTTTTGTATTTCAACCCGCTGCCGCATGGGCAGGGGGCATTACGACCGACTTTATCCGTATTGGTTTTCACCTTCATTCCTCTTAAAAAGAGTTGCTTTTGCACGTATGCTTAAATTAATATATTTTTTTCACGATTTCAACACACAAAATTGTGACGAACGATTGGGGAACTATTCGATGCATCCTAAATACCGTTTTAATCGACTGGAATTTTCCGGTTCTCTGGGTGACCTCGGCACTTTACTGCCGCTGGCACTCGGATTGATTTTGGTCAACGGCCTAAGCCCCAACGGTATTTTTTTATCGGTTGGTCTTTTTTTTATCTTTTCAGGTTTATATTTCGGTGTCACCGCACCAATCCAACCGATGAAAGTAATCAGTGCGTATGCAATCGCCACGGCGATGACCGCTTCCCAGATTACCGCTTCCGGGTATTTGATCGGATTGGTGTTATTGATCATAGGAGCGACCGGCGCAATAACCGTTATCGGGAGGTACATTCCCAAATCAGTGGTTCGCGGTGTCCAGCTTTCTACCGGAACATTACTGATGGTTGAGGGCATCAAATTTATGCTGGGAACCACCAGGCTTCAGATTCTCCGGCAGGCTGCGGAACCGTATTTGAGCATCACCGGTGTCGGTCCTGTTCCGGTTGGAATAATCATCGGTATTGCGGGGGGCATGCTGACCCTATTGCTGTTGAACAATAAAAAGTTTCCCGCCGGGATGGTGGTTGTGCTCGGCGGTATTGCTCTGGGGTTGATCTTCGGCATCCGCGAAGGCCTGGACAAAATCAGCCCCGGCATCCATCTTCCCCAATTCCTGCCCCTGGGTTGGCCGACCAGAGCCGATTTCACTTTCGCCCTGTTTGCCCTGGTGCTGCCCCAGATACCGATGACGCTGGGAAACGCCGTGATCGCCTATGCGGACCTGTCAAAAGACTATTTCGGTGCCAGTTCCAAAAAGGTTACCTACAAATCTGCCTGTATCAGCATGGCTTTGGCCAATTTTGCGAGCTCCACCATCGGAGGCATGCCCCTTTGCCACGGAGCCGGTGGCCTGGCAGCCCATTATCGTTTTGGTGCCCGCACCGCCGGTTCGAACCTGATGATCGGTGCTATATTTGTCATTTTAGCAGTTGTTCTGGGCAACGACTCTCTGGCAGTGATATACCTCCTGCCGCTGTCCGTTTTAGGTATTTTGCTGCTATTTGCAGGAAGCCAACTGGCACTGACCATAATGGATCTTGAAAACCGCAAAGATTTTTTTGTGGTTCTGTTTATGCTGGGAATTACAATTGCTTCCAATCTTGCAGCAGGCTTTGTGGTCGGCATCGTCGTTGCCTGGGTGCTGAAAGCTAAAAAGCTGAACGTCTGATGTCTGATGCCGAAGTAAGGTATTCTATTATTAAAAGCTCTAAAAAAGACAGAGCGAAGCGATTCCATCATTCGTCAATTTTCATTCGTCATTAGTCGTTTTGATCTATATAAGGTGTATCGCTTCGGGCGGGATACTTAAACTGATGGTTTCGCCAACCATAAATCCGATCTTTTGATAGCGTTTTTTAGAAATTAGCAGCGCAACCCAGACGCCGGCATCGACGACAATACGCACTTTTCCATTTTCCTCTATCATCTGCACGACACGTCCCTGCAATACATTCGCGGTGGATGGATCTTCAGAGGGCTTTAGCGGCACTATTTTCTCCGGATCAATAAAGACGCTGGCCGCTTCGCGTTTTTCTATGACCTGATCCTCCATAATTGACAGATGTATTTTATCTTGAATGACACACCGAGGTTGACCAGACGGATCGGTTTGCAGGAAACCCCTGAAAATGTTTTCATACATGGTTGGAACCAGACGGCCTTGATTTAAAACGATCGTATGATTGGCAAGGCGCGCCGCCTGGGACCTGTCGTGGGTGGTGAAAAGGACCGATATTTTTTTAATCTCATTGATGCGTCTTAATATGGTGATGATAATATTCTGATTTTCAACATCCACACTGGAAGTCGGCTCATCACATAAAAATACCCGGGGTGAAAGCGCCAGCGCTCGGGCAATCGCCACCCGCTGGGTTTCACCCCCCGACAGGTGCTGGGCCGGTGCGTTTGAAAATTCTCGCATTCCCACCAGATTCAGGCTCTCGTCGATAATCCGTACCCGCTCTTTTTTATCGATTTTTCGGATTTTCAATCCAAATTCGAGGTTTTTAAATACAGTGGTTGTAAATAAAATGGGGTGCTGGTTCACCAGCACAATTTCCTTGCGCAGGGCCTGGAGTGCAGATTCCGAATAATTGACCGAACGGGAGCGGTATTGAATCTGTCCGGCGGTCGGCGCTTCCAGTAAACCCAGTATATTTAAAAGGGTGGTCTTCCCGGCCCCGTTGGCCCCCAGCAGAGCATAAATCTGTTCTTTTTCAATCTCGAGAACCGGAATGTCCAAAACCGTGCGCGATCCATAAATTTTAATCAAATCAGATATTTTGTAAATCATTGAGATTGAACCCTGCCTTGAAAAAAATGAAACAACAGGTTCATGCCGAAACTAAGACCCAACAAAACAATCCCCAGGGCAACGGCCAGGACGAAGGAGCCTTTATCATATTCCAGAGCCATGGCGGTGGTCATGGTACGGGTAAAACCCCGGATATTGCCGCCAAGCATCATGCTGATTCCAATCTCGGAAATCACCCTCCCGAAGGCAGCGACAATGGCGGCCACAATTCCAAAACGCGCCTCTCTGAACACAACCCAGGCCGTCTGGCGGCGATTGGCCCCCAGGGTCCTGGCTGTCTGGCGATAGCGTTCGTCGATCCGGCTGATGGCCGCAATGGTGAAAGCGCCGATCACCGGAATGATCAGAATAACCTGTCCGATGATGATGGCATGCTGGGTGTATAGCAGATCAATTGGCCCGAAGATGCCCCGACGGGAGATGAAGGCATACACAAACAGTCCGATAACCACTGTCGGAAGCGCCAGCATCGTGTTCAGCAACGTTATGGTCATGCGTTTGCCGGCAAACCTTCCGAAGGCAATCCCAAAGCCCAGGGGCACGCCGATCATACTGGCCAGGGCCGTTGATGCACAGCTGACTTTTAGCGACACGCCGATAATGGCGACCATCTCGGCATCCATGGAGATAACCAGCAGGAAGGCTGAAAGGAAACTGTCAATAAGTAAATCCATCAATTCTCCTTACGTCGAATAAATTCGAAATCCGAAATTCGAAACCTGAAACAATATCAAATGAAAAAAATTCAAAATAGGCAATCAGATGAATCCAGGGTAACCTTATTGCGGGATAAAGCATTTTGAACATTGGAAAATTCGAATTTCGGATTTGTTTCGCATTTCGGATTTTGTAATTCGAATTAACAGCTCATTGAACTGTTGCATCCGGATAAAACAGCTGCTTGCCCAGCAGGCGGTACCCGTTGATCACGGATTGACCTCTTTCGGAAACCAGCCAGTGGGCAAATTTCTTTGCAGTTTCATATTTTACGTGCGGATGCTTCTTGGGGTTGATCGGAATCACGCCATAGGGATTGGCCAATGCCGGATCGCCTTCAGACAATACGTTCAGGTCTATTGGTATATCCCGGCCGAACTTATACTTTATGTAGGTTCCGCGATCGGCCAGAATGTAGGCTTGTTTTTCATCGGCAAAGGTCAGGGCTTTGCCCATCCCCTGACCGATGGATAAATACCATTCTTCCAGCCCGGCAGGGCGCATAAATGTTACTTCGCGCTTTTTACCTTTTTTGATGATCGTACTGTTTTCCTTCTCCAGGGGCAGACCGGTCGCCTTCCACAAAGCTTGCTCCTTGGTATGGGTGCCGCTGTCATCTCCGCGGGAGATAAAAGGTGCTTTTGCATCGGCAATCTTTATCAGGGCCTCGGTTGCGCTTTTTGAGCCCTTGATCTTGGCCGGATCCTTTTCAGGACCCAGGATCACGAAATCATTGTGCATCACCGCGTATCGTTTTGTACCATAACCTTCTTTGACAAACGTTTCTTCCCGGGCCCTGGCATGCACGAAAATGACATCCACATTGCCGTCCATGCCGTCGCGGATGGCAGCGCCAGTGCCTTTGGCAATAACCTTTACCTTGATCCCGGTGTCTTTATCCAGCCCGGGCAACAAAACATCTAGTAACCCACTAGCCTGGGTACTAGTTGTGGTGGACATCTTGAGAATTTTTTCATCCCCCAAAGCCATGGTCGTCAGAAAACCGAAAATCAGCACTGTGCATAACGTTGAAACCCAATACCGCTTCATATTTTTCCTCCTATTGTCTAAAAAAAGTCTAGGGTCGCACTTCGACCAGTTTTTTGAGATTTTTGATGCATTTAATTCTCCTTTTCTGATTCCCGTGGAAAAACCATCTTACCGCTTATACTGACATCATAACCGGCGAAGTCCCGGGTCGCCGATTGCTGAAATGTGGTTTCATGAAGAATACCCAGAAACCGCTGAATCCCTTCGTCGAAAAACCGTTCCTTGGATGTCATCAAATCGAACCGCTCCCACCGCAGGGGAATGAAATCAATATCCAGCATCTTTGCGACGGCACGAATCGCGGGGCCTGCATCCGCTCGTCCGGATAAGATCGCCAAACCCACATCAAGATGGCGAGAAACTTCAGTGGCGTAACCCTCTATTTTCTCATTGTTTATACCAGATTTTTTAAGTTCTTTGTCCAGCAACAGACGGGTCCCGGTGCTCAGTGATCGATTGACGATTTTCATCCCTGGCCGAGCCAAATCTGCCACTGTTGCGATGTTTTTCGGATTACCCTTGGGAACCAGGATTCCTTGTTCGCGCCGGCAGAAATTGACTACCGCCGGCATTTCATCGAGTTCCTTGAAGGCAAAATCAAAATTATACTCTGACTCATCTTCCTGCAGCAGATGACTGGAGGCAATATGACACAGCCCTTGCCGCAGAGCCCTTAACCCGCCCATACTGCCCAGATTTCCGAACACAGCCAGCTGTTTGGACGCCTGGAAATTAAAAATCGAAATGGCCCGATCCAGCAAGGGATCGTTGCTACCGGTAATGATCAATAAACCGTCGTAAGGCGGCAGGCGATAGATATTGTCGGGATAATTAATGGTGTTGGTCTCAACCCATTGTTCGACCAGATGCCTGGGAAACAGCCATTTGCCGGTAATCTTGGTGGCCGGCAATCCTTTTTCAGAAACCAGACTGTAAACCATCTTTTCATTTACATTTAAAAATTGGGCGACTTCTTTGGTTGAAAAAAGTTTTTGCATGGGTCAAACCCTCTTTTTACATCCGAAATTTTAGATTCCCGGATACTTTCAGAATCAGGAATCATCGGAGACAAATACGGTAAACTATAGTTATTGGTAATAATTTGTCAATATGATTTTTAAAACGAAATAATTAAAAAATAAATATCTAAAAATGACCATAAATAACATTTATTCGGGTGTATGGGGAGAAAAATCAGGATCTATGGGTTTGAGAATTTTTCAGAGAAAAATTGCCGGGCCAGGGCTTTGCCCCACTGGCCTGAAAGGCCAGTTGCAGTTGCCCCTGCCAGCTGTACGAATGGTAACAATCGTCTTGACGAGGGAATTAAAATCTGTATAATATCAAAACTTTGCGGAATCTATGGCACCAAAGTATCATCGATAAACCATGGAGGCACAGATGAAAAAGATCGGAATGATCGGCGGAATGAGCTGGGAGTCTTCAATCGAATACTATCGGATCGTCAACCAAACTGTCAGAGAAAAACTCGGCGGGTTGCATTCGGCCAAATCCATCATGTATTCGGTTGAATTTGCCGAAATTGAAGCACTCCAGCATCAAAACCGCTGGGATGAGCTGGCTTCTATCATGATTGAAGCCGCCCGGAGTTTGGAGAAAGGTGGGGCTGATTTTGTAATTATTTGTACAAATACAATGCATAAATTGTACGATGAAATACAAAATAATATCCAGATACCCGTGCTCAATATTGCGGATGCCACCGCCGAAAAAATAAAAACGGAAGGCATCGACAGGGTTGCCCTTCTGGGAACCCGCTTTACCATGGAAGAGGATTTCTACAAAGGCCGGCTGGTGGATAAATACGGCCTGGACGTCATTGTCCCTTCTTCAGAGCAAATGGAAATCGTCCATCGTGTGATTTATGATGAACTGTGTGCCGGGATAATTAAACCGGATTCCCAACAAAAATATGCCGAAATCATCGAGTGCCTGGTCGCCGAAGGCGCCGGGGGGATCATTTTAGGCTGTACTGAAATCGGTTTACTGGTAAAGCCTGAAAATAGTTCCGTTCCGTTGTTTGATACGACCGAAATCCACGCTAAAGCAGCAGTGAAATATGCTTTAGCCTGAAGCAATTTAATAGAATAATTTTAATTCAGCGAATCCGACAAAATCATCAACTTATCCTAACTTATTAACTAACTGATTTTTATGGATATATTTACTTGAAGTGCTTGTTCTCGTGTGTTACAGACAAACCCGTACTTAAAAGAAATGCTCAATTATTCCGTTCTCCATCCAGAATGTTGGACAAAATTTTGTCGTTCGTCGCGATAGTATTTTAAAAAACCCCAATTTCCAGCCCAAACAATGCTTCATTAATTCGCATTTGAAAAGGCGCAGAGAGCAAGAGAAACGAATGGGATCGCGAATTTTTAGAGAATCCTCACAACGGTAATTTAAAACAGTTCACCATCAAACAACAGTTGATGTACGGAGACATACAACCAACGACCGGTTAGAGTAAAAGAATTGAAATTATCAATTGATTAATTGACTTAAAGAGGACTCAATGCCGAAATTATCCAATGTGGAAAAGGTGAACAGCAATTCTTTTGAGTCTGCAGAAAATAGATCCTTAACGTCAGAAGTACCTTATATTCATGAAGCGGAAAATGGCATACCATTTTTTGATGGAAAGTTCTCGATTCGCACTGCAGACCGGCTTGATCTTAGACAGGAAGCCTATAAACTTCTTTATAAAATTTATTCCAAAATGGGGATAGCCCAAGATAAATCAACCGAACTTTGGCTTTCCATTTTCGACGCTCTTCCCGAGACAACAACCCTCGTTGCTGAAGATAATAAGGGCGAAATTCGAGGGGCAATCACCCTTGTCTTCGACTCTCCTATCGGACTACCGGCAGATGAACTGTACAACGAAGAAATTGATGAACTTCGCAATTCGGGACGGAAAATCTGCGAACTTATTTCTTTCGGTGTTAATGAAGCTGCAAGAGGTTCGATTAAGATTCTGGCTATTTTATATTACAGCGCTTATTTACTAGCCTGGCGTAAAAATAAAGCAACTGATTTTTTAGTAACTGTTGCTGAATACCACGAAAATTTCTATTGTCGCGCTATAAAATTTAAAAAAATAGGAGCTGTTCGAAATTATGCAAAAGTTAATGGAATACCCACAGTTCTTTTAAATTTACCCTTAGAACTACCGGATTTGTTGAAAGATAAAGAACGGATTTTCCCCCTCTATATGCTTGAATATTCTAAACCAGAAGAGCTTGATATAGCTAATAGAATTCAAGATATGTATCGTCCTATGTCAGATGAAGAGTTTTATACCTTTTTTATAGAAAAAACAAACGTTTGGGCGAAGGCTTCACCTCAGCAGAAAGAGTTCATCAAAAAGGTTTATCCTGCCGACAAAGTAAACCATTATGAGGTTTCCAGAGCATTCGCGCGGGGATTCTCGAAAAAGAATCGAAGCTCTGATGCCACTCAGAAGGGTTCCGCCAAAATAGCGCAGAAATGATATCTTTCTTATCACTTACCATAAATACTTCTCAAGAGCTTAGATCTGATCATGATGACTCCTGAGTGCCTGCATGCGCTTACGGAATTTATAATTCTTGATAATTAGTCCCGGTGTTAACACTGCCTTTCTTTGGAATACTGCTTTGATAAAATCTTTAGTTGGATAGGCATAGCGATACAGGTTTAAAAATTCTTCATAAAACTCGTCCAGTGGGAGCTTTGTGGGTAAAACGGTATGAAAAAAATCATAAAGCTCAAAGCTTTGGGTAATTAATTTGTGTTTCACTTCATTATAAAAATCTGTGCCGGGAAACGGGCTCAGTATTGTAAAGACGGGATGGGTTAGATTATTTTTTGATACATATTCCGCCAAACGCTTGAAATCATCGCGATCAAAATCCGGATCAACAATCAGATAAGCTGCTAACTCCACCCCGTTGGCTCTGCAGATCTCAATCGCCTTTTTATTAATCTCTATGGTGGTGTGTTTATTCATTTCCTGGATTGCATCGTTGTCGCACGATTCAAGTCCGACTAAGAGCAGATCCATACCGACATCACACCATTTCTCCACAAGTTTAGGATGCTGTACAATGGTGTCAGTGCGTCCATACAGTTCAAATTTTTTCGAAATTTGTCTTTGCTTGATAATTTCCGCCAGTTGAAAGGCATTTTTGGTGTTGTCAAGCGTATTGTCATCTATAAAGCTAATATATTTAGAGCTCATTGTCTCAAGTTCGTCGGCGATCAGTTCGGGATTACGATAACGATATTTACCATGGTTGATTTTCCAAAGTCCACAGAATTTACATTTATAGGGACATCCTCGTGAAGAGATAATGCAGTCGATCGGCCGCCATCTAGCTCTGTGATATAGGTTTTTAGTCCTATATTTTTGAGTCAAGTATCTAGCTGTCATAGGCAAAGTATTCAAATCCATTAATTCGCGGTGACGGTTGATTTTAAAATTCCCAGTTTTATCTCTATAGGCAATTCCTTTAATGCCTTCTAAATTTTCATTTTTTTCGCATTTAGCTGCAAGTTCGGCAAGAGTTTGCTCCCCTTCACCAATCACCACGATGTCAACACAGTCATCATCACAGTCGTCCGGCATTAAAGACGGATGATGCCCTCCGAGTACTGTATAAATTTCTGGATTATAATCTTTTACATGCTTCAACATCTGCTTAGCTATGCGGCTATTGGCAGCCACGCAGGAACATCCAACCATTTCAGGTTTGAAATCAATCAACTCTGAAATAATGTCGGAATCAATTCTCAAATCAACAATTCGCACGTCATGGTGGTTGATCAGTGCCCCCGCTAGAATTTCAAGGTGGTGAGGGGGTGGCATAGTTAAAATAGTGGTGGGAACGTCATAAGGGCTTACCGGAGGTTCGACAAGTAAAATTCTCATAAATCTAATTCTCCCTAAAAAAGAATTCGTTTCCAGATCTTCGTGCTGATGAATTTATTATTGATGATTTCGGACTTTTTAAAAGACCATCATAATTGGCAAATAAAAAAAAGCCTCTATTAAGATTGATAATGGTGATGAGCATTAAATCATGCACAATTCTTCAATAAACAAACTATTCCATGAGGCTCTATTTTCAAATAGAAATGGGAAATAGTTAATAATACAATCAAGTATTTCCTGAAGTGGAAATCAGATATAATCCTCATCGGGGGCTAAAATGTTAATCTTTTTTGCGGCAGCACGCAAGGAATTATTTTAAAAAAGTAGTAACTAATCATGGTTTCAGCCTGATTAATACGCCGTCAAAATTTAAGATTTCCTATCACTTTGCCGATATAGGGGACGGTGACATAATTTAAGGAATGTGGTTATTTCCCTTTTTACAGATATTTTTTTGATGCAAGTAGAATATAGTCCTCATAATTGTATTAAAGATTAAAGATGCGAATTGAAATTTCCAACCCCCAAGATTTAGCCAAGCTTTCTGTCAAATTAATCAGACGCATTGCGGGGATATACTCCGACGACCAAGAAGACACTTTACTCATTTGGCGTAAGCGGATTTTCTCCACCATTTTCCTATGCTCCTGTTTAACTGTGCCATTTGCATACATCCCTAACGTTCAGTATGCCATCCAATTAAAGCAATGGTCGATTGCGATCATTTATACGCTGGCTGTTTTAATTGTGATAACGATTACAACGGCCCATTCAATTCCTTTCAAGATACGTGCATGGACAGGCTTGCTCATGTATTATGGCGCCGGCTTAACTTCTTTAGTTGTCTTGGGACCCGTCGGCAGTGGACGCATTTTTCTATTTGCTTTTGCCTTATTGGCAAGCTTGCTGCTAGGTTTGCGGGCTGGAATTCTGGCATTGGTCTTGAATATTTGTACCTTTTTTTTATTGGGCTGGATGTTATCAACTGATCAATTGCAATGGTCACACATAACCATTCAAGCCTCAAATAAATGGGCAGCCAACGGTTATACCTTCTTTTTTCTGAATACGGTTGTCACGGTTTCCCTCGGTGCACTCGTCGGAGCATTGGAAAAAAATCTCAAAAATGAGCAGCTGCTGACCAAGGAATTAAAATCATCGAATGCACGATTGGAAAAAGAAAACACCGAGCACAAATTAACACAAAAATCGCTGCGTAAAAGCGAAGAACGATTCCGGATTGTTTCGGAAATTACATCCGACTTTTCTTATTCCTTCGGAATCGATTCGGATAATAATTTGGTTCTAGATTGGATGACGGAGGCAGTAGTCCGAATCACCGGATTTGACAGCACAGAGCTATCCTCAACAGATGGATGGGAAAAAATAATTCATCCGGCTGATAAAAGCATCAAGAACCATCATGTCAACACACTGCTGTCGGGCCAATCTTCAGCCGTAGAGTATCGCATTTTGTCTAAGACGGGCGAAGTGTGTTGGTTACTCGATCATGGTTACCCGCTGATAGACGACAGCTCAAAAAGTGTTCGACAGATTTATGGAGCAGTGCAGGATATCACCCAACGCAAACAGGCCGTGGCAGCACTGAGGACCTCGGAGGAAAAGTACCGGCTCCTCATCGAAAATGCCGATAATGCCATTTTCATCGCTCAAGATGAGATAATGAAGTTTCCAAATCCCAAAACACTTGAGCTATTAAGTTGCTCGGAAGAGTATTTATTGAAAACACCGTTTATTGAGTTTATTCATCCTGAAGATAGGAAAACTGTAATTACAAGTCATCGAAGCCGGTTAAAGGGAGGAAACCCTCCCAGCAACTACTCCTTCAGAGTCATCAATAAACATGGAGATGAAATCTGGACCCAACTGAACACAACGTTAATTTCCTGGGAAGGACGCCCGGCGACACTCAATTTCTTAAGAGATATTACCAAGCAAAAGGGACTGGAATTCCAACTTCAACAGGCTCAGAAAATGGAGGCAATTGGAACCCTCGCAGGCGGCGTGGCCCACGATCTTAATAACATTTTATCCGGAATGGTCAGCTACCCGGAACTTTTACTGCTTGATCTCCCAGAAGATAGTTCTTTGAGAAAGCCAATAGAAACCATTCAAGCGTCAGGACTAAAAGCTGCAGCTATCGTCCAGGATTTGTTAACGTTGGCGAGAAGAGGTGTTTCTATTTCGGAGGTGGTGAATCTGAATCAAGTTATCAGCCAATATTTGATCAGCCCGGAGCATGAAAAGATTTTATCATATCACCCGAAAGTGGAAGTCAATACCCGTCTTGAAGCAGATTTGGGTAACATCATAGGTTCACCTGTTCATCTTTCCAAAACCCTTATGAACCTGGTTTCTAACTCGGCTGAAGCGATGCCGGATGGCGGATCTATCCTTATATCGACAGATTTCCGTTATATAGACAAACCCGTTATCGGTTTCGAGACCATTGAAGAGGGTGAATATATTATTCTTACGGTATCTGACAGGGGAACAGGGATTTCTAAAGCTGAAATAGATAAAATTTTCGAACCTTTCTATACCAAAAAAGTAATGGGGAGAAGTGGAACCGGTTTGGGTATGGCTGTCGTATGGGGCACAGTGAAAGATCATAAAGGATTTATTGATGTGCAGAGTTCCCTCGGAAAGGGGACTATATTTTCTATTTATTTTCCAATAACCAGAAAAGAAATGGAATCGGGTAAAGACACTATAAAGATTGAAGATTACATGGGTAACGGAGAATCAATTTTAGTTGTTGATGATGTTCAATCTCAAAGAGAAATAGCGACAAGCATGTTAAATAAAATAGGCTATAATGCCGAATCGGTAGCAAGTGGTGAGGAAGCAATTGACTACCTGAAAGGAAAACCCATTGACCTTCTTTTGCTGGACATGATTATGGACCCCGGGATTAATGGTCTCGAAACATTCAAAAGAATCCGGGAAATAAATCCTGAACAAAAGGCAGTTATTGCCAGCGGATTTTCCGATCCAAATCACGTGAAGAAAGCGAGGAGGATCGGCGCAAAGGCCTATCTAAAAAAGCCGTATTCACTTGAAAATATAGGGCTGGCCATCAGAACCGAATTGGGGAAGTGACAGACGAATGTCTTGGTTTTTTCATTTCGTCTTATCCGGCCAGGGACACAGTTTAGTTAAAGGACATGCCGGACACTTCGGTTTGCGGGCAACGCAGATTTCACGGCCAAAAAAAATCAGCCGCAGCGAAAAATCATTCCAGCCTCTTTTCGGCACGATTTTCATCAGATCGAATTCGATCTTAACCGCATCCTTATTCGACGTCAATCCCAACCGCCGGGAAATCCGGGCCACATGGGTATCCACCACCATGCCCGGTGTATTGAAAGCCGCCCCCAGCACCACATTGGCTGTCTTGCGCCCCACACCGGGAAGTTGGACCAGTTCCGCCAATTTCTGCGGCACCAGGCCTTCATAGGTATCCAGTATTTCCTGACTGCAGTTTTTTATATTTTTAGCTTTGTTATGATAAAAACCGGTGGAATGGATATACTTCTCAAGGGTTTTGAGTGGTGCCCCGGCAAACTCGGCCGGGGTCTTCAGTTGCTTGAACAAAACTTCAGTCACCCGGTTGACCTGTTTGTCGGTGCACTGGGCGGAAAGGATGGTGGCAATCAGCAGCTGAAAAGGGGTTTCATAATTTAAGGGGGTCTTGACGTCAGGATAGATGGTCCTTAATATTTTACGTATATTGTCGGTCCGCGCTTTAAGCTGCATGTAAAGGTCCGTTTCTGTTGAAAAAATTTTGTTAGATCAAAAAAAATCAGGCTCCCCCGCTAAACAGATCGCGGCTGAAAGCCGCTCCCACCAGCAGTCCAACAGGGTAGGAGCGGCTTTCAGCCACGATGGGGAGCGTCATGGCTGTGGGGCCGGGACAAATCCAGCACTAAATGCTGCCACCAGGGATATACGCTCCTTTAAAAAAGACAGTCAACAATTAAAATGGCAACATCCAAAACCGAAAAGTAACCTTTGAACGCCATGAAAAAAAAAGTACGTGCTTTAGGCCTTTGCTCCGGTGGTCTCGATAGCATTTTATCCGGCCTGGTTCTGCGCCAGCAGGGCATCGAGGTTGAATGGGTCTCCTTTGAAACGCCGTTTTTTAATGCTGCCAAGGCCCGCAAAGCATCAGAAATGACTGGGATTCCCTTGACAGTCAAACCCATCTATAATGTTTATATAAAAATGCTGAAAAATCCAGCGGCCGGATACGGGAAATATATGAATCCCTGTATGGACTGTCATACCCTGATGTTTAAACTGGCGGGGGAAATGATGCCGGAAGGCAACTTCGATTTTCTCTTCAGCGGTGAAGTGCTCGGCCAGAGGCCGATGTCCCAGAACAAGCAGTCATTGCACTATGTGGCCAAGCATTCCGGTTATAAAGGCTATATCGTGCGTCCGTTAAGTGCCAGAAACCTGCCGGAAACTATTCCTGAAAATGAGGGGCTGGTGGACAGACAACAGTTGCTGGATATTGCAGGCCGGGGCCGCAAACGCCAGATGGAGCTGGCAAAAAAATTCGGGATTACGGACTACCCTGCCCCGGCCGGCGGCTGCCTGTTGACCGACAAGAATTATTCCATCCGGTTGCGTGAGATCTTCGAACACCAGGACACCTGCAGCGAAGAAGCGCTCCATCTTCTGAAATACGGCCGCCATTTCCGCCTGAACCCGGAAAACAAGCTAATTGTCGGGCGTACCGAAAAAGACAATGAACAAATCCTCAAATTCCACAACCCGGCAACTGACACAGTCATCGATGTCAAAGATTATCCCAGCCCCATCGGACTGGTGCCCCACGGTGCTCCGGATAACGCTGTCCTGCTGGCCGCGTCCATTTGTACCGGCTACAGCAAAGCCCCCAAATTGACCCCCGTGGATGTGGTGATCAAAACCGCCCAGGGCCAAAATGTCATCCAGGTGATTGCCATTCAACCGGGTGATGTGCGCAAACTGATGATTGGCTGATACCCACGGCAACAACCAGCAGGACGTCCAAAATTTGACCTAACTCTCAATATGAGGTAAATTATAGGTTAAACGGACTTTAAATTATTGAATTCTTGCTCTCGGTTTTTCCAACATCAGTTATGAATGAAGATAAGTCAGTCGATCCTAATAAAACAATCTTTGAAGGTCCTAAATCCCGCATTGAGGTTCGTCCCCGCCACCCGCACCTGGTCCTTTTCATCGGCCAGGACAGCGGCAAACGATTCAAACTCATACCCGGCAAAATGACCCTCGGCCGGGCAGCTGAGGCCGATATTACCCTTGATGACGAGTGGGCTTCACGCATCCATGCCATCATAGAATGGGCCGATGAAGTCATCCGGATCAAGGACAACGGATCCACCAATGGTATCTATGTCGACTATCGCAAGGTAGATTCCGCGGTTCTAACGCAAGGAGTGCCCGTTCAGATCGGTCATTCGGTGATGAAAATCGATTTCAAAGACGACGCTGAGATCCGTTTGGAAAAAGATCTGCTGCGTAACGCCTGTATCGATGGTTTGACGGGTATTTCCAACCGTCATCATTTTATGAAACGCGCGGCCGAACAGTATTCATATGCTCGCCGCAATGGTTTGACGGTAGGTCTGATCATGATCGATATTGACCGATTTAAGGCGGTGAATGACACTCACGGTCATCAGATGGGGGACGCTGTCTTAAACCAATTTGCCAGCATTATCAGCCGGGTAAAGCGTAAAGAAGATATTTTCGCCCGCTATGGCGGCGAGGAGTTCGTGATCGTTCCCTGCGGTCAGATCAGTCTGGATGAAGTGTTTGGTTTTTGCGAGCGAATTCGTCAGGCTATTGAAGTCTCAGAATTTCGATTTGGCGACACCAGCATTCAGATCACAGCGTCTTTGGGCTTCCACACCCGAAAAATAACACAAAACGAAAAGATCGAACCCCTGGTAAATGATATGATTAAAAAGGCCGACCAGGCCCTTTACCAGGCCAAAGAAACAGGACGTAATCGAACAGAATCCCTGCTGTGAGCCCCCTGAAGGCAAATCCCAAGCACCAAATACTAAATCCCTGGCCCAAGACCGGATAAACGCCTATCTCCTTTATTATCCCGACCGTAAATTGAAATTTGAGAATTATTTGTAATTTGGTGCTTGGGATTTGGGATTTTAAGGTCTATAAAACCTTTGCATTCAAATATTATAGGATTTAGTTTGGGGTTACCTTACTCCATCATTGACCCAGGCTTCTGGCCCTGAGCTGCCCACAGGCAGCGGATATATCCTGCCCCTTGCTGCGCCGAACGATGACGGTGTAATTTTTAGCGAATAAAATATCATAAAATGCCTGGATCACGGCTTCGGACGGGCGATCGAAATCGCAGCCTTCATGGGGGTTGTAAGGTATCAGGTTGATTTTGCATCTGATCGGCTGTAAAAGTTTGGCCAGGCGCCGGGCATCTTTTTCGGAATCATTAATGCCCCGGATGAGAATATATTCGAAGGTAATTCGGCGGCCGGGGGCCGGAGGATACTGCCGGCAGGCCTCCAACAATTTTTCAAGCGGGTACTTGCGGTTTATGGGCATCAACCTGTCGCGGGTGTCGTTGTCGGTCGCATTTAAAGACACTGCCAGATTCACCCGGGTATTTCGACCCAGGTCGGCAAGCCGGGACACGAGACCGGCGGTGGAAACCGTCACCCGCCGGCTTGCCAATCGGAGACCCGCATCGGTGTCCGTGATAACACCGATGGCGCTGACCAGGTTTTGGTAATTGGCCAGCGGCTCTCCCATTCCCATAAAGACGATATTGGTCAGGCGCATGGGGTCCGCCAGCTCG